>CXWJ01003513.1_pt1 | contig 11054 bp, 12 predicted proteins | sample 590841 | NCBI WGS metagenome assembly CXWJ01 (sample SAMEA3498367, study PRJEB10139) | wastewater metagenome | biome: wastewater treatment plant; material: activated sludge | place: Austria | collected 2015-01-21 | reverse complement strand
CCTCATGACTCATCCCACTATCGATCCTCCCGCCTCTCGCCGCCCACCACCTGTCGGGCGAGCCTCCCATCAACCTTTGCGGCCACGCGAATGGTCGGGCTTGACCGACCGCGACACGCTGGCGCGCTATCGGCCGGGCCAGGCCGACCCGCTGCAGGTGCTGGAAGTGCTGCTGAGGCTGCACAACCAGCAGCACACCGCACGGCAGAAGACCGTGTCGCACAAGACCCGCGAAGCGCGTGCTCAGTTTCTGCGTCGCTTCTTCGCGTGCCTGCAATCGCGCGCCGGCTTCAAGACCTTGCCCGACCCGCGGAACCTCGCGCAGAAGCACATCCACGCCATCGTGCAGGTGTGGCGCGAGGACAAGCTCAAGCCGCCGACGATCCAGACCTACCTGAGCTTTCTGCGCGGCCTGGCGAACTGGACAGGCAAGCCCGGCTTCGTGCGCGGACCCGCGCACTACGGGCTGCAGCTGGCGGAGTACCAGCGCCACGAGGCAACCGAGCGAGACAAGAGCTGGTCGGCTCAGGGCGTGGACATCGATGCGCTGATCGAGCAGGTGTGCGCCTACGACCCGTACGTGGGTGCATCACTGCGCCTGATCCGTGCGTTCGGCCTGCGCAAGAAGGAGGCGGTAATGTTGCGGCCACACGCCTGCGTCGTGTCCTTCGAATCCACCGGATTGCCGGAGGAACAGCGGCAAGGCGATCTGTACGTGTGGATCCGCCAGNNTTCGGCTATGTGCTGGAGAAGTTCGGCATCACGGGCAGCAAGCTGGGGATCACGGCGCACGGCTTGCGGCATGAGGCGCTGATCGACGAGTTCGTCGCGCTGACTGGGCATCAGCCGCCGGTGCGAGGTGGCGGCCCCATGCCCGCGGATGCCGAGAAGGCTGCGAGGCTCGCTGTGTCGCACCTTGCCGGTCACTCCAGGCCAAGGGCTTCACGGGCCTACTTGGGAGCGACCCTGTTCCGCGGGGGCAACGTGGCGTGTAAGCCAGCCGATGGAGATTCGAAATAAGCGCCACAGAACCCGGGCATACGAACTTTCGATCTGTCTGCCCCATACCGGTCGTTGAGGGTGCCTTGGCAAGTCGGCAAGGTGGCGATGAGATCAAGGGGATGGGCACCGGCATCCGGCCAGGAGCCGTCGTAGGTGAAGGGCAGCTTCCTGGCATCTCACCCGGCCACACTGACGCTGGCGGCGGCGTGCAGTTAGCCACCCGAAGGTTTTAGGCACCCGCAGCATACTCCCGCAGGTGGGCGCCCGACAGAGCGACTACGACACCGTGCGCGGCTTGAGACCGTGCGGGCTCACCGCCTCGGGAGCCTCGCGTGCACGCCGTCGTCCAGCAGTCTCAGAGGGCGCCGGACGGCGCCCCGCTGCACTACGAGCGGCATTGCCCGGAGCAGACCACCCTGCACCGTCTGGTGCAGCAGCAGCACGCGGCCAGCTTCATCGCCCACACCGAGGCCAGCACTGGCGCGGAGTTGCCTCGATCCATCGGTAAAGAGACGCCTTCCTCGAATGCGGCATCCTGGCCCACGGCTTCAGGAGGTTGCGCTGCGGCGAGTGCGGACAAGACAAGTTGCTGGCCTTCACTTGCAAGCGCCGCGAGTTCTGTCCTTCCTGTGGCGCGCGGCGCATGCGGGTGCGAGGGCTTCGCCGCCTTCGCCGGCGCCAAGCACGCGCTGCGCGCGCTGGCGCAAAGCATGGCGCGCGAGCTGTGGCCGCAGGGCATCCATGTCGCGCACCCGGTGGTCGACGACACCATCGACACCGAGTTCATCCGCAGCAACTTCCCCGAGCGTTATGCGCTGAAGGACCGGTAGGGCATCCTCGGCCCCGACCACATCGCTGAGCACTACTTGCAGATTCACTGCCAGCCACGCGGCGCCTGGACGCACGAGACCGAACTGCGGCCCTGGATCGAGAGCTGGTGACGGCCTCGCGACGCGCGGGGCCGGACCGCGATCCTCCGGGTCCGATGCCCGGCGCGCCGGATGCCCGCGCGGGGGTTGAGACTCGCAGTGTCCGCCCGGGCGGGTGCGGCGAGGCCATCGTGCCCCGCGGGCGCCCGACTCGGGACGCGTGCCTACGCAGGGGCGCTGACCGCGCCTCGCACGTAGGTGATGCCGGTCAGCTTGCCCCGGCCGTGGAAGATGATCCGGCCTTTGCCCGGGTGGTCCAGGTCGGCGACGTAGACGCGGCCGGCCAGCTCGCTGACGAAGGCGCGGCGGTTCGGCAGGTCCAGCGCCAGCCCGATCGCCTCGAACATGTCGTGCAGCAGGATTTCATGATCGACCGGCTTGCCGTTGCGCATGCGCGCGCGGTTGAGCGTGTTGCCCTTCGGCGGATCGCCGCGGTCGGTCCAGTACAGGGTTTCGTTGGCCTCGTCCCACTCGAGGTCGATCGGCTCCGGCAGCCCGTCGAACACGGTGTCGACGTCGCTGCGCCGCAGCGGATCGAGGCCCGGCGTCCGCGCCAGCGGCATGCGCATGATGCGGCCGACGTTGCCGTTGGGCGTGCCTTTGAGTGTGAAGTAGAGGTGGCCCGCCTTGGCGTCGACCGCGACGCCGACACAATGCCGGCGCTCGTCGCGCCGCTCCTCGCCTGCGCCGGTCTGCACATGCGTGTGCAGGTCCGAGCCGTCCGGGCGGCAGCTCATCACGCGCATGCCTTCGCGGTCGCACCAGTACAGCCGGTCGGTGTGGGCGTTGAAGACGATCTGCTTGCCGGTGACGAAGCTGCCCAGCGGCACGATCACCTTGCGCGCGCCGCCGTCGTAGTCGGCGCGTTCGATATAGCCCTCGTTCTCCCAGAAGTCGCCGTCGCCGGTGCGCGTGGTCCCCATGAAGGTGTAGAACAGGTGCCGCCTGAGCGGATCGACGGTCACGCCGTCCGGCTTCGATTCGAGGTTGTCGACCAGCACCTTCAGGTCGCTGCCGTCCGGTGCCATCGACAGCACGCGCGACATCGGGCCGAGGCTCAGCACGATCAGTCGGTCGGTCGAGTCATTCACGTCGTGTCTCCATCGATGGGCATGCCGCTGCGTCCGGGCAGCTTGCGGGCCGGCACCCGTTCACAGTGACGAGCACAGGTGGCCGCCGTCGACCGGCACGCAGGCGCCGGTCATCCACGAGCCGGCTTCGGTGGCCAGCAGCAGGAACAGGCCGTTCAGCTCGTCCGGCTTGCCGAGCCGGCGCATCGGGATGCGCTTGATCAACGCCTGGCCGTGCTCGGTCTGCCACATCGCGTCGGTCATCTCGGTGCCGATGTAGCCGGGCTCGATGGCGTTGACGCGGATGCCGAAGCGCGCCCATTCGAGCGCGAGGCTCTTGGTCATGTGCACGACCGCGGCCTTGGAGCTCGAGTAAGGCGTGATGCCCGACATCACGCGCTCGCCCTGGATCGAGGCGATGTTGACGATCGAACCGCCGCGGGCGGCTTGTTTCCAGCGCCGCGCCGCGCGCACCGCCACCAGCCAGACGCCGCGCACGTTGATCGCCATCAGCTCGTCGAACTTCGCCGTCGGCAAGTCCAGCGACACACCGTCATTGGAGACGCCCGCGTTGTTGACGACGACGTCGAGCAGGTCGCCCGACGCGTCGATCGCCGCGAAGGCGGCGTCGATCGAGGCCTCCGACGCGACGTCCAGCTCCAGCACGGTGACCTGCGGCGCACCGAGGGTCTGCAGCTCCGCGGCGAGACTTTGCAGCCGGTCCTTGCGCCGGGCGCCGATCACCACCTTGGCCTTGCAGCCGGCGGCCAGGCGGGCGAAGTTCTCGCCCAGCCCCGACGAGGCTCCGGTCACCAGCACCCGCTTGCCGGCCAGCATCGCACCCAGATCCATGTTGCCCGTCCTTTCGTGTTCGACCCTCAGCCGCCGAGCGCATCGCGCACGCCGTAGGCCTCGTTGCGCGCCGCCACCGCCTCGACATCGTGGCTGAGCAGCACCAGGTCGTGCAGCTTGCCGTCGCGGTCGGCGACATGTCTGGCCAGCAGCGCCTCGGCGCGGAAGCCCGTCTCCTCGAACACTGCGATCGCGGCGCGCTGGTCGGTGGTCATCTGCGCGACCAGCTTCTTCAGGCCCAGCTCGAGTGCCTGCGCAAAGCACTCCTGCATCAGCACCCGGCCGAGCCCCTTGCCGCGCCACGCCGGTGACACCAGCACGCGCAGCTCGCCGACGTGCCGCGACCAGCTCAGCGCGTCGGTGACGATGGCGGTGCAGGCGACCACAGTGCCCCCGTCGCGCGCCACCAGGCTCGTCAGCGTGCCCTCGTCGAGCGAGCGCATCCAGGCGTCGATGACCTTCGGATGGCCGAGGTCGCGCGGCACGAACAGCAGGTCGTGCGCAGGCAGCGTCGCCACCAGGGCCACCAGTGCGTCGCGGTCGGCGCTCGTCATGCGCGCGATTTCGAGTTGCGAATCGCCGCAGGCGATGCGGCGCGGATAGGCTCGCGATGTGTCGCTCATGTGGAANNCATGTGGAACGCCCCTGAAGCCACGAATCGAGAGCCGGCCACATGCGCTTGACCGCGCTCGCCCCGGCGGCAATGCTGACGTGCCCGCCGGGCAGCACGATCTCTTGCTTGTCCTTCGAGCCGACGCGCTCGATCAGCGGCGCCGAGCAGGCGGGAGGCACGATGTGGTCGTACTGCGCGACGATGTGCAGGAAGGGCACGGTGATGCGGCCCAGGTCGACCGGCCGTCCGCGCAGGCGCAGCGTGCCCTTGTACAGCGCGTTGTTCTGCATCAGTTCCTTCGTCGTCTGGCGGAAGTAGCCGCCGGGCAGCGGCAGGGTTTCGTTGCCCCAGCGCTCCATCATGCGGAAGCCCTTGACGTACTGGTCGTTCCACAGGTTGTCCCACAGGCGGATCTGCCCGGCCAGGCGGCTGGCGGGGCGCAGCGCGTCGAAGCCGGCGACGACGAAGTCCGCGGGCACGACGCCGACCTTGTCGACGAAGCGGTCGACGTCGAAATGCTTCGGGTCCGCCAGCGAGCGGAACAGCTCCATCTTGCCGAAGTCGACCGGCGTCGTGAAGCAGACCAGGTTCTTGACCGGGCCCGCGGGGTGCAGCGACTGGTACATCGCCGACAGCATGCCGCCGGCGCAGTAGCCGACGAGGGTCACGTCCTGCTCGCCCGAATCCTGCTGCACGAGGCGGATGCAGTCGGGGATGAAGCCCAGCGCGTAGTCCTCGAGCTGCAGAGCGCGCTCGTCGTCGGTCGGCGCGTTCCAGTCGATCAGGTAGACGTCGTAGCCGCGCTGCAGCAGAAACTCCACCAGGCTCTGTCCCGGCGCGAGATCGAGGATGTAGGCCTTGTTCGTCGGCGCCATCACGATCAGCAGCGGCACGCGGTAGACCTCTTCGGTCTGAGCGTGGTAACGCACCAGTTCGAGCGTGCCGCGCCGGTGCAGGACCGTCTTCGGCGTGCGGCCGACCACCGGCGGCGGCGCGCCGAGCAGGTCGATGCCCTTCAGCGCGCGCTGTACCGTGCGCTCGACTTCGAGCCGCAGGCGCTCGGTCAGCGCCGGATCGGGCGCCTTGGCGGCGGACTTGTCTGCCGCCTTGGTGGAGCTTTGTACGGCCATCGTTCACCCCCCCTTGGTGCGCGCGGCGCCGCGCCGCCGGGCGGCCGCGGCAGGTGGCGGCGTCGGAAGCGCCGCTGCTGCCGGTGCAGCGCTCGGCGGCCGCCGCGTGCGNNCCGCGTGCGTGCCGGCCGCGCGGCGGCGGTCCCGAGCGCCTCGGCGGGCAGCAGCCGATCGAGCTTGTCCTCGATCCGGCGCACCGACTCGGCGATGCCGATGACCTCCTTGCGGCTCGGCAGGTTGGCGCGCCGCAGGTGCGCCTCGACCGCCTTGTCGACCAGCTGCTGCAGCCCCAGCGCGATGCTCGAGAGCTGGTTCAGCGAACGCACCACCTGCCGCGACTTGCTGCTGCCGGTCAGCGCCGAATTGAGCTCGGTCTCCAGCTTGGTGACGGCGTTGCGCAACAACTGCAGCGGATCCGGGAACAACGACGATGCCATATCGAGCCTTTTCCTCCAGGGCGCTGGACCTGCCCGGCGGCCGCAGCCGCCCGGCCGCTCACTTCGCGGCCAGACCGAGCTTCTCGATCAGGACCTTGTCCTTGACGAAGGTCTCGCGCGCCCACTTGGCGTAATCGTCGCCGCTGCGGTACCAGACCTCCTGGTTCAGCTGCGCCATCACCTCAAGATTCTTCGGGTCGTCGAGCGCCTTCCTGAATGCGTCGTGCAGGATCTTCACCACCGCCGGTTCCATGCCCTTCGGCCCGGCCAGCCCGTACGGCGAGGTCGAGACCACGCCGTAGCCGAGTTCCTTAACGGTCGGCACCTGCGGCCAGCGCTTGGTGCGCGTCTCGCCGAAGGTCGCCAGCAGCCGCATCTGGCCGTTGTCGACGAACTTGTCCCAGCCGGTGGCGTCGCTCTGTGCGGCGACATGGCCGCCGAGCAGCGCCTGCTGCAGGTCGGCGTTGCCCTTGAAGGGCACGTGGTTCAGCGTCACCTTGGCGTTGATTGCCACCTCCTCCATCAGCAGGTGCGGCGACGAGCCGATGCCGGTCGAGCCGTAGTCGATCTTGCCCGGGTTCTTGCGCGCGGCCTCGATGTAGTCGTTGAAGCTCTTGTACGGCGAATCGGCGCGCACGGTGAAGCCGAAGGTGTAGCCCGACAGCCCGATGATGAAGGTGTAGTCGTCGATCGGGTGCCACGGCGTCTTCTGCATGTGCGGGTAGCGCAGCATGCCCAGCGGGAACTGCGTGATCGTGTAGCCGTCGGGCTTGGCCTTTGCCACCTGCCCCGGCCCGAGCGTGCCGCCCGCGCCAGGCTTGTTCTCGACGATGACGTTCTGGCCCAGCTGCTTGCCGACACTCTCGGCCAGCGTGCGCAGGTGGCGATCGGTCGAGCCGCCGGCCGGGAAGGGCACGATCAGCGTGATCGGCTTGGTCGGGAAGGTCTGCGCGTGCGCGCCGAAGGGCGCCAGCGCCGCGCTGCCGCCGAGGGCCGCCAGCGCGGCGCGACGGCTGATGCCGCGGGTGAAGGGATGGTTGTCCATCGGGTTCGCTGCCATCGTGGTCTGCCTCCGGTTTCAGTCGAGCGTCGCGCCGGTCTGCTTGACCAGCCGCGACCACACCTGCGCGTCCGCCTTGGCGATCGCGTTGAATTCGTCGGGCCCGCGGCCCACCGCTTCGAAGCCGAAGCCGGTCATGCGTTCGCGCACCTCGGGCAGCGCGCACGCCGCCTTGACCTCGTCGGCCAGCCGCTGGATCACCGGCTTCGGCGTCGCGCCCGGCGCGGCCATCGCGATCCAGCCGACGGTGCGGAAGACGTCGTCCTTCAGGCCCTGCTCGGCGAAGGTCGGCAGCTTGGGCAACACGGTCATGCGCTTGTCGCCGGTGACGCCGAGCGCCTTCAGCTTGCCGCCGTCGATCATCGCCTTGGCCTGCGTCACGCTGCCGAAGCCCATCGGCACCTGGCCGCCGATCATGTCCTGCAGCATCGGCGCTTCGCCCTTGTACGGCACGTGGGTCATGTCGCCGCCCGCGATCTGGCTCAGGTGTGCGCCGCTCAGGTGCGAGGCCGAGCCGATGCCGTAGGAGCCGTAGGAGAGCTTGCCCTTGTTGGCGCCGATGTACTTGATCAGCGACGGCACGTCGTTCGCCTGCACGCTCGGGTGGGCGAGCAGCACGATCGGCGCGACGACGATCTGCGACACCAGCGCGATTTCCTTGTCGGGGTCGTAGGGCAGCTTCTTGAACAGGAACGGATTGATCACGAACTGCGTGCTCAGCGCCACCAGGATCGTGTAGCCGTCGGGGGCGGCCTTGGCGACGGTGCTGGTGCCGAGCAGGCCCGAGGCGCCCGCCTTGTTGTCGACGACGATCGTCTGGCCGAGCTTGGCGCCGATCTTCTCGGCGATCAGGCGCGCCACCGCGTCGGTGCCGCCGCCGGCGGGGTAGGGCACGACCATCGTGATCGGCTTGCTCGGCCAGGTCTGCGCGTGGGCCGCGCCGCCGATGGTGGCGCCCAGCCAGACCAGGCTATCGCGGCGGTTGATCTTCAGGGCCATGACGGACTCTCCTTCTGTCGTGAGGTGCTTCGGTCGGCTCGCTTGGCCGCTCAGGCGCGGCCAAGCGCGATATAGCGCTCGAGATGGTGGTCTTCGTCGCCGAGGCGGTGGTCGATCATCACCAGCCGCTTCGCGTAGTGCGCAAGCGGCAGTTCCCAGGTCATGCCGATGCCGCCGTGCAGCTGGATCGATTCTTCGGCGACCAGCGTGCCGACGCGGCCGACCGTCACCTTCGCGGCCGACAGCGCGCGCTCGCGCTTCGCGCGGTCGGGCTCGTCCAGCGCCGCCGCGGCGTTGATCACCGCCGAGCGTGCCTGCTCGACCTCGAGCAGCAGGTCGGCCATGCGGTGCTGCAGTGCCTGGAAGCTGCCGATCGGCACGCCGAACTGCTTGCGCGTGCGCAGGTACTCGAGCGTCGCCNNAGCACGGCGTAACCCTCGCCCTCGACCCCGAGCAGCGCATCGGCGCCGACCGCGACCTGCGTCAGCGTGACCTCGGCGGCCCGGCCGCCGTCGATCAGCGGGTAGCCGCGCATCGAGACGCCGGCGGCCTTGGCCGGCACGAGGAACAACGAGATGCCGGCTTCGGCGTCAGCCTCGCCCGCAGTGCGCGCGCTCACCAGCAGCAGATCGGCCGATTCCGCCTGCGCCACCACCGCCTTGGCGCCGTCGAGCACCCAGCCGTCGCCTTGGCGCCGCGCACGCATGCCGACCCGCGCCGGGTCGTAGAACGAATCGGCCTCCTCGTGCGCCAGCGCGGCGATGCAGCTGCCGGCGATGATCTCGCCCAGCGTTTCGCGCTGCGGATCGCTGCCGGCGGCGGCGATGGCGCGGCCGACCATCAGCGCACCGAGGAAGGGCTCGACGACCAGCGCGCGACCGAACTGCTCGAAGACGAGCGCGATGTCGAAGCCGCTGCCGCCGTAGCCGCCGTCGGCCTCGCCGAAGAGCAGGCCGATTGCGCCCAGTTCGGCGATCGAAGCCCAGTGCTCGCGGCTCCAGCCCTCGGGCGACTCGGCGATGCGCTCGCGGGTCTCGAAGCCGTACTGCTCGCGCAGCAGGCGGCCGAGCGAGTCGGCCAGCATGCGGCGGTCTTCGGAGTGTTCGAAGTTCATGTCACAGCCCCAGGATCATCTTCGAGATGATGTTGCGCTGGATCTCGTTGGAGCCGCCGAAGATCGACAGCTTGCGGTTGTTGAAGTACTGCGCCGCCGCCGGCGCCGCGCCCGCGGGGCCGACCGGCGGCGCGTCGTAGCTCTCATCCTCCAGCGCCGGCTCGATGAACGGCAGCGCGTACGGCCCCATCGCGCGCCGGACCAGCGAGGTCAGCTCCTGCCGGATCTGCGTGCCGCGGATCTTCAGCATCGAGCTTTCCGCGCCGGGCACGCCGCCGCCTTCGACCGCGGCGATCACGCGCAGGTTGGTCGTCGCCATGTTCGCCAGCTCGATCTCGACGCGCGCCAGCCGCACCGCGAACGCTGGATCGTCGGCCAGCGGGCGGCCGCCCCGGCGCTGCTGCGCGGCGAAGCGCTTCACGCGGTCGAGCACGGCCATCGACGCGCCGACGCCGGCGATGTTGGTGCGTTCGTAGGTCAGCAGGTACTTGGCGCAGGTCCAGCCGCGGTTCTCTTCGCCGACCAGGTTCTCGGCGGGCACGCGCACGTCGGTCAGGAACACCTCGTTGACCTCGCGGTCGCCGTCGAGCGTGACGATCGGCCGCACCTCGACCCCCGGGCTCGTCATGTCGACAAGCAGGAAGCTGATGCCCTCCTGCTTCTTCGCCTTCGGCTCGGTGCGCACGAGGCAGAAGATCATGTTGGCGTGCTGGCCGAGCGTGGTCCAGGTCTTCTGGCCGTTGACGATGTAATGCTCGCCCTTCTCGTCGCGGCCACGCACCGCGGTCGTCTTCACCCCGGCCAGGTCCGAGCCGGCGCCGGGTTCGGAGTAGCCCTGGCACCACCAGTCCGAGCCGTCGAGGATGCGCGGCAGCCAGTGCCGCTTCTGCGCCTCGTTGCCGAACTTGATCAGCACCGGCCCCAACATCGACAGCCCGAACGGCACGATGCGCGGCGTGTACGCGAGCGCGCACTCGGTGTCGAAGATGAACGACTGCACCGCACTCCAGCCGGTGCCGCCCCATTCCTTCGGCCAGTGGTTGGCGAGCCAGCCGCGCGCGTTCAGGATCGCGTGCCACTCCTCCATGTCGGCCTTCTTCAGGCGCATGCCGCGCTGCACCTTGTCGGCCAGCCGCTCGGGGTACTTCGTGGCGAGGAACTGGCGCACCTCGGTGCGGAAGGCTTCCTCTTCGGCCGTGAAACTCAGATCCATCGTGGCCCCCTGTCGATCGTCAACCGTGGCGCAGCGCGTGTTCCGCGACCGCATCGACGATGGGCTGCCAGGTCGCGCGCGGCAGCGCATGGCCCATGCCCTCGATCGTCACCAAACGCGCCCCCGGCACGCTGCGCGCGACGTCGACGCCGCAGTCGATCGGCACCAGCGGATCGCGGTCGCCGTGGACCACCAACGTCGGCGTGCGCAGCGCCCGCAGCCGTTCGCGCCGGCCGCCCGACGCGATGATCCCGGCGAGCTGCCGCGCAGTGCCGGCCGGGTTGACGCCGCGCTCGAAGGCGCGCTCGGCGCGCTGCGCATCGAGCGCCTCCTCGTCGGGGTAGTCGCCCGCGCGCAGCACCTTCATCACGCGCAGGAAGCGCTCGACGTAGGCGGCGCGATCGGTCGGCGTCGGCGACATCAGGATCGCCATCGCGTCGGGCGTCGGCGGCGGCAACTCCGGCTCGCCGCTGGTCGACATGATCGATACCAGCGTGCGCACCCGCTCGCCGTGGCGCAGCGCGATCTCCTGCCCGATCGCGCCGCCCATCGACGCGCCGACGATGTGCGCCCGGTCGATGCCGAGCGCGTCGAGCAGGCCGACCGCGTCGGCGGCCATCTCGGCCAGCGTGTAC
>CXWJ01018632.1_pt1 | contig 11065 bp, 7 predicted proteins | sample 590841 | NCBI WGS metagenome assembly CXWJ01 (sample SAMEA3498367, study PRJEB10139) | wastewater metagenome | biome: wastewater treatment plant; material: activated sludge | place: Austria | collected 2015-01-21 | reverse complement strand
GAGGAAGGCCCCGAGACCTGGCGGGTGGAGGTCACCCGCCGCTGAGCTCCGCTGCCTGCTGGGCGGTCGTCCGCGGCCAACGCCCGGGCGGTACAATCCAGCCCAGGGCCCGGCAGGAGTGAGGCCTGCCCGCGTTTGGGGGGGAATGGGATGGCGAACGCAGCTTCGGCGCGACCTCCGGCCGCCCGCCGCCCTGGCAGTCGGACCCTCGCCTGGATCGCGGCAGCCGCGCTGGCCCTCGGAGTCGCATCGCCCGCCCCGGTCGCCGCGCAGGAGCCCGACCCTGGCCCCTCGCCATCGGCCGCGCCGGCCACACTNNGGCTCAGGCTGCAGAGCCCGCCGAGACCGTGGAGCCGCCTGCTTCGTCCGCGGCGCCGCCGGCCGAGGTGCTCGAACTCCCCGCGACAGTGCCGCTGAAGGGCGTGCTCCTGGTCACTCCGGTCGAGGCGCCTGCACAGACCGGGGCGCCTCGTCAGGCAGACTCCGGCCGCACCGTCCGGCTGGTCACCGCGGAGGGCGCCTCGGTCGAGCTGACCGGCGAGGCGGTCGCCGAGGCACGATCGGGAGACCGGTTCCACGGGACCGTCGTGGTCGAGCAGGCGGTCGCGGACGCCGTCGAGGAGCAGGCGCCTGAACCGCTCCCCCGGAAGGCGGCCGACCTGGCCGAACTGGTGGCGGACGCCAGCGCCGGCCTCGACCAGCCCCTGCAGGTGATGGCGGCGTCGACCAGCACGATCGTGAAGCCCTCCTCGACGGCGAAGGCGCACACCGTCGACGTCATGTACCTGCACGCCGAGGGCCAGCCGACCCCGTCCTCCGCAGACGCCGAGGCGGCGGTCGCGCGGCTCAGCGAGTTCTGGAACTCCGAATCCGGAGGGCAGATCTCGGAGATCTCGCTGTCGGGCGAGCTGATGACGAGGACGGTGGCCGCCTCCCTGTTGTGCGAGGCCGAAGAGCTGTGGTCGTACGCCGCCGGGCCGGAAGGCTTCCAGCGCACCTCGACCCAGCCGGCCGGCACCCCCGACTCCTACTACTGGGCCGGCTCCCACACCGCCCACCTGGTCGTCCTCGTCCCCGGCGACTCCTGCGGCGAGGGGAACGGCCTGGGCACCATCGGCAGCGCCATCCACTCCGGGGGCGCCACCTGGGCGGCGGTCGACCCCGCCGACCCGCTCACCTGGGACGGCGTGGTCTTCCACGAGATCGGCCACAACCTCGGCCTCGACCACTCCGGCGCCACGATCTGCGCCAAGCCGATCGTGGACGGGCCCTCCTGCTCGATCTCGGAGTACGCCGACTACTACGACGTGATGGGAGGCGGCTACAGCTCCGGCCCGTTCACCAACAGCAAGAACGTCGCGGCGCTGAACGTCGGCCACAAGGCCCTCTTGAACGCGCTGCCGCGCGGCTCCGACCTGCTCACGGTCGAAGCCAAGGGAGGCCTCGACCAGCAGTTCACCCTGGCTCCGGCGGGCGAGACGACCGGCCTTCGCGGCCTGGAGGTGGTCGATCCGCTCAACGGCGACAAGCTGTACGTCGAGTACCGCTCGGGCGCCGGACGGGACGCCGCCTCGTTCTACACCGTCTACTCCGCCGCCCGTCCCTGGAATCCCACCTACGCCCCCGGGGTGCGCGTCCTCAAGCTCCGCTCCGCCGCGCAGGGCGGCGGCACCACGGTGCTGCGGCGGTGGCAGGACAGCACCGCGGCCCTGTCGTACCGGGCCGGCGACGAGTTCCGCTCGCGCACTGCGAACGCGGCCGGGGAGGAGGGCGTGCGGATCACGGTGACGTCGGCGACCTCGGACGAGGCGGTCGTGGAGGTCAGCTTCGCCACGCCGCCGGTCGAATCCCGGGCCCCGACGATCTCAGGCACGCCGCGCATCGGGATCACCCTGACCGCGTCCCCCGGCTCTTGGACGCCGGGCGCCTCGTTCGACTACCAGTGGCTGGTCGGCGGGACGGACGTCGCCGGCGCGACCGACCGCGCCTTCGTGCCCCGGACCGCCGACCTCGGCAAGGTCGTCGAAGTCCGGGTGACCGGCGCGCTGGCCGGCTTCGAGTCGGTCACCCGTACCTCCGCGGCGACCGCCAAAGTGCTGCCGCTGCTGAGCCTGAAGACCCGCAAACCGACGATCTCGGGCACCCCGCGGATCGGCGTCAAGCTCACCGTCAAGCCCGGCGCATGGACGGCGGGAACGGCCTTCAGCTACCAGTGGCTGGTCGCCGGCAAGGCCGTGAAGGGGGCGACCGCGTCCACCTTCGTTCCCCGCAGCTCGGACAAGGGCAAGCGGATCACGGTGCGGGTGACCGGCGCCAAGCCGGGCTACCGCAGCGCGACTGCCACCTCGAAGTCGAGTTCGAAAGTGCTCAAGCTGCGGACGCTGAAGACGGACACCCCGAAGATCAGCGGCTCCGCGAAGGCGGGCTCCCGGCTCACCGCCAAGCCCGGCAAGTGGACCTCAGGGACGAAGCTGACCTACCAATGGCTGGTGGGCGGCGCGGCGGTGGCCGGCGCCACCTCGTCCAGCTTCGTCCCGCAGCCCGCCGACCTCGGCCGGACCGTCAAGGTGACGGTGACCGGCACGAAGGCCGGCTACAAGACAACGTCGAAGACCTCCAAGCCCACCCGAGCGGTCAGCTGAGCCGGGGCGGCGGCTCAGCCCGGGACGATGCTGACCAGCTTCGGAGCGCGGACGATCACCTGACGGATCCCGCGGCCGTCCAGCGCCCGCTGCACGCCCGGCTCGGCCAGGGCCAGCGCCTCCAGCTCGGCCTCGGTCACGGACGGGGAGACCTCCAGCTTGGCGCGCACCTTGCCCTGCACCTGCACCACGCAGGTGACCGACTCGGCGACCAGCAGCGCGGGATCGGGCGTCGGCCAGGTCGAGTTGGCGACGGACGGGGCGTGCCCCAGCGCCTCCCACATCTCCTCGGCGACGTAGGGCGCCACCGTGCTCAGCGCCTGGGTGACGAACTCCGCGGCCTCGCGGACGGCGGGGTCGGCGCCCCCGGCGCCGGTGTCGATGGTCTTGCGGACGGCGTTCACCAGCTCCATGATCCGGGCCACCACGACGTTGAACCGCTGGCTCTCCAGCGACTCGGTGATGTCGGCGATCGAGCGGTGGGTCACCCGACGCAGCGCCAGATCGCCCGTGGCCGGATCGGCCCCGGGCGACGACGTCACGTCGCCAGCCAGCCGGTAGGCCCGTTGCAGGAACTTCACCGTCGAGCCCGCCGAGACGTCGGCCCAGTCGATGTCGTCCTCCGGCGGGCCGGCGAAGACCACGGTGGTGCGGATCGCGTCCACCCCGAAGGCGTCGATCTGGGCGCCCAGGTCGACGCCGTTGCCCAGCGTCTTGCTCATCGCCTTGCCCTGGTTGATCACCTGGCCCTGGTTCAGCAGCCGGGTGAACGGCTCGGTGAAGCCGACCATGCCCAGGTCGTACAGCACCTTGGTGAAGAACCGGGAGTACAGCAGGTGCAGGATGGCGTGCTCGACGCCGCCCACGTACTGGGCGACCGGCATCCACCGGGCGACCTCCGCCGGGTCGAACGGACCCTCGGTGTACTGCGGCGAGCAGTACCGGAAGAAGTACCAGGAGGAGTCCACGAAGGTGTCCATGGTGTCGGTGTCCCGGGAGGCCGGGCCGCCGCACTTCGGGCACTCCGTGTTCACCCAGTCGGCCGCGGAGGCCAGCGGGCTGGTGCCCTTGGGGGCCAGGTCGGCGCCCCGCAGGTCGGGCAGCTCCAGCGGCAGCTGGTCGTCCGGGACGGGGACCTCGCCGCAGGCCGGGCAGTGCACGATCGGGATCGGCGCGCCCCAGAACCGCTGCCGGCTCAGCAGCCAATCCCGCAGCCGGTAGGTGATCGCCGAGCGGCCGGCGCCCTGCTCCTCCAGGAAGGCGCACATCGCCGCCACTCCGGCCGTCTTGTCGGTCAGGCCGGCCAGCTTCGGCGAGTTGACGTAGGCGCCGTCGCCAGGGGTCGCGACGCCGGACTCCACCGGGTCGGCCAGGCCGGTGTCCAGCACCACCCGCACCGGCAGGTCGAAGGCCAGGGCGAACTCCAGGTCGCGCTGGTCGTGGGCCGGCACCGCCATGATGGCGCCGGTGCCGTACTCGCTCAGCACGTAGTCGGCCGCCCAGATCGGCAGTTTCTCGCCGTTCACCGGGTTGATCGCGTAGCGGCCCAGGAACACCCCGGTCTTGGGACGCTCGGTCGACTGCCGCTCGATCTCGGTGGCCTTCTTGGTCTGCTCCAGGTAGGCCTCGAAGGCCGCCCGATGCTCGTCGGTGACCAGCTCGGCCGCGATGTCGGCGTCCGGCGCCACCACGAAGAAGGTGGCTCCGTACAGGGTGTCCGGACGGGTGGTGAAGACCGTGATCGGCTCCGCCCGTCCCTCGATCTCGAAGTCGACGTAGGCGCCCTCGGAGCGTCCGATCCAGTTGCGCTGCATGGCCAGCACCCGGCTGGGCCACTTGCCCTCCAGCGCGGGCATGTCGTCCAGCAGCCGCTGGGCGTAGTCGGTGATCTTGAAATACCACTGGGTCAGCTTGCGCTTGGTGACCGCGGCGCCGCAGCGCTCGCACACCCCCTGCACGACCTGCTCGTTGGCCAGCACCGTCTGGTCGTTCGGGCACCAGTTGACGAAAGAGTCCTTGCGATAGGCCAGCCCGCGCTCGTAGAACCGCAGGAACAGCCACTGCGTCCAGCGGTAGTACTCCGGATCGGAGGTGGCCAGCCGGCGCGACCAGTCGACGCTCAGCCCGTACCGCTTGAAGGACCGCGCCTGGGTCTCGATGTTGGCGTAGGTCCAGTCGGCCGGGTGCGCGTTGCGCTTGATCGCGGCGTTCTCCGCGGGCAGGCCGAAGGAGTCCCAGCCGATCGGGTGCATCACGTCGTAGCCGCGCAGCCGCCAGTAGCGGGCGACGACATCGCCCATCACGAAGGCCTCGGCGTGCCCCATGTGCAGGTCGCCGGAGGGGTACGGGAACATGTCCAGGACGTACCGTCGCTCCCGGCTGCCGTCGTCGAGCGGCGCGAAGGTCCGGTCCTCCTCCCAGAACTGCTGCCAGCGCTCCTGCGCGACAGCGGCGTCGTAGCCTTGGCGGACCTGCTCGGTGGTCACGTTCTTCTCCTCGGTGTGGGCTGATCGGCTGCATGAAAAAGCCCCCTCGGCCTGTGGGCTCGTCAGGGGGCGCCGCGACTCGGAATCGAGAGTCGCGGCTATCGAAGCAGCAGGACAGTGCGGTGCATGCCGAAATCATACGACATCACCCGCGTGGAGAGCACTCCCCGTTCGCGCCGCCCCTACCCCGCTGCCGGACGCAGCACCGCCAGCTTCACCTCGCGGCTGGCGGCGGCCAGCAGTTCCGGACGCAGCTCGTCCCAGTAGCTGGGCGGGACGACGTTGCTGACCAACGCGTCCAGGATGCCCAGCAGGCCGGTCGGCGGCGACAGCCGGCTGGCGCGCTCCAGGCAGACCGACACCAGCGCTCCCTCCCCGGAGATCCAGGCCGCCATGCCGAGCAGCGCCAGCGGATGGCCCTGGTGGACGGCCAGAGTCCGGTTGACCACTCCCCGCCACAGGTCGATCTGGTGCTCCTCGCGCTCCCGCTCCATCATCAGCAAGGCCACGTCGCGGGCCGGCGGGTGGGTGGCCAGGATCGCCAGCCGGGCGGCGTCGGAGTCGTCGACCCTCCGGGTCGTGTCGAAGCGTTCCAGCGCTCTGCCCATCAACTCGGGCCAGCGGCTGATCGGCTCGGCAGCCATCTCGGCGCCCACCCGGCGGGCGACCGCGACCAGCTTGCCGGCGTCGGCGGCCGGCGGCCCGTCCAGCAGCGCGGCGAGTTCGGCGCGCGACCGCCGGGCGACCAGCCCGTGCATGGCCGCCTCGGCCGCCGTACGGCTGCAGCCCGGGTCGTGCACCCCGCGCGGGCCGTCGGGGCCGTCCGCCTGCCAGGTGCTTCCTGACACCGCCAGCAGCCGCCGGCCGCGGCCGGCCGGCAGGAAGGCGTCGCAGCGCCGCAGCACCGCCCAGGCGTAGTCGCGGTGGGCGGTGTACACCGTGAACCACGCGTCGGCGGTCGGGAACTGGCACCAGATCCGGGTCAGCACGGCCTCCATCCCATCCGGCGAGGAGGCTTCGGCGAGGTCAAGCCGGGCGGTCACCTTCAGCGAGCCGCCCTCCATCACCAACACCACCAGGGACTCCTCGGGATGGAAGCCGAGCAGGTGGGGAATCAGCCCGAGGGCGTCGTCGCAGGTCTGCAGCCGCACCCGCGGCCGTGTGTCGTTCACTGTCATGCCAGGGCACTGTGGCCAGCCGGAACCCGGATGTGCCAGTTATCCACAGCCGCGGCCAGAGCGGCCGCCGGCGGCGCCGCTATCCACAGCGAGTAGCCTGGTTGCCGATGACTCAGCCGCCCTATCCGTCGCAGCAGCCGTTCGACCCGACCCGCCCGTTGGGTCCGCAGCGGCCGGACGCCACGCACATCGAGCAGTTCACGCCGCCGCGCTCGCCGCTGCCCTGGCTGATCATGGTCGGCGCGGTCGTCATCGCGGCGCTGATCCTGTTCACCACCACCCTGACCAACCGGCCGCCGGCGCCCTCCCCCACGCCGACGGCGACGACCGCCACTCCGGCCGCCGCCAGCGGCCATCCGTTCGTCAGCCCGGGCGGGGAGGTCGAAGGACGCTGGGAGGTGCTCGAATCCCGGTGGAACGACGAGGGCGTCGAGATCAACCTGCGGATCGCGGTCGACAAGGGCACCTTGTGGTACACCTTCATGGCCTTCAGCAACGACTCCGTCGAGATTCTCGAGCCAGGTCCGGCGATGTCCGACCCGGCCCTGGGCTGGGAGCCCATCGGCGCCGGCGAGGAGCGCGCCGGCTGGATCTTCTTCCCCGCCTACCGCGCCGAACTGACCCTGCTGCTGGCGACCGAGTTGAACCGCCAGATCTCCGCCCTGTTGATCCCCGCCTGAAAGCCTCCATGACGAACACCCTGCGGATCGGCATCCTCAGCGACGACTTCTACCCGCACTCCGGCGGGGTCTCCCGCTCCATCGAGCAGCAGATCGACCATCTGGTCGCGCTCGGCCACGAGGTGACCCTCTTCGTTCCCGAGTTCGAGTTCGAGCCGCCGGCCAACTGCCGTTCGCAGACCGTGCCGCAATGGCGGATCCCCGGCACCCCGAGCTATCTCTGCTCCCTGGCCGCGACCTCACGGATCGCTGCCCGGATCGTCGCCGAGCACCGGCTGGACGTCGTCCACTCCCAGAACGAGCGCGGCTCGCTCTACCTGGCCGCCCTGGTCGCCCGCGCCGCCGGCATCCCGCAGGTGCACACCTTCCACTCCAACTACGTGGGCACCCACCGCACCAACACCGGCAGCTCCGGGCTCAACTCGCTGACCTACCTGCCGCTCGCGCCACGGCTGCTCGCCCTGGCCGGCGGACGCCCGGACGTACCGACCCGCCGGCCCCCCTCCGCCGCAGCGGGCGAGGATTCGGTGCACGCCCGCCGCGACTGGCGGAACCTGGCCCGGATCGCCGCTGGCGTGGACGCGTTCACCTCCCCTGCGGCGTTCATGATCGACTGCATCGTCGACGCCGCTCCCGGCCTGGCGGGACGCGGCCACGTGGTGCCCAGCGGCATCGACCCGATCTTCATCGCCGCCCGCCGCGACCGGGACGCGGACGACGGCGTCGTCCGTGTCGTCACCTGCAACCGGCTGGGCGCCGAGAAGCGGGTGGACGCCCTGGTGCGCGCGGTGGCCGAGCTGAACCGTCCGGACGTCGAGCTCCAGGTGATCGGGACCGGCCCGGCCGAGCCCGGCCTGCGCCGGCTCGCCGCCGACCTCGCCCCAGGCCGGGTGCACTTCCTTGGCCGGCTCGACACCGCCGACGTGGCGGCCCGCATGGCCGACGCCGACATCTACGTGCTGGCCTCGCACCACTTCGACACCCAAGGCATGGTGCTGGCCGAAGCGGCCGCGGCGGGCGCGCCGATCCTGTACTGCGACGAACGGCTGCACGTGGGGGTCAGCGAGCAGAACGCGCTGCTGACCGGGCCGTCGCCGTCCGAGATCGCCCGGGGGCTGGCCGAGCTGGCCGAGGACCCGGCACGGCGGCAGCGGATGGCGGCGGCCTCACGCGAGATCGGCGGCAGGCTCAGCGGCCATGCCATGGCTCAGACCTACGTCGACATCTACCGCCAGGCGATGGGACGGGTCAGCCGTCCGTCATCGACTCCGGATGGTGACGCGACAGCACCACCACGCCCGCGATCGCGATAGCTCCGGCGATCAGCATGCCGACGGCGTCCGGCCAGGTGACCAGGGCGCCCTCGCCCAGCACGACCAGGCCGAAGGTGACCGCGACGATCGGGTCGGTGGTGGTCATCGAGCCCACCACGATCTCGGCCGGTCCGTTGGCGTAGGCCTGCTGGATCATGAACCCGCCGCCGGCGTAGCAGATGAGCAGGAAGACCGCGACCGCCCAGAACAGCGGGGTGTCCCAGAAGTTCGGCCCGCCGACCAGGTGGCTCATCACCTTGACCAGCGCCGACGACAGCCCGTAGAAGAAGGATCCGCCCGAGGCCCACATCAGGCAGCGCAGCGAGTGCCGTCCGATCATGCCGGTGATGCCCAGCCCGGCGCCGATCGACAGCATCACCAGCGAGCCGATCACGATGCCCCAGGGCGGCAGCAGGGTCTCCGACACCGCCGTCCGGGTGGAGACCAGAGTGAACCCGACGATGCCGACCACGGTCACCCCGACCGCGATCCACACCGCCCGGCTGGGCCGGAAGTGGTGGATCTTCGCCGCCAGCAGCACCGCCCACGGCACCGCCAGGATGCCGACCGGCTGCACGACGGTCACCGGCGCCATCATCAGCGCGATGATGTGGCCGGTGGCGCCGACCGCGGCGCACGCCAGGCCCAGCAGCCAGCGCGGATTCTTCAGCAGGCCCAGCACCTGCTTGACGTCCATGTGACGTTCTTTGGTGGTGCGGTCGACCTCGCGCCCCACGGCCAGATGCTGGATGGTCGCCGACGTGGCGAAGAGCATGGACGAGATGACCATGATCACCAATGCCAGCGGGATGTTCTGCGGCAGCAGCGGACTGCCCGGAATGGCGAGGGGGATCAACACGCGGTCAGCCTAGCGGCCCGGCGGCAACTCTCCCGAAAACCGGACCGCGGCCTTCACCTGTGCCGCGAAATTGTTGCCCATGCTGAGCGGCCAGCGATGCATCACGTAGTCGGCCGCGTCGTCCACCCGCAACTGCCGGGTGGAGTTGCCGGTGCGCACGTACAGCTCCGGGGCCGCCCCCTTCGCCCGCAGATAGACCGGACGCGGCGAGGCGCTGCAATCCACCCGGCAGACCAGCCCCTCGTCGTCGCCGGCAGGCAGCGACGCGAAGTCGACGGCCACCAGGCTGGCCGCGTTGGCACCCAAGGTCGAGGTCAGCAGATCCCGCAGCCACAGCTCGAACCGGTCGGCGTCCGGCGCCTTCAGGGTGGCGAAGTCGCGCTCCAGGCCGAGCACCGTGCCGGTGTCGTCGACGCCGATCAGCAGGACGCCGCCGTCAGCGTTGAGGAAGCCGCAGACGGCCTTGGCGATCACCTGCTCCATCCGCTCGTCCTTGGCGCCGGTGTGCAGGTTCACGCGGGCGGTCGACTTGAACTCCAGCCGGTCGGACTCGCCTTGCGCCAGCAGTTCCGGGACGGACGCCCGCACCGGGCGCTGCACGTACGCCGCCACCGCGCCGTAGGCCGCGATCGCGGCCACCGAGAAGCCCAGGCAGATCAGGATGCTCAGCGGGCTGAAGACCGCCGCGTCCGGACGGATCCAGCCGGTGACCAGCAAGCCCAGTGAGGTCGCCAGGACCGCCACCACAATCGAGGTCGCGGTGCCGATCTTGGCCCGGCCGCGCAGCAGCAGGCGGGCGATCGAGGCGAACACCCAGGCGAACAGCAGGTCCAGCGGCAGGACGAGGGCGATCGTCCACAACGGCACATCGGGTCGGAACAGCACGGCGTCAGCCTGCCATGCCCGGCGCGGATTCGCGCCGAACTCCTCACCAGCCGCCGCCGCCCCCGCCGCCGAAGCCGCCCCCGCCGCTGAACCCCGAGCCTCCGGAGGAGGCCGCGGTCGCGTGTTGCAGAGAGGAGGACATCTGGCTGCCGAGCTGGTCCATGGACGAGGCGAAGCTCGAGTCGAGCATGCCGCCGTAGCCGTAGCCGATGTACCAGCCGGTGGTCGGGGTGTAGCGTCCCTCGGCCTCGAGTTGCGCGAACACCTTCGTCCAGCGCTCGGCGACCCCGAAGATCACCGCGTAGGGCAGGTACCGGGAGAAGACGTCGATCCCCTCCTCGAAGCGGATCTGGTCTGCCTCGGCGGTGCTGAGGTACAGCTCGAAGCCCTTGGTCTGGGCGAGCACCGCCGAGCCGTCCGCGGTCCGGGCGCCGAACCGGTTGTTGGCGATCAGCACGCCGACGCCGAGCAGGATCCCGGCCAGGCCGAGCAGGCCCAGCCCGGCGAATCCCAGCAGGACGCCGACCCCGGCGCTCACCACGATCAGGCCGATCCCGCCCACGATGGCCACCCCCCGCACCGTGCTCGGGTTGCGGGTGAACCAGTGCAGCTCTTTGGTGACTCGCTCGTAGAGCCGGCTGCGGGTGCCGGTGAGCACGTCGGAGTAGGAGGAGTTCTTCAGGTCGTCGGTCTCGACGACGTCGCCCTTGGCGAACAGCTCGTCGAAGAGGTGTCGCTCGTAGCCGATCAGGCCCCGGTTGGCGGCGAGCTTGGTGAAGGTCCAGTCCTTCTTTCCGGTCTGCTCGATCGTCAGGTAGCCGCGCACCGCCAGATCGATCATGGTGGCGGTGATGTCGGTGTTGTCGGCGGTGTGGTCGGTGAGCACGCCGAGCTCCCCGGGACGGGCCTTCGCCGGCGGGGTGAACTGGACGGCGATCGGCGCCCGCGCCTTGGCGGTGCCGATCTCGGCCGTCGTGCCTTTCGCCGGGGTCGTCCCCGGGGTCAGGCCGAGGTACACCTGG
>CXWJ01015898.1_pt1 | contig 11069 bp, 9 predicted proteins | sample 590841 | NCBI WGS metagenome assembly CXWJ01 (sample SAMEA3498367, study PRJEB10139) | wastewater metagenome | biome: wastewater treatment plant; material: activated sludge | place: Austria | collected 2015-01-21 | reverse complement strand
GCTCGAAATCGAGCAGGTCGAGCGCGATGATCGTGCCGTCGAGCGCCCCCGAGGCCGCGCCGCCGGCTCCCGCCTGCCGGGGCGCGAATCTTCGGCGCACGTACTGGCTCCACGCGCCGGGCACGGCGCCGAGGTCGACGACGAGCTGGCCGGGCTTCAGCAGATGCAGCGTCTCGTCGATCTCCTTCAGCTTGTAGGCCGCGCGCGCGCGGTAGCCCTCCTTCTGCGCCAGCTTGACGTACGGATCGTTCAGGTGGTCGTGAAGCCAGGCCTTGTCGACCTTCTTGCTCTTGGTGCGCGTCTTCATGTCGCGCGGATAATACGTTTCATGCCTGCCATCACATTGAGCCCCGCCCAGCGCAAGGAGCACCGCGCCGCCGCCCACCATCTCGACCCGGTCGTGATGATCGGCGGCGACGGCCTGACACCCGCCGTGACGAAGGAAGTCGATGCGGCGCTGAACGCCCACGGCCTGATCAAGGTGCGCGTGTTCTGCGACGACCGCGATACCCGCGACGCCATGCTCGCGACGCTGGCCGACGGCTTGAGCGCCGCGCCGATCCAGCACATCGGCAAGCTGCTCGTGCTGTGGCGGCCAGTGCCGCCGAAGCCGCAGGCGGAGCGTGAAGGCCGCGGCGCCGGGCCGAAGATCGTCAAGGTGCTCAAGTTCTCGAAGAGCGGCAACCACCGCGCGCAGGTGAAGAAGATCAAGGTGCTCGGCAACCAGCGGCTGACGGCCGGGGGCGAGCTGAAACGCGCCAAGCGGCGCATGACGAGCCTCAAGAAGGGCGCGGCCGACTGAACGACGGACGTTCAGCGCGCCGACCAGCGCCAGGCCAGCAAGAGCACGAGCACGGCCTTCAGCACGAACAGCGCGCCGGAGGCCGCGTGCAGCACACCGAACGACCAGGTGCCCTGCCCCGCACGCGCCGCGGCCATCATCGGCTGGACTGCGAAGTAACCGGCGATGGTGCAGAACAGCACGCCGAACAGCAGCAACACATCGACGCTGAGCACCGAGCCGGCGTCCGCCAGCGCATTCACCCGAGCGCGCCGCCGCTCGACGACGAACAGGCCCGCCGCCAGCGCCAGGCTGGCCCAGGCCTCGTGCGCGAACAGGCGCGAAACGACGCGCCCCGCGTCGGCCGGCGCCAGCACCGCGAACGCCGCCGGTGCAGCCAGCGCGCCGATCGCCAGCAGCGCGCCGGCCCACACGCCGGCCGCGACAGCCGCCCAGCGCGCCGCCGCCTGCGCGCTCACCGGTAGCGCACCTCGACGATCTCGTAGTGCTTCAGGCCGCCGGGCGCTTGCACTTCGGCGACGTCGCCGGCCTCCTTGCCGATCAGCGCGCGCGCGATCGGCGAACTGATCGAGATCAAGCCGAGCTTCAGATCGGCCTCGTCATCGCCGACGATCTGGTAGGTGACCGCGGCGCCGCTCGCCTCGTCCTCCAGATCCACGGTCGAGCCGAAGACGACGCGCCCGCCCGCGTCCAGCCGCGCCGGGTCGATGATCTGCGCGGCCGCCAGCTTGCCTTCGATCTCGAGGATGCGGCCTTCGATGAAGCCCTGCTTGTCCTTGGCCGCTTCGTACTCGGCGTTTTCCGACAGGTCGCCCTGCGCGCGCGCCTCGGCGATCGCCTGGATCACCGCGTGGCGTTCGACGTTCTTGAGCCGCGCCAGCTCTTCCTTGAGCTTGTCGGCACCGCGTTGCGTGAGGGGGATCGTGGCCATGTCGGAATACCTTGCAGACAAAAACAAACCGCCGCCTGCGGGGGCCCGGCGGCGGCGAAATCGAAGGAGAGTGCCGCCAGTCTAGTGCAGTTCGCGGTGCAGTTCCTGAACCGACATCACGACGAGGTCATCCTCGTGTTTCATGCCCTCGACGGCCGCTTCGCAGCCCGCCATGCTGGTGTAGTAGGTCACGCGGTGCGCGAGCGCCGCCTGGCGGATGTGGCGCGAATCGGCGATCGCCGTGCGCGTTTCGTCGACGGTCGTGAAGACGAGCTGGATCTCGCCGGCCTTGACCATGTCGACGATGTGCGGTCGGCCGTCCTTGACCTTGTTGACGGCACGCACCGGCACGCCGGTCGCAGCGATGGCCGCGGCCGTGCCCTTGGTCGCGACGAGCTGGAAGCCGCGTGCGTGCAGGTCGCGCGCCACCACGACGGCGCGCGCCTTGTCTGCGTCCTTGACCGTGATGCACACCGTGCCCTTGGTCGGCAGGCGCGAGCCGGCGCCGAGCTGGCTCTTGAGCATCGCTTCGCCGAAGGTCCGGCCGGCGCCCATGACCTCGCCGGTCGAGCGCATCTCGGGCCCGAGGATCGGATCGACCCCCGGGAACTTGTTGAACGGGAACACCGCCTCCTTGACGCTGAAGTACGGCGGAATGACTTCCGACGGCGCGCGCCCGTCGCCTCCGCGCTGCTCGGCGAGCGCCTGGCCGACCATGCAGCGCGCCGCGATCTTCGCGAGCGCCTGGCCGGTTGCCTTCGACACGAAAGGAACGGTGCGCGAGGCGCGCGGATTCACTTCGAGCACGTAGACGACCGCTTCGCCCGCGCCCAGGTCGCCCTGGATCGCGAACTGGACGTTCATCAGGCCCTTGACCTTCAGCGCGCGCGCCATCAGCGCCGTCTGGCGCCGCAGTTCGTCCTGCAGGGGCTTCGGCAAGGTGTAGGGCGGCAGCGAACACGCCGAGTCGCCCGAGTGAATGCCGGCCTGCTCGACGTGCTCCATGATGCCGCCGATCATCACCGCCTGGCCGTCGCTGATGCAGTCGACGTCGACCTCGATGGCGTCGTCGAGGAAGCGGTCGAGCAGCACCGGCGACTTCTCGGACACGCGCACCGCCTCGCGCATGTAGCGCTCCAGATCCTTGTCGCCGTGCACGATCTCCATCGCCCGGCCGCCGAGCACATAGCTCGGGCGCACGACGAGCGGATAGCCGATCTCGTGCGCGAGTTGCAGCGCCTGCTCTTCGGTACGCGCGGTGCGGTTCGGCGGCTGCTTCAGGCCGAGCTCGTGCAGCAGCTTCTGGAAGCGTTCGCGGTCTTCGGCGATGTCGATGCTGTCGGGCGAGGTGCCGACGATGGGCACGCCGGCGCGTTCGAGGTCGAGCGCGAGCTTCAGCGGCGTCTGGCCGCCGTACTGCACGATGACGCCGAGCGGCTGTTCCTTGGCGACGATCTCGAGCACGTCTTCCAGCGTCACCGGCTCGAAGTACAGCCGGTCCGAAGTGTCGTAGTCGGTCGACACCGTCTCCGGGTTGCAGTTGACCATGAGGGTCTCGTAGCCGTCTTCGCGCATCGCGAGTGCGGCGTGCACGCAGCAGTAGTCGAACTCGATGCCCTGACCGATGCGGTTCGGCCCGCCGCCGAGCACCATGATCTTGCGGCGCTCGCTCGGCTCGGCCTCGCACTCTTCGTCGTAGGTCGAGTACATGTAGGCGGTCTGCGTCGCGAACTCGGCGGCGCAGGTGTCGACGCGCTTGTAGACCGGGCGCACGCCTTGTTCGTGGCGGCGCGCACGCACCTCGTGCTGGTGGGTGCCGAGCAGCTTGGCCAGGCGTTTGTCGGAAAAGCCCTTGCGCTTCAGGAAGCGCAGCTCGTCGGCGGACAGGCTGGCGAGCGCACGGCCGGCGAGCGCCTGTTCGGTCCGCACGAGTTGCTCGATCTGCGCGAGGAACCACGGGTCGATCGCGGTCTCGTCGAAGACTTCCTTCAACGACATGCCGATCCGGAACGCATCGGCGACGTAGAGGATGCGCTCGGGGCCGGCCTCGCCGATCTCCTGGACGATCTCTTCGCGGTCGTCGCTGCGTTCGGTCAGGCCGTCGATGCCGGTCTCGAGCCCGCGCAGCGCCTTCTGGAAACTCTCCTGGAAGGTGCGGCCCATCGCCATCACCTCGCCGACCGACTTCATCTGCGTCGTCAGGCGCGAGTCGGCAGCCGGGAACTTCTCGAACGCGAAGCGCGGGATCTTCGTGACCACGTAGTCGATCGCCGGCTCGAACGACGCCGGCGTCGCGCCACCCGTGATGTCGTTGCGCAGTTCGTCGAGCGTGTAGCCCACGGCCAGCTTGGCCGCGACCTTGGCGATCGGAAAACCCGTCGCCTTCGACGCGAGCGCCGACGAACGCGACACGCGCGGGTTCATCTCGATCACGACCATGCGGCCGTTGTCCGGGTTGATCGAGAACTGCACGTTGGAGCCGCCGGTGTCGACGCCGATCTCGCGCAGGATCGCGATCGACGCATTGCGCATCAGCTGGTATTCCTTGTCGGTCAGCGTCTGCGCCGGCGCGACGGTGATCGAGTCGCCGGTGTGGATGCCCATCGGGTCGAGGTTCTCGATCGAGCAGACGATGATGCAGTTGTCGGCCTTGTCGCGCACGACCTCCATCTCGAACTCTTTCCAGCCGATCAGCGACTCCTCGATCAGCAGTTCGTTCGTCGGCGACAGGTCGAGGCCGCGTTTGCAGATCTCCTCGAACTCTTCCGGGTTGTAGGCGATGCCGCCGCCGGTGCCGCCGAGCGTGAAGCTCGGCCGGATCACCATCGGAAAGCCCGTGCCGCCGATGTCGTGCGTGATGCGGCGCTGCACTTCCAGCGCCTCTTCCATCGAATGCGCGATGCCGCTCTTGGCCGAGTGCAGGCCGATGCCGGTCATCGCGTCCTTGAACTTCAGGCGGTCTTCGGCCTTTTCGATCGCGTGCTGGTTGGCGCCGATCATCTCGACGCCGTACTTCGCGAGCACACCGTGCTTGTGCAGGTCGAGTGCGCAATTCAGCGCCGTCTGGCCGCCCATGGTCGGCAGCAGCGCCATCTTTTCATGCGGAAACGAAGCGCGCTCCTTGGCGATGATCTTCTCGACCACGGCCCAAGTGATGGGCTCGATGTAGGTCGCGTCCGCCATCTCCGGGTCGGTCATGATCGTCGCCGGGTTGCTGTTGACGAGGATGACGCGGTAACCCTCCTCGCGCAGCGCCTTGCAGGCCTGGGCGCCCGAGTAATCGAACTCGCAGGCCTGGCCGATGATGATCGGGCCGGCGCCGATGATGAGGATGGATTTCAGGTCGCTGCGCTTAGGCATTCTTCTTCTCCGACTTCCTCTCCGCCATCAGCGCAGTGAAACGGTCGAACAGGTAGGCGATGTCGTGCGGCCCCGGCGAAGCTTCCGGGTGGCCCTGGAAACAGAACGCGGGCCGGTCGGTACGCGCCAGGCCTTGCAGCGTGCCGTCGAACAGCGACACGTGCGTCGCCCGCAGGTTGGACGGCAGCGAGTTCTCGTCGACCGCGAAGCCGTGGTTCTGGCTGGTGATGCTGACGCGGCCGCTGTCGAGGTCTTTCACCGGATGGTTCGCGCCGTGGTGGCCGAACTTCATCTTGAAGGTCTTCGCGCCCGAGGCCAGTGCCATGATCTGGTGACCCAGGCAGATGCCGAAGGTCGGGAGGCCGGTGTCGATCAGCGTGCGCGCCGCGGCGATGGCGTAGCCGCAAGGCTCGGGGTCGCCGGGGCCGTTGCTCAGGAAGATGCCGTCGGGTTTCAGTTCGAGCACCGCCGACGCGCTCGTCTGCGCCGGCACGACCGTGACGCGGCAACCGCGGCTCGCGAGCATGCGCAGGATGTTGCGCTTGACGCCGAAGTCGTAGGCGACGACATGGTGCCTTGCCGCGGCGCCTTGGCCGTAACCGCTGCCGAGCGCCCACTCGGTTTCGCTCCAGTCGAAGCGGTCGGTCGCACTCACGACCTTCGCCAGGTCTTGGCCCGACATGCTCGGCGCCGATCGCGCCGCGGCGACGGCTTCGGTGCGGTGCGCGGCGCCGAGCGGCTCGCCCATCGGCAAGGTCAGGATGCAGCCGTTCTGCGCGCCTTTGGTGCGCAGCAGGCGCGTGAGTCGCCGCGTGTCGATGCCGGCAATCGCCACCGTGCCTTCGCTGCGCAGGTACTGCGGCAGCGTCATCGACATGCGGAAGTTCGATTCCAGCACCGGCAGGTCCTTGATGACCAGGCCCGCGGCGTGCACCTTCGAGGCCTCGGTGTCCTCGGCATTCACACCGTAGTTGCCGATGTGCGGATAGGTCAGCGTGACGATCTGACGGCAGTAGCTCGGGTCGGTGAGGATTTCCTGGTAGCCGGTGAGCGCGGTGTTGAACACGACCTCGCCGACCGTGCGGCCTGCGGCACCGATCGAAATGCCCTGGAAAAGCGTGCCGTCTGCAAGGGCCAGGAGGGCCTGGGCGTGGGAAGGCAGCAGTTGCGGCGGCACCGGTTTCTCCGTTGTCTGTGCACGCCCAGCTCACGCTTCGTGCAGCGTGAGACCGTTGGAAAACCGGGGAGGTTTCGACCGGGGTCAGCGAGAGCTTCGCTGGGCGGGAGGGGTCGAGGGAAAGCGGCGGAATTATAGACGACGACGCCTGCCGCCCCCGCTCATTGGACCCCCTTGGCGCTGCGCGCCGTCTCCCCGAGGGGGAGCGAGCGCCTTCGGAGCGGCCGTGCAGCGCTCACAGCGCCGCGATGCCCGCCTTCGCAATCTGCGCATCCTCGATCGACTTCACGCCGCTCACGCCGACCGCGCCGATGCACTCGCCGCCGGCCATGATCGGCACCCCACCCTCGAGCAAGCCCTCGAGGCCGGGCGCGCTCAGGAACGATTGCCGCCCCTGGTTGATCATCTCTTCGTAGATGCGGCTTTCGCGCCGCCCGAGCGCCGAACTGCGCGCCTTGGCGGGGGCGATCTGCGCCGAGATCGGCGCCGCGCCGTCGAGCCTCTGCAGCCACACCAGGTGGCCGCCATCGTCGACGACGGCAATGCTGACGGCCCACTGGTGCGCCAGCGCCTCGGCTTCGGCGGCCGCGGCGATGCGCTTGATGTCGTCGAGCATCAGCACGGACTTGGTCTTCATGGCAGCAGGCCACCGCCGACGGCGGCATGGTTGTTCGAAGGCCGAACTGTACGCTGCGCGGCAGCGCTGTCCGGTCGCCACCGGCCCGAAAGCCCCTCCCCGATCCGACCGAAACTGCAAACCCGACAAGGGAACTAGAATTTGCGTTCGCAGTCGAAGGGCTGTTTGTCAACCACTAGGAGGTTTCATGAGCCAAGGCCTGCAATCGGTCTACACGGGGTACGCCGGGTCAGGTGTGTCGGTCGAGCAGCGCAACCGCGTGCTGCGCAACACCTACTGGCTGCTCGCCCTGTCGATGGTTCCCACGGTGCTCGGCGCCTGGATCGGCGTTTCCACGGGCATTGCCAGCGCGATGACGCCCGGCATCAGCCTGATCGTGTTCCTGGGCGGCGCGTTCGCATTCATGTATGCGATCGAACGCACGAAGAACTCTGCGGCCGGCGTGCCGATGCTGCTCGCGTTCACGTTCTTCATGGGCCTGATGCTGTCGCGGCTGATCGGTGCGGTGCTCGGCATGGCCAACGGCGCGGGCCTGATCATGATGGCGTTTGCCGGCACCGGCAGCATCTTCCTCGCGATGGCGACCCTGTCGACGGTCATCAAGCGCGACCTGAGCTCGCTCGGCAAGTGGCTGACGGTCGGCGCGGTGATGCTGCTGGTGGCGATGCTGGCGAACTTCTTCATTCAGTCGGGTCCGCTGTTCATCACGCTGGCGGTACTGTGCGTGGGCATCTTCTCGGCCTTCATCCTGTACGACCTGAAGCGCGTGCGCGACGGCTACGAAGACAACTACATCACCGCGACGCTGGGCGTGTACCTGAGCCTGTACAACGTCTTCCAGAGTCTTCTGGCGCTGTTCGGCATCGGCGGCGGCAGCAGCGAGTGAGCTGCGTTCCGATCGTGTGACGACGGGGCCTGCGGGCCCCGTTCTTCATGGCGGCGCCGGCCCGCACAGGTGCACGATCGAGTTGGCGTAGTACGCCAGCAGGCGCCCTTCGTCCGGGTTCACGACGAACAGGCCGTCGCGCTCGAGCACGATGCGGCGCAGCGTCAGCATGCGCAGGCCCACCGTCAGCGCGTAGTCGCGGTCGCTGCGCGGCAGGTAGACGTGTGCGCCCGCGGCTTCGATGCGCTGCATGAGCGCCTGCACGGCCGATTTCAGCTCGAGCTCCGACCAGGCACGCTGCACGTCGGCCAGCAGCACCTGTGCCACCAGAGGCACAGGCAACACCGGCACGCTGGCGGCGATGCGCTGCATCACCGCATCGCCGACGCGCGCGACCGCCGCGCGCCGGGCAGCGTCGTCGAGCGGGCGGAAATCGATGCCCTCGCGGCGCACGAATTCGCGCATCGACAGCGGCGTACCGAAGCTGACGCAGGCGTAGCCGTTGCGGTGGCGCCGCCCGGTCGACGCGAACCAGGCCTGGCGGACCAGGTAGCCGGCGGTGATGCGCAGCGTGCGCACGAGGCCGGGCCGCGCGGGCGCGGCGTCGAGCTTCATCAGCTGCGTGCGGTCTTCGAGCACGCGGTCGTAGTTGATGCCCACCGGAATGAACACCAGGTCGCGCTCGCCGCCCGGATCGAACCCCTTGAGCATGTAGTCGAGCAGCCCGAAACGCGGCGTGCGCAACCGGCCGTCGACGGTCAACCCGCCCTCGGGGTACATCGCCTGCGGCACGCCGGCCTCGGTGGCCATCTGCACGTAGCGCTGCAGCACCATGCGATACAGCGGATCACCCGAGTTGCGGCGCACGAAGTAGGCGCCCATCGAGCGGATCAGGCCCTGCAGCGGCCACACGCGCGCCCACTCGCCGACCGCATAGCTGAGTGCGACGCGTTCGGCCGCGAGGAAGGACACGAGCACGTAGTCCATGTTGCTGCGATGGTTCATCACGAACACGACGCTGGACTTCGGGTTCAGTGCCGCGAGCGCCGCGCTGTCGGACGCGCCGAGCCGCACGCGGTAGATCATCTGCGCGAAGGTCTTGGCGAGCCAGTAGCCGACGCGAAAGTAGACGTAGGCATTGAAGGCCGGGACGATCTCGCGCGCGTAGCCGTGCACGCGCTGCATCGTCGCGTCCAGCGGCGTGCCGGACTCGCTCGCGTGTGCCTGTGCCGCCGCGACGATGCGCGGGTCGCTGAGCAACCGGTCGATGAGCGCTCGGCGCCGCGTCAGCTTGAACGCCGGCACCTCGATGTTCAGGCGCACGCGGATCTCGTCGAGCACCTGGCGCACCTGGCGCCGCAGATACCAGCGCAGCCCCGGCAGCACGGCGCGCTCGACAACCACGAACAGCGCCAGCGCCGCGAGCAGCACGACGAGCCACAGCGGGACGGCGACGGTCTGCGACATCGCCGGGGCCGTCAGGCGGCACGGTCGAAGACCGCCAGGCTTTGGTTCCGGCACACGTTGCTGCGCAACATGACCCTACACCGAAGCCTTGCGGTCGAAGACCGCAAGGCTTTCGACATGCGCCGTGTGCGGAAACATGTTCACCGCCCCCGCCGCCGAGCACACGTAACCCGCCTGGTGCACGAGCAAACCGGCGTCGCGCGCCAGCGTCGCCGGGTTGCAGCTGACGTAGACGATGCGCTGCGGCGGCGCCCAGCCCGGCACCGGCTCGGAATGCAGCTCGGCCAGGGCCTTCGCGAGCGCGAACGCGCCTTCGCGCGGCGGGTCGACGAGCCAGCGATCGGCCGCGCCGTAGGCCACCAGATCGGCTGGCGCCAGCTCGAACAGGTTGCGCGCCGCGAAGCTCGCCTTGGCGGCCAGGCCATTGAGCGTGGCGTTGTCGCGCGAGCGCTGCACCAGCGACTCGCTGCCTTCGATGCCGAGCACCTCGCGGGCGCGCGTCGCGATCGGCAGCGTGAAGTTGCCGAGACCGCAGAACCAGTCGATCACACGTTCGTGGTCCTGCACGTCGAGCAGCCGCAGCGCACGACCGACGAGCACGCCGTTGATCTGCTGGTTGACCTGGGTGAAGTCGGTCGGCCTGAACGGCATCGTGATGCCGAATTCGGGCAGGCCGTACGCGAGCGGCGGCCCGCCGGCGTCGAGCTGATGCGCACTGTCCGGACCCTTGGGCTGCAGCCACCATTGCACGCCGTGTTCGGCGCCGAACGCGCGCAGGCGCGCCGCGTCGTCGGCACCGAGCGGCTCGAGATGGCGCAGCACCAGCGCCGTCACCGCGTCGCCGACGGCGACTTCGATCTGCGGCAGCCGGTCACGCTGCTGCATCGCGCCGATCAAGTCACGCAGCGGCACGAGCAGCGCACTCAGATGCGGCGGCAGCACCTCGCAGCTGTCCATGTCGGCGACGTAGCTCGACTTGCGCTCGTGGAAGCCGACGAGCACCGTGCCCTTCTTCGCCACCCAGCGCACCGACAGCCGCGCACGCCAGCGGTAACCCCACGACGGGCCCTCGATCGGCCGCAGCACCTGCTCGGGTTTCAGCTTGCCGAGGTGCCCGAGCGCGTCTTCGAGCGCGCGCTGCTTGGTCGCGACCTGGGCGCCGATGTGCAGATGCTGCATCTTGCAGCCGCCGCAGGTACCGAAGTGCCGGCAGGCCGGGCGCACGCGCTGCGAGCTTTCGCGGCGCAGCGCGACCAGGCTCGCCTGCTCCCACTGGTTCTTGGCGCGATGCACCTGGACCTGCACCTGCTCGCCCGGCAGCGCCCCCTCGATGAACACGACCTTGCCCGCAGCGTTGTGCGCCACGCCCTGCGCTTCGAGGTCGAGCGATTCGACGTTCAGCCACTCGTCGGAGCAGCGCGGTGTCGGGGATCTCATGCGGGTGATTATCCCGGTGGTGCCGCGGGTGCCGCTGCTACACTCGTCCGCGCCAGGAGAGAGCCTTGTTCGCAAGGCCGCCGAAGGCGCAGATCCGCTCGAGAGCGCGGCTCGAACGCTCAGGCAAAAGGACTGGCAAGCGCCTCGCAGAGGCGTTCCTCGCTGGAGAGAGGCCCGCCGCGCGCGGGTCCACCGAAGGGGCAAGCGGACGGCCGCATTCCGGCCAGCCGCCAATCTCTCAGGTAAAGCGGACAGCAAGGGCAGCCCCGGCGCAGTGGTCGCGCCGGAATCGCAAGTTGCCCGGCCGGGCTCCACGAGGAGAACGCCATGTCCGCCACCGAACTGCTCACCACCCCGCTGCACGCGCTGCAC
>CXWJ01014604.1_pt1 | contig 11070 bp, 14 predicted proteins | sample 590841 | NCBI WGS metagenome assembly CXWJ01 (sample SAMEA3498367, study PRJEB10139) | wastewater metagenome | biome: wastewater treatment plant; material: activated sludge | place: Austria | collected 2015-01-21 | reverse complement strand
AGATGGTCGAAAATGCCGGCGAGGCGGCGGACTTCCTGAAGAAGCTCGCCCATCCCTCGCGGCTGATGATCGTCTGCGCACTCGTCGATGGCGAGCGCTCGGTACGCGATCTCGAAGACACGCTCGGCATCCGCCAGCCGGGCCTGTCGCAGCAGATCGCTGAACTGCGCGAGGCTGGCTTCATAGTCGGCCGCAAGGAAGCGAAGCATATGTTCTACCGGCTCGAAGACGGCCGGGTCGCTGAATTCGTCTCCATGATGCACGTCATGTTCTGCGCCAAGCCGCGCGAAGGATCCAATCCATGACCGGATTTACCCCACTCGCCTCGCTCATCGGCGGCATGATGATCGGCCTGTCGGCTGTGCTGCTGATGCTGTGGGAAGGCCGCATCGCGGGCATTTCCGGGATAGCAGGACGCCTGCTGCCGCCCTATCGCGACAGCGCGTTCCTGTCGCGTTTCGGCTTCGTTATCGGCCTCGTTACGGCGCCGATTGCCATGATCGCGGTCGGCGGTGTCGAGGTGAGCCAGACGGTTTCGTCCAACATTCCGCTAATGCTCGGAGCGGGCCTCCTCGTCGGCTTCGGGTCGGTCTGGGGCAATGGCTGCACGTCGGGTCACGGTGTCTGCGGACTCTCGCGACTGTCGACCCGCTCCTTCGTCGCCACCGGCATCTTTATGACGACGGCCATCATCACTGTCTTCCTCATCCGCCACGTCATCGGAGCATGAGCCCATGTCATTCCTCATCAATCTCGCGCTTGGCCTTCTATTCGGCGTCGGCCTCGTCGTCTCCGGCATGTCGGACCCAGCGAAGGTATTGAATTTCCTCGATCTGGCCGGCACCTGGGACCCCTCCCTGGCCTTCGTCATGGGCGGCGCAGTTCTCGTCGCGTTCGTCGGCTACCGACTGGTTCTCGCCCGCGGCGAGCCGATCGCCGGCGACCGTTTCCATCTGCCGACGCGCAACGACATCGACGCGCGCATTCTTGCCGGCCCGGCGCTCTTCGGTATCGGCTGGGGGCTTGGCGGTTTTTGCCCGGGTCCAGCGCTGACCGCGCTTGGGCTCGGCGCGACCGGAACCTTCGCCTTCATCCCCGCCATGATCCTCGGCATGTGGGCCGCGCGCCTTCTTGGCGAAGGCAGCGCGTCACCCCGTACCGTTTAAAAACGGGCAAGAAACGAAAGATCACGACAATGTACCGGCTGGCAGATTATCTGCCGATCCTCGATTGGGGTCGGCGCTATTCCCGCGCGACCCTGACCAACGACATAGTCGCGGCGATTATCGTTACCATTATGCTGATCCCGCAATCGCTCGCCTATGCGATGTTGGCAGGCCTGCCGGCCGAGATCGGGCTCTACGCCTCGATCTTGCCGCTGGTCGCCTATGCGGCGTTCGGCACCAGCCGGTCGCTTGCCGTGGGTCCGGTGGCCGTCGTCTCCCTGATGACCGCCTCTGCCATCGGCGAGATCGCAGTTCAGGGCACGCCCGCCTATCTCGCTGCTGCTCTGCTGCTCGCCTTCCTGTCCGGCGCTATGCTGATCGCGATGGGCTTGTTCAAGCTGGGCTTTGTCGCGAATTTCCTGAGCCACCCGGTGATTTCCGGCTTCATCACCGCCTCTGGACTGCTGATTGCGGCCGGCCAGCTCAAATATCTGCTTGGCATCCCTGCCGGCGGCCACACCTTGCCGCAGATCGCGACCGGCCTCGTCGAGAATATCGGCTCGATCAATTTGCCGACGCTCGCCATAGGCACGTCGGTGCTGGCATTTCTCTACTTCGTGCGACTGCGCCTCAAGCGCGTCTTAGTCGCGCTCGGCCTTTCGGCGCGCATGGCCGACATCACCACCAAGGCCGGACCGGTTGCGGCCGTTGCCGCGACGATCCTCGCCGTAACGATGCTCGACCTCGGCCCGAAGGGCGTCGCGCTCGTCGGCGCCATCCCGCAAGGCTTGCCCGTCCTTGCTTTGCCTGTCTTCGATCTCGAACTCATCCGCATGCTCGCCGTCCCTGCTCTGCTGATCTCGCTGATCGGCTTCGTGGAATCGGTCTCGGTCGCGCAGACGCTGGCCGCCAAGCGTCGCCAGCGCATCGTGCCGGATCAGGAACTGATCGGGCTTGGCGTGGCCAACATCGCCTCGGCGATCTCGTCGGGCTATCCGGTCACGGGTGGCTTTGCCCGTTCGGTCGTCAATTTCGATGCCGGCGCTGAAACGCCTGCCGCCGGGATCTACACCGCCATCGGCATCGCGCTCGCCACATTTTTCCTCACGCCGCTTCTCGCCAGCCTTCCGCAGGCGACACTTGCTGCAACGATCATCGTCGCCGTCCTATCGTTGGTGAACGTCGCCGCCATCCGTCGTGTCTGGGCATATTCCAAGGTAGACTTCTCGGCCATGGCCGCGACCATTCTCGGCACGCTGTTTGTCGGCGTGGAGATCGGCGTCGTCATGGGCGTTGTGCTATCGCTGCTGCTCCATCTCTACCGCACTTCGCGCCCGCACATGGCCGTNNTGCGGGTTGATGAAAGCCTTTATTTCGCCAATACCCGCTATCTGGAAGATCGCATCGCGGCGCTTGTTGCCGAGCGGCCGCAGCTCAAACACGTCGTGCTGATGTGCTCGGCGGTGAACATAATCGATGCCTCGGCGCTCGAAAGCCTTGAGGAGATCAATCATCGCCTGAAGGACGCGGGCATCACTTTCCATCTGTCCGAAGTCAAGGGTCCAGTGATGGACAGGCTGAAGCGGACCCATTTCCTCGAAGGCCTGACTGGCAAGGTATTCCTCAGTCAGTATGACGCGCTGCGATGCCTGGACACAACTGATCGGCCAAGCACTAGATGAACTCAATGCAACCGTGCGGCTCCCCTCACCGCGACCGTCGCAGCCAGCAAGTCAACCGATCCACGAATCCTTAGTATTGACCGTTCGAGCGGTATTTTTGTGTGTCACAAAATGCGTTTTCTGTCCCCTCGAGTGGAAATGAGCCACGGTCTGGTGAAACGTAGCCGAAGGCGAGCGTGCCGTCCGTGTCGGACAGCTCTCGTTGTCGTGCCGATCGGGCGTTGCCCTCGAGGCCTGTGAGATGCGCCCAGGCCTTGGCGGGCAGAAGGTGAGGCACTCCTTGTTTGGTACAGATGAGGTGGCCCTGGCTCTTCATTATCGTCTAGGCGAAGCCGTGATAGGTGTTGATCTCGATGCGGAACATCAGTGCGCGCGGCGGCGTGGCGGTCGCCTGTGCAGCGACCCGCGCCACAGTCGCCCGCGCGACACTGAGGAGGAATGCTGGCCCGGGAGGCTCGGACGGGCTGCCGCACCTGGCAATATTGGGAAGCNNCTGAGGAGGAATGCTTGCCCGGGAGGCTCGGACGGGCTGCCGCACCTGGCAATGTTGGGGCGCGGCTCTTCGGCCAGCCTGCGGGCGATCTCTCAAGCCGAGGGGATCGCACTGCTGCCGTTCGGCATCGAACGCGTCGAGCCGGGGACCTGTCGTTCTTTTGAGGCAAACTAGGCCTTTTCGTCGGCAGCGTCTCATGCTACTCACCGCGCGTCGATATATCGAGAAGGGCAGATTTATGGACAAGAAAACGTCACTTGCCGCGTTGGCCGCGCTGGGACAGGAAACCCGCCTGGATATTTTCCGCCTCCTTGTGCGCGCGGGGCCAGAAGGGGTTGCAGCGGGTGAGATTGCGACGCGGGTCGGCGCAGTTCAGAACACGACGTCCTCGCATCTCAAGATCCTGACGCATGCGGCGCTCATCCGACCCGAGCGGGATGGCCGAACCGTGCGCTACGTCGCCGACATGACCGGATTCCGTGACCTGCTCGCGTACCTGATGGAAGACTGCTGCAACGGCGCGCCGGAACTCTGCCGTCCAGTCATCAATGCCGTCACCTGCGATTGCTAGGAGCGTTTTCTATGTCCGACAGACTCTACAACGTCCTTTTCCTCTGCACGGGGAACTCCGCCCGTTCCATCCTCGCCGAAGCGATCCTGAGGAATCTCGGCACCGGTCGCTTCAACGCCTTCTCCGCCGGATCGCAGCCCAAAGGCGAAGTGCATCCCTTCGCGCTCGAACTCCTGCAGAACCTGAAGCTGGATGCGTCTTTCGCGCGCTCGAAATCCTGGGAGGAGTTCGCGAGGCCCGGATCGCCTAAGATGGATTTTGTCTTTACCGTCTGCGACAACGCCGCAAACGAAGCCTGCCCGGTCTGGCCCGGACAGCCGATGACAGCGCATTGGGGCATTCCGGATCCCGCAGCCGCTGAAGGCACGGATGCCGAGAAGCACCTGGCTTTCGCGGATGCCTATCGGCAGCTATCGAACCGTATCTCCGCCTTCCTGGCGCTGCCGCTGGCTTCGATCGACCGGATGTCGCTCCAGTCCAGGTTGCGCGAGATCGGAAAGCTCGAAGTCTCGGCGGCCGCAACAGCATGAGACCCGGCATGGACGTGATCATCTACCACAACCCCGAATGCGGGACCTCGCGCAACACGCTTGCGATGATCCGCAATGCAGGAATCGAACCGCATGTTATCGAGTACCTGAAGACACCGCCGACGCGAGAGCTGCTGCGCAAGCTGGTGGAGCGGATGGGCACGTCGCTCCGCAGTATCCTCCGCGTGAAGGACACGCCTTACGGGGAGCTCGGCCTTGGCGATCCCGCCCTGACAGACGAGCAGCTGTTCGATGCGATTGAGAAGCATCCGATTCTGATGAACCGTCCGATCGTCGTCTCGCCGAAAGGCGTGAAGCTTTGCCGTCCGTCCGAGACGGTCCTCGACCTCTTGCCCGCCCAAAAGGGCGCCTTCGCCAAGGAAGACGGCGAGCAGGTGACTGATGCGGCAGGCAACAGGCTCGCCTGACAACCACGGGAAATTCCAATGTCGAACGCAACACCTCCGGCACGCCGGCTGTCCTTCCTCGATCGCTACCTCACGGTCTGGATCTTCGCGGCGATGGCGCTCGGCGTCTTCCTCGGAACCGCCTTCGAGACCCTTCCGGCCTCGCTCGACGCCATGTCCGTAGGCACGACGAACATCCCGATCGCCATCGGCTTGATCCTGATGATGTATCCGCCGCTCGCCCGTGTGCGCTACGAGGAGCTGCACCGCGTATTCGCCGACAAGCGCGTGCTGCTCCTGTCGCTGGTCCAGAACTGGATTATCGGTCCAACGCTGATGTTCGGGCTCGCGGTGATCTTCCTGCGCGACCACCCCGAATACATGACGGGCGTGATCCTGATCGGGTTGGCGCGCTGCATCGCGATGGTGCTGGTGTGGAACCAGTTGGCGAAGGGCGACAACCAGTATGTCGCGGGCCTCGTCGCATTCAATTCGATCTTCCAGATCCTGTTCTTCTCGACCTATGCCTGGTTCTTCCTGTCCGTCCTGCCGCCGCTGTTCGGCCTGGAGGGCAGCGTGGTCGGCGTCGGCTTCTGGACGATCACAGAGGCTGTCCTGATCTATCTCGGCATCCCCTTCGCCGCCGGATACCTGACGCGGCGCGTCCTGATCTCCAGCAAGGGGAGCGATTGGTACGAGGGCATCTTCCTGCCCAGGATCAGCCCGATCACGCTTGTTGCGCTGCTCTTCACCATCGTCGCCATGTTCAGCCTGAAGGGCGGCGACGTGATGCGGCTGCCATCGGACGCTCTGCTGATCGCCGTGCCGCTGGTCATCTATTTCGTCGTCCAGTTCGTCATCAGCTTCCTGATGGGCAGGCTGATCGCGGCCGACTATCCGCGCACGACGGCGATTGCCTTCACGGCTGCCGGCAACAATTTCGAGCTTGCCATCGCGGTCGCCATCGCCGCCTTCGGCCTCGCGTCCCCGGTGGCGTTCGCAGCCGTCATCGGACCACTGGTCGAAGTCCCGGTGCTCGTCCTGCTCGTGCATGTCGCGCTCAGGATGGGCAGGCGCTGGTTTCCCGACACCGCGCCCGATACCATGCCGGCCGCCGCGACGGCCCGGTCATAGGAGAAACACCATGAGGCTACGCGAACTCGATGATCCCGACCATCTGCCGGCGCTCGATGCCCGGTTTGTCGCGGAGCGGCCCGGCCTCGGTCTGGGGCCGGAGGAGCACGCCCCGCGAATCCTGCTGCTTTACGGCTCGTTGCGGCCGCGTTCCTACTCCCGGCTTGCCACCGAGGAAGCTGGGCGCCTGCTGCGCTTCTTCGGTGCCGAGGTGCGGATCTTCGATCCGTTCGACATGCCTTTTCCCGACCAGGTGGCAGGCGACGATCATCCGGCTATCCGGGAACTGCGCGAGCATGCGATCTGGTCGGAGGGAATGGTCTGGTGCAGTCCCGAACGGCACGGTCAGATCACTGGGCTGATGAAGGCGCAGATTGACAATCTGCCATTGAACATGGGCGGCATCCGCCCGACACAGGGTCGGACCCTGGCGGTAATGCAGGTTTCCGGCGGCTCGCAGAGCTTCAATGCCGTGAACACGCTACGGCTGCTCGGCCGCTGGATGCGGATGATCACGATCCCCAACCAGTCGAGCGTCGCCAAGGCCTATCAGGAGTTCGACGAAGACGGACGCATGAAGCCGTCGGTCTATTACGAACGCATCGTCGACGTGATGGAGGAACTGGTCCGATTCACCATTCTCACCCGGCCGCATGCGGCTCGGCTCGTCGACCGCTACTCGGAGAGGAAAGGTGCAGGGAAGACGATCGATGCGGCGACGGATCTTTCCACGATCGCGACCATGCCACAGAAGCGCTCCGCATGAATGAAGGGGATCATGATGTCGTCGTGATCGGAGGAGGGCAGGCGGGCCTCGCCGTTGCCTATTATCTTCGTCGCGCGGGAATCGATTTCCTCATGCTCGATGCCGAAGACCGCCCGGGCGGCGCGTGGCTTCATGCCTGGGACTCGCTTCATCTTTTCTCGCCGGCGACCTACAGTTCGCTTCCCGGCTGGCCGATGCCGCCGAGCCGCTCTGACGGCTTCCCGAGCAGAGACGAGGTGATCGATTACCTGACGCGCTACGAGCAACGCTATGCGTTTCCGATCGAGCGGTCTTGTCACGTCGAAACCGTGGAACGGGACCCCGAACGGCTCTGTCTCCAGTTGAGGAACGGGCGGACCTTCACCGCGAGGGCCGTCGTCAGCGCAACGGGAACGTGGAGCGCACCCTACATTCCCGATCATCCGGGCCGCGAATTGTTCCGCGGCGGTCAGCTCCATTCGGCAGAATATCGCAGTCCCATCCCCTTCGCTGGCAAGCGGGTGCTGGTTGTTGGCGGCGGCAACTCCGGGGCGCAGATCCTCGCCGAGGTCAGCGCGCTCGCAGAGACGGTCTGGGTCACCCTGAAGGACCCTGTCTTCCTGCCAGACGACGTCGACGGGCGCGTCCTGTTCGAACGCGCTAGCGCGCGCGTGCGCGGTGACTTCGACCAGGCTTCAACCACGACCTTGGGTGACATCGTCATGGTCCCGCCGGTGAAAGAAGCGCGCGACCGCGGCGTGCTGAAATCGGTCCGCCCCTTCCTCCGCTTCACGATCGACGGTGTCTTGTGGGCGGACGGAACGGAGACGCATGTCGACGCCGTCCTGTGGTGCACCGGATTCCGTCCGGCGACAGGGCACCTCCGGTCGCTTGGCGTGGTCGGCCCTGATGGACGCATCGAAGTGGTCGATCAACGTGCGGTCGAGGAACCGCGGCTTTGGCTGCAGGGATATGGAAACTGGACGGGTGCCGCGTCAGCAACGTTGATCGGCGCGGGCCGCACGGCCCGGGAACTGGCACCTCGCATCAAGGCTGCCCTTCAGATGCCCGCATCTTTCATCTGAGGAAATAGCGGCGCCCTGCCGGCTCCTCCGGGCCGGTGTCCTGCGTGCGCGACAACGAACTGCGGGCTCGAGATTTTTTGTGTCGCCGCATCGCTGCGACCAAGCGACCGGGAACCGTCGGTCACCAGGGATACGGTGCCTACGGCGTTCCAACCCCACGAAACAGCTTCGGGTGCATGCTCGTTCACCGCGAGCCACGGAACGCTTGACGACAGGGTCGATACAATGGAGAGCATTCGTCAATAACCGCACAGAGAGCGAGGTCCGGTGGATGTTCGAATACCTCGCATGCTATTGCACGTGTGACGTGAAGTTGTTCGGGAGCCTCCCTGTACCGGTCGACGCCGACCCACTCGGTCGGCCTGGTTCCGGTGTCCAACGTGAGGTAGTCTCCAAGCTTGGTATCCGCAGTATCCAGACCTTGGATCACCGCGGCTACGAGACTGGGCGCACCTCGGGCTCTGTGTCGTCGGGCCTCATCGCGCGCTGGGCACGTGACCAGTTACCGATTTTTGCCGGCTGACGCAGATGGACCAGTTGATCGCCCAACTCGGCCTCGCACTTGCTATCGGCCTGCTGGTCGGCCTGGAGCGGGGCTGGCGCGAGCGTGACGCGCCCGACCGCAGCCGCACCGCTGGTCTCCGGACGTTTGGGCTGGTTGGTTTGCTCGGTGGAATCTTTGCTGCGCTCTCCGAGGCGCTAGGCTCCGGGGTGCTGATCGCTGGCTTCCTCGGCTTCGCCGCGATCTTCGCGTGGTTCTCGGCGCGCGAAGCCGAGCACGACCAGAACTTCAGCGTGACGGGCGTCGTGGCTGGCCTGATCGTCTTTGCCCTCGGCGCGCTGGCCGTGGTCGGTGACACGCGTACTGCCGCTGCCGGCGGCGCGGCACTCGCCGCCGTCCTCGCCAGCCGGGAGGTGCTGCACGATTTGCTGCGGCGCCTGACCTGGATCGAACTCCGCTCGGCAATGATCCTCGCTGTCATGACGGCCATTGTCTTGCCGTTGCTGCCCGATCGGGCGATCGATCCCTGGGGCGGCTTGAACCCGTTCGAAATCTGGTTCTTCACGGTTGTCATCGCGGCAATTTCCTTTGGCGGTTACGTTGCGGTGCGAGTTCTTGGCCAGACACGTGGCCTGCTCGTCGGTACGCTCGCAGGTGCCGTCGTGTCGTCGACTGCGGTGACGGTGGCATTGGCCCGCATGGCAAAGGCAGAGGGCAATGCGTTGCCGCTCGCCGGGGCCGCGGGGCTCGCAGCGCTGGTCTCGATCCTGCGAGTCTTGGTTATCGTCGCGATAATCGCACCGCAGGTTCTAGGGTGGATCGTGGTGCCCGCGCTCGCCGCCGCGATGGTCCTCGCGGCAAGCGGAGCTGTGTTGCTGGTTCGCAACGGCGTTCATCCGACAAGGGAGAAAGGAGGCGAGCGCAATCCGTTTGAGCTCGCCTCGTTGCTTCTTTTCGCCGCTTCATTTGCGGTCGTCTCAACCGCGAGTGCGGCGCTCGCCAGCCGCTTCGGCGAGGGCGGACTTCTGATGACCTCTGCGGTGTCGGGCGCATTCGATGTCGATGTCGCCGTGTTGAGCGCACTGCGTCTTGTCGAGCAGACGGCAGCCATCAACACCGTGGGCGGAGCGGTGCTGGTGGCGCTCGCCGCAAATGCAATCGGCAGGCTGTTCCTGTCGATCCTTGCCGGCCCCGTCCGCTTCTCTCTGCCGCTTGCCATCATCACGCTGGCCGCGGCCGCGGCGGCCGGTGTCGCTTGCTGGCTCGGGATGGCCGTCTGACAGGATGGGGCGGGCTCCGGCTCAGTTGAGCAGACCATCAACCTCGGCCGTTGACGCGCGCCATGGGGTGATTCAGATCAACATCTTCGGCAATCTTTTGAAGTACACGATGATCGGCGCGCGTCGCACTTGTCGTGCTTAGGAAAGAGGTTGAGTGATGCTCGAATACAAGGTCGAACCCCGCCGGGTGAATGCCCACGGGTCTATCGCAACGGCAAAGACCGCGCAGATCCACCTTGAAACGGATCCCGCTGGTCAAACTGATGCCTTCAACCCCGAAGAACTGATGCTGGTATCGGTCGCATGAGCAGGCTGCACACAGAGAAGCATCTCGTCTCGCGGATCGGATGGTTGCGGGCGGCCGTGCTCGGCGCAAATGACGGCATAGTTTCCACGGCTAGCCTCATCGTCGGCGTTGCCGCCGCGGCACAGGGGACTTCGGAGATCCTTGTCGCGGGAATCGCCGGGCTGGTCGCCGGATCAATGTCGATGGCGGCAGGCGAGTATGTGTCTGTGAGTTCGCAGTCGGACACAGAGCAAGCCGACCTCGCTCGCGAACGGATGGAACTGGAAACACAGCCTGAATTTGAGAAGAATGAACTCGCGCAGATTTACGTCGGACGCGGTTTGTCGGATGAGCTTGCCCAGCAGGTTGCCGCACAGCTGATGGCCAGGGATGCACTTGGCGCCCACGCAAGGGATGAGCTCGGACTCTCCGAGGCGACAACGGCCCGTCCTATCCAGGCGGCATTGACGTCGGCGGCGACCTTCGCCGTCGGCGCGGCGATGCCGCTGGCCATGGTGCTTCTGGCGCCGGCCGCTTCGTTGGTCTGGGCGGTGTCGGCCGCCTCGCTGCTGTTTCTAGCGTTCTTGGGAGCCATCGGCGCAAAGGCGGGCGGAGCCAACGTCATGCGGGCCACATGGCGGGTCACTTTCTGGGGGGCCTTGGCGATGGGGCTCACCGCAGGAATCGGCGCGCTGGTCGGTCAGGCCGTGTGAGCGATGCTGGCGGCGGGCATCGGACCAACAACTGACCTTTGATCGCAGCGCTAGTCAGTTGAACGATTAGCTTGAACCGATTCCGACCTAATAGGACATCATCACAGGAACGGGACAGTTTTCGAGTATCGAGCGGGTCATCCCGCCCCATATCGTTTGACGCAGACGCGAATGCACGAATGCTCCCATGACCAGAAGTTCCATCTGCTCGCTGGCAAGAAACGAGCGTATCGGCTCGCCCTCGTCGTCGCCCGGCGGATTCGCGACCACCGCGATTTTGGGCTCAATGCCGTAGAGCCTGAGATAGTTGCCTAGCTCATCGGCTGATTGCAGTCCCTCCGATCCCTTGGTGTCCAGAACCGTCGCGATGCTGACCTGATCGGCCATCATCAACAAGTCGATGCTGTCACGAACCGCGCGCGCGGCTCTTGCACTCCCGTCCCAGGCGATGGCCACCTTGGCTGCTATTGGCCGAC
>CXWJ01028916.1_pt1 | contig 11071 bp, 14 predicted proteins | sample 590841 | NCBI WGS metagenome assembly CXWJ01 (sample SAMEA3498367, study PRJEB10139) | wastewater metagenome | biome: wastewater treatment plant; material: activated sludge | place: Austria | collected 2015-01-21 | reverse complement strand
CTTCCTGCACCTTGCGCTCGAGCGTGCGGTCAGGCTTGAGGAACATGTTCTTGGCCAGCTGCTGGGTCAGCGTCGAGCCGCCCTGCACCATGCGCCCTGACATCAGATTGGTCGTAACAGCGCGTGCCAGACCCAACGGATCGACACCAAAATGCGAATAGAAGCGGCGGTCCTCAATGGCGATGACGGCCTGCGGGATATAGGGCGACATTTCGTGCAGACCGACTGCCTCACCGCCGGTCATGCCGCGATTGGCCAGAAGTTTGCCGTCGACCGAAACGATCTTCACGTTGGGCGGACGGTCCGGCACGGTCCAGGTGGTCGCGCTCGGCATCTTGGAGCCGTAATAGAGAACCAGCCCTACAGCGGCGATGCCGCCCCACAGAACCAGAACCATGCACCAATAGACCATGCGCCCAAGCAGGCTGACACGGCTTCTCCCCGAGCGCTTGCTCTTCTTTGACCTGGCCTTTCGCCGGTTCTTCGATGGCACAACGCGGTCCTCCTCGCGGACGGACAAAGTGCCGCCGCCCTTGGCCGCCGGGCGCCGCTCGAAGGCTGGTTCAATGCGACTGTCTCTGCCGTTGCGCGCCATAAGATCCCAATTGCCGCCGCAGCGTCTGGCTGCAGCGTTCGGGTGCAAGGTAAATGCGGCGTGTTTAAGGGGGGTTAAGGGAGGATTGGTGCGGCTTGACAGTTGCAGTCCGAAATACGGCAAAGCAGTTGCGGTCGCGGCACGTTAGGGTTAACAGACCCGTTAATGTTAGCGAAACGCGATAGTTTTATTCAAATCGCGGGTATCTACGGGGCGTAACGCGTGTTGAGAGCAATGTTTGCACGGCTTCTCGTTGTTATTTTCCTACTCGGCGGCTTTGCCGTCGCTTTCGCCGAAGTTGCAAAGAATACCAGCGACTTTACCCCGGCTTCTCCCTGCGGTGACGGTTCGAACCGCTGCATGTCAGGCTCTGCCAGCCGGCCGTAGTTGAGAGGCGAAGCGCCAAAGAAAAAGCCGCCTGCAAGCGGCGGCTTTTCCCATGAATACAAGTCTGCTTTACAGCACCGGGCAGTTGCCGCGGCGGCCAAAGCGCACCATAACCGCTCGGCCTTCAGAGCGTCCCGCGACGCGGATGGTGCGCTCACCGATGCCGACGATGCGGGCGCGGCGGACACCCATGCGGCGCGCCTTGTCCAGAGCCTCGTCTGCGCTGCACGAGCGCTCGGCGCGGCGGCCATCACGCCGGTAGTCGCGGCGGAACCCTTCGTCGTCGCCATAGATGCCACGGCCGCCGCCATCATCATAACCATCCCGGCGGTCGTCGCCGTAGCGGCGGCGGTAATCCCGGCATCCATCATACCATGGATTGCGCTCGCAGTAGTCGCGGGCACGCAGACGTGCCCCATCGGGTCCGATGATGATTTCCAGGCTGCTTTGCGCAGCTGCAGGAGCGCTGACCGAAGTCAGGGCTCCAAGCGTCACGGCAACGGCAAGGCCGGCCATCTTGAGCGATTTCAACATTACCTTTGATCCTTTCAGGTCAGGCAGTTGGCCAAATTGGCCGGACAAATCGCCCCTCGCCCCAAGGGGACAACTATTCTTCTTCGTCTCCGCCAGTGGATGACCAGCTGTGCGGCTCAATTCTTTTTTGTGTGGAACCGTCGATAAACGCCCACCACCCCGCGTCGCTTTCGTCCCAGTCGCCGCCTGTCGCCTTGAGGCGGTCGAGCGATCGGTACTGCGCAACGGACTCGTTTTCCTGGCCATCGGCGTCAGTCCAGAAGACCGTTACCTTCTTGCCATTACGCGGCGCAGTGGCGATGGAAAGTTTGGCCACGTCGTTCTCCTCACGTTGTTTTGAATGCCATTTGACATATGAACCGAAGCTGAACGTTTACGGGGCGTTGGCGTTCCACCTCAGCTATGCGCGAAAATGTCTTCTTCGTCCCAGCCCATCAGATCGAGTTTGGCCCGGGTTGGCAGAAAACGGAAGCAGGCCTGCGCCTCTGCCATGCGCCCGTCGCGCTCGAGGCGGCCAGCCAGTGCGTCGCGCAGGCGGTGCAGGTACAACACGTCCGAGGCTGCATATTCGAGCTGTTCGGGCGTAAGCCGCTCGGCCGCCCAGTCGGAAGACTGCTGAACCTTGGACAGGGTTACACCCAGCAGCTCGGAGCAGATGTCTTTCAGGCCGTGGCGGTCAGTATAGGTGCGGGTCAGGCGGGACGCGATCTTGGTGCAGAAGACAGGCTCGGTCATGACACCGAAGGCCTGATAGAGCACCGCAATGTCGAAACGGCCGTAATGGAAAAGCTTGGTGATCTTGCGGTTGCGCAGCAGCGCGACGAGGTTAGGTGCCTTGCGCTGACCCGCCGCTATCTGGATCACGTCAGCCGTGCCATCGCCGGGTGAGATCTGCACAACACAAAGCCTGTCGCGGTGCGGGTTCAGCCCCAGCGTCTCGGTGTCGATCGCGACGGAATCGACATTATAGTGGTCCAGGTTGGGCAGGTCGCCCTGATGGAACCGTATTACCGTCTTCGTATCAGCCATGACGCCCCTCAGCGTGAAAGCGCGTTAAGAATGCGCGCCCAGGATCGCTGTCCCTTATGGAAGGATGACAGCTCGTATTTTTCATTCGGCGAGTGGATGCGATCATCCTCAAGGCCAAACCCGACCAGCAGGGATTGCATGCCAAGCATGCGCTGGAAATCACCGACAATCGGGATCGAGCCGCCCATCGCAATCATCACTGCCGGATTGGGCCATTCGTCCGAGAGCGCTGTCTTGGCGGCAGCCAGGAATGGTGCGTCATAAGACAGCTGCGTGGCCGGCGAACCGCCATGCGAATGGAATTCGACCGAACAATCCGCCGGTATTCTCTCGCGTACAAAGGCATAGAACGCATCGCGGATCTTGCGCGGGTCCTGCTTGTGAACGAGCCGGAACGAAATCTTGGCCGAAGCTTCAGCCGGGATGACTGTCTTGAAGCCACGGCCGGTGTAACCGCCAGTAATGCCGTTAAACTCTGCGGTTGGCCGGGCCCAGACCAGTTCGAGGATCGAACGGCCCTTTTCGCCTGAAGGAATAGACAGCCCCACCTCGCCAAGGAAGCTCTCAGGCGTCTCACCCAGACCGTCCCACTGCGCAAGAATCTGCTGCGGTGTCTCCTCGACGCCATCGTAGAAGCCGGGAATGGCAACACGGCCATTGTCGTCATGAATGTCAGCCAGGATGCGCGCCAAAATCCGGTTCGGATTGGCAGCGGCACCACCAAAGCTGCCCGAATGCAGGTCGCGATTGGCGGCCTTGATGGTAATTTCCTCGGCAACCATGCCGCGCAATGCCACCGAGATCGCGGGCGTATCGCGATCCCACATGCCGGTGTCACAGACCAGAGCAAAGTCAGCCTTCAACTCTTCGGCATTGGCTTCGAGGAATGGTTTGAGCGACGGCGAACCGGATTCTTCCTCGCCCTCAAACAGGATGCTCACCCGGCAGGGCAGCTTGCCGTGCACAGCCTTATAGGCACGGCACGCTTCGACAAAGGTCATCAGCTGGCCCTTGTCATCGGCCGAACCGCGGCCGGTGATGATCTTCGAGCCCTTGTCACTGTCCTTGATCTTGGGGTCGAACGGCGCGTCGTGCCACAGTTCGAGTGGATCGACAGGCTGCACATCGTAATGGCCGTAGAACAGCACATGTGGCGCATCGGCCGATGGACCCTCATGATGAGCGACAACCATCGGATGACCCGGCGTATCGCGAACACTGGCGTCAAAGCCGATCGTCTTCAGATCCTCGGCCAGCCATTCGGCTGCAGCGCGGCACTGCGCGGCATAGGCCGGGTCGGTCGAGATCGACTCGATGCGTAACAGCGCGAAAAGCCGCTCCAGGCTGGTATCGAGCGAAGAATCAAGGGTGGAAAGGACTGGTTTCAGATCAAGCATGCGACTGACTTATACGCATGGAAGGCCAAGGGGAAGGCCCGGACAAGGGTAGCCGGTCAGCCTCCGGGCAAAAAAATGCCGCCGTGGCGGAGGGGGAGGCCACGGCGGCGTTTTACACAACTTGCAGCAGCCCGGAGAGGGGGATGAGGCTGCTGCAATGATCCGGGCAGGCGGGGGACGGGCCTGTTCTCCGAACCTCGGCGTATGCCGCCGATAGGTGTTATCTGGTTCCGGGAACGTGGCGATTCAAGGGCAGGAAGACCTTGGTCTGGATTACAAATTTGTAACGATGCCGTGAGGGGCTGGGGCTGGCTATCCGGCTTGACTGTGGCAGGACAAAGGGGCGTCCCAACTGGCGGCGTGCGCCCTGCGTCAGCGCCATGTCCGCTGAAGTCGTCGTCAACTCACTTGTTGAGGATCAGCTTGCCCTGACGGGTGATCTTGAGGCGGTAGAGCGACTCGCCGTGGGCAATGCCGATCTCATGCTCGCCGCGCTGGAAAAGGCTGGCGCTGGAAAGCGTGCGCGGTTGCAGCGGAGTCACATAGCCAGCGCTTTGATCCCCAAGGTCACGGCGCTGCGCGTCCAGACGGCGGTGCAGGTCGGGATTGTAGCTGTTCATTTCAGCGCCTTTCTCTCATGCCTGTGTCGCGCCCGGGGTAGCCGCGCCAGATCGAGTTATTGTTGACTCGATTAGTCATGTTCAATAGGCGTAACATTACTGGAGTACAATAGTCAAGTTATAGCATATTGCCGCAAACAAGCGTCTGCACCGCTGGACATGCCGCGCCAGCCGTCCGATCTTCCCACCCCTGAGCGGGGAGCGTACCGGATGGGGCCACTAGCGGGTTTGAAGATCATTGAAATGGCGGGGATCGGCCCCTGCCCTTTTGCCGGCATGTTGTTTGCTGATCTTGGCGCTGAGGTTGTTCGTATCGACCGCACGGGCGAATCCGGCCTCGGACTTTCCATCCCGCCANNGAACCGCGTTGGCGCTCGATCTAATCGGCAAGGCTGACGTTGTCATCGAAGGATTCCGTCCCGGCGTCATGGAGCGGCTGGGGCTGGGGCCGGAGCCCTCCATGCAACGCAATCCCGCGCTGATTTACGGCCGCATTACTGGCTGGGGCCAGACCGGGCCGCTGGCACAGACCGCCGGGCATGACATCAACTACATCGCGCTGACCGGCGCACTGGGTGGCATCGGCACTAAAGAGCGCCCGATTCCGCCGCTCAATCTGATCGGCGATTTTGGCGGTGGCTCGATGTTCCTTGTGGTTGGCGTGCTGGCTGCCCTGTTTGAAGCCCGGCACTCTGGGAAGGGGCAGGTTGTCGACGCGGCAATTGTCGATGGCGCTGCGCTGCTGGGAACCATGTTCCACGGCCTGCTCGCCGGCGGCTTCTGGAAAGACGAACGCGCGGTGAACGATCTGGATGGCGGCGCACCCTGGTATGACTGCTACCAGACCAGCGACGGCAAGAGCGTCTCGGTCGGTGCGATCGAGGGCAAGTTTTACAGCCAGCTGGTGGAGCGGCTGGGCTTCGCAAAGGACGAGTTGCCGGACCGCTGCCGCAGGAGCAACTATCCGGCGCTCCGGCAAGCGCTGGCTGAACGCATCAGCTCGAAGACGCTGGCCGAGTGGACCGCCATCATGGACGGTTCGGACGCCTGCTTTGCGCCGGTGCTCAGTTGGGGTGAGTTGCCGGACCATCCGCACAATGCGGCGCGTGATGCCTATCTCGATATTGACGGCATCACCCAACCGGCTCCCGCGCCACGCTTTGACCGGAGCCCGCCAGCGGTTCCGCGCAAGCCCAGCCATCCGGGCGGTTCGAGCCGCGCAGTGTTGCGTGGTGCGGGGCTGGATGATGATGCAATCGAGACACTGATCGCGTCCGGCACCATCGCGGCGAAAGACTAGCTGCCATTCATGCTGCGCAGCGTCAGCAGTACGCCGCTATGGTCGAGATCTCCGCCGCCTTCATCGACCATCCGCCTGAACAGTGCATCGACCTGCTCAGCCACCGGCAATTGCAGACCAAGTTTATCCGCCAGTGCCAAAGCCGTGCCGGTATCCTTCACCTGATATTTGGCTGGCCCTCCCGGTACAAAATTGCCTTCCACCATGCGCTGGCCATGCTGACGGAAGACGGTCGAATCGGCAAAGCCGCCGAGCAGCGCCTCGCGCACCTTGGCCGGGTCTGCGCCACCGCGTTCAGCCAGCATCAGCGCTTCAGCAACGGCACAGATGTTGGACGCGACGATCAGCTGGTTCGCCAGCTTGGCGAGCTCACCGGAACCAACCGGCCCAACATGGGTGACACGCCCCATCGGGGCAAAGACCGGTTCGAGCTCCGCAATCGTCTGTGCGTCGCCGCCCGCCATGATCGCCAGCGTGCCATCACGCGCGCCCTTCTCGCCGCCAGACACAGGCGCATCGATGTAGCGCACGCCAACGGCGGCAGCGGCGGCGCCTTGGGCTTGGGCGGTTTCGACCGGGATCGAGCTCATCACGACCAGCGTCGAGCCCTCCTTCATCGCTTCCAGAACGCCGCCTTTCGACAACAGAACCTCGTCACAAACCGGGCCGGAGCTCAGCATGCAGATGACAATATCGGCGTCACGTGCGGCTTCTGCTGCGCTTTTGGCAATCGAAACACCTGCCGTCTCCAGTGCTGCAGCTTTCTCCGCACTGCGATTCCAGGCTGTGACCGCGAAGCCAGCTTCGGCCAGACGGCGCGCCATGTGCCCGCCCATGATGCCGGTGCCGATGAATCCAATACGCATCGGGCTATTCATTCCGCCCTCCCGCTTCCTCAGGCATCTGCGAGGCCACCCGCTGCGGCAGAAGTTTGTTAACCGTATTTAGATTTAACTCATAAATGATATTCAAGTTCACACGCATCTATTCTGGTGATTCGGCAGCTGAGGGGTATCCGATGAAATTTGCACATTTACTGGCAGCAGCCGTTTTCACAACATCGTCGCTCGGGTCTGTACCGGGTTTCGCCGCAGGTCTGGACTGCAGTTGCATCACAACCGGCGCGACGAGCGGCCAGATTGTATCCGCCAAAGGCAACGTCCTCACCAACGGCAAGAAGGATTTTGTGCTTGCTACTGCAGGAACACCGATTGCACCGGGCAGCGAGATTTCCGTCGGCGCGAAGTCGGCAGCCAGCATTTCGATCGGAACCTGCGCCCTGCCTCTTATGGCAAACAGTGTAACGNNGTGCGGCCGGTACTAGCGCTGGTTTAGGTTTAGGCGCTGCGGGTATAGCTGCAGGTGTTGCTGCTGCTGTAGGTGTCGCCATCGCCGCATCCAGCAACGGTGGCGACAACGGCACGCCCGTCAGCCCTTAATCGTCCGGTCATCCGGCCGATGCGGAATTCGCGCAGAGACCAGCAGCGCTGAAGTTGCCGGTGCTGCATCGAAGGTAGCGCGCGGCGCGATCTCTCAGAAAACCCCTGATCCATCCGGCTAGGGTGCCTGATCCCCACAGTCCGGCCCGATAGCCGGACCGTTGTGTTTCGGGCCGTCAAGCCTTGCGCTGGCGCGCTACGTCGTTTGAACCTTCGGCTTCCGGCATCATGCCGTAGCTCATGCGTTTCATCTGGCCGATGACGCGTGCCATTTCTTCGTCGGACAGGATCGGCGGCTCGCCCAGCGTGAGCACCTGCACATACATGCGCGACAGCGTTTCCACCTCGATCGCCAGCCACAATGCCGCTTCCAGATTTGCGCCCAGCGAGATCTGACCATGCTGGCCGAGCAGGCAGGCAAGCCTGTCCTTCAGCGCAACCAGCGCATGGTCTGATAGCGCCTGCTTGCCAAACGTCGCGTATTCGGCGCAGCGGATGGTTGTGCCGCCGGCGACGCCCGTCATGTAATGGAAGCTCGGTATCGTCTTGTGATGACAGGCCAGTGTGGTCGCATAAACCGAGTGGCAGTGCAGTACGACGTTGATGTCTTCACGCGCTTTCAGAATGTCGCGGTGAAAACGCCATTCCGAAGAAGGCCGCAGCGAGCCCGCGAAGGTCCCGTCAAAATCCATCTCAACGATATCGTCCGGCGTCATCTCGTCATAGGGCATGGACGACGGCGTGATGAGGAAACCGTTTTCACTGCGCACCGACGGGTTTCCCGCCGTTCCCTGATTGATGCCGCTGGAATTCATCTTGCGGCAGATGCCGACCATTTCCTCGCGCAATTTTGTATCAGACATTTTGGGGCTCTTTCTAAGAGACAGGATTTCAGACAATGCCGCCGCCACCGGCAGCGGAGGCGGGGCGTTCGGCAGCAACTTTTTTGCGGTAGCCGCTGGCCCGATAGGCCGCGACGGGATCAATTGCGCCGCCGGATTTCAGCCGCGCCATTGCGAGGATCGGCTCAACATCGGTGCGGTAGGCAGCCTTCAGGGTCTGCGTGGCCATCAGCGCATCGTTGTCGTTTTGGTAGCCAAGCAGCGCCTTGCGATCAACCAGCAGCGCCTGCGCATAGGCTCGCTGCACCTCCACCGCCGAAAGCATCAGGCTTTCGATCGGATCGGTCACATTGTGGCTCTGGTCCAGCATGTGGGCAGGATTGAAGTTCTTTGCGCCCGAAAGTTCGGCATCCACCAGTTCGTTGAAGACGAGGAACAGNNGAGGAACAGGCGGTAAGGATCGACCGAACCGGCGTCGAGATCGTCGTCACCATATTTCGAATCGTTGAAGTGGAAGCCACCCAGTTTGCCGAACTGGATAAGACGCGACACGATCATTTCGATATTCACGTTCGGCGCATGATGGCCAAGGTCAACGAGGCAATAGGCGCGGTCGCCAGTCTCCTTGGCAATGATGTAGTTGGTGCCCCAGTCCTGCACGACGGTGGAATAGAAAGCCGGCTCATACATCTTGTGTTCGGTGAACAGCCGCCAGTCTTTTGGCAGTTCGGCATAAATTGCCTTTACCGCATCCAGATAGCGCTCGAACGATCGCACAAAATTCACCTGCCCCGGAAAGTTCGAGCCGTCGCCGACCCATATGGTCAGCGCCTTGGAACCGATAGCTTTGCCCAATTCGATGCACTCTATGTTGTGATCCACCGCCTGTTGCCGGGTCGCCTTATCGGCATGCGACAGCGAACCGAACTTGTAGGAGCGCGCTTGATCGCGGGCGTCGGAGAAGGTGTTGGAATTCATCGCGTCGAAGCCGAGGCCGAACCGCGATGCGGCCTGCTTCAACCGCTTNNCTGCTTCAACCGCTTTGGATCAGCCTTGTCCCACGGAATATGCAGCGAGACGGTGGGCGTTGCGCGGGTGAGCTGCTGGATGACCGCGCAATCCTCGATCTTGTCAAAGACATCGCGCGGCTCGCCTTCACCGGGAAAGCGCGCGAAACGGGTGCCTCCGGTGCCGACGCCCCATGAGGGAACCGCCACGCCAAAACCCGCGACCCTGTCGAGGATTGCGCCAATGTCGATGCCGCGCCGGTCGAGTTGCTCGCCAAGCGCGGAATAGTCGCTCTCCAGCGCCTTGGACCGCGCGGCGTTGCTCTTGTCGACTGTTTCAGCCGCGATCATCGTTTCCATCGTCATCCTCCCGTTCGCCGTGCCGTCACCAGGTGAAGATCGGCAGAATAAAATCGGGCTCTGCCCGGTGTTCCCTGAAAAGTGCGGTGCGTCCGCCCGCATCGAGATCAGCCAGCACGCCTGTCGTCACCAGCGCCGTCGCCAGGCCCGCGCCCGCTCCGCCGGCAATGTCGTGCTCAATGCTGTCGCCCACGCAGACAACGCGAGCCGGATCCGGGTTGCCCAGCATGGCCANNTTTCCGGGAACGGCTTGCCGATCCAGGTGACGAGCCCGCCCATCTCTTCATAGAGTTCAGCGATGCGGCCCGCGCCAAAGCACGGCCCTACCGCCGTCAGCATGATCTTGTCTGGGTTGGTGCACAGACATGGAACGCCACGCGCCGCTGCGGGTTCAAGCAAGGCCCTGTAGTGATCGAGATCATAGCGGTCACCCTCGCTGGCCGAGAGCAGCACAATATCGGCATCGTCACCGGCTTGCGCAAGCTCGAGATTCAGCCCGTCAATGGCTGAGGTGTCACCATCACGGGCAATCAGCAGGCAGCGCTTTCGGGCGCCGCCACTCCCGTGCAGCTGCTGCCAGGCGACCTCGCCAGACGACAGGAAATGCGTCCAGCTGCCGGGCGCAAAACCGAGCTTGATCAGCCGCGCTTCATTGGGTGCGGAGCGCTTGCCGGAATTGGATAAGAGCAGGATCGACTTAGCGCTCTGGCGCAACTTTGCCAGCGTCTCGACAGCGCCCGCATAGGGCTTCTGTCCGTCATGCAGAACGCCGAACTGGTCGATGATGAAATGCTCGTAGCGGCCCGTCAGCTCGCCTATACCTGCGACGGCTTGCGGGTTCATGCGGCCATCCCCGCAGAACGCAATCCCGCGAGCGCAACCCGCGCCGCGCCCGCTGCAGCTTCGCTCGACTGCACCGCTTCGAAGGGAACGCCAAGGTGCTTCTGACGGATCGCCGTCCAGGCCGGGTTTGCCGCACCGCCGCCAACGCTGCGGACCGACCGCAAGGTTGGTGCGCCAAGTTCCGCCAGGCGCGAGTAGCCAAGCGCCTCGATCGCCGCGATGCCTTCGAACAAGCCTTGCAGGAACAGGCGGTCGTTACCGGGCCGGGGTTGCAGTTTGGGCGCAAGCTGGGGGTCACGCACCGGGAAGCGCTCACCCGGCGTCAGCAACGGATAATAGTCGAGCCCGGTGGGCTGATCCGGATTCATACCCGCCGAGAGTGCAGCCATCGCGGCGGAATCGAAGAAAGAAGCCAGCACCTTGCCGCCAGAATTCGACGCGCCACCAGCCAGCCAGAGCCCCAGAACCTTGTGACTGTAGATGCCGTAGTCCGGCGCAAAGACCGGCACATCGGACAGCAATTTCAGCGTCAGGGTTGATCCCAGAGCGGTGACGCCATCACCCGGCCTGTTCGCACCTGTGGCCAGGAACGATGCGCAGCCGTCCGTCGTGCCGGCGATGATCATCGTGCCAGCAGGCAGTCCAAAGCGGCCCGCCATCACGCTGGTGATGGGTGCTACCGGCTGACCCGGCTCGAAAACCTTTGGCAGCAGCCTCG
>CXWJ01001344.1_pt1 | contig 11071 bp, 12 predicted proteins | sample 590841 | NCBI WGS metagenome assembly CXWJ01 (sample SAMEA3498367, study PRJEB10139) | wastewater metagenome | biome: wastewater treatment plant; material: activated sludge | place: Austria | collected 2015-01-21 | reverse complement strand
ACGAAGCGCAAATTCAGTTAAACAGAATACAAAGGCGACTTAAAGATATACCGGGTGCCGAAAGAGAAATTGTAGAAATCACCAGAGAGAAAAGTATAAGAGAAGGTCTTTACACCTATCTTCTTACAAAGCGAGCCGAAACGGCTATTTTAATGGCATCAACTATTTCTGACAATAGGGTTGTTGATTATGCCCGCACCAATTTGAGACCCGTTAGACCTATTAAAGCGCAAACTTATGCAATAGCTTTATTGCTGGGTTTTTTAATACCTGCCGGCTTTGTGTACCTTAAGGATTCATTAAATGATAGTATAAGAAATAAGGGAGAATTGGAAAGAAACACCTCAATTCCATTATTAGGTATGATAGGTGTTAATAAATATGAATCACCACTTATTGTTTCACACAAGCCGGGATCTATGATTTCTGAAGCTTTTCGTTCTATCAGAACAAACCTTCAGTATTTTAATCAGGATAAAAAGAAAAAAATCATACTCATTACATCCAGTATTTCTTCAGAAGGAAAATCTTTTTGCTCAATGAACCTTGCCCTTATTTATGCCCTGAGCGGAAAAAGAACTGTGCTTATAGGATGCGATTTACGAAAACCCAAAATTGTAAATGAGTTTAAGTTATCTAACGAGGTAGGTGTAAGTAATTATTTGATAAGCGCTGCATCTTTGGAGCAAATAACTCAGGCTTCAGGTGTGTTGCCTAACTTAGATGTAATTGTTGCCGGGCCAAAACCTCCAAATCCTGCTGAGCTTTTAATGAGTGATAAAATGCGTGAGCTTATTGAAGCATTAAGTGAAAAGTACGATCATGTAATCATGGACTCACCGCCAATTGGTTTAGTAACAGATGGTATGCTTTTAACTGAATATGCAGCTGCTACTGTGTATGTTGTAAGACAGGATGTAACTCGCAGGCATCATTTGGAATTTGTTAACTCTCTTTACGAAGAAGGAAAGATAAAAAACCTAAGTATTATATTAAATGCAGTACAGGGAGGCGGTGAAGGATATGGTTACGGGTATGGTTACGGGTATGGTTACGGATATGGCTATGGTTACGGCTACGGTTACGGCTATTATGATGAGGACGAGAACAAAAAGTCTAAGAAATCATTATTCGGCAAGAAGAAGTAACTACTTTTCTTTATGCGTTTTGTAAAAGCTATCGTGCTTTTTTCTTCCCTCCTCCAGTTTTAAAAGCGGTTTACATTCTTTAAGTGTGTTGCGTAATTCATTTGGCAATTGCGTATAAATATCGGTGCCTCTTGTTTTCCACTCAAGCATTTCGTCACTTACATCTTTAATAATTTTAGCAGGATTACCCACAACAATTTTTCGTGCAGGAACAACCATATCGTTAGGCACAAAAGTAAGTGCCCCAATTATACAACCATCACCAATTATAACATTATCCATTAATACTGCATTCATTCCAACCAAACAATTTTTGCCAATGGTAGCTCCATGTATAATAGCGCCATGACCAATATGAGCCTGTTCATGCAACACCACCGTAACACCCGGAAACATGTGTATGGTGCAATTCTCCTGTACGTTGCAATTATCTTTAATAATTATCTGCCCCCAATCTCCACGTATGGCAGCACCGGGTCCTATGTAAACGTTCTTACCAATAATAACATCTCCAGTAACACAAGCCTGCGGATGCACAAAAGCGCTTTCATCAATTACCGGAATAAAACGATTAAACTCGTAGATCATACTTATGCAATTTGCTGCTAAACTAACTTATTTAAAGAGCCTCTTAAAAGTCAACTTTCTAATTATCTTCGCCAATCAAATTTTTAAAAAACTATGGCATACGATTTAATTGTAATAGGAAGCGGACCGGGAGGTTATGTCGCAGCAATACGCGCATCGCAATTAGGAATGAAAACTGCAATTGTTGAGCGCGAAAACTTAGGCGGTATATGTTTAAACTGGGGATGTATTCCAACCAAAGCATTATTAAAAAGCGCATCTGTTTTTGAATACCTCCAACATGCATCTGATTATGGGATTACAGTTAACGGGGGCTCGCCCGATTTTAATAAAGTTATTGCGCGTAGTCGTGGGGTTGCTGATGGAATGAGCAAAGGAGTTCAGTTCCTGATGAAAAAAAATAAGATTGATGTTATTAACGGTCATGCAAAATTATTGGGTGGAAAAAAAATAGAAATTACTTCCGCTGATGGAAGTAAAACTGCACAGGAAGCACCACATATTATTCTTGCAACCGGTGCCCGCTCACGCGAGTTGCCTAACTTAAAACAAGATGGTAAAAAAATTATTGGCTACCGCGAAGCAATGTCATTACCAAATCAACCAAAAAGCATGGTAGTAGTTGGCAGTGGAGCTATAGGCAGCGAGTTTGCATATTTTTATAATGCAATGGGTACAAAGGTTACGTTGGTCGAGTTTATGCCAAACATTGTTCCTGTTGAAGATGAGGAAGTGAGTAAGCAGTTAGAGCGTTCTTTCAAAAAAATTGGAATAACAGTTATGACCGAAAGCTCTGTAGAAAGTGTTGACACAAATGGAAGCGGATGCAAAGTGAAAATAAAAACAAAAAAAGGCGAAGAGTTTATTGAGTGCGATGTGGTTTTAAGTGCGGTTGGAATTGCAGCTAATATTGAAAACCTTGGGCTTGAAACAGCTGGGGTGATTACCGATAAAGGAAAGGTTCTGGTTAACGATTATTATGCAACCAACATACCGGGCATTTACGCTATTGGCGATATTGTAAAAGGACAGGCATTGGCGCACGTTGCATCAGCCGAAGGAATTACGTGCGTAGAGAAAATTGCTGGTCATCACCCGGAGCCTATCAACTATAATAACATACCCGGCTGCACTTATTGCTCACCCGAAATAGCTTCAGTGGGTTATACAGAAAAGCAGGCTAAAGAAGCAGGCTATGAAGTAAAAATTGGTAAGTTTCCTTTTTCAGCATCGGGTAAAGCAAAAGCAGGTGGTGCGTCTGATGGGTTTGTAAAACTTATTTTTGATGCTAATTATGGAGAGATCTTGGGCGCGCACATGATTGGTGCTAACGTTACAGAAATGATTGCAGAAGTAGTAGCCGCTCGCAAGTTAGAAAGCACCGGGCACGAAATAATTAAAACAGTGCATCCACATCCAACAATGAGCGAAGCGGTAATGGAAGCTGCTGCTGCTGCTTATGGTGAAGTTATTCACCTGTAAATTTTTTGTTAGCAACGCATACTTTTAAGGAATTCCTTTTATAAAATTGCCAATCTATTTTGCTTGTGAAATTTAAAACGGAAATTCCACTCTTATTACTCTTATTTTTTGTAATTAATTGCACCGCGCAAAACGAAGCTTTTTATGGCGGTGCAAGATTTGGTTATGGATATAGTGTACCAACACAGGATGCCGTTTACAACCAGGTTTTCAGAACAGGCTATGCACCAGCATTTGGATTTATATTCGAACAAAACAAAAACGAGAACCTGAATATTTGCGGAGGGGTAAACATTGTTTATCGATCTTACCAAAGTGATAATTACTTTATACCCAATGTTGATCCTACCTCTTATAAGTACCGGGGGTGGTCAAGTGATATTTATCTCTCATTACCCATCATTTTTAAATCGGGCGATGCCAATGGACCTTACATTGGAATAGGTGCAGCTCCGGAATTTTTTATTTCGCAAGTTGCTAAAATCTNNATATTAAACGAAAGCACAAGGTGTTTTTTGAACTGGAAGGTAATCAGGGGATGATGCAACTAACCAACGATTTCGTTTCTAATCTGGGCAAAGGAGTTATTACACGATTTAACGGAAGTTTTTTACTTGGCTACATGTATCAATTAAGTAACAATGGGCGCAAATAATTATCTCATTACTTTTTAGCCATGTTACGTTAATAAAAACTAATTTATTCTTTTTGCCGTTAAAGTGTTTAATTAGTTTTGTTTTAATGAATAAGTTGTTTTTGGCAATAGCATTGGCTTTACTTTTATTAACTAATTGTAGTGCTCAGGATTTGTGGGATGATGATTCGTTAAAAAGTCAAAAAGTGTTCACGTCTTTAACGGAGGCATTGCTAACACCTGATTCAGTTTTCAGGCTTGATTTAAGTAAACAAAAACTTACTGAAATTCCAGAAACAGTTTTTAAACTCAAAAATTTACGCGAGCTTAAAGCCAATAAGAATAAAATTACCGAAATACCAGCTGCAATTAGCATGCTTATTTACCTGCAGGTACTTTCTTTAGAGAATAATAAACTCAAAACTATTCCTACGCAAATTGGTGTATTAAAAAACTTAAAATATTTATACTTAAACCGCAATATTATTCAAGCAATTCCGCCTGAAATTGGTCAACTGTTTAATTTGGAATACTTAGAACTTTGGGACAATGAAATAGGCGAAATTGCTGATGAAATCAGGTTTTGCAGCAGCCTTAAAATACTTGAATTACGTGGTATTCTTTTTTCGGAAGAACAGCAAAAACACATCCACGATATACTACCATACACAAAGGTTTATTTTTCGCCAAGTTGTAATTGTAAGAATTAAATTTTTCTTCAATTTATAAAAATTTATTGATGGGCATACTCCACTAATTGGGTGTAAATATTTTTATATCCTTTCCAAATATAGTTTTCACTTAAGCTTTCATTGTGCCACAGGCTGATAAAGGTGCCGTTTACTGCCCTAACTTCATTAGCCAAATTTTTTATAATGTCCATAACCTTGTCTGTTTCAGTTTTCATATAATACTTAAAGGTGGCATCCATACAGGCAAAAGGGTGAATTTTAAGATTAGTTTCCTGTTCTAAATCCAAATCGTAAAAGTAAAATGTAGAACAGGTACCGGCTCTAAAGCCAACTTGGCCTGCATACCCCATGGTATAATCATCTGTAATATCTGCATCAATTAGCTGACGATAGGTATTTGGCAACCGTAATTTTAAGAAATGCTGACGGCTTTTGGTTACCTCCCGCTTTAAAATTTTACTTAGTAATATAATTTCTTTTGAAAGTCTGCCTTGCTTTTTGTTGGAGCCGTATGATGGATGTATTCCGGTTTCGCCATAATCGGCAAGTGATTTAATTAATTCTTGAAAGTTTTTATTATCAGTAGGGAGGTTTTTATCATTTTCTCCATACTCACCTAGTAGAAAAAAATAAATTACATGAACCTTATATTTAGAGTGAACATCGTGCATAAAATCATAGGTGTCGTAAGGATCCTGCTCCAGGCGCATTAGTACACGAGTGCGCTCTGCAATTTGTGCAAAATTCAACTCAGTTACATTTTTTGCATACGAACCTACAGTACGCATTATCCCTTTTTCACGATATGCAAAGGCGTTATCAATATCAACGGTGCTTATATAGCGATAGGGCTGCTGCTGAAATTTTAGCCCTTGAAACCTTTCGCAAATAATTTCACGAAGTTTTTTAGCCCAGATATTTACAATAGGCTTTTGCAAAAAATTTTTTTGCCATGCAATGCTTTCTGTTTCCACAAAACGATCATGACTGTCGCGTAAGTGAGGCAAATATTCTTCGTAACGGCTAACTAAATAAAATGATGCGGCAAAAACATCAAACGGAATAATATATTTAGGGTGCGTTGCAAACATTGCTTTTACACCATCCCATTCAAATACACTTAATTGCTGGTCTTCTATTCCCTTTTCAAAAAGTAGTTTCTCCGAATAAATAAAAATCTCGTTATCTATGGCTTCTGTACAATAAGAAATACGCGCTCCCGAGTAACTTTTAAACTCCTCTTTATTGTGAGTTATTTGGTACTCAAAGCCCATTAAATCTTTAATAAAAAAATCAAAGATATATTTAAGACGAGGGGTAAGTGTTTTTGTAAATACTAGCAGCATCTGTGCAAATTACACCTATTTAAAGCAAATGATAAAATTTTTAAAGCATAACGTTTCTATTACATTTGCCGGATAAGTACCAGACTAATATGGCAAATCTCATTTTTATAATCATACTTGCAGCGGGAGTTTTTCTGTTTACTAAAAATATTAGGAAAATAATCAGGAATATTAGGTTGGGCAAAGATGTAAAGTTAGACGGAACTGCAGCAGAAAGATGGAAAACCATGGCTATGGTAGCTTTGGGACAAAGCAAAATGTTTAACAGACCTATTGCTGCCGTTATGCACATATTTATTTACGTAGGTTTTGTAATTATAAATATTGAAGTACTTGAAATTTTAATTGATGGGATATTTGGTACGCACCGCGTTTTATCTTTTCTGGATGGTTTTTACAATTTCTTAATTGGAAGTTTTGAAATATTGGCATTACTGGTTTTGTTAGCCTGTGTTGTTTTTTTAATACGTAGAAATATTTTAAAGTTGAAACGTTTTTGGATGCACGAAATGACATCATGGCCTCGCAGCGATGCAAACATTATCCTGTTTACAGAAATTGTTTTAATGACCTTGTTCTTAACCATGAATGCCTGCGATTCAATTTTACAAAACCGCGGTGTAGAGCACTACTTAAAAGCAGGAGCATTTCCCATAAGCGGAATATTTGCAGGATTATTTTCAGGAATGAGTGATGGGTCGCTCATTATGCTTGAAAGAGTTTGCTGGTGGGGACACATCATTGGTATATTGGCTTTTCTCAACTATGTTCCTTACTCCAAACATTTTCATATTCTGCTTGCATTCCCCAATACTTATTACAGTAATTTAAATGCTAAAGGCAAGTTTACCAATTTAGAAAGTGTTACTACCGAGGTAAAACTCATGCTTGACCCATCAGCCACGCCTCCACCTGTTGATGCCAACGCAGCCCCCATGCGTTTTGGTGCCAAAGATGTTTTTGATTTAAACTGGAAGCAATTGATGGATGCATACACATGCACTGAGTGCGGAAGGTGTACTTCAAACTGCCCCGCAAATATTACAGGCAAACTGCTTTCTCCACGAAAAATTATGATGGACACAAGAGACAGGCTAGAGGAGGTTGGGAAAAATATTGATGTGAATAAGGAGTTCAAGGATGATGGCAAAACGTTGTTAAATAACTACATATCACCAGAAGAACTTTGGGCATGTACAACTTGCAATGCATGTACGGAAGCTTGCCCCGTTAATATTGATCCGCTGGCAATAATTACAGATATGCGCAGGTACTTAGTAATGGAGCAAAGCGCTGCACCGCAAGAGTTAAACGGCATGTTTACCAAGATTGAAAACAACGGTGCCCCTTGGCAGTTTAGTCCTGCTGACAGAATGAAATGGGTTGAAGAAAATTAATTTGCTCAAAACCAATAATACACAAATTACCATGTTAAAAGTACCGACAGTACAGGAACTGATGCAAGAAGGCAAAACACCTGATATACTTTTTTGGGTTGGCTGTTCAGGAAGTTTTGATCAACGTGCACAGAAAATAACAAAAGCGGTTGCCAAAATTTTAACGCACTGTAACGTATCATTTGCAGTTCTTGGCACTGAAGAGAGTTGCACAGGCGATCCTGCAAAAAGAGCTGGCAATGAGTTTTTATTTCAGATGCAGGCACTGATGAACATACAGGTGCTAAACGGATATGAGATAAAAAAAATAGTTACCGCCTGCCCGCATTGTTTTAATACATTGAAAAATGAGTACCCACAACTTGGAGGTGTTTATGAGGTGGTGCATCACAGCCAACTGCTGCAGCAACTGATTAATTCGGGAACTTTAAAAGTATCCGGAGGAAAATTTTTAGGAAAGAAAATTGTTTACCACGACCCTTGTTATCTTGGAAGAGCAAACAATGTTTATGAAGCACCGCGTGAAGTAATTTCAAAATTAGATGCCGAACTCTTTGAGATGAAGCGTTCCCGTTCAAACGGATTATGCTGTGGTGCGGGTGGCGCACAAATGTTTAAAGAACCTGAAAAAGGAAGCCGCGACATTAATATTGAAAGAACAGAAGAATTACTTCAATCAAATCCAACACACTTAGCCGTTGGCTGTCCCTTTTGCATGACTATGATAACAGATGGCGTTAAGCATTTTGAAAAGGAAGCCGAAGTAAAGGTGATGGATATTGCCGAGCTGATTGCCCAGGCTAATGATCTGTAATTTTATTTGCTCCTAAACAAACGAAAGAATTTTCTGAATTGATTTTTCGCTGGCGTTAATTAACGCGCCATCTATTTTCTCAAAAACAGCAACCATTGTTTCATACTCCTGCTCTAATTCAGGGTAAGTATCAATGGCATTTTGAGTTATTACCGTTTGGGTAAGCTGTGTTTCGTTAAAGTAATAGAGTATTAAATCGTTGTGTGTATAATCCTGCATAGGCTTTTTTAATTGTTCATATAGCCTTAACGCAGGGTTTTAATACATATTGTACAACTCGAAAAAATTATGTTGTAACTACTAAGTTCTTGTCCTTAATTAATTTTCTTAAATTTATAAGAGCGTACCGCATTCTGCCCAGTGCCGTATTTATCGAGCAATTGGTAGTATCAGCAATTTCCTTAAAGCTTAAATCGGCATAGTGTCTCATAATAATTATTTCCCTTTGCTCGTAGGGCAATTCTTCAATTAGCATCCGTACCTCATTGTGTATTTGCTCCCGGCACATCTTGTCTTCCGCATTTTCATCATGCAACTTTAGGTTGTTTACCACACTGTAATCTTCCCTGTCGTAAACCATAGGCATACGTTGTTTTTTTCTGAAGTAATCAATTACAAGGTTGTGTCCTATGCGCATAGCCCAAGGTAAGAACTTGCCTTCTTCCTTGTAAGAACCATTGTTAAAGGTATTTATAATCTTTATAAAAGTCTCCTGGAAAATGTCTTCAGCAAGTTCCCTGTTTCTAACAAGAAAATAAATTGAAGTGAAAATTTTTTGCTGGTGCCTGCGTATTAAATGATCAATGGCAGACTTGTTTCCGTTAGTGTATTGCTCGATCAGTTGATGATCAGTAACATCATTAATTTGCATAAGGACCTCCAATTAAGGGTTAATAATTTAATAGTTAATTAGAGTAAAACTTTATGCTATGATGACCTCCAGGGTTTTAATATTATTTTGGTTAAACGCTTTATTTAACGGATTTTATTTTAGTTTATTGTATTTCCCCTAAAATTTTTTATAAAAGTATAGTATCTGAATCTAATAAAAAATGANNCCTAAGTGCAAACCACCAACTGCTGTGTTAGTAGGCTCATAATCTTTAGCACCATCCGGCTCTTTTGCAACATCACTAATTCCCCATGCAAAACGTAAACCAGCCGTGATAGCAATTTGCTCTGAGGCTTTAATGTCAACACCAAAACCAATTACAGCAGAAATATTTGATTTATTATACCCATCGTCAACATCATCACTGTCAATCTCTTCAAGGTCTTCGTCCAAACCGGCAACCGAAACTTTACCTCTGAAAGAAAACTCGGGACCAACTTCAAAATAAGGTCCTTTTTCGCCCATAAATTTTAAAAGAACAGGGATAGAAACATATTTTATTTGAACCTGTTCAGGGTGTTCGGCAATTGTCGGATCTTCTTTTGTGTCTAAAGAATACTTTTGGTTTACAGTACTAGATAAAATGTCAATTGATAATCCTAACTTTTCTTTTAATGAATACATTGCGTGAACACCAATCTGCCCACCAAAAGAAGAAGCATAATCTAATTCATCACCTGCATCAGAGTCAGTTTTATTAAACAACCATGTTGAATTATAACCTCCGGCTAAACCAACTCTAAAACTTTGTGCATTTGCAACTACTGAAACAGCTACAAGTGATAATCCTAAAATAATTTTTTTCATATCGTTATAAGTTTAATTTTATTTGCTCGCAAAAATAGGTTTATTTGCATACCTTCAAAATTTAACACAGTTAACCTTTATTTAATTGATATGAAGTTATTGGAAAATAAAGTTGCACTTATTACCGGTGCTTCACGCGGAATTGGCAGAGGTATAACCCTCGCTTTTGCAAAACATGGTGCTAATGTGGCGTTTACTTATTTGAGTTCCCCTGAAAAGGCTGCTGAACTGGAAAATGAATTGAAACAATTTGGTGTAAAAGCCAGGGGCTATAAATCTGATGCAAGTGATTTTAAAGCATCAGAAGAATTAATTGCAAACATTTTAACTGATTTTGGACAATTGGATGTTGTGATAAACAACGCTGGCATTACACGTGATAATTTATTGATGCGAATGACCGAAGATCAGTTTGATGAGGTGATCAAGACCAACCTTAAATCTGTTTTTAATATTACAAAAAATTGTCAGAAACAAATGCTTAAGCAACGATCTGGCTCAATAATAAATATTACGTCAGTAGTTGGTGATAAGGGAAACGCAGGCCAGGCTAACTATGCTGCATCCAAAGCCGGCATTATAGGTTTTACTAAATCAATTGCCTTAGAGTTAGGCTCTAGAAATATCAGATGTAATGCCGTTGCTCCCGGTTTTATTGAAACAGAGATGACTGGTGCATTGGATCTTGCTGTAGTTAAAGGCTGGACAGATGCTATTCCATTGAAAAGAGCCGGAACTGCAGACGATGTTGCTAACCTAGTACTCTTTTTAGCATCCGATTTATCCACCTATATTACCGGTCAATTGATACACATTAACGGTGGCATGTACACCTAACTTTTTTTAAGGAAAAAATGGATAAACTTATTACGCGTGAAGGTAGAAATACAAAGTATGCCTACATTTTATTTTTTTATGGAATAGTTTTTATTCCTGTTATGCTTATGAACTTCAGGCACGGTACACGTGGGCCAGAAAACTTTCCAGCGTATATTTTTTCGGGACTTTTTTCACTTATTTGTGCTATACTTCTATACTCTCTGCGTGTAAAGATCAAGTTCAGTTCGCGGTTTTTGTTATTTATGATTGTAATTACAGCAATAAATATTTTTATATGGCTAGTACTTTGTGAAGGCACTTTTAATTACAAAGAAAAAATAGGCTAATGATAAATTAACTCTTTTTACAAATAGTTCAATAAATTGTAATACGGACGCATCTAAAATTGTTATGCATCCTACCCCTAAAACTTTTATACAAATTGATATAAG
>CXWJ01006127.1_pt1 | contig 11074 bp, 14 predicted proteins | sample 590841 | NCBI WGS metagenome assembly CXWJ01 (sample SAMEA3498367, study PRJEB10139) | wastewater metagenome | biome: wastewater treatment plant; material: activated sludge | place: Austria | collected 2015-01-21 | reverse complement strand
GATCGACCTCGGTGCTGCCCGCGGCCTCGGCGGCGGCGATGCCAGCGCTGAGCGCGTCGCGCAGTGCGCGTGCTTCGTCGAGTGTCATTGCTGCGCTCCCTGGATGACGGTGACCATGGCGCTGCGCGCTCGGGCGAGCGCGGCGGCGTTGGGCGTGGTCTTGCTCATGGCGCAGGCGCTGGCCAGCTCGGCACGCACCACGGCGGCGGCATCGGCCACGCGCTGGGCGGCGGCGGGCGCCAGGGTGCCGGCGCGCACGCGGGCGGTGGCCTTGCGCACGGCCACCTGGGTGGCGGTGTAGTCGGCCGCGGTGGCCGTCTCGCAGCCGCTGGTGGCCAGCGTGGCGACGGCCTCGACGCTGCGCACCACGGGCTTGGGCTGCAGCGTCTGCGGCTGCGAGGCGCATCCGCCGATCGTCAGCGCCAGCCCGGAGATCACGACACCGGCACACACGGCGTGCGTGACGGTGCCCCACGCGCCCGAAGGCGACGGAAAGGTGATGCGCATGGCGGGCCTCACTGGAAAGTGACGGTGATGCTGGCGATCGGGAACGACACCGTGTCGCCGCTGTTGATCGTCTTGCTCGTCGTCAACGCCTGGCACAGGATGATGTTGCCGGCGGTGGCCGCATCACTGATGAAGAAGTGCGTCACCGTGCCCCAGCCGGCGCTTGGCGTGGGGAAGCTCACCGCGGCGTTGTTGCTGGTGACGCCGCCGGTGCCCGAGCTGGCGGTGGTGCTGCCCGCGCTCTGCGTGCCGGCCCAGTTGGCCAGGCTGCGGGCGTAGGACACGCGCGCATACGAGCCGCCTGTGGCCTCGGTGCCCACGCTCGAATCGCTGCACGCGGCCGTGGACAGGCCCACGTGCATGTTGGCGGCGATGGTCCACGTCTGCGCGCGGAACGCGTAGTCGATGACGTTGTTCTCGAAGTAGTCGCTGAGCGACTGCGCCTGCGCGGCCAGCGGGGCGAACAAGCTGGCCAGGGACAGCGCCGAGGCGAGCAGCAGGCGGTGTGCGCTGCGGGTGAAGGTCTTCAGCATGACGGTGGTGCTCCCTTGGGTGGGGTTGGTTGGGGGGGGTCAGCAGGAAACGAGGAACATCGTCCCCGTGACGGGATCGGGCCCGACGATCGCCGCAACGGTGCCGGCGGTGTCGAGCGCAGCAAGCGAGCGCCGCAGTGCGGTCAGCGCGGCGTCGGAGTTCTTGAACGAGCGAGAGGCCCCCGACGGGGCGCCCTGCGAGTTGATGCGGCGCGGGTCGCCGGCAGACGCCACGATGGCGACGGCCATCGCCTGGATGAGGATCTGATCGGCCTCGCTGTAGCCGGCGTCCTGCATCGCAGGTTCGGCTGCTTCGACCTTCTCGACGGCTGCGCTCAGTAGGAAGCTCGGAACCGAGATCCCGAGCGTCTTATCGAGGTACTCCGAAGCCTGCGAGGAGGTGATCACGTGGCGTCACTTCTTGCCTTTGGTGGCCGCGCTCGCCGCCTGCTGTTCGCCCACCATGCGGTCGCGCTCGGCCGTCACCGCCGCGAGGTCGTTCGCGGCCTTGTCGCGCTCGGCCGTCACCGCATCGATGCGCACGCGGAGTTCGGCGGCCTCGTCCTCGGCGGCCTTCTGCAGGTTGCGCGCGATCGCGAGTTCTTCGGGGTTGGCCTGCTCGGCGGCGGCCGGCGCTGCGGGTTGGCCTTCGTCGATGACCTTGAACTTGCCGACGAACGCGGCCGGCACCTTGGAGCCATCGCCGACGTCGATCACGTCGCCGACGTTCGTGCCTTCCGGCCACGGGGCTTTGAGGTGCGTCACTTGGATTTTCACGGGCAGCACTCCTGCGCGCAGCGCGCGCGATTGATCAGGCGGCCGTCAGGTGCACGATGTGCGAGCGGTCCGAGAAGTCGCTGCGGAACTGCGGCGCCACCGCGGCCATCACGCCGAAGTTGTAGTCGTCTTCCGGGTTGTGGCGCGCTTTCGGGCGGGTCGTCATCGGCATCGCCGACAGGATCGACCCCCACTCGCCGGACTGCAGCTTGTTCACGCCGATGACGTCGCTGGCCGGCACCTTGCTGCACGGGATGATGGCGGCAATGCCCTTCATCTCGAGCAGGTAGTTCAGGATCTTCTTTGGGTAGCCAGCCACGTACTCGGTGTTCGCGGCGAACGTGTAGTCCGAGTAGTTCAGGAACACGGTCGTGTCGCCGAAGCTGTTGTCGGCCTGGTGCGCGGCGATCAGCTGCTGGAACACGGTGTTCCAGTTCGCGCCGGTGGTCGCGCCGCCGTTCAGGTCGATGCCGTGCGTCGCCGTGGTGCGGTTCGGGAACGTGCGCAGGCCGTAGATCGTGGCGCCGGCGACCACGACGCCTGGCAGGCCGTTCAGGGCCATGTCCTCCATCTTCTCGGCCACCTTGCGCTGGTGGTTGGCCACCGTCTCGGTGTCGAGGATGCCGCCGCCCTTGCGGATCACCTCCATCTGCCGCCAGCCGAAGCGGGCATAGCTGTCGAGGATCGGCACCGGGGTACCCTCGTACTTGATGATCGCCTGGTCAGCCGCGCCTTCGCTGCGACCGTCCATGCTCACGTGCACGTCGCCCGAGTCGCTGATCTTCGGGAAGTACGACACGAGGTCGGCGATCTGGATCGGCGTCTGGCTCGCCATCGAGAGCGTGTTGAACACCGCCAGCACGTCGCGCTGGATCATCGAGCCGCGCTGGTCGATGCGGCGCCACGCGTCGAGCGGCACCGGTGCGGAGTTGCCGACCAGGATCGAGCCGTTGTGCTCGCCCAGGCGCGCGGCCATCGCGACCTGCGTCTCGTTGAAAGAGGCGCGCGCGCCTCGCACAGCGATCTGCTGGGCATCGGTGAATCGAAGCATGGTCGAGGCTCCTGAGTGGTAGCTGTGGGGTTCGGGTCAGGCCGCGTCAGGCCTTGGTGTAGAACGGGGCGATGACCACCTCGATCAGATCGCCGGCCGAGCGCGCGACGCTGTTCGGGCCGTCGTAGTAGCCGACGACCACGTTCGTCGTGGCAGCCGCTGCGACGCGGCCGGCAGCGGCAACCGTCAGCTCTTGGCCGTTGGCGTAGGTGGCCGCGGCGCAGGCGATCAGATACCGCTGGCCCGGCTCCAGCAGGTAGGCAATGCCCGTGTCGCCGGACGCGTAGGCGACCTTCAGCGGGTCGTTCGAGTCGAGCTGGCCCGCGCTGTAGAAGTCGCGATCGGCCAGCAGCGCCAAACGCACAGCGGTCGGCGCAGTCGCCTGCGCTAGGGTGGCGACGAGCACGCTGACGAAGGTGCCGGGCAGCAGGGCCGCGTTGACGGTGCGGTCGCTGATCGTCTTCGGCTGACGATCGGCCGGGCCTTGATAGATGCGGTTCGTTGCCATGCGTGGGGCTCCGTCAGATGGTGATCAGGTGGTGATCAGGTGGTCCGAAGGCGCGTCAGGCGGCCTTCTTCTCCGGCTCGATGAACTGGTTCAGGTCGTAGGACTTGAACTCGTCGCCCGGCTTGGCCGTGGGGCCGCCAGCCGGCAGCACCGGTGCGGCCTTGGCCTTCAGCTCGCGCAGGCGGGTGGCGCCGAGCTTCTTCAGGTCGTCTACCGTCAGCGCCGAGTTCACCGCCAGCTCGGTGGCCAGCGTCGCGACTTCCGTCTCTTCGGCGGAGCGGCGTGCGGCCTCGATCTCGGCAATCTTGGAGTTCGCCGCGGTGACAGCGTCCTGCAACGGCTTGGCCTTCAGCGCGTCGTAATCGCGCAGCAGCTGCTCGTCGGTCTTTCCATCGACGGCGATGCCGGCGGCCTTGAGCGCGTTCAGGATGAAGTCTTTCATCGGATCCTCGCGGTTGCGGTTGGTCGTGAGCGGTTCGTACGTGACCTTTCGGGTCACCTCGACTGGTGTGCCGGCGAATGCTAGGGAGCCCGCCGAACTGACCGTGTAGTCCTGCCGGTACATGCGGCCGTCGCGGTCGCACCACACGGCGTAGCGGTCGAAAACCTCGCGCAGCCAGGCGCCCTCGGGCAGCAGGGGGTACAGGCCGCTCGTGATCTGGTCGAAGCTGATGTCGCCGCTGCCGTTGCCGACCAGCCGCTGCAGCCAGGCCATCAGGCCGGCGCTGCGCTTGTCCTCGGGGTCGACACTCGCGCGCACCGCCTCGACGGCCTCGTCCTTGCCCTCTGCGTTCAGGAACATGCCGACGCCGTCTTCCGGTGTGGCCGCGCCCTTCTCGCTCAGCAGGATCGCCAGGTGGTCATAGGCGATGTTCGTGGCGATCCGCTCGTACTTCTTGCCGCGGCTCTCGCCCTTGGCGTTGATCACATCGCAGAACAGTCCGGTCGACACATGGATCGGCTCGGTGTTCGTGCCGGCGATCGCGGCGTCCAGGCGATCGAGCAGCGCGGCGCCCGCGTCGGACGCGGCAGCCTGCTTGCCGTTGACCACGATGTCGACCAGCGTGCGGCCGGACTCGTGGCGCGAGTTGATGCAGATGCTGCCGATGTAGGCCGACTGCAGGGCCTCGCCGTTGACGGCGCTGATGAACTTGCCGTCGGCGCTCTTCGGGTGGCCGGCGGGGGCTGGCTTGCCGCTCAGGCCGGGCGCCGCGGTGGCGAGCTGGTCGGCCGGGTACAGCATCCCGTTCATCACGATGTCGTCGACCGCCCCGCAGACCTCGCGGATGGTGTACGTGGCGCCCGCCTTGCTGACGTTGGCGGCGTTGACGGTGCTGAGGATGTGGACGCGCTTCTTGGCCATGCGGCGGCATGCTAGGGACGCGTGCAACGGACCAGAAAACAGCGGCCCCGACAGCGTGAACCGCCGGGGCCGGAAGATCGGCCATCAACCGATCGAGGAGACAACCGCTGCTCGCCGGTTGCGGGACCGATGCTACGCACGAGCCATCGACTGCCAGGCCTTGCGCTCTGACGCCATCGACGACTGCGCCTTCTTGCTCAGGATCGGGTTGCCGTCCTCGTCGAGCAGCACCTCGGTCGTGGCGCAGCGGCAGTTGTACCGGTTCCCGCGCTCGGCGTAGAACGCCTTCACCTCGGCCGGCGTGTAGGTGTGCCCGTGCCGGCTGGCGTGCCATGGCCGCGTGGTCGGGATCAGCGCCGAAGTCCACAGCAGCGCGGTGCGGATGCCGAACTCGGCCTCGGCCCGCTCCGACTCGGCCACGCGCGCCATGCGCAGGGTATCGGTCACATCCGATTGCGCATACGCCAGCGCCTTCGCCTGCCCGACGCCAAGCCTCTCGCGGATCAGCCGGCGCGCCGCCCGCGGGTTCAGGCCGTCCGCCACCGCCTGCCCGATCACCTGGGCCAGCGTCGACCGCTGCTCGGCGGCCAGCCCAGTCCAGTGCTCGTAGCTCTTGAACTTGGCCGCCGCGATGCGCTCGAGGTATGGCGGGCTGTACAGGATGCCCGTCAGCGTGCGCGCCGCGGCGTAGGCCGGCGCCAGATTCGACAGGTTGGTCATCGTCTGCACGGTGCCCAGCTGCGCCGCCTCGGCCTGGTAGCCATCCCACCAGAACGTGAACTCGGTCGAGCGGGCCTCGCTGCCGATCCAGCGCGCCAGCGTGGCCTGCAGCTCCTCGGCGATGGCGGCCAGCGTCGACGGCGTGATGCCGTAGCGCACGGACGGGCCGCGCTCGTCGTTCAGGGCATAGACGGGAATGCGATCGAAGGCGGCCAGCACGTCGCGCTCGATCAGCTCGAAGCGGCGGCGGATCGCGGCGCGGGCCCTGCGCAGGATGCCACCGGCACCGGTGCGGTCGCGCTTGTTGCCCGGGATGATCGGAGACTTCGGGACCGGGGCGAGCACGCGGAATCAGCTGGTGCGAAGGCCGAGGTGCGCCGAACAGTTGGCGTTGACCGATGTCAGTGGTGCAGTCGTCTGGTCGACGCCTTCGACGTACTTCCAACCGCACGATCCGCTCATGTTGACGACGACATGCTCGGTCGCGTCAGGCGCCTTCAGCAGATCGATCATCGCCGCGGCATTGGCCAGCGCAGCGTCCCGGTCCCGTGCGTGCACTGGCTGGTGCGGCATGACGACGGCGTCGAACTGCTCGGCAGCCTTCGCCTTCGCGGCTTCCTTGGTGTCGGCAAAGAACCCGAACGAATAGGACATAGTGGTCCCCTTTGTGGTGAGGCGACCGATGCTAGGTAGCAGCTACCTTGCAGCAAACAATCGCCGCGCTCGGCGGTGCTGCACCGTCCAGAACTTGCCGGCCTTCGGTGGCCAGCCGGCGGCGACCATGTCGCGCGCCACTGCATCGAGGCAGCGTTGCCAGCCGCGCGGGTCGCGGTCGATGGGTGATGCGATGCCGCGGCAGGGCATCACGCCGCCGCCAGCGCCGGCCGCGCACCCGGCACCGGTGGCCGCGCACCCGGGCCCGCCTTCAGCGCCAGCTCGTGCTGCCGCTGCGCTTGCGCCTCGGCCGCGAGCTCGCCCTCATCCGGCATGCCATCGTCGTCGCGCGGATCGAAGCCCGCCACCTGGCGCAGCTCGTTCGCATCGAACAGCGGCTCCGTCAGGCCCGCAGCCTGCGCCTTCTGCATGGCGTCGGTCAGCTTGCCGAGCTGGCCATATTTCGCGTCGTCGCCCGGCGCATCCAGCGGCGGCCATTCGATCTCGAACTCGCCCTGATCGATGATGCCAGCCGCCTGCATGCGGGTGACGAACTCCTCGAGCATCGGCGTCAGGTCGGCCTCTTGCCGCGCCTCGCAGCGCGCGTTCATGTCCTCCTGGTCCTCGTTGCTGGCGAGGCGCCCGGTCTGCTGGCCGAACAGGATGGTGTACGGGATCCGCACCGACGCCGCGAACAGGTTCGCCGCCACCTCGAACGCCTCCTGCGGCTGCGCCTGCAGCGTCTGCAGCGTGGTCGCCTCGGCGCCCTGCGTCACGATGCTGGCGTCGATGTTCTTGTTGAGCTTGCGCATCTTCTCTTCGAATATCTCGGCGACGGTCTTGCCGCTCGACGAGCCGTCGGCGTTCTGCGTCAGCACCTGCGGTGACGCGGTTGCCTCGAAGTTGATCACCACCGTGCGGGCGCTGTTCTTCAGGAAGCCCTCGGCAGAGCCGCCGCCGACCTTCTCCAGGTCGACGAGGTGGTTGAAGCCCGCCAGCAGCAGCGGCACGCCTTCGAACATATCGCCGACGCTGCCCTCTGCCAGGATCTGCACGCGCGAAGGGTGCACGTCGACCCACTGCTCGGGCTTGCCCTGCGTGTCCAGCATGCCGCCCGGCATCTGCGTGCGGTACTGGTACATGCGCGGCTTGCCGAAGTTGTCGACGTCGGCCTGGTCGCTGTGCCAGTCGGTGACCTTGATCTGCTCCTCGTACAGCGGCACCACGTCGACCAGCTTGGTCGCGCGCAGCAGCGGCTCGCGCAGCTCCTTGCTGTCGGCCACGCGGTAGATCAGCGCGGCGTAGCGCCCGACCATGTTGCGGCGATCGAAGTCGCGCAGCTTCTGCCATCCCTTGATGGACTTCATCAGCTTGTCGAGCTTCTTCTCCCAGGGCGTCGGCTCGTCGGTGTCCTGCTTGGCCTGCGCGCCCTTCTTCGGCTGCGCGTTCGCCTTCACCTCGGCCTCTGGCTTGCGCTTCTTGACGCGCGGCTTGGCCTGCCAGCACTTGTCGAGGATGCGGTGCACGGCGCCCTGCGCTGCGCCGCTGCGGTCGTACGCCTTCTTCAGCAGCTCGAAGCCGACCTGCTCGGGATAGCCGTACTGCGCCCAAGCCGTCGTGCGCTTGGCGTCGAGCGAGCCGGTGAACTCCTGGCGCGCGAGGATGGTGTCGAGGTCGCTGGCGTTGATGACGATCTGCGGCATGGCGCGATGCTAGGGACGGCGCGTCACGCGAACACCCCGACCTGCTGGCCCAGAAGCCCGGAGAAGGCGCGCGATGCACCGTCCACCTGGTCGTCATATCGGCCATTCGGGAACAGCCGCAACTCGTCGATGAACGCGGTGTTCCACGTGGCACGCAGCATCAGCACGTTGCCGGCGTTCACCTGGCTGGCGAATGGACGGGCCCGGACCACCTTGTCGCCGGTCTCCGGGCTGCTGTGCACCTGGTGGCCGGCGAGCATCGAGGTCAGTGCAGCCACCTGCCCTTTCCCTGCCTGCCCCGGGTCTTGCGGCAGGCTCTGCTTGACCATCCCCATGCCGTCGCCGGCCGCGGTCGCCTTGATCAGGTGGTCGCTTTTGGCGGTGCCGTATTGCTCGCGCACGACGTGCGCCACGATGAACCGACCGTCGGCGAGGCGCCCGATCTTCGGCCCCGCGGTGTAGTCGCCCGCCCCTTCGGTGGCGCCCAGGTCCCAGCCGCGGCACCACTGCACGACACCGGCCGGGATGGCATCGACGACGGTGATCAGGTCCGGCTCGAACTCGCCGCCGCTCGGCGGGGCGGGCTGCTGCTGAAACTGCCCGGCCACCGCGTAGGGCCCCATCACCTTTTTGTCTCGGTCGACAACGCCGCGCGGGAAGCGAGCCGGGAACAGCAGCTCGCCTTCGGTCTTGCGCGGGTCGGTGAACCCGATCGACGTGGCTGGCTTCGGCCCGTCGTACTCCATCGGCAGGCACAGGTGCGTGTAGCCGAACTGCTCCGACAGGATGATGCCGCTGACGTCCTTCTCGCTCAGCCGCTGCATCACCACGATGATCGCGCTGCTGGCCGGGTTGTTCAGGCGGGTGGGCAGCGTCTCGCGGAACACCCGGTTGGCCTCGTCGAGCGCGGCGTCGCTGTGCGCGTCTTCGACGCTGTGCGGGTCGTCCCACTTCACGCGGTCGCCGCGCCGGCCGGTCATCGACGCCACGGCGCAGGCCTGGCTCCATCCCGTCTGCGCGTTCTCGAAATAGGTCTTCGCGTTCTGGTCGCCCATCATCGCCAGCGGCCACCGGTCTTGATACCACTCCGACTGCACAAGCCGGCGCAGCTTCACGTTGTCGCGGATCGCGAGCGTCTCCTCGTGCGAGGCGCCGATGAACCGGATCGTCGGCATGCCCTTCGGGCCCCACTCCCATGCCGGCCAGAACACGCCGACCGACATCGACTTCATGGTGCCGGGCGGCACGTTGATCAACAGCCGACTGATCTGCCCGGACGTGATGGCTTCGAGGTGCTCGGCGATGGCATCGACGTGCCAGCCGTGAACGTACGGCTGCACCGGCTCCAGCACGTGCCAGCCACGCTTGATGAACGTGGCCAGGCTCTCGGCGCACTCCTTCCGGTCGGCCTCTATCTCCGCACGCTTTCGCTTCTCAATGAGTAGCGCCAGGCGTTCGCGGTTTGATCGAGTCAGGGTCAATTCCATGGCGGACGAGTTCGGCGTTCAGTTCGTCGTCGGTCAGGTCCCGCGTCTGCTTCGTCTCGATCGGCCCGCCATCCTTGCCGGTGTGCTCCAGGCGCTGCACGTAGAACCCGGCCGCCCGACCGCGCGCCTCTTCGGCCCGCGCGGCCGCATTGAAGTCCTTCGCGGCCAGCGCCTTGATCGAGATGTCGTGCAGGTTCTTCAGGTGGTCGTGCAGCGTGAAGATGGTCGCCTGCGCCGCTTTCTCGCGCAGCTTGGCGATAAGGTCTTCGACGCGCGGATCACTGGCGAGGCGTGACGCCTTCGCCCACACCGTGCTGTCCTTCCACTTCGCCGAATTGGGAGCGGCGATGCGATACGCCTCGGTCTGCGTCTTGCCGCTGGCCACCGCATGCGCGAACGCAATCATGCGTTGGTTCATCCCGGCAGTTCTACTCGTCGCCATCATCCACCCCGATCAGATCCAGCAGCTTGCGGCTGCGCGTCTTCGCCTTGCGCGTGGGCTTCGGCGGCCGTTGCTTGGCGCGCCGCACCCGCTCGCGCTCGATGTCTTCGCCTGTCGCCCGCACAGGATACGAAGCCCCGACGTGCTTGATGACGCCGGCGGTGCGCTCGATCCTGACCGGCGGCGAATTCTCGAACCCGGCCGCGTCGCCGAAGCGCTCGCGCAGCCGGAACTGCCGGCCGATGTCGGCGAGGTCGAACACCGAGCGGGGGGCGTCGATCTGCAGCGCCTGGGCCTCGCCAGCGCGCACCACGACGTGCGCCGGGTAATCGAACTCGGTGTCGATGTCGCGCTCGAGCGTGCGCAGCCGGAAGGCGAAGGCGAGCTGCAGCGCCGCCGTGAGGTCGTCGCCGTCGTCTGCGTGCCGGGCCCGCAATGGCCGCCAGGGGACGGCTCCGCGCGGTACAGGCAGGCGGCGGAAGAGGGGCAGCTGTTCCACGGCTGCACGGTTACTCCAGGTCAGCATGCGGGTGGCTCACCGGCACGCCCCCGACGCTGCGCACACGGGCGGGTCGATTCGCTCGGTGCGGCCATCGGGCTCCGGGTCGCCACCGCCGCAGCCGGCGAGCAGCAGGATCAACACGAGTCGTCGCACGCCGCCTCCTTGCCGAGCATGTCCACGCGGTCGGCCTCGCGCACCTGGTCGTGGGTCAGGTTGAAGTGGTCGAGCAGCGCCCGATAGCTGCGGTCCTGCACGCCGAGCTTGCGGACGCGGGCAAAGTCCGGGCCCCTCGCGGCGGCGCGGGCGCAGCAGCCTTGGCAGCCGTTGGTGAACTCGTGCCAGGCGCGCTGCGCGGCCTGCTGGCAGTTGTGGCAGGTCACCGCGAGTGCTCCACCTGCCGCCGAGGCGGGATCGTGCCGAAGACGTCGGCCTCGGCGTCGTTCGATGCCGGCGGCACCAGATCGGCGAACGTCTCGAGCGGCAGCTCCGTCGCCACCGGATCGACCACCGACCACACCTCGACCCGCACCCGCGGAGTCGCCGCGTAGCGCTTGCGCAGCCGGCAGTCGACCACCAGCACGTCGTCACGCCACAGCACGCCGTTCAGGCCGTCGAAGATCGCCTTGACCACGTTGTCGATGTCCGGCTTCGTGGTCGGCAGCACTTCGCCAGCCAGGGCCATGCGCTGCTTCTTGGCCGACCAGCTCGCCGGGACCTGGCAGTCGATGAACAGGTTCACGGCGACGGCGGCCTCGAACATCGGGCGGCCTGCCATGGCCTGCTGCGCGGTCATCGCGACCAAGCCCTCGTAGCTCACAGTCTTCTGC
>CXWJ01017907.1_pt1 | contig 11082 bp, 16 predicted proteins | sample 590841 | NCBI WGS metagenome assembly CXWJ01 (sample SAMEA3498367, study PRJEB10139) | wastewater metagenome | biome: wastewater treatment plant; material: activated sludge | place: Austria | collected 2015-01-21 | reverse complement strand
CTCCTCGATTGATGGATGACCGGAGGACTGTAATAGCTGGGTTGCTTCTGACTCGGTTAATTTGAGCGCGTTGGCTAGCAAGGCGACTCTCTGCCAGCGGCGTGGTTTTTTGACAATCCCAGTGGCCCAATTAGCAATTGTTTGTTTTGGTATCCCAGAGAGAAGTGCCAGCTGCCCGTAGGAATAACCCGATATACCAATAAATTTGTTCAAGATATCCGCAAAAGAACCATCACTCATTTTAGCCAGCCTCGTTTTGGTACGAATTGGTGCAAATCAGAACTGGAAGCACATATCCACTTCCCATTAAAGTACCCATAAAGCACACCTTTCCGGCAAAGACAGGAGTCTTGTAAAAGCGATGTGCTGGTAGAAAAAATAAATTGACGAGGAATGCTATCTGATTAAGAGGCTAATACATAGTATCAACGGAGGTTTTCCATGCTTCGTAATTGCTCACGCTGCCATTCGCAGCTCAGAATCAGCGATATCTATTGTCCCTATTGTTCGGCCAGCCAGGGCATGGCTCAAAGCTCGCCTGGGAACCCCTTCACCGGGCTCCTCATGATCGCAGGCATGGCCGTTATTGGTTTTATGCTCGTATTTGCTTGTTTCCTCTCTTTCCTCTGGCTGTTGTAGAGGATTAGGTTGGAAGGAGAAAACCATCATGAAATGTAGTCGTTGCGGTTATATCGACAACCGTTCAGGAATCTATTACTGCCCCCAATGCGGTGGATCGTTCGGCCGGGGTTTAGGGCAACTGCCAGCTTCTACTTTTACCTCGCAATCAACCCAACTGGCCGTTCAGTTTGGTCCCGGGCCGGCCGTGCTCGCCGTGCGCCAGGCTTATGACGCATCCAGCTATCCGGCCGCTATTCAGCGAGTTTACCAGGAGCGTTATCGGGCCGTAGAAGCCCTGAACCAGGGCAATCCGTTTTGGGAGCCTTTTCTCAAGCATATCGCCGCTTACAGAGCCCTGCAGAAGGCGAAAGAGTATCTCCCTATACAAGACGAACTGCAAAAACAGGCTTACGTCAAATATCACCAGCAAGAGGTCGAAATGGAGCTGGCTCGGCGGCGAGCTGAGCAGACGGATGTTATCCAACACGACCAATTGTTGCGAAGAACAGCAATGCTGGCAGAGGTTATGGCAGGGATACCGGAGCTCTTCTCAAGTGGCCCGATGGCCAGTCTGCCTGACGAAGTTAAAGCAGATTTGATACTCAGGCTCTATCAGCAGGTGGAACAGTGGGCCTCCTCCAATCCCATGATGCTTCCCCCTACGGCAACGCCACCGCGAAGCGGTATCACAGTGATTGATGCCGATGAGTTTTAGCCATGCACGCACTGATGGAACTGGTCTTTGGGACGGGCGCCCTTGTAGGCAGAAGTGCGACTAAGGGGAGCGCTATCCGGTTAAAAGATCCGAAGCGCTCAACCTATATCGTCGGCGCGCACGGCACGGGGAAATCAACCGTAATGCTGAACCTGATTCTCGACGATATCGAGAAAAACGATAAGGGTGTCGTCGTCCTGGACCCTCACGGCGATCTCGCCCGGGCCGTGGCTTCACGGTGTCCGCCAGGCCAGGCCGGTCGGGTGCTTTACTTCGCCCCGTCTGAGCAGCGGGACCAGGTGCTGGGTCTCAACCCGTTTGAGCTGAGGCATGAACGCGAGTACGAGTTGAAGGTCGGGGCCTTGATGGANNCTCGATATGCTTCTGGCGACGCGGCTGGATGAGGTGGGGGAGGGGCTGCGGCAGAAGTTAGCCGGCTACGTGCAGGGCAATCCGGCCCTATCGCAGAATTGGCTCGAATGGCGGAATGAACGGCGGCTGCGGGATGACATTGAGTCCAGCCGGCAGAAGATCAAGCACATTATCGCCAGCGATGTACTGGCGAGGATATTATGCCAGCCGAGCTCGGCCGAGTGCTTTCAATTCCAGGAGGTGTTGTCACAAAAGGGCATCCTGCTCGTCAACCTCGAAGGGTTGGATGATGAGGGCCAGCGTCTCATCGGGTCCATCCTCCTGAACCAGCTTCTGGTTATGGCCAGGCTGCGCCAGGATTCAGCCGATCGGACGCCCTGCCATATCTATGCCGACGAGTTCTATAAATTCTCGCCCCAGGCCTTTGTGACGATCATCAATGAGGCGCGCAAATACCAGCTCTTCTGCACGCTTGCTCACCAAAATCTTGAGCAGTTGGACAAGAAGGCCAAGGCCGCGGCGGCCAATTGCGGAAACGTCATCGTCTTTCGGGTCAACCCCGAGGACGCGGCCGTGTTAAACAAGCACTTTCTGGCCAACGGCCAGACGCTACCCGCTTATGCACTTTCCAACCTGCCGCGCTTTCAGGCACTGGTTCGTTATGCCGATGGCAATGAGCGGCGGCAATCCCGGATCCGGACTTGTGCGGAGAAAGGGCAGGAGAATCGTGCCGTGGCCAGCGCAATTTGCCAACGGTCCGGACATTACGGCACGCCCAGGGATGTTACTGACCGGTATCTGAATGCTAAACTGAATTTACATGATGAACACCAGAATCGCGACAAAAGAAAACCCACCCGAACACGCGCGAAGGCTGCCGGCGACTCGGCGGGTCAAGAAGAGTAACCTGCCGGCGTTTCGACTGACTCCGCGTGATAGGGAGGTGGTCAAGGCCGTCTACACGCATCGAGCGCTGACCACGCCACAGATCGAGGCGTTGCTATTCCCACCGGAAAACGGGCAGGATCACTCGACGAAGATATCCCGCGTGCGTCACCGGCTGAAGATGCTCTTCCATCACGGGTATCTATTTCGTGACGAGCAGCCGACCAAGCTGAGCGAGGGGCGCAGGCCGCTCGTGTACTTTATTGATCAGCAGGCGGTTCCAATGCTGGCCGAGGAGTATGCCGTTTTCCCAGAGGATATCGCCTGGAAACCAAAAGATAACAACGTAAGGTGGATATTCCTGGACCATTTGCTGGCGACTAACGATGTGCGCATCGCCATTGAGGTAGCTGCTAAGCAGCATGGGTATGCGCTACATCGCTGGTTGGACGACATGACGCTAAAAAGCGTGGAGATGCGCGATTCGGTAGAGATCCGCGGTCCAACTGGCGTACCCCTCAAGGTCACTATCGTGCCGGATGGGTACTTCTTCCTTACCGCCGATGGCTATGACTACCACTATTTCCTGGAAGTCGACATGGGCACCGAGACGGCCAAGAGCAGTAAGTTCGGCCGGCGCGACTTCTCGCGCAAGATGCTCGGCTACCAGGCCTATTACGAGTCAGGGTTGTACGAAGAGAAGTACGACCCGGAAGGCAAGTACGACAGGCTGCCGATGCAAGTTTTGACGGTGACGACGAGTGAGGCACGGCTGGCCACCCTCAAGCGAGTCGCCGAAGAGGCGCGCGCCGGCGAACAGTTTTGTTTCACAACGTTTAGCAGACTGTCCCCGGAGACGGTGCTCACCGCACCAATCTGGTCCATTGCAGGCAAGGATGGCTTGCATTCGTTGATCTGGTAACCCAAAGAATAAGGAGAGTAAACAATGTCATTTCACAGAATCACTGTAATTGGCTATGCGGGAAGTGAGCCGGAATACCAGGTGACGGTGACCGGCAAGGATTATGCCTATTTCCCGCTCTATGTGAACGAACGACACGGAAACAGCGAACGTGCCTATCGGTACAAGATCAAGACCTGGAACGAGCTGAGCCTGATTGTCAAAGACCATCTAGCCAAGGGGCAACTGCTGGTGGTCGAGGGGACGCCCTCGGTCGAAGCCTGGCGCGACGCAAGCGGTAAGCCTCGGGCGCAGCTAGTCGTGACAGCGCAGACGCTTCGGTTTTTGGGCGCGAAACCGGAGGCAGATGAATTCGACGAGGAAGAGTTGGCGGAAGCCGAAACATAAACAGGGTGCCGTTGGGGTAGGGGAGATGACGAGGCGGTTGTGTCAGCAAACAGTGGCACAGCCGCCTTCGCTTTTCAAGGGTCTGCGATGCAAGGCACTCGCTGCGCTCGCCCTTGACCGCGCTTTCAGCGGCCGTGCGGTCAAACTGGTAACGAAGCAGATGCTGCTTCGAGTAAACCAGTATTAAGTTGGGGCGGCCGAGAGGGGGTGAACCTTGATGAAATTGATGACGAAAACGCTTGAGGAAAGATTCGCGCAGGTTGGGAGCCAGGAACACATAGCGGATCCGGTCATAGTGGCCAAGTTCTTCAACCCTTGTGGGGCCGGTACCTGGTATGCGACAGAATACGACCCTGTGCAGCGAATATTCTTCGGGTATGTGTCCATCTTCGGCGACCATAACGATGAATGGGGCAGTTTCTCGCTTGATGAGTTAGAAGCTTATCGTGGGCCGTTCGGGATAGGGATCGAGCGGGACCTGTACTTCGGGGAGAAGAGAGCCAGCGAGGTGATCCAGAAGCAATAGCCGGGGCAACCAGGGGCCGAGGAAACTCGGCCCAGACCGGCGCATCGGGCTAAAAACCTCAGCCTCAGACATCGCCGAACGCTGGCCGGGGCATTAGCACTCTTCGCTATCAAATATAGCGAAGGATCTCGAAACTGGGAAAGGCGATTCTGTTTGAAGGACGGTTTTTAATACCTCCCGAGGTAGAGTATTCAGTAGAGCAGGACCTGCCAGAAGAAGTGAGAGATTTATAACCCTATCATCGACGGCATCTAGAAGCCCTAATGTCAAAGCAGATGCCAGCCTGACACGCTCAGTCTTGTTGTCCAGGCACAGTCCGTCGTTTTGTTCGACGATGGTTGATAATAGGAACGATTCCAGAAATTCAACTTTGCGGATGTGATGATCCGTATTCAGAGCGGAGATTTCCGCTGTCATAGTTAGAGCCTACCGGACACGAATCCCTAAGTCCATGCCCATTTTCTATTGTCAGAGCTTGCTCAGAGCCGTTCTAAGAAAAATACTCGACGAAAAAAGCGCCTGCGGCTGCAGAACTTGCCGGAGGACGCCGATTGCGTTGTAAATGACACCGCCACAGGGTTGCATCCCGATTGCACCCCCTCTCCATTAAATCTCCACAGGTCCCGATTACCATACACAGCATACAAATATGAGTGGGCGCAAGCGCCCGTTGAAAGGAGTTACGAAATGAAACAGAGTAGACTGATCGTCTTATTGCTGGTGTTGGTGATGGCCCTTGCTATTACCGCTGTCGTGGCGTTCGCCCAAGGCGCGCCGGCGCCCCAGGTCCCAGGCTTTGGCCCGGGCATGATGGGGTCGGGCGGCATGATGGGACGTGGCCAGATGGGTTCGGGCATGATGGGGCAAGGCGGCCGGATGGGCCCGGGCATGATGAACGGCATGAACGGCATGAGCGGCATGATGGGCAACTTCAACCTGATCGATGTTGTCGCCGAGCAAGTTGGCCTGACGGCTGATGAAGTGCGCGATGAACTGGCGACGGGTATCTCTATCGCGGACCTGGCGGCGAAGTACGAGGTCGACGTCCAGGTGATCGTCACTGAGGCTCTGGCGCAGCACCAGGCAGCGCTCGACGTGGCTGTTGAGTCCGGCGCCCTGACCCCGGAACAGGCCGCGACGATGCAGCCCATGATGGCTTCGATGCTGGCGACGCGCATCTCGCAGCCGTGGGGCGCGGGACATGGCGGGATGAATGGCACTTGCCCCGGCATGGGCGCGCAAGGTAACGTTCCGAATGCTTAATCACTGAGATAAAGGGCGTAGAACTGGTTGCAGCAGGGCGGGCGCTGACCGTAGAGGTTTTCGCCCGCCCTGCTGCTTTCATTTACGGTGTGAAAGCAGACTGTAGCTGGGGCATAATACCATCGATGACTACCGTTCTGATCGTTGACGACGAGCCTGAGATCATCCGCGTGGCGCGCGGCTACCTGGAGCAGGGCGGCTACACAGTGTTGGCCGCCCGCGATGGCACGGCAGCGCTCGAGATCGTCCGCCGCGAACGTCCCGACCTGATTATTCTAGACCTCAATCTGCCGGCACCGCCTGGCGCGCCGCCTCTCGATGGGATCGACGTAGCCCGCCAGGTGCGGCAAATGGCGGGAACGGTCGCGCAGACGCCGATCATCATGCTTACCGCTCGCGTCGATGAAACCGACCGCATCGTCGGCCTCGAGGTTGGGGCCGATGACTATGTAGCCAAGCCCTTCAGCCCGCGCGAGCTTGTGGCCCGCGTGCGCGCCGTCTTGCGCCGTTCGGCCCGCCCTGCAGCCACGCCCGAGCAGATAGCTGCCGGGCCGCTGGTCATTGACGTAATCCGGCACGCCGTCAAAATGGATGACCAGGTCGTCGATCTCACGCCGACCGAGTTCGCCCTGCTCCAGGCGATGGCGGCCGAGCCCGGCCGCGCCTGGACTCGCTCACAGTTGATCGATTTGTTAGGCCCCGACTACGAAGGCCTGGACCGGACTGTCGATAGCCACATCAAGAACCTTCGGGCCAAGATCGAACCGAATCCCAACCAGCCGCGCTTCGTGCTGACGGTGTTCGGTGTCGGATACAAGTTCAATGAAGACTTCTAGACGGCTGCGAATCGGTTTATTCGGCCGCATCATGCTGGCCTTCCTGGTCGTGATCGTCGCCGGTGGCCTGCTGGCGACGTGGCTGGCGCGCCGGACCGTGGCTTCCCAGTTTACGCTTTACACCACGACCGGGGGACACCGCCTCGCTCAGGGGTTGGCCCCTGATCTGGCTGCTTACTATGCCGAGCGTGGCAGCTGGGAGGGCGTGATTGAGGTGCTTGCCGGCAGCGGTGGACACGGGATGATGGGCGACATGGGAATGGGAAGCGGCGGCCCGATGTGGTCAATGATGGGCTATCGCGTGTTGGTTAGCGACGCCGATGGTCGCGTGGTGGCCGACACGGGCGACGATATGACGGGGACCCAGGTGGACGCCAGCGTTCTGCGCGAGAATGGCACGTTCATCACCGACGGAGAGGAGGTGATCGGGGCCGTGTTGGTGACAGCTGACGTGCAGGCCGAAGAGCAAGGAGAGCGCTTTCTAGGCGTATTGAACCAGGCCATTCTGTCTTCTGTATTCCTGGCCGGCGCCTTGGCCTTGCTGTTTGGTGGTCTGATCGTCTGGAGCGTCGTCCGGCCGCTGAAAAGCCTGACGATGGCCGCGAGCGCTGTGGCCGCGGGCGACCTCAGCCAGCGCGTCAGTGTTTCCTCGGGAGATGAAATCAGTGACCTGGCCGACGCCTTCAATCGCATGGCTGCGCAGCTAGACCGCGCCGAGGCCCTGCGGCAGCAGTTGACGGCCGACATCGCCCACGAGTTGCGAACACCGATTACCGTTATCCAGGGAAACATCGAAGCGCTGCAGGACGGTATTTTTCCCCTGACCAAAGAAGCGTTGGACCCTATCCTGGACAAAACATTGCTATTGCGCCGCTTGGTCGAAGACCTGCGCCAGCTAGCGCTCGCTGAGTCAGGACAACTCAGCCTAATACCGGAACCGCTCGACCTGGGCCACCTGGCCGGCCAGACACTCGACGCTTTTCACCCGCCGGCTGAGGCTCGTGGCGTCGAGTTGTCGCTTGCCCCAGCGAATGGTCTCCTGCTTGTCCGCGCTGACCGCCAGCGCGTACAACAAGTGCTCGATAACTTGTTGTCCAACGCCCTGCGCTATACGCCCGACGGCGGCCGCATCACCGTTGCCCTTGCGCGGGAGAATGAGACTGTCCGGGTCTCCGTGACCGACACCGGACCAGGTATCCCGGCCGCGGCGCTACCGAATGTTTTCGAGCGCTTCTACCGCGCGGATCAAAGCCGCGAGCGCCTGAGTGATGGCGGTGGCAGTGGTCTCGGTTTGGCGGTGGCCCGTTCCATAGTCGAGGCCCACGGTGGTCGAATCGGCGTCCAGAGCCCACCGGGACAGGGAGCAACGTTCTGGTTCAGTCTGCCTGTTGACGTGCCTGAAGGCTCAGAGTAGTCGAGTCGCTCTTGGGCATCCACAATGTAAGGGGAATGACGACGTTCTGCCCGCTCACACAGATTCTATCTATAAGTGGCGTCTGCCCCGTGATCAGATAGCTGCGCGCCAAACCACCGATGCAAGGCGGTGATGAGGCCCAAATCTTGGGTTGTGAAGCTGATCTGTGCGCCGTTTGGCAGGTTCGCGTACTCAATCTCTACTCTTTCAATCCCAGCCGCCAGATCCTTTACGCCGGGCATTTCAGTGCCATGCAGCGACGTGGGATCAGAGAAATTACCTGAACTGAACAGTATAGCTTCGTGTTGGATGTGTTGCTGGATGAGGGCAATTTGCGCGCTGTCGTCGAGGTTCTTGGCAACGACTTGTTGGATACCGCCGCTTTCTGTCATCTCGAAGATATGGGTGGTTTCATCCAGATCAAAGGGCATGACTTGAGACCCCATATCGTGAACCATCACTTGATTGTTGGCTTCCGGTAAAGTGAGCCTGTCTGCCCAATAGAGCACCCCGAGCGTTACAAGGATAGCGAGGAGCGTACTGCTGCCGGCGATCAGTAAATAGGGACATTTGGAATCAGTCGTTTTTGTATTATTAATCATGACCAACTATCTCTGAAAGAGCGTTATCCAGAAAGGACAAGCATAGAGAGGTAATGGATGTCAGAAATTTGTGCCAATAGCCACTTCACTACTCAAAACCGACATAACAAGTGTCCATCCATGGGTAAATCCATCGATTGAAAACCGCCGCTCAGCTTCTCAATATACGCTGATGCCATAACTTACATCAGAGCCCTTCAAGGATAGGGCCTCGAAGCATTGAACTCACAAGACCAATTTTACCCAAAAGAAAAAACCTCCCGTTGTTTTGACGGGAGGTTCTCATTGCCACCTATATATGTAAATGCCTGCGCTACGCCTATACGGCCTGGAGCAACCTATCACATACCTGCACACACTCGCGGCAGTGTTCGGCGCAAATGCGGCAGTGCTCGTGCATGTCGGCATGACGCTCGCATTCCTCGGCGCATACGCGACAGGCCGTACGACAGGCATTGACCAAATCGCGCCACAAAGCCGGCTCAGTGGCCGTCTGGCGCGTCAGGACCTGGCTGGTTGCCTGACAAACATCGGCACAATCCAGGTTCAAGCGGATGCAGCGTACCAAATCGGCAACCATCGGCTCTGCCAGACAGGCATCGGCGCAGGAGGTACATACCTGGGCACACGACGCAATGGTTTCCACAGCGCTGTCCAAGTTACCATTCTTTGACGACACGGGCTTAGGGTGAGCAGACATCATATCTCGTAATTTATGCATCTTGACCTCCAATATCAAAAATAATCGGTAAAAGAAGCGTAGGGAGAGAAGACTGTGCGCATTCATCACTGAAATAGATCAAGAATGACACTGTTTTCCGACTTGTCCCCTAGCTATTTGCAGATCGAGTACCACTCGCACAGCCAGGCTTCCATCTCGGCGATTTCGGCGCTTTGGGCTTCAATGATATCCTGGCATGTGTCGATCAAGTCTTGGTGATAGGCACGGTTGAGGCACTTCTCGGCCTCGCGGATGGCGCCCTCATGATGGCGAATCATGTCCTCCATGAACGCGATCTCGAACTCTTCGCTGCTCATGGCCATCATCTTTTCCATTTGACGCATGGCGCTAGGATTCATTTGTGGCTCGTAGGTGATGCCGTACCAACTGGACAACCAAGATTGCATTAGCTCGATTTCCTGGGTTTGGGTGGCGATGATCTCCTCGCAAGCCATTCGAAGTTCCTCATGAATAGCTTTCTCGAGACACATCTCGCCCATATGCACAGCCATAGCGTGGTGGTCGATCATGTCGGTCATGAAATTTGTTTCGAAGTTGGCGGTGCCGGAGTTGGGCGCTGGCGCATCGGCCATGACTGGAGCAACGAAAGCGGCTAGCCCGGTGATAATGAGAGCCGCTATCAATAGTAATAGCGCGCCGCCACGCCGGGTAATTGGGTGATTGGTTTTAAACAACATGCTTTACATCTCCTCTTGTTTTGTTTGTTGTGGCTAATCCCATCAATAAGGATAGGCATATTCCGAGAGGAAAGCCTATCTCAAGGTACCATCACTCTTGATCGTAAAACAATGGGGGATTACCCTATCCGCCATATGGCCTATCATGGTTCCGACATAAGGCGCGTTTTAATAGGACTATAGCCACGGTGATTAACAAAAATGGGGGAGGATACCCGGCCACATGAAAGGTTGCACATTTGGGACATCAGGCTTCGTCATGACAAACATCCAGCTCGATGCTTTGGCTGCTGTTGGGCTTTTAACTGAACGATGGTGGGGTCAACCTTTCACTTGGCCACATATGGGAGCGATATTCAAAATTTACCACTTTCATTCTCCCATGCTTCGAGTTGGCGAGAGACACAATGCTGATTGGAATAGGAGCAAATGACACAACAGTCACCTGGCTGAGGCCGCAGATGTGCGCCGCAACTGGTGCACGTATGGGAAATGAGTCAATAGTCAGGCGGAATATCGATGGTTTCGATGTTACCACAGACTGGACAAGTCATTTCAGCCTTGAGTATCGGGACAAAGGGCACATCATTGTTCATTGTGTATCAGAATAGTGGTTAACCTGCATTGTACCTCGTGGGGCTACAAATTGGGGCTACAAATTCACTGACATTTGGCAAGATTGCTGGCCGTTACCTTTCAACATGGTTGCCTAGCCGTGTTCAGTTCTACGGTGGCCAGGTGTCGGGGAGTTTGAGAAAAGCCGAACAGCCTGGATGATGAGTCGCGCTTTAGCCCGACAGGTCCCCCGTAAAGGAGGGGTCTCCAAGTGGATCCACCTGCAGGGTATTGGCCTTTCCTGTCCCTGAGGCAAAGAAACCAAATATGAAATTGAATGTGGTGGTTTGGGGCCAACCCAATGCGGCAGTGAATCAGTCCGCACGGCCGCAAACAGCCTGTTAAGAAGCGAAGAATCCACTATCCCTGGATTTGGCTGGGGATCAGTCCTAGCGAGACGGCGCGCATGACGGCCTCTGTACGGCTATTGGCATTCAATTTGGCGTAAATATTCGCGAGGTGGCCCTGAACAGTTCGATCGCTAATCCCTAGCTGAACGCCAATG
>CXWJ01009058.1_pt1 | contig 11100 bp, 19 predicted proteins | sample 590841 | NCBI WGS metagenome assembly CXWJ01 (sample SAMEA3498367, study PRJEB10139) | wastewater metagenome | biome: wastewater treatment plant; material: activated sludge | place: Austria | collected 2015-01-21 | reverse complement strand
GGATGGTTGCCCAAAGAGTTGGGCGATTGGCTCATTCAACATTGGCAGGCCTGGATGGGCGTTGCCGTCGGGTTGCTAGGCCTCGGACTGCGGGACGCAATTCGCAAGATCGAGTCACCGCCCGTCTGAAGGGATTTTCGATTTGCGGCCCCCTGGCCCGGTTGGGTGTGGGCCTGGATTGCCTTGGCCGCGATTTATGTCGCGCCGATCCCGAAAAATGTCCCGGCGGTGCGATCCGTCGGCGGTTGGGTGATTCCGCAAGAAATTGAAATACTCGCGACGGACATCTCGAAGCTACTCGACGGCGGTCGTGAGATTCAGGTGATCGTTCGCGTCATTCCGAAAGGGGGGAGCGATGCCCGAGGAAGTTATTCCGGAACCGGTGATTCCGCGAAATCCAGTGCCATTGCCGCCGCGAAACCCGCCGCCGCCCTCGACGCGACGGGCCGCGGAGCCGCCAGGCAAAAGTAATCCCTGGATGTGGATCGCGTTTGCCTTATTCGCCTGGAATTGGTTTTCGGGGCGGGAATTGCAGCCGATCCCCGATCCGAGCCCGATGCCCGCGAAACCGGCCTGGGTGATCCTTGTGGAACAGACGGAGGAACGATCCCCGGAGACGGCCAAGATCATGGCGGCGTCAAAGTTTTGGGAGGGCCTCGTAGCGCGGGGCATTAAGTGGCGGACCTACGATTACGACGCGCCCGAGGCCGCAAGCTATCGGAAGATCGCGGACGGAACCGGGATGCCCTCGATGATCTTCACGGATGAGGCCGGAAAAGTGCTGAAGCAGGGCCGTTTGCCCGACACGTTGATCGAATTGAAAGGGCTTTTGCCGTGAGCATCCAATTAAACAATGGGCTGGTTGTTTCGACGGGATGCCTATTGCCGACGAAACGGCCCGAGACGTTTCCCGTGTTTTCGGATTTCCGGCCCGTGCTGTCGGCGGATCAAATCGAAGCGGTGTTGCTCGATCCCGATCGGGTGACCGCAAGGACGCGATTCAGCGGTGCGAAATGGATCAAGAGTCAGGGTTCGCGGTCGAGCTGCAACGGATACGCCGGGGCAAAGATGCTCGAACGGGGCCGCGTGCGCAGGGGCTTGAGTCACATTCCGTTGTCCGGCGAAGGGCTTTACGCGCAGATCAATGGCGGCCGCGATCAAGGATCGATGCTCGATGATGGGATGCAGGCCCTTATGCAACGCGGCGTTCCGCCGGAAAGCCTGGTGCCGCATGGGGTGTTTCGTTGGTCCGACGTTTCGGACGAAGCGAAAGCCGCCTGTAAACGATTCATCGCGCCCGAGTGTTATCGGCTCNNTATCGGCTCGAATCGGAAATGGAATTGGTGTCCGCGAGTTGTATGGGGTTCGATTGCGTCGTGGCCGTGCACGTTGACAATGATTTTGATGTCAACGGAGAGGGGTTCGTGAACCCGAGTTCGGGGCCTGGAAATCACGCGGTCGGCATCGATGACGTGGTGCTGACATCGACCGGCCGGTATTGGTTCGATTCGCCAGGATCTTGGGGCCTCGAATGGGGTTATCTCGGCCGTGGATATTTAGGCTGGCGCGAGCATTTGGTAAGCACGCATCAAAACCATTGTTTTTATGCGATCCGAACGACGAGCGATGACCCGTTCGACGACGAGCGACCGCCGCCGGTGGTGTAGGGTGTTTTATTGTTCCGTTTCTATTGGGAGAAAAAACCATGATTTCCGAGCCTGGTCAACGCAAATCTTTATTCACGTGGGCCCTTTGTTTTCTGGCTGTCGCGGTTGGATGTTGCGTCGCCGATTGTTGGACGATCAACGGACAGCGGATTTGTACCGCGGATGAATTCGTTCCGGTGTCCGAGGTCGTGAGCGTTCCAACCGAGCTGGCGAAGCCGATCGAGGGGGTGAAATCGAAACCGCCGAATCAAGTCGCGGCGCCTGCAGGATTGCCTCCCGTCGCGACGTACGGATCGGCTGGATCGGTACCGGCCGTTGTGACCTATGCCCCGGCGTCGGTCGTGTCGTATGGATGCACGGGTTCGGCCGTGCGATTCGGGCCTCGACGGGTGTTTTATCGATCGACGGCAGTTTCGTACGGATCGGCTGGATCGGTGCCGGTGCAGGCCCTGGAAGGCCCGGCCGTGATGGGTTACGCCGTCCGGCGGCCGGTGTTTTTGCCCCGGCTAGGTTGCTGGCGCTGTCGTTGGCGTTAGGGGTGCTTGATGATTATGTCGACCGCGATCGAAAGAAGTTTCGACGATTTGATGGTTAAAACGTTCGGCCCGGATTCACGCAAGACCGGCCCGAACAAAAATAGGTGCCCGAAATCACCGCATGGATCGCGACACGATTGGACGTTTGCCCCGATGGGGGCGATCGGCCGATGTCGACATTGCCGCGAGAAAATCCAGACGTGATCTCGCCCCCTGGCTGTGGGCCGGTCGCAAAAACCTCCCCCGGCCCGGCCTTGCCAACAGCAGCCAGGGGGCCATTTCAAAAATCAATGCGCACGGCTGGCAGCCGTTACCCGGCGAATCGTTTTCGCTAGTGTTGCCAGTCGTGTTTTTTTCAGGTGTCCCATGGATCGTCGAATTATTTGTTTCAATGGCTGGAACTATCCGATTAACGATTTCGTGCCGGGTGCCGAATGCCCCGCGGAAGTCCACTGGACGCGTCGCAAGGCCCTGGCGTTCGCCTCGACCATAAAAACCCCGACGATCCTAGTGGGATTCTCACGCGGGGCCACCGCGGCCCTACGGGTGGCCATGGAGAATACCCACGTTGTGCATGTGATCGCTCATTCCCCGGTATTCTCTCGGCGGATTGAGATCGCGCCGTCGTGCAAGGTGACCCTATTTCGGACGCGCGGCGATCGGACGCCGACGCATCGCGGGACCTGGGATTTTTATCGCCGGTTTCAGACTGCGCACGTGGATGTGACGTTATCCGATTTGCCGTTTCTGTCGTTCGTCCCGACGACGCCGACGGAAGTGGCGATGAAATCCATGCGCCACGTGTTTCACAATGCGATCGATCTCTTGCGAGCGATGTTACCGGGAGAAGCGTTCGAACCAAAATCACTTGCCAAATAAGGGGATGTGCGGGATAATCCGCCGGACGAACGCGATACCCCCGGACTGTCGATCCGGTGGTTGCGGGTTCGAATCCCGTCGGCCTCGTTTGCCTATAGGCCCCGAGCCTATGGCGAACGTAAGGCGATTGCAGCGGTCGCGGGCCTACTCTTACGGGCCCGGAGACTGGGCAGGCGTCGAAGTCCCCGCCGGAATTCTCAACCGGCGGGGCATTTTTTTTGCCATTCTTCAGGCCGCCAGGCCCTATTCTAGGCCCGGCCCTAATAATTCTTTCCCCTGAATTCCCGGCGTTTCCCGCTATTTCCGGATATTTTATAGAAAATCAACTCAAGGATATTGCATTTGTAGGACGAATATGTAAAATAGGGACATGGGAAACGAAATCACAAACAACAAGGAAAACAAAATGAACGCAGCTGCCGCAATCAACGTGAAACTTATCCGAGTCGTTGGCTACTGGCGGAGCAGTGAATTTGTTCGGAGCGCGATTCGCAAGGCGGAGAAAGCGACCCGATACGAATCGGCCCTATGGAACGAATTCGACGATTGCATTTCGTCGTTCCAAGATCAAGTCGCGGCAGCGATCATTGCGGCCGGACATTCGGTCGAATGGATCGCCGGGGTGACCGAACATTTCCAAGCGCCCTGGCTCGGATCGGACGAGGCGGCCGACGTGTTTGCGGCAGCGGCCAATAAGTGCCGAAGCGAGTTAATTTCGAATTGCAAGTCACAATGCAAGGCGAGCCGTTAGGAAAAATGCGGGTCCGATTTTGTCGTTCGGATGTCATTCAAGAAAATGGGGATCGATCAATGAAGTATTTGGAACATAAACCGCTTTACGTTTTAGAATTTCAGAAACCTGAAATGAAGAAAGTTCCTGAGGTGAGTTTCACGGAGCATCTTGCGGGCTGGTTTGAGGCGGAAGACGACAACGGCGAAACGGTGTTCGTCAACGAGTGGCATCAGGCCGGGTCGCTCAGCGAACGCTACGCCAAACATATTTTGGCCTGGCGGATTAAGCCAGGAAATAAAGTCGTTGCCGTTTTAAACGTGGATCTTGAATACGAGTTGACCGGCGGCGAGAGTTTTGAGCAAGGATATGGGCGCGAGCTGCTGTCGGTATATTGCGATCCGCGAATCGGGTTCGGGACGCGCTTAGCGAGTGTCGTTTGCGGTAGTGTGCTAGGGCGGGCAGTGAGCCTGGGTGAAGACGGGGCCGAAGACGCATTTGGAAATGACGCGTTGCGGGATTGCCTTGAGTCGTTGCTATATCACGACGACCAACGTGGAACCCTTTGCGAAGTCACGTTTGACGAGTGCGGATGGGTCAATACGGCGGCCGCTGATGACAAAAACATGGCGGAGGCGTTTCGACGCGATTATGACGCTTGGCTTACGAGACATGGCAAACGTATCGTGAACATCAACAAGGTAACAAAGTCAGCCGATTTAGGGGGATGATCAAATGGATGGAAAATGGAAGTTAGGAAGTAGCTGCGATGATTCGGGTGCGATGCTCTTGAAACGCCTCGACGATCCAACGTTTGTTCGCGTGATTTCATCGCATGCAACCGAGCCGGAAGCCGAGGATGCGAAACGGGAATGGATGGATTGGTATCGGTCGCGCAACGTGCCAATCGGCGAAGGGTGTTTAGCCGTGTGGGCGGATTAAATAAACCGTAGGGCAAGCGAAGGTCGCGAGCCAACAACAACAGGGGAATGAAGATGCTAGAAATCAATACTAGTAAAGAATGGCTACGGGTTTTTTCGTCGATCGATTTTTCTAAGATTCCCGAGTCCGACGAAAACGACGCGGCAGACGATTTCACCGCAACGCTCCGGCGAAAGCTCGAAGACGCAGGATTCGACGTCGAATCGGCGAAAGGTCAGCGAACGCTATGTCACGGCTGGAACGGGGCGAACACGTTTTCGCACAAGATCGGGCCGGTCGGCACGTTTGACGATTTGTCGAGCGACGAAGAAGACGCGATCTGGAAGGCGATCGAAGATTCAGAAGCGGAAATGATTCGCGACTGGAGCAAATCGAATGACGCGCAGCCGACGCCCGAAGGCGGAAAGTACCGCGTAATCAATACTGGCTCGGGAGAAGTGTTGGCTGTCAGCGCAACTCACGACGAGGCTATGGTCGCGGCGGACGAGGCCGAAGATTACGAAGGGCAGCCGATCGTTAAAATCCAAGTGTGTGTCGATGGCGAATGGGTGCAGGTGGAAGGATAACCAACCGTGAAAGATCCGATTTCATTACGATTGGGGCCCCTGGCCGGGCCTCTAATCGCCGCAAGCGAGGCGACAGAACAAACGCCAAGCCAGTGGATTCGCGAGGCGATATGCGAGAAACTACGAATCGAAGTTCCCGAAATGCCGCAAGGGTTCGCCGCCATGAGCAAGACGAAGGCCAATTTGGCCCGGCGAAGATCGGCAAAGACAAGACGACGTCAATCGCGCTAAAGCCGCGATTTGAAAAATAATTTCGCGCTCGTGTTGACACGGGCGGTTAGCCGATATAAATTTCGCGACGTGGGCCTGAGAAACCCGCGATACAAGTAAGAGACGGATTCTAAAGCCATTCTGGCGGCGGGTCTGCCTCTATGCAGGACCCTTGGAAAAAAACCCTGGAACCACTTTCCTGGCCATTTTTTCCGATTAACTTGGAGCATTGGACATGAAAACGTCACACTGCAAACCGCAGGTGCGATCGAATATTGCATTGATTTGTGCGGGTGTTTCCGCAGGGGCCAGGCAAGGCCCATACGTTGATGGACCATTGACCACAACGGCCGTCCCGTAGGGTTGCGGGGGAATTGGGCGGTCGTACGGAATGAAGCTATGGCCGCTATTCGCCTATTTGTCGGCGACGATTCTTTTGATCGATCGCCGAAACTTGAGTTTTCCCGTGAAGCGAAATGGATTCGTTGCATGTCCCGCGCGTTTGAAACCTTGAAACTGCCGGAGTTGATCGAGCTAGGTCGAGCCCGCGATACGATCGGGCAATATCGGCGATCGGTTCGACGCTGGGAGGAGTTTTTAGCGGTGACATACTGCGGGGAGACCCGGACGACTAGTCCGGGTGTATGCCCGGCCCCCTGCCGGACCCTGGCCGACATCGAAATATCGCATTTAGACGCGTTTTACCGGTGGTTGCGGGCTTGCGGCTACTCGGACCGCGAGCGCTCGAAGACCGTGACCGATTTGCAGTCGATTTTGACCCGCGCCGAAGCGGTTGGGCATGCCGAATTGGCGGTGACGCGTACGCCCCGTCTTCGCCGTTCGGGTGTCCAATCGCGTGCGGCCCCGAAGTTGTATTTTTCGTTTCCTATGGGGGGACATGCTGGCGGACATGCTGGCGGTGGCCTAGGCGGCGCGTGCGATCTCGACGCGCTATGGTTGGGGTGTTCCGTGGCGGAGTGGCCGACACGCAGCCGCCTAGGCCGTGTTATTGATCCCGTGTGGCAGTGGCGATTAGCGATCGTGCTTTATGCGACGTATGGGTTTCGCACGGAGGAGCTGATCAACGGATCGGCGGGCGGGTGCGGGCTTTGCTGGGAAACCATCCACCGGCAGGCCCGTACTCCGTCGGTCGGCGGGCATGCCTCGAATCCGTGGGGCTGGTTCCACTACGTCCCGCAGAAACAGAAATGGACGAAGCCGACCCCGCTGGTGTTACCGATCACGCGCGTGGCCCGCGCCCATTTGGATCGGGTGCCGTCGCGAGCCCTGGGCCCGGTGTTCGATTGGCCCCATTGCAACCGGGCTTTTTATGCGGCCTGGCGGCGGATCGTCGCGGCGGCGGGCCTGGCCCCCATTCGCGACGTCGTCGGCGGTGTGTCGCACGAATGGCAGGTGCGACATTTTCGCAAGACCTGCTCGACCTGGATCAATCATTTTTTCCCCGGCATGGGTGGCCTGGTGACGGGCCATGCGAGCCGGGGCGTGGAAGACACGCACTACCGTAATTCGGAATTACGGGTCCAAGAGGTGCTGTCGTCGCTGGAAATGCCACGGACGTGGCAGTTTTTAAGGGAAGATGTACAGGATGTTAAATCAACGCGGAATGCTCGTCCTGACGCGAAAATCGCAACAGTCGATCCGATGCACAATGTCCAACGGGGACGTGATTGACTTGCGGGTGTTGAAATTCAACGGCCGCCAGGTCTCGATCGGGATCTCGGCCCCGAAATCCGTGCACGTCTTGCGCATGGAAATTCTGGACAAGGAACGGCCCCCGAGCGGCCCCGAGCGCGATACTGAGTCGTCTGATGCGCCGGAATCTATTTGATCAGCGCCGCATGTTGCGGCGTTTGCCCCATTCCCATGGAACCCACAAGAGAAAGTTTCGTATGCGATCGACAACAAAAAGACCCGTCGAATCCGAGGGGACCGAAGGCGAATTGATGGAACTACGGGTGGCGGTGAATCTCCCGAAAGGGCTATCGAAGGCCCTGGCGACGCGCCAATTACGGGCCGCGATCCTGAATGGGAGTGTGTTTGCGTTGCCGTACACGGGGCCCGGCGATCGGCCGTGCCTGGCGTGTGCGACCGACGTACGCGTCGAATTCATCTAGGCGAGGTGCGGCCGTGAGCGACCAGAAACTCTTGTTTGACGTGTCCGAGCCGCCGCCGATCGGCGATCCGGAGGATTGCCGGGTGAGCAAACGCCGGACGGTGCGGCCGCACAATGGGACGCCAACGAGCCGTGAGGCCGCGCAAGCGATCGATCCGGTCGCGAAGACGATCGCGCAGCGGATTTTGCGATTCGTAGAGGAACGCGGCTGGAAGGGTGCGACCCGCGACGAGATCGTGGTCGCCCTGGCCGTGCCGATCCCGACGGTGTGTGCACGGTGCAACGAATTACTACGTGCAAATAGGTTGCAGGAAGTGACGGGCCGCGATCGGTTGACAACAGCCGGTCGGCGTGCGGCCGTGCTGGTGGCCGTGCGCCACGAAAGGGACGGGTGAGATGCGAAACCGCGCCCTAGATCGGTTGTGGTTGGTTGCGAGCGTGCAAAGCGGCGAGCGGTTCGTGTTGATTTTTCGGCCGGACCAACTCGGCCCCGCCCTGGATGCGGCCTGGAAGTGGAAACGTCAATTGGCCGTGACCGAGCCAGGTCGGTGGCGGCTTTACTTAGAAATGATCGATTTGATTGAGGCCTTGGTACTCGAATACCACAAGCAAATCGCGAACGAGGTGATTGATGGAAGTGATCGAACAAAAGGAGCCCAATAAATGGCAGTGCATGCGTTGACCCTGAAATCGCTCATGGAAGACCTGGACGGGGGCCGGGTTCATGAGGCGTTCATGGCGGAGCTAAGGCGGATCGTGAGCGATTGCGAAGATCGGCCCAACGACGGGAAGCCGCGCGATGTGGTGTTGAAGTTTCAGATTGTGCCCGTCGCCGACGAGGATGGGCAGCTCGATTCCGTGAACGGGAAATTTCAAGTCGCGTCGAGCGTGCCTCGGAGGCGGAGCAAGGTGTATTCGTTCATGGCCCGCAAGGGCGGGGTGTTGGCGTTCAATGATCTTTCCGAGGATGACGCAAAGCAGCCGACATTGGACCGCTACGAGAAGGGTAACGGTTAGACCATGCGCGCAGAACCAAATCCATTGCTCGACCCGTTGCGACGGGTGCATCCCCAACTAGGCGGCAGCAGGCCTGGCGCGAATTGGGGATTTTTCAGGATGGGGGAGTTACGAATCATCAGCAGCGGAACGCCTGCCGACGGCGAGGCCCCCTGGGAACACGTGTCCGTTTCAAGTTTATATCGTTGCCCGACGTGGGACGAAATGAAGGCGGTGAAGGAACTATTTTGGCACGACGAAGAAACCGTGATCCAATTTCATCCCCGGAAAAGTGCCTACGTGAGCGTGCATCCCTACACGTTGCATTTGTGGCGAAACGTCGAGCCCTTTAAATCGGACTACGAGTTGCCGCCAAGTTATTTGATTGCGTGAGTGAATTTATTTTTTTGAAAGGATAACGAAGACATGCTCAAGGAAGCCCTGGAATTTCTGGCCCAGCAGAATACGAAAACCCTACGAGCCAGCTATGAGTATTTTGACAAGCTCGATCGGGTCGTGGTCTGTGGCGCCGATGGGTCGGTCGAATATTTTCCGGTGCGCTCGGGTCCGCGAAAACACGTCGCGGGCTGCCTCGATGCGTTCATGAAGGCCCTGAGTGCCATCGAAACCCGCTATGACTTCGCCGATGAAGTCAACGTGATCGACGGCGTGTGGATTTCTTTCGAGGAAGTGGTGGGCGTGCTGCGATCGGAAGAAGACCGCCGGTCAACGGTCACACTACCCCTACGATTTAGTGCGCGTTTTCGGGAGTTGCTCGCACTAACGGGCGACGCACCGCGCGGCTACGATCAACGGGCGATCATCCATTGGCTACGCGTGACGATGCGGGGCGCGGGCCTGGAGTCGTTTATTCCGGCGTTCCGCAAGTTGCAATTCGTCCAGCGCCAGAACGCGGGCGGGACGATCAAGCACGGCGACGAGTCGCTTGGCCGATCGATCGAGGCGTCGATCGTGGAAGCGGTTGACGTGCCGGAGGTGATGGTCGCGAGCGTGCCGGTGTTCGATTGCCCGGACGCCAGCAATGTCGCGGAGGTCGAAATCCTGGTCACGCTCGATTTGACCCAGCAGCGGATCACGCTTGCCGTCAATTTGGATCAAATCCAGTTTCAAATTTTCCGTGCCCTGGAAATCATTCGGGATTATTTGGTTCTCGGCCTGGGCGAATCGTCGCCGATTTTTATTGGCAAGCCATGATGGACGATGACGGGGCGAAATGTCCGAGTTGCGGCCGTCCGTATGTCGAGCATCTAGGATTGACGGGGACGTGTGCCAACCTTTGCAAGTTGGCGAAACTGACCGCGCAAATGCGGGCGGCCCAGCGGATTTATTTGCAGGAGCGCAGTAAGGAACGGCTAGAAGTCGTGAAGCGGTTCGAACGAGACGTGGATACGTGCCTGAGTCAGATTCTCGAAATCGATGTCGAGGCCATGTCGTGACCAGTGTGCAGAAAAAGTTCGATTGGCCTCGGGCCCGCAAACTGCGGTTGCTCGACGATTTGCGGTTGCCGTCGCGTTGCTACGTCACGGAGGGGGCCCGCCGGATCGGTGTCGAGGGTTGCAAAGTGCTGTTGCTGTTGCGGGTCCTGGAAGGGGCGATCCGCGATCATGATTGGTGCTGGCCAAGTGAGCGTCTGTTATGCGAGCGGGTGTGCGTGAGCGAAAAAACCTTGCGTCGCGCGATTCGGTATTTGGAGAGTGTTGGATTTCTGGCCGTGCTCCGCACGAAGAACCGTGATTCCGGAAGAAGCCAGAACCGTTACAAGATCGCCTGGTCTAACGTTTCGGAAGCGGCTGGCGAGATGCCAGGCGATCGAGACGAGGCCAACGCGGTTATCGAAGGCGGGCCGTCGGTTGCCCCGCTGGGTCGTGTCGAGCAACCGACAAACGAGGCCCCAAGCGTGGGGGGAAAGATGTCAACCAATGGGGGGACCAATCGGCCACGGATGCAGACCAATCGGCCACGGGAGGGGGACCAATCGGCCACGGAGGGGGGGGTAATCGGCCATGGGTGGCCGGTAGAAACGCTCTTAAGCGCAAGAAACGCGCCGAAACGGGGCGGCGCGATTGCATCGGATGGGGAAGGGACCGACCCGGAGCCCTGGAAGCGGATCGCTCGCAAGATCGCGACGGTCGTGGTGATCAAGACCCCGGACGATCGGGCGCTGATCGGTTCGGTCGCCCAGGCCCTGGCGGCCGGGCGTGTCGCCGAATCGGACGTCTGGGAGGCCGTGGAATCGGTCGAGATCCGGCGGCCGAAGAATGCCGCCGCCTGGTTTCGAGCGTGCCTGAAAAATCGGCTGGCGGAGTCGGGCCGATCGCTCGATCAATTGGGGGTGCCGCGTCAGTGTTGGCGGCGTTTCGATGATCCCTGAAGAACGCTTTTGCCCGGCGGGAAGCGTTCGCCGGTTTGTGTTGCCGTT
>CXWJ01002595.1_pt1 | contig 11112 bp, 6 predicted proteins | sample 590841 | NCBI WGS metagenome assembly CXWJ01 (sample SAMEA3498367, study PRJEB10139) | wastewater metagenome | biome: wastewater treatment plant; material: activated sludge | place: Austria | collected 2015-01-21 | reverse complement strand
GATTGGATGTAAAACTTGGTGCTATTGCTAAGATGAGGTTGAATCTTTAAATAAGTTATCCCGAACTTCGGGAGAGAGAAAAGTTAAAATTCAAAAGATTTAAAAAGTACCAACTATTAAGTATAATGTACAAAGACGAAAAAATTAAGATATCTCACACAGTAAGCCCTCCCCTTCGGGGAGGGTTGGGTGGGGCTTTACTCATCACATTTCTTGCTGCCACCATCACAGTAAGTGCTCAACAAAATATGGTTATGTATCAAATGAGCACATTACCACAAAGGCAAGCATTGAATCCGGCCTTTATGCCGGAACAAAAATTTTCTATCGGTATTCCGTTTTTATCTTCTATTGATTTAGGATTTTACAACACCGGTTTTAAATACACCGATTTAATAAGGCACAGTCCAGATGATTCTCTTTACATGGATTTTGAAAATGTGCTTAACAATTTATCTGACGAAAATAACATCGGTTTAAATTTTGAAACACAACTATTGGCAGCTCAATACAAGTTTGGTAAAAATTATTTCGGTTTTGCAGCTACCGAAAAACTGAATCTTGATTTCAGGTACAACAAAATTTTAATTGATTTTATATTGCATGGCAATGGTGCATTTCTTAGGAGAAGAAATACATCCTTCGTTTGCATTAAACATGAACCACTACCGCGAATATGCTTTTGCGTTTGGAAGAAAATTTACAGACAAACTTTCCATAGGTACACGCTTTAAATATTTAAGCGGATTGCAAAATGTGCAAACCAAAGCAGCCGATTTTACTTTAACCACCAACAGCGAATCGTTTGAAATTACTGGCTCGCCAAACCTTGTCATCAACTCCAGCGGATTTGGAGATGACATTACACAAACCATGTCGTTTAACGATTATATGTTTACCAAAGGCAACAAAGGTTTTGCAATGGATTTTGGCGCATCATACAATGCAAACGAAAAACTTTCTTTCTCATTCAGTTTACTTGATATAGGTTATATTAACTGGAAAAACAATGTAACAAATTATACAAACGTAGATGGCGGAAATTTTACCTATAACGGAATTGACTTGAACTATTACATACAAGACAGTACAGATATTGACCAATCATTTCAGAATTTTTTAGACTCACTTACCGGAACTTTAAACTTAGACACCTTGCATGAAGCATACAAAGCCTCGCTCCCTACACAACTTTATATGAGTGCCGATTTAAAAATTGCCAAAAACAGCACAGCTTCTTTTTTAATCTACAACCGCCTTTACCAAAAGAAAATAAGCACGGCAATTGCCATGTCGTTTACACAAAAAGTGGGCAAATGGTTTGAAGCATCTGTCAATTACAGCCTCATAAATAAACATGCAAACAACGTAGGTGCAGGGCTTGCTTTCAGAGGCAATGGTGTGCAATATTTTATCATGAGTGATAATGCCATTGGTGTTTTTTTACCGCACAAAGTCAACACATTTAGTTTTAAGATGGGAATGAATCTTGTTTTCGGGAATTGATTTACGCTGATTTGTGAATCTGTGGTAATCTCTTTGCAAGAAATCTTTTTACAATTTTTCAATCTGTTAATCACTGTCTGCGGCAGGCAAGTATGTTTAACNNAAGTATGTTTAACCTAAAACCAGATATTTAATCGGGGGCAATCTCTTTTCAAAAAATCTTTTTGCCATCTTTTAAATTTACCTTACGTTTGAAATCGCATTTCAGAGATTCACTCTAACCAAATACAAAATGAAAAAAATTCTACTAACTGCCGCAACAATGTTTGCTGCTTCTTTATCATTTTCACAAGATATGCTTGGCATACGCAACAGCAATTATGCAGGCACAACAGGGCTTGATTTAAACCCTGCTTCCATAGTTGATTCGCGCCTTAAGTTTGATTTTAACTTGGTAACAATGGGCGTTGTGCTTGACAATAATTACCTGTTTATACCAAAAGACAGCCTAAAGTTTGCAGGCATAAAAAACATTGTAAACAAAATTGACAAGAAAAGTTACTTAGACGATTTTGAGGTGAACGGCAAAGGCAAGGATATGTACCTTGGTTTTACCATTCAAGGTCCATCGGCAATGGTAAATTTTGGTAAGGCAAGTTTGGCTTTGGCATTTAATATAAGAGGCGCAGCTAACTTCAGCAACGTAAATTTTGCAATGGCAAAGTTTGCCTTTACCGATATTGACTACGATCAGCTTGAAACTCCTTATGCTGTTCCCTTTTCTCACATTCCGTTTGACATCAACAAAAAATACTCGGCAAAAGACTGGGAGTTTCACTCTCTAATTTGGGGCGAGTGGGGTTTAACCTATGGACAATATCTTTGGAAAAAGAACCGTAACGCAATTAAGGCAGCGGCTACCGTTAAATTGTTGCAGGGAATGGGCGGAGGTTATGCCGAAAACACCAATATAGATTTTTTTGTACCTGACATCAATTCCGATCCTAACGTAAAAGATTCCTTAATGGCTGTGCAGGTAAATAATTTTGATTACGGACGTGTAGCTTACGATAGCTACGAGGGTAAAAAGAAGTATGGAGATTTTATTCATGGTAAAGGTTTTGGATGGAACCTTGGCTTTGCTTACGAATTAAGACACAAAGATGCAGCGCGCTACACTTACGAAATGGATAATGCCACGCATGAAAATCCGGAAGTAAATAAATACAAATTAAAAATTGGTTTGTCGTTAATTGATTTCGGAAAAATAAAATACGATGATGAATATTCCGGTGTTTACAATATTAATAACGCAAGCGTAAACTACTGTGATACATGTAGCACTCCATCTGGTAATGCTCAATATTACGATTGGTATAACGAAGATTTTGACAGTCAGCTTGATTTTGATACCACTTACTCTAATTTATTTTATGGCAGCCCTAACAAATCAAGAGTGGGTAATGAGTTTAGTATGACATTGCCGTCTGCCATAAGTTTGCAGGCAGATTATAACGTGTATAAGAAGTTTTATGCCAACGCTACAATCATACAAGGTGTTAATCATGGCGAACACCAGGTAGAGCGTGCAAACATGTTAAGCATTACTCCGCGCTGGGAAGGCGAATGGTTTGAAGCCGCAGTACCTGTTTCTTATTTCAACAACCGCGATTTAAGATTGGGTATGGCATTCCGTGTTGGTAGTTTGTTTTTTGGAAGTGATAAAGTTGGTTCGTTGTTTGGCTTGACCGATTTATACGGAATGGATTTTTATGCAGGGATTAAATTCAGTTTGGTGCATGCAAAACCAACAGATCGCGATAAGGACAAGGTTTCTGATGCAAAAGATTTGTGTCCTGATGTGGCTGGCATCTGGAAATTTGCGGGCTGCCCTGATAGAGATGGTGATGATGTGCAGGACTCTCAGGATATGTGCCCTGATGAAAAAGGATTGGCAACATTGCAAGGCTGCCCCGATAAGGATATGGATGGGGTTGCAGATAAAAATGACGATTGCCCTGATGATGCAGGATTGCCGCAGTTTAAAGGTTGCCCCGATACTGATGGTGATGGCATAATAGACCGTGATGATAAGTGCCCATCGGTTTCGGGATTGGCATTATACCAGGGTTGCCCAGATAGTGATAACGACAGCATACCTGACCCAGATGATGATTGCCCAAACAAAGCAGGCTTATCGATATTTAAAGGCTGCCCGGATACTGATGGCGATGGAATTCCGGATAACAAAGACGAATGCCCTTTTGATGTTGGTCCTGCATCTAACAAAGGCTGCCCAGTAAAAATTGTAGAAGCGCCCAAAGAAACCGCTCCTATAAAAGTGGAACTTACACAGGAAGAACAGGAAATAATCAACACCGTGTTCAGTAACCTGCAGTTTGAAACCGGTAAATCAATTATCAAATCTTCTTCTTTTGAATCGCTTGATAAATTGGTAGAACTGCTTAAGAAAAAATCAAACTTTAAATTACAAATTGACGGGCATACCGATAACGTTGGCAAACCTGCAAGCAACTTAACGCTTTCTAAAAACAGGGCTAACGCTGCCAAAAAATATTTGACCGACAGAGGTATTGATGCAACACGCATAACCACCAACGGGTACGGACATAAAAAACCTGTAGCAAGCAATGCAACTGTTGATGGCAGAGCAAAAAACAGAAGAGTAGAGTTTACAATAGTGCAGTAAGAATAAATTTTAAAAAGCGGGGCTGAATTTTTTCAGCCCCGCTTTTTTGTTACTGAAATTGGCATTTAAGTTAAATTATGATGCATGGGGAGTAACGCAATGAAATGGCTTTTGTAAACTAAATTTTAAAGTAAACAAGAACCTCTGTTAAATATATTAGATACTTAATATTACCTTACACGGTTTATTTTCATCAACAGATAATAAATTGGAAACCCTCCTGCAAAAATGCAGAGCCCGCCAAGAGCGGCTTTTACATCAGCTACAAATACATTGATGGTAACGGTAAATAGCATGGTTACAAAAACCATGGGTAAGACAGGATAGAGTTTTATTTTGAAACCGGTGTAGTCAAGGCCCTTCATCCTGTGCCTGAAAATAAATATGGTGGCGGCAGCGGTGGCTAATGCAAAGCTATCGAGAAACATTACGTAGTTTACAATTTTTTCGAACGTGCCAAGCCAGAAAAGTGCAATGAGCATGATGCCCGTAAAAAAACAAAGAGCAAATTCCTGCACCTGTGTTTTATCGTTAACTTTTTTAAATGCTGCGGGCAGTAAACCATCTTGCGCCATAGCAAAATAAATGCGCGGGTTATAGAGTAGGGCGGTATTTATGTAACCGGTTACTGAAATGAAAATGGCAATAGATGTGATTACAAATCCTTTTTGACCAAATATAACCGAGGCAAGTTCGGAAGCTAAGAGTTTTGATTGTTGCACTTTTTGAAAGCCAAGCACCTGCACGTAAGCCATGTTAATGAGCAGGTACAATGCAATTACTATTAACATGCCGGTGAGTATGCTTGCGGGAATATTTTTTTGCGGATTTTTTACATCAGCGCCAAAGTTGATGGTGTTTTGGTAACCGCCATAGGTAAAAAATACGGAGATAAGGCTTACGCCCAGGGCAGCTAACAGTGATTTGTTTTCGGTAACTGACATGGTTGACGCATGCACAGTTTCGACATTAAAAAATACGATGGAGCTAAAGCCTAGTATCATTACTATTTTGATGCCGCTTAGGAGGTTTTGTGTTTTGGCCCCTGTTTTAATGCCGATGTAGTTGAGTATGAATAAAAAAAGTATAACAGTAAGCGCAACCATTTTTGTGTAGAATACGGATTGCATGTGGGGCGGTAAAATAACGGGTACAATATACTCTGCCCCTACCATAGCCACACCCACTGCGCTAAACGAATTGATGATAACAAGAGACCAGTTGAGCATAAATGCAAATGCCGGATGATAACAGGCAGAAAATATTTTGTAGAAGCCCCCGGCAACGGGATAGCGTGCGCCTATTTCGGCAAAGGTGAGCGCACCGCAAATGCTGATGATGCCGCCAATGAGCCAAACGCTGAAAAATATAAGTTGGCTGCCGGATTGCTGCGCCACTGTAGCGGGAGTGCGGAAAATGCCAATGCCTATGACGAGGCTTACCACTATCATGGTAAGGTCGGTTTTGGTGAGGGAGGGTTTTATGGGCATGGGCTTGACCAAAGTAGTATTTTTAAACAGTGTATTGGGATTTAAAAAAAGTTGTCATGCTCAACCTGATAGAGGCTGTGCGTTTGTTTACGATAAAAAGTGCAAGATGAAACTAAAATTTTGCGTTCGTTTGGGAAAAGCTAACGGCAAGCCTGTTTGGAGAGCATAAGGAGTAATTTAAAGTTAGTTTTTAACAAACTTAAAATTCAATTCTCCATTTTTTGCATGAGTTAGTTTTAGCGAGTAAAAACCTTGTGCTAAATTTTTTACATTAATGGTGTTTTTGTTCAATTTTATTTCGTGCACTTTTTTGCCGGTTACATCATAAATAACTGCCGTGTAGCTCTCTAAATTTTTATTTGAGCTTATAGTTAAAACATCGGTTGCAGGATTGGGAAAAACTGAAGTGGTGTTATTTTTTGTTTGTTCAATAACTCTAACCGGAAGAACTGGAGTGTGGTTGTATGTTACACCGTTAATTGTGGCGCCAATTACATAATAGTCGTCTGAACCAAAGCTTCCTGTCATATATCTTGTTAATCCAACTAAAGTATTTAAAGAGAACCATGCTCCATAATCAATATATTCTTGCACAGTGCAACCAACAGTATCTATGTTATAGCCAAGAGCAAAATCGCTTCGTATGGTATTGCTCGAAGGGAAAAAATTAGTGTCAATATGCCAACCGGCAGAATTCCACAAATCGATATGCTGCAAATAACCAGCGCCCATTGGAAGCCCATTTTCTGCAATTAGAGAACCAGAACCTGCGCTTAAAATAGTTTCATAATCTTCTTTAAAAAACTTTTGAATAAGACCGGTTTGTGTTACAATATTTCCAAAATGATTTAAAGTAGTTCTGTCCGTTGTATAAATTACAGAGTCAGGAGTAATGAGTGAATTTGTTATTGAGTCGGTAAAGTACTCCGTGTAATCCGGAAATAAAATACTCGCACTAACATGATCATACTGCCACAATACCACATCGCCCGCATGCAAATGAAAATAATCAGAAAACGTTGGTTGCGCAAAACCAATTAATGTGTTGTTGTTAATTCCAATAATGATGTAAGATTTTGGGTAATAATATTGTGGGCTGTGTATACATTCAAAAGGTACATATTCAATTAATCCATAATTCTTGCTGAGCTTAAATTGAAAGTTGCTTAGCGGTAATGCAAATGGGTTTGAAAAAGTTGAAGCAAGCGAAAAAGTTTTTACGCTATCGGTTATTCCTAAAAAAGTTTCGGGTTGTATGGTAGTGCAGGTAATGGTAACGGTATCGATACTACTGCCTGAACCGGGCGATGTAATTATCCAACTTTGATTTAAAACAGCATTGGTCAAAAAATAAAATTGGTTCATTCGCGCAGTATCGGCATTCCATGTAAGGGTATCATAAAATTTGCCTGGGGTGTAATAGGGCTGGTTCCAGAATGTAACACTGCTACATGGTGCAAGTGCATTGTAAAAATCTTGCTGATTAAACAACCCTGTTGAATTGTTACCATTAATAATTACCGAATCCATATTTATGGAAATAATTTGGGTGGTATCAACAGTGTTTTGGTAATGTGTCAGTTGATGGGGTTGATATAATTGCCAAGGCTGTGAGAAGGCAATTTGTGTTACGAATAAAAAAAAGAGTGTGCAAAGTTTTTTCATTTGATAAGAATTTTAAGGTTGAGTAAAAATAAGTTGTTTAGTTAACAAACCATACTGATTTTTTATTTTATTGGCATAAATGCGTTTAAAAAAATCAAGTAGGTTTGTCCCGCAAATTAATACTTGAAAAATGCAGGATAAAATAGCGTCACTTAAATCAAAAAAAGAGGAAGCACTTTTAGGCGGAGGGAAAAAGAGGATAGATGACCAGCATAAAAAAGGAAAGCTGACAGCACGTGAGCGAATTCATTTTTTGTTGGATGAAGGTTCGTTTGAGGAGATAGGTATGCTGGTTACGCACCGCGCCACGGATTTTGGTTTGGCTAAGGAAAAATATTTAGGCGATGGTGTCGTGACGGGATATGGAAAAATAAACGGCAGGTTGGTATATGTTTTTTCGCAGGACTTTACGGTGTTTGGCGGTTCGTTAAGTGAAACACATGCCGAAAAAATTTGCCGCATTATGGATATGGCTATGCAAAACGGTGCACCCGTAATTGGCATGAATGACAGTGGTGGTGCGCGCATACAAGAAGGTGTGGTTTCGTTAGGCGGCTATGCCGATATTTTTTACAGGAACACGTTGGCATCGGGTGTAATTCCGCAGATAAGCGCCATTATGGGACCGTGTGCGGGTGGTGCCGTGTACTCGCCTGCTATTACGGATTTTATTATGCTGGTGGAAAATACTTCGTACATGTTTGTTACGGGACCCAATGTGGTTAAAACAGTAACGCACGAAGAAGTTACGAGCGAGGAGTTGGGTGGTGCATCAACACATTCAACCAAATCGGGCGTAACGCATTTTAGTTGTGCTAATGAAATTGAGTGTATTAATAACATTAAAAAATTGTTCAGTTACATGCCTTCTAACTGCGAGGATTTACCGCCCCGATTAAAATACGAAGAAGGAAATGAAACGAGAATTGAATTAAATAACATTATTCCTGCGAACCCTAACCAGCCTTATGACATAAGAGAAGTAATTAGTCATGTGGTTGATGGTGATACGTTTTTAGAGGTGCATAAAAACTTTGCCGAAAATATTGTGGTGGGTTTTGCGCGCATTGGCGGAAGAAGTATTGGTGTGGTTGCCAACCAACCTATGTTTTTAGCAGGCGTGTTAGATAATCATTCATCAACAAAAGCTGCGCGCTTTGTGCGCTTTTGCGACTGCTTTAATATTCCGCTTTTGGTGTTTGAGGATGTGCCCGGATTTTTGCCCGGCACCGACCAGGAATGGAATGCCATTATAACCAACGGAGCCAAGCTACTTTATGCATTTAGCGAAGCTACTGTGCCGCGCATAACGGTTATTACACGCAAAGCTTATGGAGGCGCTTACGATGTAATGAATAGTAAGCATATAGGTGCCGATATGAATTATGCATGGCCCAGTGCTGAAATAGCAGTGATGGGCGCAAAAGGCGCTGCTGAAATTATTTTTAAGAAAGAAATTGGCAAAGCCGAAAACCCTGCCGACAAGTGGAAAGAAAAAGAACAGGAATACAACGAACTTTTTGCCAACCCTTACAAAGCAGCCGAGCGTGGTTTTATTGATGAGGTAATAGAGCCAAGTGAAACGCGCACCAAATTGATTAAAGCATTTAAAATGCTGGAGAATAAAGCCGTAAAACTTCCGAAGAAGAAGCACGGGAATATTCCGTTGTAAGCCTGACGGGTTTATCTTTTAAATTTCTAAGTGACTGTTGTATGATTAAACTGTAAATCTATAATTTAAAATCCCCGTTCTCCTCTGAAAAATTGGAACAAGTTGGCTTTAAAAATACGCCTATGTATTTTTCATTATTACTCATTCACTCATAAGATAACTAAATTTTAAAATTCTGTTCTGTTTTTCACTTTACTTTATAACTTTTGCATGCAAATACTCAAAAATTACAAAAAATGAAAAAGCATCTTTTTTTACTATTCCTACTTTCGCCTATTACACTAATAACTTATGCTCAATTAACGGTTCAGGTTATTGGGTCTAATGATGTTTGTGCTCCAAACAATGTTACGGCAGCCGTTGTTAATCCTCAACCTGGATATTCTTATGTTTGGTTTGTGGGAAGCTACGATTGTACCGTAAATGGCGGAATGGGAGGCGCAACCACTTATGGCATTAGTGATGTTATTCAAATATATGGTACAGGTGAATTTTTCTGTATGGGAACACCTCCTGTTGGACCTCCTGAAATTTCAAATCCATTATTAGTTCGTGTATTGCCCGGAAGTTTGGGTTCTTTGTATACTCCCATTTTGTATTCAGGCGGACTTAATTGTGTTTCGTCTGCCGAGCTTTGCGTTCCACGAGTTTTTTTTGGCCCGTGGGCTTCTACCTCCATTCAATGGTTTAAGAATAATTTACCAATATCCGGAGCCACTTCCGGATCTTATACAGCTACAACAACAGGATATTATAAATATAAAATTAACAATGCTTGTTCTTTTACAACTCTGTCAGACAGTGTTTTGGTTACAATAAGTTTTAATGCTACAATAACACCATCAGGTCCAACCACATTTTGTAATGGTAGTAGTGTAGTTTTAAGTGCGAATCCTACTGGTACAGGTTACACATACTTGTGGAAGAAAGGCAATGTACCAATTTCTGGAGCTACAAATTCAAATTACACTGCTACAAATTTTGGCATCTACAATGTGGTTATTAATTCGGCAACTTGCAGCTCCACTTCTTCAGGGATTTTTGTTGACAATTATGATGCTCCCACAGCTACCATCAGCCCATCAGGCTCCTTATCAATTTGTTCCGGTAGCACACAATTACTGTCTGCAAATACTGGCTTAGGATTGAGTTATCAATGGAAATTAAATGGGAATAATATTTCTGGCGCAACCAACTCAACTTATTCTGCCAATACTGCTGGTAGTTATACTGTTGCCATTACAAATTCTTTCAGCTGTTCAACAACATCTGCTGCTACCACAATTACTTTGGGTACAGGTGCTACTGCATCCATCACCGGCACAACCACCTTCTGTGCCGGTGCTGCCAACTATTTAACCGCCAACACAGGCACAGGCATTTCCTACCAATGGTATCGTAACAATATATTGCAGCCCGGTGCTACCACAAATACATTTAACGCCAACAGCAATGGCACGTATTACGTGGTTGAAACAAGTTCTTGCGGCACGGCAACAAGCAACAGCATTGTTGTTACACAAATAAATAATCCCAATGCAACAGTAAGCTATAGCACACCCTTATCGTTTTGCACACCGGGCAATGTAGTATTAACATCCAGCACCTTTAGCGGAATAAACTACCAGTGGCAGAAAAACAGTGTGGATATTGCCGGTGCTACCTTGCAAAACTATACAGCCACAAGCAATGGCAGCTATAAAGTAAAACAAACGGCAAATGGCTGTTATAAGACATCGGCAGCAGTAACCACCACCACAGCCACATCGGTTAGTGCTGCTATAACGGCTAATGGTCCGGTTACATTTTGTACAGGTGGCAGTGTAGTTCTCTCTGTTTCTAATGCGGTGCCGGGTTATGGTTATCAGTGGAAAAAAAATAATGTAAATATTACCAACGCTACACAAAGCAGTTACACCGCCACAGCAGCAGGCAGTTATACCTGCACAGTAACGGCAAGCTGTGGCACAGCTGCCAGCAATGCCATAGTGGTAAGTACTGGAGGTATAACAGCCTCAGTAACACCATCGGGCACGGTTACTATTTGCACAGGTGCCACGGCATTGCTAAGTGCAAACACCGGAAGCGGATATGCTTTTCAATGGAAAAAGAACGGAACAAATATTACA
>CXWJ01018074.1_pt1 | contig 11130 bp, 8 predicted proteins | sample 590841 | NCBI WGS metagenome assembly CXWJ01 (sample SAMEA3498367, study PRJEB10139) | wastewater metagenome | biome: wastewater treatment plant; material: activated sludge | place: Austria | collected 2015-01-21 | reverse complement strand
CCCTTCCACGCCCTGGAACCCTATCTCGCCAAACTGGTCCGCCTGGGTGAATCGGCGGTGATCTGCGAGCAGATCGGCGATCCCGCGACCAGCAAGGGCCCCGTGGAGCGGGCCGTCTCGCGCATCGTCACTCCGGGAACCCTGACCGAAGCAGCGCTGCTGGACGACAAGCGGGACAACTGGCTGCTGGCGCTCACCCAGCAGCGCCAGACCATGGGGCTTGCCCGCCTCAACCTGGCCAGTGGCGACTTCCTGCTCACCGAAGTCCCTGCCGACCAGCTCACTGCCAGCCTGGAGCGCATCCGTCCGGCGGAAATCCTGCTGCCCGAGAGTCTGGACCTTCGCCTGCTGCCGGAAGGCGTTGCCCTGACCCGGCAGGCGGATTGGCATTTTGACGCCGACTCGGCCCGCCGCGAGCTGTGCAGCCATTTTCAGGTGGCGTCCCTGGCCGGTTTCGGCGCCGACGGTCTGCGGCCGGCGGTGGCCGCCGCGGGGGCCCTTCTGCACTACGCCCGGGCCACCCAGGCCGGCGCCCTGCCCCATGTGCGCGCCCTGAGCGTGGAACTCGAGGGCGACTACCTGGGCCTGGATTCCGCCACCCGGCGCAATCTGGAACTCACCGAAACCCTGCGCGGCCAGCCCGCGCCGACGCTTTTCTCGCTTCTCGACCGCTGCGTCAGCGGCATGGGATCCCGCCTCCTGCGCCATACCCTGCACCATCCCCTGCGGGACAGAAGCGTCCCGACGGCGCGCCATCAGGCGGTGGCAGTCCTTCTGGAGGACTATGGCCGCCGGGCCGGCGAGCTGCGCCGGGAGTTGCGCGGCTTTGCCGATGTGGAGCGCATCGCGGGCCGTATCGCCCTGGGTAACGCCCGTCCCCGGGATCTTTCCGGCCTGCGCGAATCCCTGACCCGCCTGCCGGCCCTGGCGGCGCCCGTGGCCGACGCGGCAGCCCCCCTGCTGGACACCCTAGCCATGGACCTCGGCACGCCCGAGGAGGCCCTGTCCCTGCTGCTCGCCGCGCTGCTGCCCGATCCGGCAGCCCAGATCCGCGACGGCGGGGTCATCGCCACGGGTTTCGACGCCGAACTGGACGAGCTGCGCTCCCTGAACGACAACTGCGGCAGCTACCTTCTCGATCTGGAGGCCCGGGAACGAGAAAGGACGGGGATCGCGAACCTCAAGGTCGAATACAACAAGGTGCACGGCTTCTACATCGAGGTCACCCACGCCAACGCGGGCAAGGTGCCGGACGACTACCGCCGCCGCCAGACCCTCAAGAACGCCGAGCGCTACATCACCCCCGAGCTGAAAACATTCGAAGACAAGGCCCTGTCGGCCCAGGAGCGCGCCCTGGCGCGGGAAAAGCTGCTCTACGACGGGATTCTCGGCCAGCTGCAACCCATCGTCCCCCGCTTTCTGACCATCGCCCGCGCCGTGGCCCATCTCGACCTGCTGGCCACCTTTGCCGACGTCGCCCTCAAGTACGACTGGTCCTGCCCCCGCTTCGTCGCCGAAAGCCTCGTCAGGATCGAAGCCGGGCGTCACCCGGTGGTCGAAGGAGAACTGGCGGGCCGCACCGAGCCCTTCATCGCCAACGACCTCGCCTTGGCGCCGGAACGCCGCCTGCTTCTCATCACCGGCCCCAACATGGGGGGCAAGAGCACCTACATGCGCCAGGCGGCCATCATCGCCCTGCTGGCCCACATGGGTAGCTTCGTCCCCGCCAGGAGCGCGGTGCTGGGCCCCCTGGACCGCGTCTTCACGCGCATCGGCGCTTCCGACGACCTGGCCTCCGGTCGCTCGACCTTCATGGTCGAAATGACCGAGGCGGCGGCCATCCTGCACCACGCGACCCCCAACAGCCTGGTCCTCATGGACGAAATCGGCCGCGGCACCTCGACCTTCGACGGCATGGCCCTGGCCTTCGCCATCCTGCGTCATCTGATCGAGAAGAATCGCAGCCTGACCCTCTTTGCCACCCACTATTTCGAACTGACGCGGCTCTGCCACGAATACGCCGAGCTGGCCAACGTCCACCTGGGCGCCGTAGAGCACAGCGAGCGCATCGTCTTTTTGCACGCGGTCGAGGAAGGCCCGGCCAACCAGAGCTACGGCATCCAGGTTGCGGCCCTGGCCGGCATCCCGGCCCCCGTCTTGCGGACTGCCCGAAGGCAGCTGCGCGAATTCGAGCAGCGCGCCGCCATCGATCCGCTGCAACCCGACCTCTTCGCCGGCGTCGTTCCCGAAGCGGCAGAGCCCCCGCCGCCGCATCCCGCGCTGGAGCGGCTGGGGAACATCGATCCGGACCGCATGAGCCCTCGTGAAGCCCTGGACGCCCTCTACGCGCTCAAGGCCCTTCTGCCGTGAAAGCCGGCCTGGCCGTGCTGCTCCTCGCCGGGGCGCTCACGGCCCGGGCTGAACCCTGGTCCTTCGCCGTCATCGGCGACACCCCCTATTCCGAGTACGAGGTACGCGAACTCCCCGCCCTCCTGGCTGCCGCTGCCGCATCCGGTGCCCGCTTCATCCTGCACGCGGGCGACATCAAGCGGGGCCGAGATCCTTGCGACGACGCAGTCTACGCGGACCGCCTGGCGCTCTTCCAGGCTTCCCCCATCCCCCTCGTACTGGCCCCCGGCGACAACGAATGGACCGATTGCGCCCGCATTTCCGCCGGAGCCTACGCTCCGGAAGAGCGCCTGGCCCAGCTGCGCACCCTGTTCTGGAAGGACGACTCCAGCCTGGGCAGAACGAAGCGTCGCCTGGAACGGCAAGTGCCTGATTTTCCTGAGCGCAGCCGCTTTCGCGAGGGGGACGTTCGCTTCGTCAGCCTCAACGTGCCGGNNCTTTGCAGGCAGCGTCCTCCTGATCCACGGCGACGGGCACCGCCACCGCATCGACCGGCCCTTGAAAAACGCGGCAGGCAAGCCTCTGCTGACCCGGCTGGAAACCTACGGCTACCCGGAACTGGGTTGGGTCCGGGTCACCGTGGACCCGGGCGCCGCTGGAGGATTTCGCTTCGAATCGCGGCCCTGGAAAGAGTCGCCCAGCCCACAGCGCTGGGCATTGGGGGGATTTCTCGGCCTGCGCTGAGGCGGCTGGCCGAGGGCGGCTCCCCGGGCCGACTCAGTCACTCGTGCTCGCAATCTTCCCCGTGGTCGTGAACATGCCCGTGACCGACCTCTTCCTCGCTCGCCGCGCGGACCGCGGTCACGGTGCAGGTAAACACCAGGGCCATGCCGGCCAGGGGGTGGTTGCCGTCGAGCACCACCTTGCCGTCGGCGATCTCGGTCACGCGGTAGATGATGAAATCCTCGTCGTCGGACCCGGCGGGCGCCCCTTCGAATTGCATGCCCACTTGCAGCTCCTTGGGAAAATCGCTGCGGGGCTCCACCTGGACGAGGTCGGCATCATAATCGCCGAAGGCCTCGTCCGGTTGCAGTTTGACCTGGACGGACTCACCGATTCCCTTGCCCTGGAGGGCTTCTTCGATCTTGGGGAAAATGTCGTCGTAGCCGCCGTGGAGATAAACGATGGGCTCCCTGCCCTCATCCACCACCGCACCATCCGGGTCGGTAACGTGGTAGTCGAGGGTGACGACGGTATTGCGGGCGACCAGGGCATTCATGAATCGAGTTCCTTGACGAGACGGAGCACTTCCAGGGCGTGCCCCTTGAAATTGACGTTGTAGAGGGCGTGGCGGATGGTGCCGTCGCCATCGATGATGAAGGTCGAACGGGCGATGCAGTGGCGAACCTGGCCATCCACCTCCTTGGCCTGTAGAACACCGTACAGCGTGCAGACTTCGCCTTCCGTATCAGCCAGCAGCGATACCCCTATGCCCTCCTTGTCACGGAATTCGGCGTGTTTCAGGCAATCGTCCCGGCTGATGCCGAAGAGCACGCAATTGCGCTCGCCGAAGTCGGGTTCGTGATCGGAAAAATCCGTGGCTTCAAGCGTACAACCCGGGGTGCCATCCTTGGGGTAAAAAAACAGCACGATCCGCTTGCCTCTATAGTCCGTCAGGGAAACGGACTCCATGTCGGCATCGGGCAGGGTAAACCCCGGCGCCTGTTCTCCGGCCTTGAGCTGCATTGTGTTCTCCTTTTGCGCGCTCGTTTCTGTTGGGTCTTGATAGCCCTGTGCATTGGCCTACCTGCGGGGGATTCTAACCAAGCTCCCGACCGCTGACTACGGCCGGAAACGAACTTGCGGAAAACTATTTTTGCGCCGGATTTTCAGGAATGGCGACGAAGTTTTCGTCCTGCCGGATCATGCCCAGTTCGAAGCGGGCTCTTTCTTCAATGGCGTCATAGCCTTGCTTCAGGTCACGCACTTCGGCGTCGAGGCCCGCATTGCGGATTTCGAGCTTGCGGGTGCCCTCCTTCTGCTGACGCAACTCCTCCTCGGCCTCCCAGACCTTGAGCCACCCCCCCTTCCCCAGCCAGAGCGGGTACTGCAGCAGGACGATGAGGGCCAGCAGGCCCAGACTCAGCCAACGCATGGGATGGTGAAGGCCGAGCGGTGAAGGGTAAGGGGGAAAGCGCCCCTCGGACTCGTGCCCGGAACGGTGCCGTAACGCCTCACCCCTCCCTCCTCATCCCTCAACGCAATCCGCGCCTCAACGCAGATTGTAGAAGGTCTCGCGGCCCGGGTAGGACGCGGTGTCGCCCAGATCTTCCTCGATGCGGATGAGCTGGTTGTACTTGGCGATGCGGTCGGAACGGGAAAGGGAACCGGTCTTGATCTGGCCGGCGTTCAAGCCGACGGCGATGTCGGCAATGGTGGAATCCTCGGTCTCGCCGGAACGGTGGGAGATCACCGCGGTGTAGCCGGCGCGCTTGGCCATTTCGATGGCGGCGAAGGTCTCGGACAGGGTGCCGATCTGGTTGATCTTGATCAGGATGGAGTTGGCGATGCCCTTCTGGATGCCTTCCTTCAGAATCTTGGTGTTGGTGACGAAGAGGTCGTCGCCGACGATCTGCACTCGGTCGCCCAGGCGCTCGGTGAGGAGCTTCCAGCCATCCCAGTCGCCTTCGGCCATGCCGTCTTCGATGGAGACGATGGGGAACTGGTCGGCCAGGTTGGCCAGGTAGTCGGTGAACTGGGCGGAAGTCAGTTGCAGGCCCTCGCCTTCCAGGTGGTACTTGCCATCCTTGTGGAACTCGGAGGCGGCACAGTCGAGGGCCAGCAGCACGTCCTGGCCGGGCACGTAGCCGGCGACCTCGATGGCCTGGGTGATGACCTGCAGGGCCTCGGCGTGGCTGCCCAGGTTGGGGGCGAAACCGCCTTCATCGCCGACCGAGGTGGGCAGGCCCTTCTTGTCCAGCAGCTTCTTGAGGGCGTGGAAAATCTCGGCGCCGCAGCGCAGGGCGTCGCGGAAGGTGGTCTGACTGACCGGCATGATCATGAATTCCTGGATGTCCAGGCTGTTGTTGGCGTGGGCGCCGCCGTTGATGATGTTCATCATGGGCACCGGCATCTGCATGGGGCCGGAACCGCCGAAGTAGCGGTAGAGCGGCAGGCCGGATTCCTCGGCGGCGGCCTTGGCCACGGCCATGGAGACGGCCAGGATGGCATTGGCACCCAGGCGCGACTTGTTGTCGGTGCCGTCCAGGTCGATCATGGTCTGGTCGATGAAGGCCTGCTCCTGGGCGTCCAGCCCGATGATGGCTTCGGAAATCTCGGTGTTGATATTTTCCACGGCCTGCAGGACGCCCTTGCCCAGGTAGCGGCTGGCGTCACCGTCACGCAGCTCGATGGCCTCGCGAGAGCCGGTGGAGGCGCCCGACGGCACGGCGGCACGGCCCATGACGCCGCTTTCCAGCAGCACGTCCGCTTCGACCGTAGGGTTACCGCGGGAATCCAGAATTTCGCGGGCCACAACATCAACGATAGAACTCATGTCTCTTCCTTTTCAATAACTTAGAGATATAAATTAAAGTAAATGATGAACATCATGGATGCCATCAGCGATTTTCCTCGAACCCGGCCGCCTTGACCGCGCGGTCCAGAGCCACCAGGGTTGTGAGCAGACTTTCCATGCGCTCCAGGGGCCAACTGTTGGGGCCGTCGGACCAGGCCTTTTCCGGACAGGGGTGGGTTTCCATGAAGAGGCCGGAAATCCCCACCGCCACCGCCGCCCGGGCCAGCACGGGGACGAATTCCCGCTGTCCGCCGGAGGTGGTGCCTTGGCCACCGGGCAACTGCACCGAGTGGGTGGCGTCGAAAACCACCGGGCACCCCGTCTCGCGCATGATGGCCAGGCTGCGCATGTCGGAAACCAGGTTGTTGTAGCCGAAGGAGGCGCCGCGCTCGCAAACCATGAGATTGTCGGCGCCGCCGTTGACCTCCCGGGCCTTGGCGACCACGTTCTTCATGTCCCCCGGCGCCAGGAACTGCCCCTTCTTGGTATTGACCGGCTTGCCGCAGGAGGCCACGGCGTGGATGAAATCGGTCTGGCGGCAGAGGAAGGCCGGGGTTTGCAGAACGTCGACCACCGCCGCCACCTCGGCGATCTGATCGATTTCGTGCACGTCGGTCAGCACCGGCACGCCGATCTGGCGCTGCACCTCGGCAAAAATACGCAGCCCCTCGTCCAGCCCCAGGCCACGCACGGAGGTACCGGAACTGCGATTGGCCTTGTCGTAGGAAGCCTTGAAAATATAGGGCACCCCCAGGCGGCTACAGACTTCCTTCATGGAGCCGGCGACATCCAGACACAGTTGCAGGGACTCGGCCGTGCACGGACCGCCGATGAGGAACAGGGGCTGGTCGAGTCCGGCTTCAAAGCCACAGAGTTTCATGCCAATTTCCTTGACCATGCGGGCATGCGATAGCTGCCGCAGGCCTTGATTTCACGGTGGAGCGTATCGGGAGCCAGGTCGATTTCTCCCGGCCAGGTTGGAACGCCCATTTCCAGCTCGGCCCGGGCGAAAAAGCCGGCATCCTTCAATGGCGCAAAGACGGTACCCATCAGGTCCCCGGCGAGNNCTTCAGTTCGACGAGTCTCCAGGGGGCCATATTCATTCCAAGGGTTTGATTTTTCCAGGCTGCCGCAGTTGCTCGCTGAGATCCACGTCTTCGAGCAATTCGGCCTGATGCATCTCGGCCCGGTCGAGCACCAGCATCAAGGCCCGGCGGGGAAGCTTATCCTCAAGCACGTCCCAAGCCCGAATATCGATCAATGCTTCAAACCCCCCATAAACCGCATGGAAATGGAGAGGCGCAGGCTCGTTCCAGAACTCTGGATGAGAATGCCGTAATAGCGCTGATCGTCGGCACCTCAGTTCGCCTGCTTCCTAGCCAGCGCAGCCTTCACGTAGGCCGTGAACAGCGGGTGCCCGGTCCGGGGGTTGGAGGTGAATTCCGGGTGGTACTGGACGCCCACGAACCAGGGGTGCAGGGCTTGCGGCAGTTCCATCATCTCCGGCAGGTCCTCGGTGGGCGTGCGGGCGGAGATGACCATGCCGGCGGCTTCCAGCCTGGGCACGTAGATGTTGTTCACTTCGTAGCGGTGACGGTGGCGCTCGGTGACCTTCTTGCCGTAGATCTGCTCGGCCAGAGTGCCAGCCTTGATCGGGCAGGCCTGGGCACCCAGGCGCATGGTGCCGCCCAGGTCGGAACCGGCGTCGCGCTTCTCGACCTTGCCTTCGCGGTCCAGCCACTCGGTGATGAGCGCCACCACCGGGTGCGGCGTGTCTGAATCGAACTCGGTGCTGTTGGCCCCCTCCAGGCCGGCCACGTGGCGGGCGAACTCGATGGTGGCCAGCTGCATGCCGAGGCAGATGCCCAGGNNAGGCACCTTGTTCTCGCGGGCGTAGCGAATGGCGGCGATCTTGCCTTCCGTGCCGCGCCGCCCGAAGCCGCCGGGGACGAGGATGGCGTCCATGGCCTGCAGGGCGCCGATGCCGTCCTTCTCGATGTTCTCGGAATCGATGTAATGGATTTCGATGGCGCTGCGGGTCTGGATGCCGGCGTGCTTGATGGCCTCGATCAGCGACTTGTAGGACTCGGTCAGATCGACGTACTTGCCGACGAAGGCGATGTCGACCTTGTGCTCCGGGTGTTCCTGGGCGTAGATCAGCTTCTCCCACACCGACAGATCGGCCGCCTTGGCCAGGATGCCCAGCTTGTGGCAGACGATCTCGTCAATCATCTGCTCGTGCAGCATGCCGGGGATCTTGTAGATGGAATCGGCGTCCAGGCACTCGATGACGGCTTCCGGCATGACGTTGCAGAAAAGCGCGATCTTGCGCCGTTCCTCGGCGGGCATGGAGCGGTCGGCACGGCAGAGCAGGATGTCCGGCTGGATGCCGATCTCGCGCAGTTCCTTGACGGAGTGTTGGGTGGGCTTGGTCTTCAGCTCGCCGGCCGTGGGAATGTACGGCAGGAGCGTCAGGTGCATGTAGCAGACGTTGTTGCGGCCCTCCTCGATGCCCATCTGGCGGATGGCTTCGAGGAACGGCAGGGACTCGATGTCGCCCACCGTGCCACCGACTTCGACGATGGCGACGTCCGCCCCGGCGGCGCCGGCCTTGATCTTGCCCTTGATCTCGTCGGTGATGTGGGGGATGACCTGCACCGTCTTGCCCAGGTACTCGCCCCGCCGCTCCTTCCGCAGCACCGAGTCGTACACCTGGCCGGNNGAGCTTGAGGTGGGTAACCTTGATGCCGCGGGATTCCAGTATGGCCCCCAGCGACGCGGCGGCGATGCCTTTGCCCAGAGAGGACACGACACCGCCCGTGACGAAGACGTATTTGGTCATGGAAAGACAGGCTGCGGGAAAGCCGAATGATAGCCGATATGCCCGCTCATTCCCAAATCGCCCACCGGAAGCGACTTTCCGGACACTCACCCGGGATGGGGCCTGCTGCCCTGCCATTCGGGGTGTCGTTTCGGTTGTGGCCGCGGCGAAAATCGATCGATAATGACGCCAATCCGGCGCGCCGAAAGGGACGCCGCCCGTCAGAGAGAGTTCAGTGACCACCACCGCGATCATCAGCCACCGGGACTGCCAGTTGCACGACATGGGCGTCCATCATCCCGAGTGTCCCCAGCGCCTCACCGCCATCAGCGACCATCTCATCGCCCAGGGCATCGACGCCTACTTCAGTTATTACGACGCGCCGCTGGCCACCTTCGAGCAACTCCTGCGGGTGCACCCCGCCGCCCACCTGGAACGGCTGAAGCGCGCCGCGCCGGAAATGGGCATCGTGCACCTGGACCCGGATACGGCCATGAACCCCCACACCTGGCAGGCCGCCCTGCGCGCCGCCGGGTCCGGCGTCATGGCGGTGGATCTGGTCATGAAGGGCGAAGTCGAAAACGCCTTCTGCGCCGTGCGTCCCCCGGGCCACCACGCCGAGCGGGCCAATGCCATGGGCTTCTGTTTCTTCGCCAATACCAGCATCGCGGCGCGCCACGCGCTGGCGGCCCACGGCCTGGAGCCTGTCGCCATCATCGACTTCGACGTCCACCACGGCAATGGCACCGAGGACTGCGTCTCCGGCGACGACCGCATCCTCATGTGCAGCATCTTCCAGCACCCCTTCTACCCCTACGGCGGCACCGACAAGCCGGCCGCCAACATGTGCAACGTGCCCCTCGCCGCCGGCGCCGGGGGCGAAGAATTCCGCGATGCCGTCACCCAGGTCTGGATTCCCCGCCTGAACGAATTCAAGCCCCAGCTCATCGTCATCTCGGCCGGTTTCGATGCCCACTACGAGGACGACATGGGCGGCCTGAAACTCCTGGAACGGGACTACGCCTGGTGCACCGGCGAACTCATGAAAGTCGCCGCGCGCTTCGCCGAAAAGCGCATCGTTTCCATGCTGGAAGGCGGCTACGTCATGACCTCGCTGGCCCGCAGCGTGGGGGCCCATTTGCGCGTTCTCGCGGAAATTTGAGCGGGTTTTCCCTTTGGACACATCCCCCGGGGGGTGGAGTAAAATCCGCCCCTCTTGCTTTTCCCCTCCACGTTAACCGGATACTTCCATGGCGTTGATTGTTCAGAAGTACGGCGGCACCTCGGTGGGCAACCCCGAGCGCATCAAGAACGTCGCCCAGCGTGTTGCCAAGTTCCAGGCCCAGGGGCACCAGGTGGTGGTCGTGGTTTCCGCCATGAGCGGCGAGACCAACCGCCTCATTGCCCTGGCCAAGGAAATCCAGACCCATCCCGACCCCCGCGAGCTGGACCAGGTCTGCTCCACCGGCGAGCAGGTCACCATAGGCCTCCTGGCCATGGCCCTGAAGGACATCGGCGTCCCGGCCCGAAGCTACACCGGCGGCCAGGTCAAGGTGCTGACCGACAGCACCTTCACCAAGGCCCGCATCCTTTCCATCGACGAAGCCAACATGCGCGCGGACCTCGACGCCGGCAAGGTCGTCGTTGTCGCCGGCTTCCAGGGTGTCGATGAGAACGGCAACATCACCACCCTCGGCCGCGGCGGTTCAGACACCTCCGGCGTGGCCCTCGCCGCGGCACTGACGGCCGACGAATGCCAGATCTACACCGATGTCGATGGCGTCTACACCACCGACCCCCGCGTCGTGCCGGAAGCGAAGAAACTCGACACCATCACGTTCGAGGAAATGCTGGAAATGGCCAGCCTCGGGTCAAAGGTGCTGCAGATCCGCTCCGTCGAGTTCGCCGGCAAGTACAAGGTCAAACTGCGCGTGCTGTCCAGCTTCCAGGACGAAGGGGAAGGCACGCTGATCACTGTTGAGGAAGACAAGCAAATGGAACAACCGATCATCTCCGGTATCGCCTTCAACCGCGACGAAGCCAAGCTCACCATCCTGGGCGTCCCGGACAAGCCCGGCATCGCCTACCAGGTGCTGGGCGCCATCGCCGACGCCAACATCGACGTGGACATGATCATCCAGAACGTCGGTCACGACGGCTCCACCGACCTCTCCTTCACGGTGAATCGCAGCGAATACCAGAAGGCCATGGGCATCCTGGAAGGCGTCAAGCAAAAGCTGAGCGCCCGCGAAGTCACCGGCGACAACAAGATCTGCAAGGTCTCCGCCGTCGGCGTCGGCATGCGCTCCCACCCAGGCGTCGCCAGCCAGATGTTCAAGGCTCTGGCCGATGACGGCATCAACATCCAGATGATCTCCACCTC
>CXWJ01004078.1_pt1 | contig 11139 bp, 6 predicted proteins | sample 590841 | NCBI WGS metagenome assembly CXWJ01 (sample SAMEA3498367, study PRJEB10139) | wastewater metagenome | biome: wastewater treatment plant; material: activated sludge | place: Austria | collected 2015-01-21 | reverse complement strand
TTCGACGGCTCGCTCATGGGGGCGATGGCCTGGAGCTTCTCGGCCAGGGTGATGGCCTGGGGATAGAAAAAGTCGGACAGGCAAATGTGCCAGAACTTGCCGACCTGCTCCTCGACCGCCGCCTGCACGGCGGGATGGCGGTGGCCGACGTTGAGCACGGCGACCCCGGCCATGAAGTCGAGATAACGGCGGCCGTCCATATCCCACACTTCCGACCCCTGGGCGCGGTCGACGACCAGGGCATATTCGCGGCTATAGGATGGTGAGAGGCTGGCCGTGTCGCGTTCGATCCAGCTTAGTCCGGCGGGGCCGGCGCCCTCGAGGCTGAAATGCATGGTAATTCTTCTCCTGGGCCGGGGTGTTCTATTCCGGCTCAATTGTGAATGTCAGGGGATAACCCTCCAGACCGGCGGCAAAATGTGCCTGGCCCACTCGTTTCTCAGCCTCACTCTTCGGTAAAGTCGTTACGTAAGCGCGGCCCGAGACGTGGGCGATGTAGGTGACGTGCTCGGCTTGTAAAAGGTTCAACCCAAAAAATCGTTGCAGGATGATGACGACAAAGTCGTAGGGGGTTACGTCGTCGTTGTGAATAAAGACTTTGACTCGTGGCTCGATCGCCTCATCGAAGTCCGTTCCGGTTTCCCGTCCGGTGTCGGTTTCATGCCACACGTCACTTGCAGACATCGCTCATCACCTTGCCGGGGTAATTCTACCCTTACATGCGGCAGGTTCAAAAGGGAGCGTTAGGTAAGAGTTGGCGCTGACAGTGGGCAGGGGGCAGTGAGTAGTGGTCAGTTTTCAGCCCGCTCCCTCTCTCCCCTGCACCTCCGCTATTCCTACGTGTAATCCACGGTACACCTACCTATAGCCAAAGTTCATATCGAGGGGTTTATTTATGTGCTACAATGATAATTGACCGGTCGAGCATTGCCCTCCCCCGCTTTTGACACGCACTCGGACGGCGTTAAGCAAGGCAGGTTAAATGAATTTACCGTTTTGTGGAACCGTCACTCCTTTCTTTTCGTCCTATTACCAAAGGGTACGCGGCTGACCCGGCATCTTCGCGCCGGTCATCGCTGTCACGTCGTTCCATCACGCCCATTGCCCATTACTATATTGAGGGTAATTTCCATGTCTTCACGTCATAACACGCGCATCTTATTGATTTTGGTGGCTTTCCTGTTGGTCCTGGCGGCCTGCCGCCGCGGCCAGCCGGAAGCCGTACCCACGCTGGCCTCGCCGGCCGAAATCGAGCCGACCGAAGCCGCTGCCCCGGCCGAACCAACCGAGGAACCGGCGGCCGAGGCGGAACCGACGGCCGCCCCTATCGTCGCCCGCCCCGTGCCGGTCGAGGACATCGACTGGCCGCCGCAGGTTGTCGCCAGCGATCCCCTGCCCGGCCAGGAAGTCGGCCTGGAGACGCCCATCACCGTGCGCTTCGATCAGCCGATGGATAAGAGTTCGGTCGAGGCGGCCTTCACGCTCGATCCGCCGGTGGCCGGCGAAATGAGCTGGCCGGAGCCGGACACGGCCGTCTTCACCCCCGCCGAGCCGCTGGAGCTGGGCCAGACCTACAACGTGCGCATCGCCGACAGCGCCGGCGCGGTTAACGGTCAGACGTTGCCGCAGCCGATCGAATTCGCCATCCAGGCCACCGGCCCCTTGCAGGTGACCCAGGTCATCCCGGCCGATAACGCCGGCACCGTGCAGACCGACGCCATCATCACCGTCGTCTTCGACAAGCCGGTAGTGCCCTTGCTGAGCAGCGGCGAACAGAGCGGCTTGCCCCAACCATTGACCTTCGACCCGCCCGCCACCGGCACGGGCGAATGGACGTCGACCAGCATCTACCGCTTTATGCCCGACCCAACGCTGGCCGGGGCCACCACCTACACCGTCAGTGTCGATCCGGCGCTGACCGACCTCACCGGCAGCCCGCTGGCCGACGCCCCGACCTGGAGCTTCACCACCCTGCCGCCCGACGTGGTGCTGACGGAGCCGGAGAACGAGAAAGCGCGCGTCGCGCCGGATGCGTCGATCCTGGTCATCTTCAACATGCCGATGGACATGGGCGGCGTCGAGGCCGCCACCAGTCTGGCCAATAGCGATGGCGCGGCCGTGCCGGTCACGTTCGCCTGGCGCGATAACCGCTCGGTGGACATCACGCCGGTCGATCCGCTGCCGTTGGGCGACGAATACACACTGACCGTCGCCGCCGCGGCGACCGATATCAACGGCGCGGCCACAATGGAAGATGATCACGTCAGCACCTTCAGCACCATTCCGCTGCCGGCCATTCTGAACACCTACCCGGCCGACGGCGCGGTGGCCGATATGTTCGGCAACGGCTTCTCTATCGAGTTCGCCTCGCCGATGAACGACGAGACGATTGAAGATCAACTCATCATCACTCCCACGCCCGAAGACGTGGACTATTTCATTAGCCAATGGGAAGAGGGGTATTCGGTCTACGTTCAATTCACCTTGACCCCCGACACCGAATACACCGTCACCGTGCCGGCCTCGGCCGCCGACCCCTANNCTCTTCAACACCTACCTGATGTACGAACAGGAGCCAACGGGCGAGCCGATTTTCCAGACGACGATAACGCCCACCGGCCCGGCCGACGAGCTAAGCGTGTCCCCGGTGCAATTAGCCGCGGGCGGCGTGCTGCCGACCGGCCTCTACCGGTTGCGCGTGATCGCCCCCGAACTCACCAACGACACGAACTGGTGGCAGAACCGCAACGTGCTGCTGGTCGTGGGCGATACCAATCTGGTCATCAAGGAGATGTATGGNNCTCGACCTGACGCTCTACCGCCGTAGCGGCGAGGAGGCCGGCACGGCCGTCACCGACGAGAACGGCTTTGCCCGCTTCGACTATGATCCGGCGGAGAGCTATCTGGAAGGCGTGGCCGTCGTCGCCAACGAACCCGGCGCGCCCGGCTTCGGCCTGGCCTCCACGCTGTGGACGGGCAATATCAGCGTGTGGAACCTGGGCCTCACCGTTGACACCGGCCCGGAGCAGGCTCTCTACGCCTACATCTATACCGACCGGCCCATCTACCGGCCGGGCGACACCGTGTTCTTCAAGGGTATCGTGCGCGATCCCCAGTTCGGCCGCTACCAACTGCCCGACGTAACCGAGCTCGAACTGTCGGTCAACCCCAACTTCTTCATGGGCGAGGAAGGTTTCAGCGAAACCTTCACCGTCACGCTCGACGAGGACGGCGTCTTCGTGGGTGAGTTCGCCCTGCCGGAAGACATGCCGCTGGGCACGTACTCCTTCAACATCACCGGCGATTTCTGGCTGTCGAGCCGCACGTTTACCGTGGCCGAATATCGCGCGCCGGAATTCGAGGTGCTGGTGACGCCGGAGCAACCGGAACTGCTGCGCGGCGAGGCGACCAACGTCACCGTTAACGCCACCTACCTGTTCGGCGGTTCGGCCGCCGGGCTGCCGGTCAACTGGAACATCACCGCCGTCGAGTTCGTGCCGACCTTCGAGATCAACCCGCCCTTCACCTTCGGCGATAGCGCCGATTTCAACTATGTAGTGGACCAATTCTCCTTCGGCGGCGGCGGATTGGAGGAAAACGTCGGCAGCGGCAACGGCGAGACCGACGCCGCCGGCAACGTGACCATCCCCCTGCCGGCCGAATTGCTCGACGAGTTGGAGGCGGGCAGCCGGCAGGTTACCGTCGAGGCAACCGTCGGTGGGCTGGGCGAGTTCCCGGTCAGCGGCCGGGCCGGCGTCACCTTCCACACCGCCGATGCCTACGTTGGGCTGCGCGCGGCCAATACGCTAGTTGATGCCGGCGACGAAGTGACCATCGACCTGCTGACCGTCGATTGGGCCGGTGAGCCGCTGGGCAATCAGGCAGTCGAGGTGGTCTTCTACGAGCGCGACTGGGAGAGCGAGCGCGTGGCCGAATTTGGCATGCGGACGACGCGCTGGACGCCGGTCGATACCGAGGTCGGCCGCCAAACCGTGACGACCGACGCCGCCGGCGAGGCCACGGCCACCTTCACCCCCGAATCGGGCGGCATGTATCTGGCCGTGGCGACATTGACCGACGGCGGCGGCCGGCAACAACTCAGCAGCCTCAGCCTGTGGTCAGTCGATGAGACTTTCGCCGGCTGGCGCACCGATCCCAACCTGCGCACGATGGAAGTGACGCCCGACCAGAGCGAATATCGCGCCGGCGAAACGGCCCGCGTCCTGGTGCAATCGCCCTTCGCCCAGCCGGTCAATGCCTGGCTGGTCATCGAGCGCGGCAACATCATCGACCAACAGGTTGTGACCGTCAGCGGCAGTCAGGTATTGGAGATACCCATCACCGAGGCGTACGCGCCCAACGTCCACATCACCGTCGTCGCCATCAAGCCGGTCGATATGGCCGACGCCGACTTCCCTTACGCCGACATCCGCATCGGCTTTGCCGAATTGACCGTGCCGCCGGATCAGTTCGATCTCAACGTCACCATTACGCCGGGGGCCGCGGAATACGCCCCAGGCGACACGGCGACGTTTGATGTGACCGTGACCGACCAGGCGGGCGCGCCGGTGCAGGCCGAGGTCTCGCTGTCGCTGGTCGATCTGGCCGTGCTGCTGCTGAAGGAAGACAACGCCCCCCACATCCTGGAAGCGTTCTACTCGCCGCAACCATTGCGCAGTACCATCGGCTCCGGTCTGCTGGTCACCGGCGAAGGGCTGGAGATCGAGGAACCGCTGCCCGGTGGCGGCGGCGGTGGCGGCGGCGGGGCCGACGAGGGGCTGGAATCGCTGCGGCTGCCGGGCGAAGACGACGTGCGCCGCGACTTCCGCGACACCGCCTATTGGGAAGCCAAGGTGCTGACCGACGCCGACGGCCGCGTTTCAGTCGAAGTGCCGCTGCCCGACAACGTGACCACGTGGCGGATGCACAGCAAGGCGGCCACCACGGATACCCGCGTGGGGCAGGCCGGCGCCGACATCCTGGCCCGCCTGCCGCTCATCATCCGGCCGGTGACGCCGCGCTTCTTCACCGTGGGCGACACGCTGTCGCTGGGGGCCAACGTCAATAACAACACCGACGCCGCCATCGAGGCCACGGTCACCCTGGAAGCGACCGGCCTGGCCATCGACGGCCCGACCGAGCAGACCGTCACCGTGCCGGCCGACGGCCGTGTGCTGGTCACCTGGCCGGTCACGGTTGAGGACGTAGCCTCGGCCGATCTGACCTTCCGCGTGGCGGGCGGCGACTACAGCGACGCCAGCAAGCCGACGTTGGGTGTCGGCCCCGACGCGCTGCTGCCCATCTATCGCTACGACGGCCGCGACTTCGTGGCGACGGCCGGCGAACTGGACGGGGCCGGGCGGCGCGTCGAGGCGCTGGTGCTGCCGCAGGGAGTCAACCAGACCCAGGGTGAAGTGCTGGTGAAGCTCCAGCCGTCACTAGCCGCGGCCATCGTCGAATCGTTCGAGGTCATCAACGATCCGGTCGTGCCCTTCATCGAGTGCGCCGGATCGCTGGCCGACCGGCTGCTGCACAATACGGCCGTCGAGATGGCAATCCGCGATCTCGATCTTGACATGGCCGACATGGCGGCAACGCTGGCCGAACGCAACGCCGCCGACGCCGCCAAGCTGGCCGCCCTGCAAATGGCCGGCGGCGGCTGGGGCTGGTGCTTCAGCGCCGAGAGCGACCCGTGGATCAGCGCCCAATCCTTGCTGGCCCTGACGCGGGCGGCCGAACTCGGCTATGAGGTCGACGCCACGGTCATCGACAACGGCGCGGAATATGTCAGCGGCCGGCTGGCCCCGGTCAACCAACTGGGCGACGCCTCCGAGGCCAACCGCCAGGCCTTCTTCCTCTACGTCGTAGCCCAGGCGGGCGAAGATATATTGGAAGACGCCGACGAACTGGTGGCCGAGCATCGCGCGCTGCTCGATCCGTATGCCAAGGCGCTGCTGGCCCTGGCCTACGACGCCGCGGGCGCGACCGGCGAAAACCAGGACGCGCTACTGACCGACCTGAACGACGAGGTCATTATGAGCGCCACCGGCGCGCATTGGGAAGACGACGAGACCGACTTCCTGAACCTGAGCAGCGACATCCGCGGCACGGCGATGGTCATCGAGGCGCTGGCCCAACTGCAACCGGAAAGCCCGTTGCTGCCGCCGGCCGTGCGCTGGCTGATGGTCGCCCGCCAGGCCGAGACGTGGTCGACGCTGCACACGACCGCCTGGAGCGTGTCGGCGCTTAGCAAGTGGATGGTCGCCTCGGGCGAATTGGAACCCGATTTCGCCTACGAACTGCTGATCAATCTTCAGTCGCGGGCGGCGGGCAGCTTCACGCCCGATGACGCCACCGCGTCGGAGACCGTCGAGATTCCGCTCAGCGAACTGCTGACCGATGACACCAACTTCTTCGACTTCCAGCGCGGCGAAGGGGACGGCCGGCTCTACTACACGTTGCGCCTCAACAGCGCCATCGCCGTGGAGCAGCTCGATCCCGTCAGCCGCGGCTTCACGGTGGCGCGGCGCTACTTCGACGCGGCCTGCGACCAGTCCACGACAACCTGCGAGCCGATCGACAGCATTGCCGCCGGCCAACGGGTGCGCGTCGAATTGACAGTCATCGTGCCCAACGATCGCGTCTACGTCCTGGTGGAAGACCCCATCCCGGCCGGCACCGACGCCATCGACCCCAATTTGCTGACCAGCGAATCGGGCCGCGGCGGCAGCATAGTCCCGGCCGAAAACGAGTTCGCCGACGGCTTCTGGGGCTGGTGGTACTTCGACCACATCCAGTATCGCGATGAGAAGGTCGTGTTCCTGAGCCAGTTCCTGCCCGCCGGAACCTATCAGTACACCTACTTCCTGCAACCGAACATCCCCGGCACGTATCAGGTGATGCCGGCCACGGCCCGCGAGGATTACTTCCCGGAGGTCTTCGGCCGCTCGGAGGGGGCGATCTTCACGATTACCGAATAGTTGAGCGATTGATTATCTGATCAGGCCGCGGTGGTGGGATGACCCGTCACCGCGGCCTTTTTTCTTTGTTCGTAGTCAGGCGCATTAGCGCCGTCGGGCGACAGGAGCCGGCAGACAAGAGTCGGCGTGAAGAACGCAACTAAAGTTGCTTACTACAAAGCGTAGCAATCGCCTTGAACGAACAAATTTGCTAAACTATTTTGGTTATGAGCCGCCTGCGTCCCATCACCCTTGCCGTCGCCTGCTGCGCCCTGCTGTGGCTGCTGGCGGCCTGTCGCGGCGGCGGCGACGAGAACGTGCCCTTTGCTGTGGAGGAACAGGCGAAGATTGCCTGCACCGAGACGTGCGCGCTCCACGGGCAATGCGGCACGCTGCCCGATGAGCAGCGCGCCGTGTTAGCCGGCTCCGTCGCCCCGGTCGTCACCCTCCACGACCGCTTTTTTCTGGAAGGCAACCTGGTGATCGTGCAGGAGTTGAGCCAGCGATCCCTGATCGGCGCGGTCAACGGCCAGCCGCTCATCGGCGTGGCGACCGAATTCCCGCACCTCTTTTATCGCGTCAACGATCAGGGCAAGATCGGCTGGGTGTCGGAGTGGTGTCTGGAGCGACCATAATCCAATCTTAGACCTGCGAGGTCGGCGGTGGTAACTTTCAATCATCCAGCTACTTCACCGCCGACCTCGCAGGTCTAACAGTAAACGATGAACGGCGAAGATCAGTCCGTACTCGCAGAACTCCTCGCCGCCCAGAAGCGGCGCGAACCAATCGCCCTGGCCGTCATCATTCGCGACCAGGGGTCGGTGCCGCGGCACGCGGGGACGAAGATGCTGGTCTATGGCGACGGCCGCACCCTGGGCACAATCGGCGGGGGCGAGATGGAGTCGCGCGTTGTGGCCGCGGCCCTGGAAGCATTGCGCGACGGCCAGACGCGCCTCGTGCCCTACGCCCTGGTCGATCCGCAGCGCGGCGATCCCGGCGTGTGCGGCGGCAACGTCGAAATCTACGTCGAGCCGCACCTCGCGCCCGATACGCTCTATGTCCTCGGCTGCGGCCACGTCGGCCGCGCCCTGGCCGCGCTGGGCAAATGGCTGGGCTTTCGCGTCGTCGCCTGGGATGACCGGGCCGAGTTAGCCACACGGGAAAACGTGCCCGACGCCGACGTGCTGATAAGCGGCCCTTTGGAAGAACTGCTGGTGGCCCAGCCCATCGACGGCCGCGCCCATCTGGCGTTGGTCACGCGCAACGTCGGGTTGGACCGGCAATTGCTGCCGCAGCTGCTCGACACCCCGGCGGCCACCATCGGCGTGATGGGCAGCCGCCGCCGCTGGCAAGAGACGAAACGCCTGCTATTGGCCGATGGCCTGCCGGCCGACAAACTGGCCCGCGTCACCTCGCCCATCGGTCTGGAACTGAATGCCGAATCGCCCCAGGAGATCGCCGTCAGTATCATGGCCCAGATCATCATGGCCAAACGCGGCGGTACGGGCGAGGAGATGGCGGACAGACGACCACTGACCGCCCGTTCGTCTGCGAACGCCGACCACCGACCACCGACCACTGCGGGACGGTCGTAATTATTACTTGGGAAGGTTGTATGTTTTCATCACAGGTTCCCCACAAGATCGAACGCTACGAAATACCCGGCGATCTGCCAACGGCGCTGGGCCTGCTGGCGAAACATGGCCAGGCCGCGCGCATCATCGCCGGCGGCAGCGATCTGCTGATTGAACTGGAGCGCGGCCAACGAAAAGATATTTCCGTACTCATCGACGTGACGCGCATCCCCGGCCTGAACGCCATCACTCAGGACGATGACGGCCAACTCCACATCGGCGCGCTGGTCACGCACAATCAGGTCGTGGCCGCGCCGCTCATCGTCGCCCACGCCCTGCCGCTGGCCCAGGCTTGCGTCGAGATCGCCTCGCCCCAGTTGCGCAATCGCGGCACGGTGGCCGGCAATCTGGTGACGGCCAGCCCGGCCAACGACACCATCTCCGCCTTGCGCGCCCTCGATGCCCAGGTGATTCTGGCCTCAACGCGCGGCTGGCGCATGGTGGCGCTGAAGGATTTCTACACCGGGGTGCGCCAAACGGTCATGGCCCCCTACGAGATGCTGGTCGAAATCGTCTTCGCCCCGCTGCCCGACACGGCTCGTGGTATCTTCGTCAAGCTGGGGCTGCGGCGGGCGCAGGCCATCTCCACCGTCCACCTCACCGCCATCATCGACTTCGCCGGCGACCGCAGCGTGAGCCGCGTCCGGCTGGCCCTCGGCTCCGTGGCCCCGACGATCATCGACGCCGAAGCGGCCGAGTCCTACCTGCTGGGCAAATCGCTGACCGACGACGAGATCACCGTGGCCGCCGGACTGGCTGCGTCGTCCGCCCGGCCCATCGACGACATCCGCGGCCCGGCCGCCTACCGCACGGAGATGGTCGAGGTGATGACCCGCCGCGCTCTGTTGGCGCTGCGCGACGGCCGCGAGCGCGAGAATTGGCGGCCCGACCCGACCATGTTGTGGGGCGACACCGGCGGGATCATGCCCACCGGGGCCGATTACGCCGCCGGCTTCGACGCCGACACGCCCATCGCGGCCACGGTCAACGGCCGGCCGCTCAGCACGCCGGGCATGGGGAAGACGCTGCTGCGCTGGCTGCGCGAGGAAGGGCTGCTGACGGGCACGAAAGAGGGCTGCGCCGAGGGGGAATGTGGCGCGTGTACCGTCTATCTCGACGGCATGGCCGTGATGGCCTGCCTCGTGCCGGCGGCGCGGGCGCATGGCGCGGAGATCGTCACCATCGAGGGGCTGGCCGACAACGGTGCCTTGCATCCCATCCAGCGCGCCTTCATCAACACCGGCGCGGTGCAGTGCGGCTACTGCATCCCCGGCTTCCTGATGGCCGGGGCCAAGCTGCTGGAAGAGCAGCCCGCGCCGGAGCTGAGCCACATCGAGCAGGCTTTCTCCGGCAATCTGTGCCGTTGCACGGGGTATTACAAGATTATTGAGGCCGTTCACGAAGCGGCGGCTGAGATGGGTTAATACAAAGAAAGAAGAATCCACAGATTACACAGATTTCACAGATTGCTCTCTGATAATCTGCGTAATCTGTGAAATCTGTGGATTCTCTTCTTAAGGAAATACCATGACCGACCAGATTTTTCGCGCGCGCGTCACCGAGCGCGTCGATGCCCGCGACAAGGTGACCGGCGACGCCAACTATCCCGGCGACCTGACCCCGCCCAACCTGCTGCACGGCCGCGTGCTCTTCAGCGGCCAACCCCATGCCCGCTTGCTGTCACTGGACGTCAGCGCCGCCGAGGCTCTGCCCGGCGTCGTGGCCGTCCTGACCGCGCGGGACGTGCCCCGCAACGAGTACGGTCTGGGCGTCTATGACCAGCCCGTCTTCGTCGGCCCCGGCAGCAGCAACCCCCACGCCGACGTCAGCCTGTGGGAAGGGGATCACGTGGCCGTCGTCGTGGCCGAGAACGAATCAATCGCCGCCGAGGCCTGCGGCCTGATCCGCATGGAGTGGGAGCAGCGGCCGATCGTCACCGACGTGCGCCAGGCGATGAAGGATGAGTTGGTGCTGCATCCGTGGCATGGCAGCAATATCCTGAAGCATTACCTGATCCGCAAGGGGGACATGGCCGCCGGCTGGAACGAGGCCGAAGTGATCATCGAGGGCGAGTACCACCTGCCCCATCAGGAGCACGCCTACTTGCAGCCCGAGGCCGGTGTCGGCTATATCGACAAGGAAGGGCGGGTCACGGTGGAGATCGCCGGCCAGTGGACACACAAAGATCAGGAGCAGGTGGCCCACGCGCTGGGGCTGCTGGTCGATCAGGTGCGCATCATCTACCCGGCCATCGGCGGGGCGTTCGGCGGGCGCGAGGATATGTCGTTGCAGATCGTCCTCGGTCTGGCGGCCATGCGCCTGCAGGAACGGGGCATCAAGCGGCCGGTGCGCATCATCTGGTCGCGCGAGGAAAGTATCATCGGCCACCACAAGCGGCACGAGGCGTGGGTGAAGACCAAATGGGGCGCGACGCGCGACGGCAAACTGACCGCCGTCGAGGCCGAACTCATCCTCGACAGCGGGGCCTATGCCTACACCAGCCCTAAGGTGCTCGGCAACGCCAACCTGATGGTCACCGGCCCCTA
>CXWJ01000334.1_pt1 | contig 11148 bp, 6 predicted proteins | sample 590841 | NCBI WGS metagenome assembly CXWJ01 (sample SAMEA3498367, study PRJEB10139) | wastewater metagenome | biome: wastewater treatment plant; material: activated sludge | place: Austria | collected 2015-01-21 | reverse complement strand
GTATAACGGATATGACAGGTATAGAGGCTTTTGTAAATGTTACAGCTCTTCTTTGCAACAATAATGCGCTTAGCGTTCCACTTAACGTAAGTGCCAATGTTGACTTAGTTCAATTGATATGTCACCACAACAATTTAAGCTCATTAGATTTAAGTAACAATACTGCATTACACACGTTGCATTGCTACAACAATAACCTTACAAGTTTAGACTTGAGCAACAACCCTGCAATGTTTACATTGTTTTGCAACTTCAATTCCATTACAAGCTTAGATTTCAGTAATAATCCGGTTTTATATGATGTAACCGCATATTCAAATGCACTCACAAGTGTTAATGTAACCAACAGTCCTAATTTGAATTACCTGAGTTTATTCCAAAACCCGTTAACAAGCCTTGATGTTACTCAAAATCCGTTATTAACAAGCTTGCTTGTCAGCTATACCCAAATAGCAACAGTTGATTTGTCAAACAATACGGCACTGTCGTTCTTTACATGTGATAATGGACAGTTTACAAACCTTGATTTATCAAATACTGTTTTAGATTATTACAATGGCGTAAACAATCCGTTATTGACAAGTCTTAACATTAAGAATGGTAACAACAGCAACCTGACTTTCTTTAATGCAACAGCATGTCCGTTATTATCATGTATTCAGGTTGACAACCCTGCTTATATGAATGCAAACTGGAGTACAGGGAAAGATGCCAGTGCTACTTACAGCACAGTTTGTCCAATAACACCAGCCTCTGCACTAAACATGGATGGTGTAAATGATTATGTAATTGTTCCAAACTCTCCAAGCCTTCAATTTACCAACGGATATACATTGGAAGCATGGATCAATAAAAATGACTTTGGTGATGAAAGAATAATAGACAAACAAAATGTTGGTGGTTCCAATGGTCCATTTACATTTGATACATACAATGGTTTAAGATTAATATTCGGAACATCAACCGGCAGCCATCAGGTAGAAACCGGAGTAGGCTTGCCCTTAAACACATGGACGCATGTGGCAGCAACTGCCGATGTAGCAACTGGTGAAATGAAACTATTGGTGAATGGTGTTGTAGCAGCCTCAGGAACTTTTACAGGCACATTATTAAACAACGCATTATCATTAGGCATTGGTGTAGGTGGAGGCGGTGGTATTCCTTTTGACGGAACCTATAACGGTAAAATTGATGAAGTGCGCATTTGGAACAAAGCCCGCACACAAGCAGAAATTCAGGCTGCTATGAACTGTGAAATTACCAACAGTGAAATTGGGTTAGTTGCAGCCTATCATTTTAATCAAGGAATTGTCGGAGCGGATAATACATCAGTAACTAGTTTAACCGATGCAAGTGGAAATGGAAATAACGGAACGCTCACCAATTTTGCGTTGAATGGCGTAACATCTAACTGGGTAGAACCGGGTAGTGTTGTAACCGGAACATCCTGTCCACCTTGTATCGTAAACATTCCTGATGCAAACTTTAAAAATGCACTGCTTGCTAATGCTGCCATTAATACAAACAGCAATTTGGAAATTGAATGCAGTGAAGCTGCCGCTTATGTTGGACATATAGGAGTAGAAGGTTTAGGTATTTCTGACCTCACAGGTATTGAAGCATTTACCAATATTACCTCATTGCATTGCTATAACAATCAATTAACCTCTATCAATCTTTCTAATAATACAGCACTTACTGGTCTCATTTGTTCGAACAATCAGTTAACGTCATTAAATCTTTCAACTAATACAGCTCTCCTTGGTTTAGCTTGTTCAGGAAATCAGTTAACTACATTAGATCTTTCTAATAATACTGCAATTGGTTCTCTACAGGCAGGGTATAATCCGCTTACCAGTATTAATCTTAACGGTTTAACAAACTTAACATTTGCTTCTTTAGAACTTAATCAACTTAGTAGTATTGACTTATCTTCTAACACCAATCTTACAACATTATATCTAAACGATAATCAACTTACTTCGCTTGATGTTTCATTACTTACCAATTTAACTACATTAACTGCACAATCAAATTACCCGCTTACTAGTATAAATGTTAAAAACGGCAACAATGCTAACTTAACTTCATTCGATGTACGCTTTACCCCAATACTCACTTGTATTCAAGTGGATAATGTTGCTAATGCAAATGGATATGCTGGATGGAATAAAGACGCGGGAGCTACTTATAGCACTAATTGTTCTATAATTTGTATAGAGCCTGCTTATACTCCACACGATGCAACATGGCAACCCGTTACATGTGGTACTGATGGATTGATTACAACTCTTAAAAAAGATGACAATACAAACACACTTTATGCAGGCGGTCAGTTTGTGAATGCTGGCAATGTTGCCGGAGCCAATAACATTGCTACATGGAACGGAACTACCTGGGGTGCACTTAACGGTGGCGTCAATGCTGTTGTTAGAGATATAGAAATATTTGCTGGCAACCCTTATGCTGTTGGTGAGTTTACTGTTGCAGGTGCTGTGCCTGCTAATTATGTTGCACGGTATGTTGGCGGCACATGGCAAAATATTGGTTACGATATGTCAGGAGTTCCGCGCACAATGGCTGTTTATGAGGGTGAGTTATATATGGCAGGCGGTTTTACTCAGTTTAGCGATAATCCTTTTACTGCAACAACCAATGCAAATAAAATTGTAAGGTTTAATGGTACAACTATGAGTAATGTTCCAGGATTCCAGAACTATGGTGTGCCTATCTCAGTTCAAAATACTATTCATGCAATGGTAGTTTATAATGGAGAATTAGTTGTTGCCGGAGAATTTAACACTGCCGGTGGCGACCCCGGTAATTATATTGCCAAATACAATGGCTCCGCATGGTCAACACTTGGCATTGGATTAAATGATTATGCTCTTGCACTTGAAGTACACAACAACGAACTTTATGTTGGAGGTGTATTTACACAAGCAGGCGGAATTGCCGTGCAAGGTGTAGCCAAGTGGAATGGCAGCAACTGGAGTGCTGTGGGTTCGCAAAATTTATTGAACGTACTTTCATTAAAATCATATAACAATAAAATTTATGCCGGTGGCGATTTCATAAATGGCGGAACTAACCCACAGTATATTGCTGCCTTTGACGGTACGGATTGGGTAAACGTTGGTGACTCAGTAAACAACTGGGTTCGCTCAATGGAAGTTTACGATGGAGATTTATACGCGAGTGGAAATTTCTTGACAAACGGAAATGGTTCAACTACTCTTAACAATATTGGAAGATATTATAATTGCAACGTTTCCTTAACAACTTCAGCAGGCGATTCGCTTATACTCTGCACAGAAAGCGGGGTTACCACTGGTAATATTACACTTATAGCTTCTGGTGGTACTGCGCCTTATACTTATGGAGGAGATGCAACAACTAATCTCTCAGCAGGCGCTTATAATTATACTGTAACTGATGCTTACGGTTGTACTGCACAAATTAGTTTTAATGTTACGCTTACAAATTGTTTAATCCCCTACTATGAACCACCGACTGATGGAATAGAAACTGATATAATTGGTGCTGAGTTAACGCAACTTTATAATTATCCCGATTCGCTTGTTGACACAACAGCAAACAATGATATATTCCTGATTGATTATGCTCAAGGCAATGTTCTTATTGAGGCTATTGTAGATTCAGGTCAATATGCTGCAGCACTTGCACTTTTACAAACTCCTGCTTACGGTTTATTTGACACAATCAGTAACGGGGGCTCCGAATTTATTATAACCGGAATGTATCCTATTGCCAATCTACCAAAATTAGATTCACTGCCGTCTTTATTAAATTATGTACGTCCATATATTCCTCCTGCCTCAAAAGCATTTGCTCTTCCGGTAACCGGTCTTACCACATCACAAGGAGATAAAGCAATGTTTGCAGATAAAGCCAAAAAAGCATGGAAGGTGACTGGTAATGGAGTAAAGGTTGGGGTGATGAGCGATAGTTATAATACAAAGTTTGGAAACCCAGCAGCTACGGATGTTATAAACGGGGATTTACCAGGCACCACCAATCCTAACTATAATAAACCGGTGGTGGTTACTGAAGAATACCCATACGGACGCGCAACTGATGAAGGACGTGGTATGGCTCAGATAATTCATGACGTAGCACCCGGTGCCGAACTTATGTTCAGATCAGGATTTATTAGTGCAGGAAATTTTGCCGAAGGTATTTTAGAATTGCGCGATGCAGGTTGTGATATTATTGTAGATGACATATCTTATCTTACTGAACCTTTCTTTCAGGATGGTGTAGTAGCACAAGCTGTTGAAGAAGTATCGGCATCAGGTGTAAATTATTTTTCATCAGCCGGAAACTTTGGAACAAAATCTTATGAAGGAATCTTTACCGGAATACCAGCCCCTGCCGGATACACAGGTGAAGTGCATGACTTTGGCGGTGGTGATTATTTGCAAAGTGTAACACTTCCTGCAGGTACTTACACCATCGTATTACAATGGGATGATAATTTTTATTCACTCGGTCAATTACCAGGAGCAATAAACAACCTTGATATTTTTGTTACAGATGCTAACGGTGGAAACATTTTTGGATTTAATAGAAACAATCGTTGGGGTGATCCTTTTGAAGTGGTTCCATTTGTTTCCAAATCAACCGTTACCGCCAACATCATGATTAGAAGAACTATTGGCACAGGAAATGTTAAATTCAAATACATTATTTTCCGTGGCGAAGGCGTAATTAATGAATACAATCAGGGCACCGGAACTGTTGTAGGACAAGCCAATGCTGATGGCGCTATTGCAGTTGGAGCAGCATTGTACAGCAACACCCCTGCGTTTGGTGTTAACCCTGCAACCGTGGCAACATTCTCATCAAGAGGCGGTGTTATTGCAAACGGCACCAACAGAAACAAACCGGATATAGTTGCGCCTAATGGCGTAAACACTACTGTAAACTTTGGTGGTGTAAATATTGATGGTGATCCGTTCCCTAATTTCTTTGGAACTTCAGCCGCAGCGCCACATGCTGCAGGTGTTGCTGCACTTTTAATGGAAGCTAAGAATAAATACTACAATGGTGATCCGTTAACAGGTGCACAAACGAAAGCTATTTTAAAGTCGACAGCATCAAACATGGATGTAGCCGGTGATGATGTGGCAACAGGAAGTGGTTTAATAAAAGCAGATGATGCATTGCAATCACTTGCCAATCCATTCCCGATAGTTACTGATTATACAATTCCAAATCCGCTTGATACCCCAGGAACAACATCAGTTGCTGTTACTATTAATGGTAGCTATTTTAATGCTAATGCATCTGTAATATTCCAGTACGACACCATACNNTTTGATGTTACTGTAAACGAAGTTCCACTGGCATCAACCTCATTGACACTGGCCGATTTGGGATTAACAGATATTACCTACACATCATCAGCAAATGATTTAAGCAATATAGGATTGTACTATAGGCGCGCACATTCGGCTGTTACTGATTTGTCAAATCCTAATTCTCTTGCATTGTCAGAATTATACAACTATCAGTTTGTAGATGGTGTACTTACTGTTAATCGCATGCCATTAAACATCACACCCGGAAATATTACCCGCGTATTTGGTGCTGCCATTAAAGGAAAGGATATACCAATGACTTACACTTATGATGCAAGTAATATTGCAGTAGTTAACCAGGCTAATTTCTTGGATTCATTGGAAGCGGAACATCAATCTACTTTAAGTAATTCAATAGTAATTGTAGATGGCAAACAATCTGTTAATGGTGAAACTCTGACAGCAGCCGACTTCTATAACATGAGCTTTATGGTGAGTGGTAAAGCCTCCGTTAATGGTAAACAATCTGTAAACGGTAAACAATCTGTAAACGGTATTACCTATGACACAACTTATTATATAGGAGTAGATGCACGTTCAATTTTTGATTACCAAATTGACTCAGCCAATGCAGTATTATATAACGGAAAACAATCTGTTAACGGAAAACAATCTGTAAATGGAAAAGCATCAGTGAATGGTAAACAGTCTGTTAATGGTAAAGCTTCGGTAAATGGCAAGCAATCTGTTAACGGCAAGCAATCTGTTAACGGAAAACAATCTGTAAACAGTAGTACATTCAATGATGAAACCAATGAGAATACAGTCCTCATTCTTGACTCAACCGATGTTTATACTGACCCTAATGATTCTATAGTAGGTTATACTTCCATGCACATGATAACAGGAGTTGAAGTAGGCACTTGGCTGATTGCACCAGGTGTGTTAATGTCAGAGAACTTTGATATTACATACGGCTTAGGGCAAATTACCATTACGCCCGAAACTTTAACTGTAACAGCATTAGACACAACAATATATTGTGATGGAAACATTCCATCTTCTTTTAACCGAACAATTGAAATTTACCAGTACGAATGCGTTGATAGCAATGTGGTGGCAAGTGGCCCTGATTTTACCATATTGAATAACTTAAATATTCCTGTTACTCCTCCCCTTGCTCCTGGAACGTATCAAATTGTTCCTTCAAATTTGGTTCAAATAGAAACAATACCAAATTATAATGTTGTTTATGTGAATGGTACTTTAACTGTTGGGGCACCACCTATTGCCTCAGCCAGCGTAGGCACAATAGCATGTTCAGGCGGTACCACCACACTNNATCAGGAATTGTTACTGAACCAACTTTATTAACAGCCACCTCTACAAATCCACTACCTATTTCATGTTATGGTGGAAGTACAACTTTAACTATAACCGCTTCAGGTGGAACTCCTCCATACTCAAATACGGGAGTTAAAACTATCACAGCCGGCAATTATTTATTTGTTGTTACAGATGCAAATGGCTGTTCTTTCCCAATTAGCGGTTCGGTCACTCAGCCATTATCACCATTAACAGCAACTGCAATTGGAAGTATTGGGTGCTACGGTGGTACAGCTACTATTAACGTTAATGCAAGTGGTGGAACTCCACCATATATCGGGACGGGCAACTTCCTTAATGTTGGACCTGGTACTTATAATTATCTGGTTACCGATGCTAATGGATGTACAACCATTGCTACTATAACTTTAGTTGAGCCTGTACAGATTACATCATCAGTTGTTAACACACCATCAACTTGTAATTTAAGCAATGGCTCAGCTATGGTTACTCCTGCAAACGGTTTTGCTCCTTATAGCTATCAATGGACTCCAGGAGGGCAAATAACACAAACTGCAACATCACTTGCTGCCGGAAACTATACCGTATTAATTACAGATGTTAAAGGATGTACTGCAGTTGCATCAGCCAGCATTGCCAATACTGGCACACCACCAGCAACCCCGGGAGTTATAAGTGGTCCGAGTGGTGCGTGCAGAAATCAATCAGGAGTTGTATTTAGTGTTAACGCAATTGCCGGTGCAACATCTTATACTTGGACATTGCCTAGTGGTGCTACTGGTAGTTCTTCTAGCAATTCAATTACTGTTGCATTTAATAATTCTTATAGTGGCGGAACAATAAGCGTAAAAGCAAATAATAGTTGCGGCTCAAGTGCAAATAGCAATAAATCAATAATCAGATACACTGGAGNNCGGCTATACCTGGAGTATATTAAGTATTGGTGGTGGCTCTCAAGCAACCATAGTATCCGGGCAAGGAACAAATACGGTTTCCATCAGTTATCCTTCCGGCTTTATAGCAGCATTTATTGTGGTGCAGGCAAATAACTGTATTGGTTCAAGCGGTTTTAGGTTTTATTACTCGCTTGGAGTATTGGTATTGCCACCAATATATACTGGAAGTAATAATCCAACGCAAGGTGTATGTGCCGGAAGTACACAAACCTACGAGATAATAAAATTCCCTAACGCATCCTCATATCGTTGGTCAGCTCCAGCTGGTGCTGTAATCTCAAATGGTTTAGGATTAACAGGCAACCCGCTTGTGGTTGATAGCAGTATAGCTAAAGTTTACATTACATATCCTGCAGGATTTACCTCCGGTACAGTTTCAGTTTATGCAAGTAATGCATGTGGTAATGGACCGGCATCATCACTAAATATTACTTCATTACCTACCGGAACAATTGGCAGCATAAGCGGTCCTACAACTAATTTGTGTGGTGGTTCTGCCAAAGTATATTCTGTTGCTGCTGTTACCGGAGCCACATCTTATACATGGACAGTACCAACAGGTGCTACCATCAGCGGAAGTGCAACAAGTAACTCAATAAACGTAAACTTTGGAGCAGGATTTACCGGCACTGGTAACATAACTGTAAAAGGAAATAATGCATGCGGTTCAACACCAGTTTCTACACTTGCATTAAACTCTGCATTATCTGCACCTGGCGCTATAAACGGTCCTACTGTTAACTTATGCAGCAAAACCAATCAGGTGTATTCAATTGCATCGGNNAGTTACAGGTGCTACTTCGTATAGCTGGACAATTAGTGGCGGTGCGACATTTGTAAGCCCTACAAATCCAACAACTAAAACGGCCAAAGTTAAGTTTACAACTGCTACATCAACCACTGCTGTTCTTACAGTTAAAGCCAATAATGCATGTGGCTCATCTGTTACAAGAACCCTTACCATTAATGTAAACTTAGGTTGCCGTGTAATTGAAAATGATAATGAGGTAACGTTAGAGGAAGTATTTGCCACATACCCTAATCCTGTTTCAGATAAGGTTACAATTGAGTTCAGCTCATCAGAAACGCAGGAGTACAAAATACAAATGGTTGATATGTACGGCAAACTTGTTCTTGAAAAAACAATTGTTGCTACTTCAGAATTGAGTAAAGAGCCAGTAAGTGTTCAAACCCTTTCTGATGGGGTTTACTTCGTAAGGCTTCTTAACAAAGGTGCCATAATTAAAACTTCAAGAATAGTTGTTGAACAAAGCAGATAGAATCTTTTAGATTTATAAAACTAAAGCCATCACAAAAAATATTGTGATGGCTTTTTTTATATTTTTAGCTTGCGTTTTAAAACAGTAACTGTCTTTAAATTTTAGTTTATGACTTTGTTCAAACGGCAAAATTGTTGCCTGTTATTTTTTTTCTTGCTATCGTCTTCATTGCTTGCACAAAACAATGAGTCTGACAGCATAAAAAAACTTTTATCAAATACCAAAGCTGATACTGCAACTGTAAACCTACTTATTGCTCTTAGTAAAAGCTATTTTAATTCCGATCCTAATGCTGCTATACGTGATGCGGAAATGGCAAAGCAAATGGCTATTCAAATTAATTTTAAAAGAGGAATTGCGCTTGCCAGTAAAAATATTGGTATTGCATATTACATGAAGGGTGATTATGTTGAAGCAATTAATAATTGGAATGATGCAAAAGCAGTATTTGATTCTATTGGGGATAAGGTAGGCATTGCAANNTTGCAAATATGTTAAGCAATCAGGGCGCAGTATATTTCAATCAAGGAGATGATGCAAAATCTCTTGAATTACATCTTCAATCACTTAAAATGTCAGAGGAAATCAGGGACACATTGAGAATATTAACCTCTTTAACCAATATAGGTGCTGTTTACTTAAATAAATCCTCTACTTATGATAAAGCACTTGAATATTTTTTAAAATCTTACGACTTAAGCATTTCAAACGGAGATAGATATTCCATAGGACAAGCTGCCGCAAATTTGGGAGAGACTTATTATAAGAAAGGTAATGATTCTACGGCATTGATTTATTTAAAAAAATCTTTGGATTCTTATGAGGAAGACAGTGACAAGCCTTATACAATGAATTATCTTGGGAAAGTTTATTTAAGAAACAAACAATACGATCTTGCCATTAAATACCATAAAGAGGCATTTCAAATTGCGGAAAAATTAGATGCAAAATTAGACATGACTCAGTCTTTAATTGGTCTTTCGCAAACTTTATACAGTAAAGGAGACATTAGTTCAGCTATAGAAACCTACCGCAATTCACTCAACATTTCGCTAGGACTAAATGCTAATAGCGAGACAAAAGATGCTTATGAAGGATTGAGTCTATCTTATGCAAGTTTAGGAAACTATATTGAAGCCTATAACTATCAGNNTTTTGTTTACCGACTTTAAAGGCTTTACTCAGTTATCAGAAAAGCTAACCCCAAAGGAATTGGTTGCCGAAATAAACGAGTGCTTTTCGGCATTTGACCATATCATGCAAAAGCATGGTGTAGAAAAAATAAAAACAATTGGCGATGCCTATATGGCAGCAGGTGGCTTGCCAACTCCAAATAAAACACATCCTATAGATGTTGTTAAAGCTGCATTAGATATCCAAAAATTTATGCTTGAATTAAAAGAAAAGAAACAAGCTGAGGGAAAATTATTTTTTGAAATAAGAATTGGTGTACATACCGGACCTGTGGTTGCGGGTATAGTTGGTGTAAAAAAATTCGCTTATGATATTTGGGGTGATACTGTTAATACTGCATCCCGCATGGAATCAAGTGGTGAGGTAGGAAAAGTGAATATAAGCGGTGCTACATATGAATTGGTGAAGAATAATTATCAATGCAACCATCGTGGAAAAATTACGGCTAAGGGAAAAGGAGAAATTGATATGTATTTTGTAGAAACTGCTTAATAAAACTCCTTTCTCAAATTAGTCTTCAGGCTCTTGAGCCAATCTTTTCATAACATAGTAATAATACGTCACCGCTTGTCATGTATCGGTTATTTCATTACGTTTGGAAAATGTAAGTTATAAGGCAACCTTAAGCAATAATTGTCAATCAGAAAAACTTAGTACTTGTATCTTGCACTTTTCTTAAGGAACAAATTTTATTTCACCTAAAACTTTAAAAAAATGAAAGTAGTTTTAAAAAAACAGCTACATTTATTTTGTAGCTTACTGTTGTTAACCATAACATGTTTTCCTCAAAAGACTAGCGCTCAATCCCAAATAACCGATTATGCCGTATTCGGTGGCGATGGCTCCTGCCCAACCGGCAGTGGGCAAACAGCACCACCCACACCTGGTTGTGCCGTACAGATTTCCTCATCAGGAAATATTCAGGGCGGACGCACAGGAAGTTACAATCTGGTAAAGACTACCGGTTCGGCAACATTTTCCGGCAGCATCCATAGCGGGCGTACCATTGTTTTAAGCAATAATAATTCCGTTGGCGGAAGCATAACG
>CXWJ01012656.1_pt1 | contig 11149 bp, 14 predicted proteins | sample 590841 | NCBI WGS metagenome assembly CXWJ01 (sample SAMEA3498367, study PRJEB10139) | wastewater metagenome | biome: wastewater treatment plant; material: activated sludge | place: Austria | collected 2015-01-21 | reverse complement strand
CGTTGTGGCCCATGCTGGTCGGTTTATTACTGGCCTGGGTGGTCTTGCCGTTTCTGCTGGCGACCTGGGTCTTCAAGAAGCGAGGAGTGATATGAGTGGGGTTTTTGGGAGTACGGCCTTTACACGACGACTGACGGCCGTCGGTGGCCTGTGGTTAGTGGTCTTCTGCCTGTTGCTGGCAGCCTGCGGTGGCGGCGAGGATTTCGCCAATGATCCGCCGGAAATCGTCGTAGGCCAGGACGTATGCAGCGGCTGTAACATGATCATCAATGACATAAACCATGCCGCGGCTTATTGGACAACGGATGGCGAAGCCCGCCGATTCGACGATATCGGCGGGATGCTGGGGTTTATGCAAAAAAGACAGGAAGAGAGAGCATCAACGTGGGTTCATGACGTCAATACGGGCGAGTGGGTGCGAGCGGAAGACGCCTGGTTCGTAATGAACGCCGGTCTGGTGACGCCAATGGGGACGGGCATCGTCTCTGTCGCCAACGAGGAGGATGCCCGCGCGCTGGCCTTCGATCAACCGGAGGCGCTGGTGATGACCTTCGATGAGATTGTGACCGGGATCGCCGCCGGCGAGGTCAAGCTCCAGATGGGGCCGGGCCTGAAGGAGGAGTGAGCGATGAACAGTGCAGAACGGTCAAGGAATAGTGGTCGGGCGACAAAAAGCGCCTTCAGGGCTTTGGGTACCTGGAGCCGTCGGGCGCGGGGTCTGTTGCCGGTGTTGGTTGGCCTACTTCTGCTGGCGGCCTGCGGCGGCGGCGAGGATTTCGCCAACGAGCCGCCGGAGATCATCTTCGGCCAGGACGTGTGCAGCGAATGTAACATGATCATCAACGAGGCCAATTTCGCCGCGGCCTACTGGACGGTCGATGGCGAAGCCCGCCGCTTCGACGACGTGGGCGAGATGCTCAAGTTCATGCACGAGAACGCTGAGGAGCGCGCCTCGACCTGGGTGCACGACGTGAATACGGCCGAATGGCTGCGGGCCGAGGAAGCGTGGTTTGTGATGAGCGCTGGTCTGATGACGCCCATGGGCACGGGCGTGGCCGCCGTCGCCAACGAAGAGGATGCCCGCGCGCTGGCCTTCGATCAGCCGGAGGCGATAGTGATGACCTTCGATGAGCTAACGGCCGGTCTGATGGCCGGGGAGCTGATGATCGAGATGGGCCACGGTATGGATCAATGAGAGACGGGCAGAAGTTAGTATAATAGAGATCAGGCAGCGGGAAAGGCGACAGATACCTGTGGCGCGCCCGGCCGGATTCAGGTCAATCGGCGATCAGGCAACCGGCATGATGGCCGAAAAGACCGACAAATTCTTGAGGAGAGTAGTAAGAGATGATGCGTAAGTACACGATTCTGGCCTTGTTGGCCCTTCTGGTGGTATTGGCTTTGGCCGCCTGCGGTGGCGGCGGTGGCGGTGGCGAGGGCGGCGAGCCTGTGGCTGAAGTCCCCCAACCCACGGCCACCAGCGCCGGTGACGCGGCGGCGGGCAAGACGCAGTTCGACACCGTCTGCATCGCCTGCCACGGGCCGGGCGGCGTTGGCGTCGAAGGGTTGGGCAAGCCGTTCACGACCAGCGAATTTCTGTTGAGTGTGAATGATCAGGAGTTGCTGGAGTTCGTCAAGACCGGCCGGCCTGTGGGCCATCCGGATAACACGACCGGCGTTGATATGCCTCCCAAGGGCGGCAACCCGGCGCTGACCGATGAGCAGTTGATGGACATCATCGCCTACATTCGTACGCTGCACGAGTAGGCCACTATAAACCTGACAGGTGGGTGTCGTCGCTGACGCCCACCTGTCGGGGCTTGATTAGCAAGGTGACGCGATGGAGCAGATACCGTTGCCCACGCCAAAGGCGCCCACGCCAGAGGCGCTGGGTGAGATGATCATCACCGACGTGTTGGAGCGTTGGCCGAACACGGCCGATGTGTTCCACAATCATGCTATGGCATGTGTCGGTTGCGCCGTCGCCCCCTTCTACACGATCAACGATGCCGCGCTGGTCTATAGACTGCCGGTGGACGATTTTCTGGCCGAACTCCTGGCCGTCATACAGACTACACGAGTACCGAATCATGAGTGAGCTTTATTCGCTTTTTCCCGGCTTAGTGGAGTTGGCCCCCACCGTACCCGACGCTTCCATCCTGAGCCGGACCTTCTACAAGGATGAACGTCTGAGCGCCGTCCTCTTTAGTTTCGCCGCCGGCGAAGAGCTATCGGAACATACCTCCGCCTTCCCGGCCATCCTCCACTTCCTCAGCGGCCGGGCGCGGGTGAAATTCGGCGCGGATGAGCACGTTGTCGAGGCCGGGGCCTGGGCGCGCATGGCCCCGCAATTGCCCCACACCGTCATCGCCGAGACGCCGCTGGTGATGCTCCTGCTGCTAATCAAAAATTAGGTATACCGAATTGTTCTTTATTCCTAATTCCTAATTCGTAATTCCTAATTCCCAATTCAATGGCTCGTTTCCCCCTCCTGCTCCTGGCGATTGTGGCCTTGCTCTTCGCCATCTGGGCGGGGTTGTTGCGGTTGGGGTGGGCCTGGCCGCCGGTGCAGCCTGATCTGGCCGCCGCCCACGGGCCGCTGATGGTGTCGGCCTTCCTGGGCACGGTCATCGGCCTGGAGCGGGCGGTGGCGCTGAACAAACGGTGGGCCTATCTGGTGCCGTTGCTGTCGGCGCTGGGCGGGCTGCTGCTCATCGTCGGGTTGTCCTGGACGTGGGCCGGCCGCCTGCTGGCCCTGGCCTCGCTGGGGCTGGTCGTCCTGTTCGTGCTCATCGTCCGCCAACACGCGACGATCTATACCTGGACGATGGCCGCCGGTTCGGTGGCCTGGCTGGCCGGCAATATCCTGGGATTGATGGGCCGGCCGCTCTATGCCGTCGCGCCGTGGTGGGTGGCCTTCCTGGTGCTGACCATCGCCGGGGAGCGTCTGGAGCTGAGCCGCGTCCTGCGCCATTCGCGGCGGATAATTACCCTGTTCGCGCTGGGCGTGGCGCTGTTTTTGGCCGGGGTCATCGGGTCGGTGGCGTCTTATGACCTGGGCGTGCGCCTGACGGGGCTGGGGATGCTGGCCCTGGCCGCCTGGCTGGTAGTCTACGACATCGCCCGCCGCAACCTGCGCCGTGTCGGGTTGACCCGCTTCATCGCCTGGTGTCTATTCAGCGGCTACTTCTGGCTGGCGGCCGGTGGGGCGCTGTGGCTCGTCTATGGCGGCGTCATGGCCGGGCCGATCTATGACGCCATCCTGCACAGCGTCTTCCTGGGCTTCGTCTTCGCCATGATCTTCGGCCACGCGCCGCTCATCTTTCCGTCGATCCTGGGCCGGCCGATGGCCTATCTGCCCGCGTTCTATCTGCCGCTCGTGGCCCTGCACTTGTCACTACTGCTGCGCGTAGCCGGCGACCTGCTCAACGTCGTGCCCCTGCGGCAATGGGGCGGGTTGCTCAATGGCGTGACATTGCTATTGTTCCTGGGTATAACCGCTTTGGCGTTGGCGCGGGGAGCGGCCGACCGCCGGCGAATCATGTCAAAGAATTAACTTCGCCACCTAACCACTTCGATGCAAAGGCTTATGATGACCTGTCGCACAATATGCCTCCTTTAACCCGCTGGCACATCAAATCGGCCCTCCTTTATCTGGCGGCGGCCATGACGCTGGGCGTGGCCCTGGCGCTGAGCGCGGTCGTGGAGATGCCCGGCTGGCTGGCCTATCTCTCGCCGTCGTTCTTCCACCTGATCATGGTCGGCTGGGTGACGCAATTGATCTTCGGCGTCATCTTCTGGATGTTTCCCATCGTCACCAAGGCCCGGCCGCGCGGCAGCGAGCGCCTGGGTTGGGCGACCTTCGTTCTGCTCAACGTCGGGCTGTTGTTGCGCGTGTTGTGCGAGCCGCTGAATGCCGTCAATCCGCGCGGCCCCTGGGGTTGGGGGCTGGTTCTATCGGCGCTGTTCCAATGGCTGGCGGCCGTTTTCTTCGTCATCAATGCCTGGCCGCGCGTCAAGGAACGTTACCGGGGGGAGTAGCCGTGCCGCAACTGAGCCAATGGTACGTCAAATGCTCGTTCGGCTATCTGCTGCTGGGCTTCACCTTCGGCGCGCTGCTGCTGGCCCATAAGGGGCAACCGCTGCATCCGGCGCTGTGGGGCTGGCTGCCGGCCCACATTGAGTGGCTGCTCGTCGGCTGGGTGGCCCAACTGGCGCTGGGCGTCGCCTTCTGGATCCTGCCTCGCTTTTGGACGGAACCACGTCGCGGCAACGTCACCGGGGCCTATCTGGCTCTGGCATTGCTCAACCTCGGCATCTGGCTGGTCACGGCCGGGACGGTCTTCCGTCTGTCACCCTGGGCGCTGGTGGTCGGCCGCCTACTGGAAGTGGCCGCGGCCGTGGCCTTTGCCCATGCCGTTTGGCCGCGGGTCGTCGGCCGGGATGGCTAACAGCTCTTAGCCATTCCCGGCTCTCAGCATTTCCGGGGCCACCGATCAATTAAACAGGCCTGACAAAAGCGCCCCGATGCCGCCAATGATCAGGAACACCGGCCAAACCGCGCCCCAATTCCAACCGAAAATGAAAACGGCGGTGATAAAGAACATGATCAGGCTGCCGATGAGCGAGCCACGGGCTTCATTGTTGAGGCGGCCGTCTTTCCTATAGGCGCGCACGAAGTTGCCCAGGCTGCCAAAGGCCGGAATGAGAATGAACAAGGCCCACCAGTTGTTCAATTGTAGGTCGGTGAAATTATTGAGTAGAAAGAAAGCGCCGATGCCGATGAGAACCAGGCCCGGAACCCAGCCCATGCCCGGCCCGCATTCCTCCTCCTCCGCGCCCTCGGCCGTTCGCTCGGCATAGGCCAACTCGTGCTCTTTGTCCTTCAACTCTTTTATGTCGTCGTTCATGTCTCTCAACCTCCGCTAATCTATACGCTTGAGAACCCCTGAGGTTGCACGTGGCGCGTCGCCCTTCCCCTTAAACCCGCGCCACGACCTTACCTGATACCAATTCCAGAGATAAATGAAGCTATCGTCCTCGGTCTGCGTTTATAATGCAGGATGAGGGCAGCGATGGTGGAACCCGACCAACTACTGCAAACAGGTATGACCGATCGCCGGCTTCTGGCGGAGTCGCTCCTGGACTACTATTTTGCCGGCATCCACCGGCTGGCTTTTTCCATTCTGCGCGACGAGGCTGAGGCCGATGAGGTCGCCCAGGACACTTTCATTAAGGCCCTGCACCACATCGACCGCTACGACCCGGATACAAACATGAAGGGCTGGTTGTCGACCATCGCCGTCAACCTGTGCCGGGACAGGTTGCGCCGCCAAAAATCGCGCGCGCGCCGGTTATGGGCGGGAGCGCAACACCAATCCGACGGCCAATCGCGCCACCTGGAAGCGCGCTACGTCCGCCATGAAGCCAACACGGCCCTCTGGATGTCGGTCAATGCGCTGGATGAGAAGCACCGCCTGCCCATCGTCCTGCGCTATGCCAATGGCCTGTCCATCCGCGAGGTGGCCGACGTGCTGAGCATCCCCGAAGGAACAGTCCATTCACGCCTCCACCACGCCTGCAAAAAACTGGCGCTGGCGCTGTCCGGAACGGATGCGGAAGCGCTGGTCATGGAGTTGTTCAATGAGTAGGCTGTCGCACGAGCAAGCGCGTGAATTTATCCAACAAGCCTTCCTGGCGGATGAGGATCGGCTGGCGCTGCGGCAACACCTGTCAACGTGCGACGAGTGCCGGGCCTACGCGGCCGTGCATATCCGCCTGTTGCAGCAGTTAGCGCTACGGCCGGCGCGGGTGCAGCCGACGCCGGCGCAGCGCGCCGCCATCCTGGCCGCGGCCCAACAGAACCATGTCGCGCCACGCTCCTGGCGGCTGATGATGGCTGTCGGCGGGCTGGCCGCGTTGCTATTTGTGGCGACCGCGTTGTGGCTGGTCGTGAGCGCCGCCCGCTCCATGACTTCGCAACTGGTCGCGCCCCAACCCTGGAGCACGCTGTTGGCGCCCTTCCTGCCGCAACCCACGCCGACCGCCCCGGTGACGGAACCGGCTGTGACGCCATCGCCCATCCCGGCCGGGACGCCCGACCCGCTCGGGCGTTACGTCATCGATACCGTTCCCGCGCCGTCGCTGGCCGGCAACGTCATCGGCGAGCCGCTCGAGCAGCAGGTCGCCGTCTACCTGCCGCCGTCTTATGACGGCGGCGACCGGCGCTACCCGGTCGTTTATGCGCTGATTTTTGTCCCTGATCGCCTTACCACTGAGGGCCAAACACAAGAAGAAGAGATGAACGAAGCCGGTTCATTGGTCCAGCTGGCGATGGGCGCCGCCCTTCCTGGCGACGCTAATGAAATGATCGTGGTCGCCGTCGACTCGGTGAGCATTATCAGTACACCCAATTATTTCCTCGATTCGCCGGTCATGGGCAATTGGGAGGAATTTATAGCCGGCGATCTGGTCACCTATATAGATGCCAATTATCGCACATTGCCCGCCGCCGATTCTCGAGGCCTGTACGCCGAGCGATTACATGGCCTGGGTGGTCTGTCGGCGGCCATGCGCCACGCCGACGTATTCAGCGCGCTCTATCTCAACGAACCGGACATCATTCCGCCTGATTCACAGGACGATATCGAGGGTTATTTTATGTCGGACCCGGCCCGGTCACGGATTATTAACTTCATTGGCGAAGCGAGGGCGTGGCCGGCCGATTCGGCCGTCGCCCAAATGAGGGACATGTTCTCAAACCAATCCGATGCGGTCACGGTAAAATATGCAGTGGCTTACGGCATTGCGTTTGCCCCCAATATTCAGTCAGGCGCGCCGTTCTTCGATTACCCCTATGCCACCATAGACGGCCCGCCGGACGCCGGCATTTTGCAAAAATGGGAAACCGGGCCGGGTGATATTTCAGATAGGTTACGACCCTATGAAGACGCGCTGAAGACACTGGATATTGTCATTGTCGGTGAAGATGATCGTGAAGGAACTGTCCCGGCCACCCTGTCGGAACAACTAGCCGCATTGGGTGTGGAGCATACCTTCTCGATACGCTCACATACTGATTCCACGATCTCGGAGCTTGCTGAACAAGCCTTACCGTTGTTCTTTTCGCAAACTCTTGCGTTCGAGTAACGTCGCCCGTTAGACCGGCGCGGCCAAAGGGCCGACGAGTTAACCGCATAGACCTTGCCACGGAATGGCCCGACCATCCGGACGATGGTGATTTGCCTGTCGCCGGGGCCGGGCAACTTGAATGACGAGTAGCGTTCGATTTCATCCGGTTGAATAGTCTGATGCAAACGAAAGTAATAGGGAGAAAAATGACAGCCAAACGTGCTTACTATGGTTTGATCGTTATCGGCCTGCTCGCGCTGGCGGCTTGCTCGCCACGGGGCACTCAAACTGCCACGCAACCCACCGTCGCCGCAAGCGCGCCGACTCCCGAACCGGCGCCGACCGACGAACCGATCACCCTGCGCCTGGCGATCGCCGACCCAGCGGTCGTCGTCGGCGAGCCGGCTATACTTGAATTCATCGAACAGGTGCGCACCCGCTCGGACGGCAACATCGTCATTGAGCCGGTCTGGGAAGCCCCCGGCTATGAGGAGGGTGTCGTGGCGGCGCTGAAGGCCGGCAAATACGAGCTGGGCCTGGCCGGCTCGCGCGCCTTTGATCTGCAAGACGTGACGGTCTTTCAACCCCTCCAAACGCCGTTCCTGATCGACAACGACGCGCTGGCGATCGCCGTCGCCACCAGCGACGCGGCGGCGCAAATGCTCGACGGACTGGCCTCGGCGGGGATGGCCGGCCTGACGTTATGGCCGGAGGACTTGCGCCACCTGTTCTCCGTGGACGTCGACCAGCCACTCCTCTCGCCCGAAGACGTTGCCGGCCTGACCATCCGGGTGCCTACTTCAGGTGTGACCCATGCCCTTGTGGAAGCCCTGGGCGGCCGCACGACGTTCGAAGACAGCGGCTTTCAGGGGGCTGAATCAGGGTTGGTTGCCGCAAGATCTTCAATTGAGGGCCGGCCTACCGCAGCGGGCAACGTCACCTTCTTTCCCAAATACGCGGTACTGTTTGCCAACGGGGCCGCGCTTGAGCGACTGAGCGATGAGCAGCGCGCCGTCTTGCATGAGGCGGCCACGGCCACCCGGGATAATGCGATCGCCAATCGGCCGAGCAGCGTGGACGCGGGCGCCGCCTGGTGCAATGAGGTCGGCGGCGCCATCGTGCTGGCGAGCGACGAGCAGTTGGCGGCGTGGGTGGCCGCCGCGCAGCCGGTCGTCGACCAGATCGAGGCCGACCCGGCGAACGCCGAGATGGTGGCCGCGATTCGCGCACTCAAGGCCAATACACCGCCGGGGCCGATGATCGCCGCCTGCGACGGCCCGGCCGACGACGGCCAAACCTGGTCGACCGGCCTGCCGCCCAACGGCGTCTGGACAGTTGAGCTGTCGGTGGACGATATGGCCGGGATGGGCTTGCTGGGGGACGATGTGACCTGGACTGCCGGCACTTATACGCTCACTCTGAACGATGGCATCGGCGTGTGGGGCTTTACTACCGAGCAAGGCGCCGGGGAGTGCGAGGGCGACTATTCGGCCGTCGAGGACGTGACGCGCTGGATGACGACGGACGGCCCATGCGCGCCGGTGACGGATACCCAGTGGCGTCTGGAGGATGACGGCCTGCATTTCCACCTGCTCGACATCCAGGACGGTGATTTTGAGGGAAACCGGGCGATCCTCGAAGCCAAGCCGTGGCAGAAGGTGGAGGATTAATTGTTCAATGATAAAGCAGTGAACCACATCGTTTAGGGCTATACATAAGGAGGAATCGACATGCAACACTACGTGTAAGTCATTTGAATAGCTGCTTAAATCATCAGGATAACAAGAAGGAGTTTTGGAAATGACTGACGATACAACTATCAAATCCTTGTTCGATCATGCCAAACAAAGCCCCGTTGGTTCAGGGGAATTTCCGCACCAGCCCACTGTCTACGCCACACTCGTAGAACATTTCTCTAATTCGCCGCATCCTCCAGGCAGTGAGGAATCCGCGGATATGGTGCTGTACGCCAACGGGCCGCTGACGCTTTCCCAGGATAAAAAGACGCTGTCCGGCGAGTTCCGCTTATGGAGAAATATTCATACACCTGAAATGCCTGATTTTTCCGGTGGCCCCCCTACTCCGGAAGATGCATTTGCCGATCAAAGCGAGAAGCTGTCTGTGGTGATCAGCATTTCGGTTAAGGGGGTAGCTACGTACCAGAGAAAGTTATCGGGCAAACCCATCGTGCCCCTGCCCCCCCAAGGGTGGAGCGCCATTTATCAAGACGGCCTGTTTGTCGAGAAAACGAAAGGCAATGTCAAAAGCCTGAGCTTTACGCTGGGATAAGTTCCGGGGCAATTTCTCTCTCGCTTGTGGATTCGCTGTTGGGTCTGGATTAGGAATCACGTTTAGCGAGCACGTCATCTGAATTGATTTGGGAGAAAATCACATGAAGGGGCTGCCGGCCGGCAGCCCCTTGTCCTTATATTTGTCTATCGGTAATTGAGAGAATCAGGCCCGCGCCCAATGCTTGTGCTCGACCAGCATACAGGCGTTCTGCACCACGTCCAGACCGGCGGCCTCGGCTTTGGCGGCGGCGGCGGCGTTGGCGATGCCCAGTTGCATCCACACCGCCTTCGCTCCGGCGGCGATAGCCTGCTCGACGAACGGCGGCACGTTCTCGCTGCGCTGGAACAATAGCACCAGGTCAACCGGCCCGGGCACGTCGGCCAGCGCGTCATAGACGGGATCGCCGTCCAACCCCTGGCTCGCGTTGGGGTTGACGGCATGGATGGTGTAGCCCTGGCGCTTCAGATAGGCGGGCACGTAATAGCCGGCCTTTTGGGGGCTAGTGGAGTAGCCGACCACGGCAATGCTCCGCGACTCGCGCAATATTTTTTCCATGGCTTGCTGTTCACTCATGCGGTTACCTCGTGATGATATGTAGCCCCAAGTGTGCCCAAGAATCGGCAATCGGGCAATCCTGAGCCTGATGACTTGCCGAGTTGGTGGACATTCATGGGAACCCATCCCTTCCGGCGGGGGTTATATAAATAGTGACATTTGGCATACCCAAACCATGACAAAACACCAAGCTCTGGGATTGCCAAACGATTGCCCTTGCCTTACACTAACCATGACCCACTCGAAAGCAATTCCTCTTTTCAACTACCACAGGAGTAACGACATGCAGAACTTTGGCGCTTTTGTGAGTCAATTCGGCGTAGAAAACCACGGAATCAATAACGCTGAAACCGTCTACTGGAACCTCACAACATCGATGCTCTATGAACAGGCGATTCGCCGCCACGAGGGCGCGATCGCCCATCTCGGCCCCCTGGTCGTCCAGACCGGCAGCCATACCGGCCGCTCGCCCAACGACAAATTCGTCGTCCAGGAACCGGGCAGCGAAGGCGACATCTGGTGGGGCAAAGTCAATCGCCCCTTCTCGCAAGAGAACTTCGATTATCTCTATCGCAAGATGCTGGCCTATACCCAAAATCGAGACATGTTTGTCTTCGATGGTTTTGTCGGCGCGGATCCGAAGTACCGGATGCCGGTGCGCATCATCACCGAGTACGCCTGGCACAATCTGTTTGCCCGCAATATGTTCATCCGCGAATTTGACCCGGAGAAGCTGCGCCATCACGAGCCGCAGTTCACCGTCATCGATATGCCCCGCCTGAAGGCTGAGCCGACGCTCGACGGCACGAACAGCCAGACGTTTATCCTGATCGACTTCGGCCGGCGGCTGGTGTTGATCGGCGGCACGGAATATGCCGGTGAGATCAAGAAGAGCATCTTCTCGGCCATGAACTACTACATGCCCAAGCAGGGCGTCATGTCGATGCATTGCAGCGCCAATTTCGGCGCCGACCGCAACGACGTGGCCCTCTTCTTCGGCCTCAGCGGCACGGGCAAGACGACCCTGAGCAGCGACCCCTCGCGCACTCTCATCGGCGACGATGAGCACGGCTGGAGCGACGACGGCGTCTTCAACTACGAGGGCGGCTGCTACGCCAAGGTCATCAAGCTGGACCCGAAGGGCGAGCCGGAGATCTTCGAGACGACCCGC
>CXWJ01008970.1_pt1 | contig 11151 bp, 13 predicted proteins | sample 590841 | NCBI WGS metagenome assembly CXWJ01 (sample SAMEA3498367, study PRJEB10139) | wastewater metagenome | biome: wastewater treatment plant; material: activated sludge | place: Austria | collected 2015-01-21 | reverse complement strand
TGATTATGTTCGTCAGCATGTTCATGACCGTGCGCGTCGTGGCCGTCTTGGGCAGTTTCGATGCCCGGAGCTTTCGGCAACCAGCGACTACTCGTAGCCCACGCAACCGCGGCAAGCACGCCGACGATCGCGACGGCAACCAGCCAACGACGACCATTTAATCCGGATTGCTTGGTTGAGCTCGACATAAAACGAAACCTTTATTGCTGGGCGTTTCCCCAAAAAGGGGTAGCTCCAAGTGAATGCGTAGCCGGACTGGGTAATTGAAAGGCAGGCCGAACGCGCTTGAGGAAATGCAAACGCTTGTCGCAAGCGACGCGCCGAAAGATCGCGCAGAAGTTAGCGCGGGGCTCAGATTAGAAGCACGCCAACCGCAAGGTGCAGGCGCAATGGTGGCGCGCAAATTCGGCCAACGGCAAAATCGGTCGAATGCTGCCATTCCGACTGCAAAGAAAATGCTGCCGGTAGTGGCACCGTAACCATAAAATAGAAACCGAAATCGACAAGACTATTGGTCGTTACTGTTTGGGATACCAGCCAATGGCACGATGCGTGCGGACATGCGTGGTGTTCGCCGGGAAATTGGCCCTGGTCTAACATGCCGTAGTTTTCGCACGAGCCAAGTTGAAACTGTTGCGAGGAGTCCGGCTGCGAATGATCGTGACCGTCGTGGGCACGTTCCTTCTCGTGGCAATGCGCAGCAGTCCTGGCGCAACGGCAGTGTCCAGTGGCGCTTTGCGATGTCGAGGCAAATACGTGCCCACAGCACCCGAAGACGCTGTGTGCCAGCACATGAAGGCCAACGATGATTGCGACGAACTGTTTCATCGACAACAAGTCAACTAAGAAATATTAGTGAAACGACTTAACATTGTCCGCAGTAGGCCCAAGTTAGTCTAGGTCAGCTTTTGTCCCGGAGACGTTCCACCAAATGCTGCCAGCGACTATTATCTGTAAAAATGGCCGAAACACGCACTTCCAGCGGTCGGCGACGCCAAGTCGAGGCACACCGGTGAGAAGCTCCCTATTTCACAAGCACGTTATGCCGCCTTGGGCCGCCGACCCCTAGTAAGCTCGATTGCGAATTCGCGGGCAATTCTGCCGAGCGTATGATCGCATATTGGGATTCCCGTTTGCCGCTGCGCTCCGGCGATTCCGTGCTCTCGAATGAGTTCAGCCAGATACTTGCGGTCAGCGGGCAAAAACGTAAACGGTCGACCACGCCGGCCTTTCCGTTTCATAATACCTTTTCCTTATGTTTAGAATTTACCTCGTTAGTGTGGACAACAACCTGACGTACATCTGCCGGACGAACCAGAACTTCCGGACCCTGGCGAGAACCCGCCTGAAACAAATCCGCCTTTCGTTGCATTGCTAGACTCAGGCAAATCTTCAGGGTAAAAGCCTTCTAGAGGATCTTTGCTGGGCGAATCTTCGCTAATGGTAGCGTTGCCAGTAGGCCCAGAGAGTGGCGTCGATGCGGTTTGTGAGGACCGGTCAACCATCGCAACCGAATCTTCGGCCGGCACCCGATTGTTCGGTGCAGCCCACTTAAATCCGGGAATTGTGTTTGCTGTGGTACGGCAGCCCAGCGCTGCGACAGTGATAGTTCCGAATGCAAATGCACAAAACAAGGAAGAGCGGATCATACTTTCGCTCGCTTCAAGTATTTTTGAATGAAGAGGAAATACATTACGGAGAGGGAGTCGCCAAGCTGTCGCTAAGTAGCAGACCTTCAATTTCTGCCCAACTCCGCCAAAGGGCGCCGAGCGCATCGAGATAGGCCAGGTTGGTTTGAGAATAAGTCCGCTGGGCGCTTAACAGATCGAGGTATCCAAGCTCGCCTAAGCGATAACCGTGCTGCACCAAACCAAATGTTTCTTTCGCCTTTGGCAAAATCTGCGTGCTGTACGTCTCGGCTTGCGATCGAGCCGTTGAATATTCTTGGAAGGCGGCCGCCAGTCGTTGTTTGAGATTTAGCTCAACACGATCCGCATTGCGTCGCGCTTGTGTGATTTCTGCCTCGGCCTGGCGGATACCACCCTGGTTGCGATTCCAGAGCGGCAGTGGGATGCCCATTTGAACACCTGCGATCGTGTCCTCGGTCGCGTTGTCGAACTGAACCATGAATTGGGTGTTAATGTCTGGAATGGGCTCCACGCGGGCGCGTTGCAGGGCCGTTTGAGCACGAGCCAATTCGGCCATGGCGGCCGCCACTTCGGGACTGGTTGTCGTGACTCGTACAAGTTGATCATCCCAGTTGAGTAATTCGGGCAGTTGGCCCACGTCACCGGTTAGCCGCTGTATTGACAAGTTGCTTCCGACGATAGCCGATAGCCGCCGCCAGGCCGCCAGCTGCTCATTCTGCGCAGCTAGCGCTAAAATCGCGGCGTTCTGCTGTTCAACTTGTGTCTGCAACAAGCCGGCCGTTGGAATTTCTTCGGCTTGCAGCANNTGACTAATTCCGCGGCCAAGTCGGCCCGCCGTTGTGCCACGAGGGCAGAATAGTAAGCCTTACGCACGTCGGTTTGCACGCGAAGTTGCATCCCTGCGAGCTGCTGCTCAGCTTGCTGAATCTCTTGTGTAACCACCGCTCGATTGAGCCGCAGCTTTCCTCCGGTGATGAACTCTTGACCGACATATCCACCTTGTTGACCGGCACGCCCTTCATCACCGACCTCGGACGCAACGTAGCCGGCTGAAGGATTGGGTGGTAGTCCGGCTTGTACCCACTTGCCGCGCAGCGCCCGCACGCGAGCTTCGGCCTGAGCGACAGCCGGATTACTAGCAAGCGCCATCTGTTCCAACTCTTGCAGCGTGACCTCAGCACCCGGCGATGCGATTGCGGGTGGCATCAATTCGCCTTCGATGGCTGCTGGTGGTAGCGCTCCACCTGAGGGTGACACCGGCTGCTGACGGGCGATCGATTGAAATTGGATATCGGATTGTTCGGGTTCGTTTGCCGGCGACGAATCGAACGCAATGCTCGGTAAACGCAAAGTCTGCGCCGCGGCTACACCGTAACTGGCAACCAGACCTACAACCAGCAGTTTGGATAGGGCACGTTTCATATTCGGCATCCTTGCCTTTGTTTCAATTGGCGCGCTACCACGTTAGCGCTGAGGTCTTTCGCGCTATGCGTGCCGTAGTGCGGGGACAATCTCCGTTCTCGCCGCATGCCACCCAGGGGCGACACCCGCGAGCAATCCCACTGCGAGTGATGCGACCAGGCCTTGCAATGCAATCTCCCATGACGGACGAAATGCGATCGTTACTCCTTCGGCAGCCACTGACATCCCCGACCAAGCCAGGAACAACAGGCCGGCCGTGACGCCAAGTGCGCCGCCCAGCGTGCTGAGCAAGGTGCTCTCAATCATTACGAGTCGGAATACTCGAAACGGTCGAAAACCAAGTGTCTGCAATACGGCATGTTCCTTGATCCGATCTTGGACAGACATCACCGTAGTCGTTGCCACCAGGGATAGCACAAGCCCAACACAGGCATAACCAAGCCAATGAATGAAGCCGATCAGTTCTGCGAGGTCTGCCAAAGTATCTGCTTGAAACATGCCTTTGGTGCGAGTGGTGGTCGCGACAGGACCGGCGTGAAAGCCGCTGTCGATCGTTGCCGCGATGGCATCCGGGTCAACACCGTCGGCAAGATGTACTTCCAGTTGCGTGACCGTCCCGACATCCTCTTGGCCGCGAGCACGTTGCAAGAAATCCAGATGCGTGTAAATCAATCCTTCATCAGCCGCGTTTTCTGAATGGAAAATGCCGGCCACGAGCACCGTGATATCGCCGATCGTGAATTTCTCGCCAACGGAGAGTTTGCGCCGCGACGCCACCGCCTGTCCCACCAGTGCGCCGTCTCCTTGGCGCGTGAAGGTATCCCAGCTTCCACTTTTGAGTTCCAAGTTGCGCCATTTCTTCAATTGGTCAGGCGTTAAACCTTGGAACACGATGGCATCGAGACTAGCTCGACAATTATTCGTGAAGACTTTGATGGGCACGACATCCGAGACACCCAACTGTTTGGCGATCGTGCGGCTATAGTCTTGCGGAATGCGACTGCTCTGCGGGCAGAAGCGGTTTTCTTGAAAAACAATCAGCGTGCGGCCGGCCTCGCTATTCTCGGTCAGCGCGTACAACCCTTGTTGCACGGAGCCAACGAAGCAGAACACCAATAGCGCGACTGCCGCGCCGCTGATTGTCAGTAGGCTCCGCGTGCGGTGCCGCCAAAGGCTTTTCAGAATGTAAGGAATAAAGCTAAACACGATTAGGCAGTCCTTAAAGCGCGGGGAACAATCTGTGTGCCATTCTCAACCAGCTTGCCACGTTCTAGCCGGACTTGGCGAGTGGCACGTAAGGCGGCCTCCGCGTCGTGCGTAACCATGAGAAGTGTCATACCAAGTTCTTTGTTGACTCGCTGGAGTAGCGTCAAGATTTGTTCGGTAGTGTCTGCATCGAGACTGCCGGTTGGCTCATCGGCAACGACGATTGTTGGGTTGGCAACAATGGCACGGGCGATTCCGACACGCTGCTCTTGGCCGCCGGACATTTGTCTCGGATAGTGCCCGGCCCGGTTGTTCAGATCGACGGCTGCCAATGCGACTTCGACTCTCTTCCGTCGTTCAGAAGCGGACATCGACAGAAGAAGTAAGGGCAGCTCGACGTTCTCATAAGCCGTCAACACAGGTATTAAATTGTGCGTTTGGAATACATAACCGACGTGAGCCGCTCGCCAATCCGCAAGACGCCCCCGCGAAAGCTTGGTGATGTCGGTCTCATCCACGAAGATTTCGCCCGAATTGACACAGTCGATTCCAGCCACCAAATTCAAGAGCGTGCTCTTGCCTGAACCGCTGGCGCCCATGAGGGATACGAAGTCGCCTTCGTCCACAGTCAAATGGACCTCATCAAGCGGACGAATGGTCTCGTCTCCGCTTACGAATTCTCTCGTAACGTCGATTACTTCTACGAGCGACATAACTGGGGCTCCTGTCTCTTACTTGCGAAGTACTTGCGGCTATTTCGCGAGGCTTGCTGCGTGCGGTTTGCTTGCCTGTTCGGATACTCTGCCAGCGGTAGTGCGCGACCAGTCGTTTTGAGATGCTTCTACAGCGACCACACGTATCCGTGAGCCATCCGACAAGGATTCGCGACCGGAAACAATAAGTTTCGCCGTTGGATCGAGTCCCTGCGCAATCTCGACTAGTTCGTCGGTGCCGGCTCGCCCAAGCTGCACAATCTGGCGGCGCGCCGCACCGCTAAGAGGATCCACAATCCAAACGGATGAACTTCCCTCGGTTCCCGCGATCAGCGCGCGGGGAACAAGCAGTCGTAGTGATTCCTGATCCGTGCCGGCGGTTGTCATCGATTGAGGCGGCGCAAGAAAGGTGACTTGAGCCAACATTTCTGGCGTGAGTACTTCGGGTGGCTGCGCAATCGCAACCTTAACTTGGAGAGTATTTTTTTGAATGTCGGCGCGTGTTGTCACCCACAGAACCTCGCCTTCCACAGGTTTGCCGAGTGCCGCGGTTTCAATCGACGCTGGCTGCCCGATTCGTACTTGTGGTACGTCCTCTAACCGCACGTCGACGCGGACCTGTAGACTATCGGGGTCGTAGAGACTTACCACTGCGCTAGAGTTTTGCACCGACAGTGGATCGAGTCCTGCAAGTGCTTTGCCTGGTTTGGCATCAACTGTCAGCACGCGGCCGGAGATTGGTGCGCGGATCACCATCCGGTCGAGGTTGAGCCGCGCCACGTCGACGGTCAATTGCACCTGGTCGCGTCGGGCTTGAGCCGCGACGAAGTCACCTTCGGCGGCCGACACGGCCCGCTTTTGCTCGGTCATCAATTCTAACTGTTGGCTCAGGGCGGCACGCTTTCTTTCGAGTGCCGCAACTTGTGCTTCCATCGTGGGCTTCCGAGCCCGCAGTTCGGCCAGAGCGCTGTCGGCCGCAGCAAGTTCGGCCCGTGCTTCTCGGAGCACACGCCCGGCAATAGCAGGTCCGGCGCTCTCTTTGCGGTCGACGTTGTCCGCCGACAGTTGGCGGCGAGTTATCGCCGCCTCAATAGTGTAGGGCAAGTTGCCAAGCGAGAGCTTCGTTTCTTCCAGCAGCGATTCCGAGTCGGCGAGCGCTGCTTTCAGTTCATTGGGATTTTCAAGGGCGGCCTTGGCTGCGGCCAGTGCGGTCTCAGCACTCCGCGCGTCAGAGTCAGCAAGGCGCAGGTTCGCTTCGGCCTGCTGGAGCGCCAACTTCGCATCGATCTCGACAAGTTTGACCAATGGCTGCCCCTTCTCAACACGCTCGCCTTCCACCACTAGCAGTTGTTCGATGACGCCGGAAGCCAGAGAAGAAACCGTAACGGCAGTAGGTCGCGGCTCAACCCAGCCGGCTGCTTGAAATAGCGGAGTTCCTTCTTGTTGAACTTCCGCCCGCGTCACGATTACCGGCGTCACCGTAACATCTTGGGCGGGCAAGAAACTGTCGCGCGCAGACCAACCCATGAGACCCGCAAATGCTCCTAAAAGGCCTATCGGAGCAACATATCGAGAAATCACATGGCGTGGCATTTTTAACGCAGTCGACGGCGGGGTGCGTCGCTCAAACGAAAGCTGCCGCAGATCGACGGTTACCGCCGTCGCATCTGCCGTCTGAGTCTTTTGGTTGTTCTCGCTCATGGTATATCGCTTCGTTAAATCGCTTTGATCGCTTCGACTACTGGCAGACGCATGGCCTTCGCTGCTGGCGGAATTGCCCCAATGATGCCGAGCGCGGCCGACGTGGCGCAGGCGATCAAGATGCCAACGCTGTCCACTCGAAGCATGAATGCGCCCATTGTGAACCGGACGGCCGTGCCGTTTACGAACAGCAATCCCAAAAGACAGGCCACAAGCGCTCCGGAGCAAGAAAGCAAAGTGGCTTCCTGGATCAGCGTCAGGAGAATCGCACGCCGACGAAAGCCCATTGCTTGCAGCGTGGCCAATTCTCTGACTCGCCCGACAACTGCACCGTACATTGTGTTGAGGCCAGCGAATACGCCCGATCCCGCAACCAAACAGACGACGACCCATCCGAGCATCCGGACCGGTCGATAATGCTTTTGCAGGTCCGCGTAGTAAGCAATTTCCGAAACGGCCTTCAGTTCGAGATCGATCCGCTCGCGGCAGAACATGTCGACATCTGCGGCGGCCTCCCCGGAACTCATCGTTACCGCCACCAAACTTAAATCTTGCCGCTTTAGCGCTGCCTGCAAATCATCTAGCGGGCACCACAGCTCGGACTCAAACGCAGCGCCATTCGCTGTGAATAGGCCACTAATCTTCCAATGGTGGTCGTCAAACTCGACTGTTTGACCGATACCAAGCGACTCATTGTCGCAGCCAAGTTTCGAGTTAGCTAACCTGCCAACGAGTACCTCGCCCGGACCAGGCCAAGTGCCTTCAATGATCTGAACTTGCTGGCGAACGAGTGGCGCGGCAGTCGTGACGCCGCGGACCAATCCTAAGCCACCTTTCTCTTGGTCTTTGGTTTTAATGCGCGTTCCCAAGTACAGCTCCGGCGACACATATTTCACTCCGTGCTGCTGACGAACACCAGCTATACTCGCGGATAACAATGCCGGTGTTCGTGCGGGAACAGCCGAGTTCTCAATATCGGCGCCAGATGACATTGAGTACACAAGCACCACATTCGGTTGGCCTGTCGCCGCCAGCGACGACTCTAATCCACGAATGAAGCCCACGACGACCAGAACTAGCAGAACCACGATTGATAGTCCCGCCAGCGTTAAAGCGCTCCGTGACGGCCGCCGAAATAAATTCCGGACGCCGTAATCCCAAGGCAAGCGTCGTCTGGCCATTGCAGTTGTCCCTGACTCGATTTAAATAAAACTAGCGGCGGACGTGTACGCCCTTGGCGAGCACAACGAAGTTTCCCGCGTCATCTTTGCTGACGTTGCCAGTAACAACGACCATATCGTTTTCAGCTACTTTTAAGAGTTGTCGAGCGTCCACGGCAAGCACTTTCCCGCTGTCGTCGACTATCTTTACGAGCGTTGTGCTACCAGCTCTTTCGGTAGCGCAGCATTCATCCATGCAGATCTCTCCAGAAGCGTTTTCCGTGCCGTCGGCCACTAGCACCATCGATGCATCGAGGAGCATGAATGCGGCGCGACCATCAATCCAGGGGTTCTTGGCACCGCCGATTCGTCCGACGATGACGATTGGTTCACCGTTCTTTGTCGATTTGCGAGCTTCGATGACTCCGATCGCTTCATCGGGTTCGCTGACCAGAAGATACTTTGATCCATCAAAGGAAACCGACGTGACGGTCTGTCCGCTGACGCTGGCAGAAGAACTTTCACCACAACCAGTCAACGCCGTCGAAATCGCTGCCGCCAAAGCTATTGATATAACGAGTCTCATCGAACTTCTCCTTGAATTTCAGGATAGGTCGATCGGACAGCGGTAGCCGGCTTGGCATCGTCCGCTCGTTCGATCGTCATCACGCCATATGGTCCACTAATCGCAATTGGCTCGCTATGTGCACGGTCAGCGGCGCTCGCGAGTGCGAACGGCGAAAGTAATGCGCCGTTGACCGTTTGCATGAACAGTGTGCGTTGGGACATATTGACGCTGACGTTTTCCACGCCTTGAATTGCATGTAGTTCATTGGCAATCTTTTGGGCTGCCTCTTTGTCTTGCAAGCTCCGAACTTCAAGCGAATAACGGCCTGCAGGCAGTCGCTGTTCTGGCTTGAGTTTATCGGGTCGCGTTAAAACGTAAGTAACACTGGCCGTGACCAGTTTCGAGGGGCCGCCTTTGCCTTTCTCGACGGCGAACCAAATTCGCTCCACAGTCAGCTTTGGCGATGACTTTGCCGTCACAGTTACTAACCGGTTAGGAACGTCGGCTTCGACGGTTGTGACACCGGGGGCGGCATACAGTTGAGCTGCGACCTTTTGAGCACAGCCTTGGCAGCACATTTCGTCGGCGACAATCTGAACCTTAAAAACGCCTTGCTGGGCAACAGCCATCGTCGCAACGCCCTGAATGACGATCGCGAGGATTAGCGTTGAGCAGGTTTTTAGTGTTTGAAAACGGAACATGCGGGTATCCCTCCGTGATTGGTCTTCGTGACAGTCAGACGGTTAGCCCCGTCTCGCCTGCCGCTGACATCTTGAACGGCGCATGGCAAACAGGGTCAACGCAAACGGATTTCTAAGCCCCACTCACAGGCGATGAGCCGCCATCAACGTGGGAGCACTTGAAGAAAGGTCGCTAACGTGACACGACCAATGAGAAGAGCACAATCAGATGAGGAAGCGGCAGAGCCGCGCGCACGCCTCCGCGGCGGAGAGCTTAGGGATCGCATCTGGCGCTAACGTTTCGAGGTCAATGCGGTCTGGCTGACACTCCACGCGAATAATGGAGGGCATTTCCACCTGGAGGGTCAAAGCTCGCACGTTTGTTGATTCTGTCGCATTTCGCGGCGCTTCACGTGGGTCTACCGGCTGACAACACCAGCAATCTGGTCCACAGGGCGATTCGTCGCTGCTGTTTTGACGTGGTTTTTCGCGCGGCGCGGCCGATTTATGTCCACAGCATCGTTCACGATCTAAGCCGGTGACAACGACTGCATCGCCCCGTTCAGCTAGCCGCGGTTTAATACAACCTGCGAGCCGGCATAACGAATGGGTTTGTTGCAAGCAGGGCATCAAAGCGAGCGCAACGCCACCGAGGACAATCAAGCATTTCAACTTGCCTCGGCTATTACTCATTCGTGTATCACCAAACACTGACAGCGCAATACAAGACGCATATCAGTGGAATCGGTAAAATCGCGAGTGGGGTTTAGGATATCTTTGCAGATTACGCCTCCTATCGTCAACCACAACATTGTCGGTGAAATCACTACTGCGCATTGTTATGCGGTCACGGACAATATGGTAGCAGTTCGAGCAAAGCCGTAACCATTGTGGATTTGTCGTGAGTGCTTGCAGGCAGGTCAAAAAGCAGCGAGTGAAACATTCTATTGGCAGCTTAAGCTGTTAACTACAAGCTTGTTGAACAAGATAACTAGCATTTTGAGGAATCGTGTAGCGGGCGTGAATCACATCCTGTGATGAGGAAAAGGTCGCTCGCGAATGCTCACGTAATATCGGGACTTCGGCGCGAGGACGAGACAAGTTAGGGCAAGCTCGGTAGGGGCACCTCTCCCACAGTTTCCGTCAAGGTAGTCGTACCACCAACCACTCGTATCAACTCCGCATAGCGATTATGGTAAACCGCCAGAGCTTCTTCCTGCTTTTCACGCACGTCTATCAGCTGTCGCTGCGCGATTGCCAAATCGAGAAAACTGGATTTGTTCACGTCATAGTTAGAGCGGGCAGCAGCGACGTTTTGTTCCGCAGCAGGAACCAACCGCTCGGCATAGAGCTGCAACGTGCGGTGACTTTCGTGGACTTGCTCGTAAGCGGCCGCAACTTCGTAGCGAATATCCAGTTTGCGCTGTTCATACTCGGCACGTTGCTGGCTGAGCTTAAAAAGCGCCTCCTGGACCGCAGCATGAAGTTTGCCCCGATAAATCGGCACGTTGAGGTTGACCCCAACCTGAGCCCGCAAATCACTCTGGGTGTCGGCCGGCTGCCAGAATGAATCGTATCGTCCGAAGACTTCCACGTCCGGATAGTATTCCTTGCAAGCTAGTGTAACGGCGGCTTGCTCTGCGCGAACGCGAGATTCTAGCGCTGCCAAATCTGGCCTTTGACTGACGGCGAGTTGCTGAAGTGTTTCAATTTCCGGCTCCAGTGAGGGACTGTTCAATTGCGATGGCGGTGGCGGCAAGGGAGCAAATGGTTCTTGGCGCAACAGTGTGTTGATACGCGCAGTAGCTAAGCGGTTCATCCGTTCCAATTCGATAGTCCGCCGCTCCAGCTCGGCCAACTCCACATCGGCTTGGAGCACGTCTTGCTGGGTCACCTGATTCGCCTGATACCGCGACTGTGCAGTTTTGCGAAATTGCTGAATGACTGCTAGGTTCTGGCGGTTCAACTCCAATTGGCGATGTGACAAATAATAGTCGAAAAATGCTAGTTGGGTCGCTTCCGCGAGGCGCAAGCGACTGTCTTCCATGTCGT
>CXWJ01018545.1_pt1 | contig 11152 bp, 8 predicted proteins | sample 590841 | NCBI WGS metagenome assembly CXWJ01 (sample SAMEA3498367, study PRJEB10139) | wastewater metagenome | biome: wastewater treatment plant; material: activated sludge | place: Austria | collected 2015-01-21 | reverse complement strand
CGCGTGGCCTAGTCCATTCTATCGACCAGGCCACGCGGCCGCTGCGCACGGCGTTAGGCGATGATCTCATGTGCCACTTCGCCAGCCACATCGGTGAGCCGAAAATTGCGGCCCGCGTAGCGGTAGGTGAGCCGTTTGTGGTCGAGTCCGAGTAGATACAAAATCGTCGCATGGAGGTCGTGCATGTGAACTTTCTGCTCGACGGCATGATGCCCAAATTCGTCGGTCGCACCATAGGAAAAACCCGATTTCACCCCGCCTCCGGCTAACCAGACAGTGAAGCCATTGGGGTTGTGGTCGCGGCCAGTGCCATTATTTTCCGCGAATGGATTGCGGCCGAATTCCCCACCCCACCATACGAGCGTATCTTCCAAGAGTCCACGTTGCTTCAAATCGGCCAGCAGGCCGGCAATGGGTTTATCGACACCCGCCGCGTGAAGCGCATGTTTCGGCATATTGGAATGTTGATCCCAAGGGGGATTGTTCGAGTTGTCCGTGTAGTTGACTTGAATATAGCGGACTCCCGCCTCCGCCAAGCGTCGCGCCATCAGGCACTGCCGACCAAAGTCGTCGGTCTGCTTGCCGCCGATGCCATAGAGATCGAGCGTGGCTTGTGTCNNGCTCCTTGGCCTGCTCGTGATTGAGCGCTTGCACGAGATCGAACTGTGACTGCTGGGCAGCTTGCGAACGCTCGCCGTTCAACAGGTAGCGAATCTTGGAATCTTTCGCAGGAATGCCGACGCGGCCGATGGCCGTCCCTTGGTAGGCGGCGGGCAGGAAAGCATTGCTAAGGTTTCGGGGACCGCCGTTACTCATGGAGGGACTTAACGCCACAAAGGCGGGCAGATTCTCGTTCTCTGTCCCGAGGCCGTACGAGCACCAGGCCCCCATCGAGGGCCGGATTAAGTTCGTGGCGCCAGTATGCAGAAAGAGCGTGGCTGGGCCGTGCGCGACACCTTCAGTGTGGAGACCGTGGAGAAAACACAGGTCATCCACGTGTTGGGACATTTCTGGGAATAAATCGGAGGCCCACTTTCCTGATTCGCCACGTTGCCGAAATTTCCACAGCGACTTCATCACGCGCGATTCGGCCCCCTTGCCCGTGCGGGCCAGGTTCCGCGCGTCATTAAAGATTCGCATCCGGCCATCTTCCCGGTCTAAAAGTGGTTTATAGTCGAAGCTATCGACCTGACTAACACCACCAGCCATGAAGAGGAAGATGATTCGTTTTGCCCGCGGCGCAAAGTGTGTCAATTTGGGGGCCAGCGGGTTGGCCGCCGCACACTCGTTGCTGAGTAGGCTAGCTAGGGCGACTGACCCGAAGCCGCAAGCCACGTCCCGCAGCATGCGACGTCGCGTCATCGGGATCGAATGACAACAAACATGCATGTGTTCGGTCTCCGCCAGTCGCAGATCGTCAATCCAAGTATCGAAAGTCAACACATCCAAACAAAGCTTGGAACAATTGTTCCCACTTGGCAACCCGATTCTTCGCAGTTGTCGGGTTAAATCCCTCCCCTTCGGGCTCAACAACTGCTGCTGTCGCAATTGTTCGTTCTTCCGGCGATGGGAAGCGTCCCAAGGTTTCGCAGAATGCCCGCTCGAGCCGTTTGTGGTCTGTCACATCATCCATTGCCAGCGCTCGTTCCGCGGCCGCCCGGGCCAGTTCCATCACGAAAGGGCTATTGAGCATCAGCAGAGCCTGTGGCGCGGCGGTCGTAGCATTACGCTGCGCGACAACGCCGTTTTGGTCGGCAAAATCGAATACCTCAAACAACTCGTGCATGCGGTTGCGGAAAGCGGGAGTATAAACACTGCGGCGTGTGTCGGAAAACACGTAGCCATATTCGGTGGGACGATCGCCGTCGCTTTTATCCAGCACGGCTGGATCCAGAATGTTTTGTCCTCCGATCGCGAGATCGAGCTTGCCGCTCACCAGCAATATTGCATCTCGCAGCGATTCGGCGTCGAGCCGCTTCCGGTTCATTCGCCACAACAAACGGTTTTCAGGATCGACGGCGGCCGCTCGCTCGTTGGCTTCCGTGCTCATGCGATAGCCATGCGACATGACAATCTCGCGAATGAGTTGCTTTGTGGACCAACCCTGCTTGACAAAGGTGTCGGCCAAGTAGTCGAGCAATTCGGGGTGGGACGGAATTTCGCCGGCGGTGCCAAAATTGTCGACGGTTCGCACCAAGCCGGCGCCCATCAAATAATGCCAGACACGATTCACATAAACGCGCGCTGTGAGTGGATTTGCCGGCGAAGCAATCCAACGTGCCAAATCTAATCGACCACTCGCATTCGCGGAAATCTGGGGAGGAGCGCCCGTCGTGGCAACTTGCAAAAATCCGCGCGGCACAACGGCGCCTTGATGACGGATACTACCGCGAATACAAATCTTGCAGTCCTCGATCACCGGGCCATCTTCGACCGCCATCGCTTTTGGGCCAGGTGGTCCGGTTTGCTTGAGCGCCGCCAATTCTTTCTTGAGCGCGTCGATTACGTTCTTGTCTACGCCTCTCTGCTGATCGTTGGCTTCGGCAAGCAAGCGATTCTTTTCATCAATCGTCGCCTCATATTTCTGGAACTCTGCCCTTTCCTGCTCATCCATCGGCAGCGGGCGGGTCATCCATTTCGATACGTTTTCATGGACCAACACGTGGGTGCTCTTGAGAATTCCGGCCAGCGCGTAGTAGTCGGCCGTGGGGATCGGGTCGAATTTGTGATCGTGGCAGCGAGCGCAAGCAATCGTCATCCCCAGTAGTCCACGCCCGATCGTATCGAGCTGCTCGTCAACGACATCCATTTCTAAAGCGCGCTTGTCTTGTTCTTCATAATTATGCGCGCCCAAGAGCAGATACGCCGTGGCCACAAGATGGTCGTGCTCTTCGGTAGCATTGGCGTGAGGAAGCAGATCGCCGGCGATTTGCTCAACGATAAACTGATTGACCGGCCTATCGTCATTCACTGCGTTAATGACATAGTCGCGGTATCGCCAGGCGTCCTTGAATACCATCGACCGCCCTCCCCCGCTCGATTCGGCGAAGCGGNNATCTGCGTCGGCCGCGGGCGTCAGCGATTTCTCCTCCAGTTTCGCCAATAGAAATCGATCGATTCCGCAGAACGGCCAAGCCTCGTTGTTGACGGCGGGTGGGGTTTGTGAACGCACCGGTTGGAATGCCCAAAACTGCCGGCCCGCTTCTAAGTCGAGCGCTTTCTGCGTTGGTGCGGGGATATCGTCGATGCGCGGATCTGGCAGGCCCATGCTCACCCAGCGTTCGAAGTCGGCAATAACAACGTCAGGCAACTTGCCGGACGGCGGCATCTCGAGCGCCTCATACTTCAAGGCTTGAATGAGCAAGCTCGCGTCCGGTTCCCTTGGAACGACGGCAACTCCCGAATCGCCGCCAGCCAGCAAGCCGGCTCGACTATCGAGGCGCAGCCCCCCTTTCAAAATTTCGGCCTCGCCGGAATGGCACGAGTAGCACTTCTCGACCAGGACAGGGCGAATCTTGGTTTCGAAAAATTCGAGATCAGCGGCCGACGGTTTGGCGATTTCTTCCGCCCGTGATGTGCCGACAAGGGTTGCCCAGGCAATGGCGAAGCAAAGAACGCCCGGCTGAACGACCTTAGCCAATTGGCGGAACCGCATGATGAAAGTTTCCGTCAGCCACCGATTGGCCCGACGCGCCTATGGCACGCGTGACCGACTGAAGAGTGCCCAACACCATCGTAACCGAAAGCCGAGAGAGTTGACAGACTTTTTTGGTGGTGGGCCGCCACTCGATCCTGAATAGTTGACCTTAAATTGCATTCCCCACAAATAGCTATTCGTCATTGGCATTCTTGGCGGCTCGCCTCTGCCCCTTCGCTGCGGCGCGCCGAGCTTTCTGCAAGCCACCCAGTTCTGCTGGCCGCGCGCCAGCAAAATGCTCTATCGTCGCCCGGAGTTGTTTGGCGACGGCTGCATCTTCGCCAGACAGATTCCCCTCGCGTTGCGGCTCGCCTTCCTCGAACGGATCCGTTGTGAGATTAAAAAAACGCCCATCTTGATGAAGCTTGCGCGTGGTCGTCATCGCGAATTCAGACTCTGGTTCAGTTCCGCCATCCCTTGAGTACCACGAATAGAGCCATTCGCGCGGCGTGCCTTTCTCGCCAAGAGCCTGGGGCAAGAAGCTCTGCCCGTCCATCGAAAGTGAGCCTGGCACTTTGACGCCGGCGGCTTCACACAGCGTCGGAAGAAAATCGACGCTTGAAACGAGGTCGTTATCTACCCGCCCGGCCGGAATGTGCCCCGGCCAACTGACAATCAGCGGCACGTGCATCCCCCGTGCGGTCGATTGACCTTTGCCACCCGGATAATTGGTGCCGTTGAATCGAGACGTAATACCAACTCCCGTGCCATTGTCGCCCACAAAGAGGATCAACGTGTCGTCGCGGAGCCCTAGCTCATCAACTCTGGCTACGATCGTTCCGACGAGCTTATCCATGTAGGTCACCATTTCACCAAAGTGTTTCACATCCCGTTTTCCTTCTTCCCCATATAGCGTGGCGTCCCAATCGGCGCTATCGGGCGTCGGTTGAAACGGCGCATGGGTCAGCATCATGGGATAGTAAAGGAGGAAGGGCGAGTCTTTATGCCGTGTGATGAAATCGAGCGCAAAATCGTTGACCAAATCAGGCCCATACTCGCCGTTGTTGAAATCGCGCTCCTGGCCGTTATACTCCAATCCTGGATTGGCGTACCGAGGAGGTCGCCGCGTGTGCTGCCAGAGGCAGGATTCATCGAATCCAAGTTCCCGTGGTAGCTCCGGCACGCGACCCAATTGCCATTTACCGGCGATTCCAGTCGCGTAGCCAGCGTCTTTCAATAGCTGGGCAAACGTCGTTGCCTTCGGATCGATCTCACCGAAACGAATGTAGTTGCGAACATTCGAAATTCCGGTCATCAATTCAACCCGCGTGGGCGTGCAGACGGGCTGGACGTAACATTCGGTAAAGCGAATGCCGGCCGCAGCCAGTCGATCAAGATTCGGCGTCTCGTACGATTCGCCGCCGTTGGCGCGAATCGTCTCGTAACCCAGGTCATCCGCCAGAATGAGGATAATATTGGGTTGCCTCGCCACCGCTGGAAAGGTCGGAAAGCAACAGTAAATGACCGTTGCAAGCAGGCAGACAATGGCGATAGTGCGATTCATCTGATAAATCCTTCGAGTGGGACCTACTTTACCGATGAGCAGAGGCCATTTATCGTATCATAAAATCTGGCCATTTTGGTTGACACCTTGAACTTCGGCCAATGGTCTACGAATTCCATCCCTCATGCGGAAGTACTTTCATGCATCTTTTCATAGTTCTCGTTTTCGCCCTGACGACTGTTGCTCCCGGCACGAGTTTCGCCGCGAACGAACCGTCGAAAGAATGGAAATCACTCGGCACGACCGCATCGTTCTCCGGTTGGCGAGATCATCAGGGTTGGACCACCGCCAACGATGCATCGCTGGACTCTAAAGAACCCACGCATCTCCGCACAACGCCGGGTGATAAAATCCTGGTTTCTGCCGGCGAAGGAGTCAACTTATTGAGCGCCGACGAATTCCAGGACGTGGAGGTTCGTCTGGAATTCATGATTCCGAAGGACGCGAATTCAGGCGTCAAACTTAATGGCCTGTACGAAATCCAAATCATCGATTCGCACGGAAAGAAAAAACTACGGGGCGACGATTGCGGCGGAGTTTACCCGCGCGGCGAAAATGAGCCTGACTACCATGTGATCGACGAAGGCTTTCCGCCGCGCGTGAACGCAGCGAAGCCCGCGGGAGAGTGGCAGACCTTGGAAATTGGCTTTAAGGGACCACGTTTTGATGAGGCGGGCAAGAAGACGTCCAATGCAAGGTTCACCCGCGTTGTGTTGAATGGCAAAGTCATCCATGAAAATGTTGAACTCCCCTGCCCGACCGGCGCCAACTGGCGGCTCGCAGCGGAGATTCCTCGCGGCCCCCTCATGCTTCAAGGGGACCATGGACCGGTGGCATTCAGAAACATTGCCGTCCGAACCTCGGATTGATTTTCCGCTGACGCTCGACGCGACATATTTTCCCCTTAACGGGAATGACTTTCCATCACGCTAAGAAAGTCTGCCCAACTGTCCATGTCTATTATGCCGACAGTAAGGTCTGCGACGCTCGAGGCAGGGCCGTTTGTGACAAACTTTCAGTTCCAGCGCAGCACCCCCCAACGTACAATTTTCGAAGTGAACGTGCGGCGTGCCCCCCGCTGCGCCGGGTCGCAGGTCGCTAGTTGCGATTTTAATCGCAACTCATTGAGAACCCTGCATGTGTTGGTGCATAGAAATGACTCGACGACGATTTATGTTCTGGGTGGGGTTTGGGCTCTTCGGGCTCGCGGAAAAGTTACGCGCCGAAAGTCTCGATGCTCTGGCGGCCGCGGCGATGGAGGCCGTTGAACCGAAGTCTGTCAGCACGGAGACGCCTTGGCCCGTCCATTGGACCGTGGCCGACGACGAGAAGAGCCGTTGGTTCGAGCGCGAACACTTCATCGACGACGAATGGAGATTGACTGGCATGACACGGCCGGTCAATAAAGAGACGGGAGAGGCCGAAAAGAACGACAGGGGTTATTTGGACGAAAGCTTGGTGCCGGCCGACGTGCGTTCAGCCAACAAAGACGCGGTCACAGCCGCCGAAAACACCCACCATGCGGAACGAGATCCCCACCTGCCAGAAGTAACCCGCCGCAAGCGTCATGGACGCCCGCCCAGTAAATGGCTGCGAAGCCTGAATGCCGACGAGTTGCGTATTTGGCTCAATACGATCAAGGTTCCGGAGGCCGAAGTCAGCGGCATGACCTACTGGACTCATTTGACGCGTGACCATTCGTTCGAGGCTGCGAAGATCGAGGGCCTATTGGAGGCAGAGCAGGCCAAGCTGCACGCCGCCGCACACTTTGGTTACTAGGCTGAGTTTCGCGCAGCCTCCAAGTCTATTCGAGCATCCATTTAACGGCGGCCGCCTCTTTTTGAGCTGTGTCGCCAGAAAAAATGGCGAGCTGTTTTGATTGGCCGGCCGCATCATAAGCTCCCGAAACGAGTGACGGCGCGCTTTCACTACTTGCGAGCCAAAGAGGGTTCGGAGCACCAAGCGCCAACACCCCAGGCAAATCTAAGTATTTCGCCGCCCCAGGCAAGAACTGGGGATCGCGGAAGTCGAGCAGCTCGCCAAAGCGAAAATCGCCCGAGTCCACGACCGCCCGATCAATCGCCTTGCCAGCCACTGCGCGCGCGACCGCTGTAATTGGCCCTGTGCCGCCAAAACCGGCGACCACGACAGAAGTTGGATGCGGGTGGGAACCGACTTGCGCGGTCCGCAGGAACTGTACGATCGTCAAAATATCGTGGACGCGCTGAGCAAAAAGCGTATCGTTGTAACCGAATGTGTACGCAGCGGACTCCCGTGGATTGGCGACGGTGCGAGTCTGCTTGACGGCTTCTCCCTCTTTGAGAAACTCACCTTGGAAAAACAGATCAGCGCCGACCACTGTCGCTCCCCCATTCACCAGTTGCAATACGGCTGGCTTCACGGAGCCGTCCGCTTCGTAGAGCGAAGACTTGCCGGCGTCATCCAACCAGACAACGGCTCGGCCATTCCACTCCTTTGGATAGAGCCAGACGACGGGCAACTCTTCCTGATGAGATTTGTTGACCAGAAGCCCGGTCATTTCCACATAGTTCCCCCGATCGTTCTTGTTTTTGAGCTGCCAATCAATCTCGCCCGTGCCGGCCAGGGTGCGACCGATGATTGCTTCGACGGCGCTCCCTACCTGTTTCTGAAATTCTTCCGGTGACGCTGCGCTCGCTTGTAATTGTTTCTCCGCGTCGTCGGCGAACCACTTCAGCAATTTACGCTCAAAATCGGGGTCGTTCGCTTTGGGCGCGGGATGCTGGTCGTCCCAAACGGTGAGCTGCTCCTTCGAGAGAAACTCATAGTCTCGTTCAATCACAGGTTCTTCGAAACCGAGCTTGAAATGACGATTCAACCAGGTGAAAAACGCCGACCGCGCAACGGCATTGTAATTGTGGGGAAAATGTTCGCCACGATGAAGCATGACATCGCTTTCCGCCCCCAGAGTCTTATAGAGCTGCTGCAACTCAGGAAATCCCTTGGTCGCCATCTCTTTGGTCCAGTCGTTCGCCGTGGTCATGCCTTGTGGTTTGGGCGCAAACAAGCCGGCGAATTCCACATTGCCGGTGTTCACGCGCAATAGCGAGGCATTTTCACAAGTGCAGCCACCTTGCATGGCGGTGCTCACCATCACGGCCGGGTAGGAGAGCTTTACGCGCGGGTCGATGGCGGCGAGCAACATCGTCTGCGTGCCGCCTCCGCTCGCGCCCGTGATGGCGACGCGTTCGGGGTCAACCTCCGGCAGACTTAACAGAAAATCCAGCGAACGGATGGAGTTCCACGTCTGCAATCCCATCACGCTTTGCAAGTGTGCCTCGGCCTGAGGGCTGTAGAGTCCCCAGTTCTCGGTTGTATTCATCTCGGGCCGCTGCTTGGCAAATCCGTGAATCACCGCGGGCGAAAATTGCACCGAATCGGAGTCGCTCAGCATATCCCATTGCCACACCACGCAGCCCATGCGCGCGAGCTGGACGCACATCGATTGAAAACGGCTCCGCCCCCCTTCTTCGAACCGTTCCGCGCCGGTTGAAATTTCCTGCCGCAACTCGTTCTCCGAATTCTCCGACAGCCGCGCGTCCTTCCAATGCCCATGTGCAAACAGGACGCCCGGAACTTTTCCTGAGATTGTTTTCGGACGATAGAGATTGCCGGTTACCCAGAGGCCAGGTGCGCTTTCGAAATAGACTTTCTCCACCGTGTATTCGGGTTGTTCGATTTTTCCGTGAATGACGGCGTTAAGCGGCAACTTGGTCGGCATCGGCCATAGGCCCTGCGAGACTAGAACTTGCCGACGCACATTTTCGGCCCGCGACTCCCAATCCGCCTTAGTAGCGGGAGGCGTGAACGGAAAGTAACCGTTGAGATCTTTGAGTGGTTCGAGTCGAACGTCATTGGGCAACGTCCCCTCGGGAAGCGCTCTGGGACTGGCCGCCGCGGCTGGCTGAGATAAAGAGCTCGTCAAAGCGGCTAGAATAAGGAAGCAGAATGAAGTGGATAAGAATCTTGACATCTTCAGGTGCGCCTCACGGTTCGACAGGAAATGCGAGTAAGGATAGGCCCATCATAACACGCGCCCGCTCGCGTGGCACCGTGTGGGGACGCCTTGCGCCAGGGCAGAAAAAAGTATTTACTTTACTCTTCACCAACCCGACGCCTCAGCGAGGAATCGGCTATCAGAATGGAAGCCCGACGCATCAGGAATGGCTCCGGCAAGGGAGGGCGAGGCTCCCGCCGAGCCGCCTCCGCCGAGCCGTTGCTTGTGAACAGTGCTTCCAAAAAGTCTTGCCTTGCGCTCCGAATCACAACCTAACTTTACCCTCGCCACCCCCACCGCGCAGCGCCGCAATCCCTCAACCAGCGGATCGCGTCCCGAGCGACCTTGCTTCAATCCGCAATCCGAAATCGTGTCCCCGCCCCCACGCCTCCAATTATGCCAAAGGCATTCCATAACTCACCCCGGGAAACCGAGACCCCACATACTCCTCGGCCGAGCCCCGCGCCCCTGTCAACTGAGCGCAACCGAGGCCGAAACAATCCAGGCTTGATCCCGCCCGCGCTTCGCTGGATCTTCGTTGCACTTGTGTCTGCACTCCCACGAGCATACGCGCCCACACAGGATCGTTCACGGTCCTTCTCGCGCAGCGATCGTAGCCCCGAGCATTTATGCCGGGGAATCTAGCCGCCATTGCAACCTCCCTCGCCTGCTCCCCTGACGCACGCGTCAGGGGAGCAGGCGAGGGACAACGGGCGCTCGCAATCAACCAGCCGTAAACAGCTGGCCTAGTATCCAGCGAAGAACGACCGTAAACGGCCATACAACAATTCCTTAACGTAACCGGCCGCAGATTCTCCGTGGCGGCACCACCGGCGGCGGAGATGTCTACTTCGCCGGCGACCTCCGCCCCGGCAACAGCCCTGCCGCCGTCACCTTCGCCAACAACATCGGCCTCGGCGGCGACGCCTGCACGATCATCGAACTAGCCGGCACNNGCCTCGCCTGGAAAACCTCGCAGCTCTACACCACCGGCGTCCTGAGCGTCAGCGCAGTAGCCGGCGTCCCCCGACTACAACAATAATGGAGCGGTCGACGCCGCGGATTACGTCCTCTGGCGCGGCGGCGGCCCGCTCGCCAATCAAGTGGACAATCCGGGAACCATCAACAGCGCCGACTACGCCGCCTGGCGGGCAAGATTCGGCAACACCAGCGCTAGCGGTTCGGGTGTCACTGGCCTAGCTAGTGCGTTGGCGGTCCCAGAACCCGCCTCAATCCTCCTCGTCATCGCCGCCGCGGCTTGCATCCTCCGCGCGCACCGAGGAAAGCGCTCGTAAGAAAAGGTCAGATCGAAGCCCGCGGCGCGAGCTAGGATTAGAGAATCTTCCTCACCGGACAGAAACGACCAAAGCAGAGCGAATAAAGGCCCAACATTCTGCGACGCACTCAAATCCGTAGCCGCAGGGGACCTTGAGCATTAGAGAGCTCGAGTTAGAGGGCCGTCGACGAGCATCAGTTTTTTCTGGCTCTTCGTGACCTTTGTGACTTTGTGGTGAGCTGGCTTGATCGATGGCCGTCCCGGCTTCCAGTCCACTTGCTTCTAATCCGCAATCCGCACTCCGAATTCCGCAATCGTGGGCCGCCCACCCTAACACAAACGGTGGCCAAAACCTAACAAAAAATTCCACGCGCACAGTTTCAGAGCACGCCAAAATTTTCCTCAACAATGCCCGCGATTCTCCTTGAATCACCCCACTGCGCAGAAGCCTCACCCCGACTTATGCGCAGTACTTCTGCGCAGCTGTCCTGACACCCACGCGCGGTCCAACCGCAACTCTCCAAATCCCCGCGTCTGCCGCATCTCCCCCCGCTAGTCTTTCGCTCTTCGCCCCTCCGGCTGAGAGCAAAAAAGAATTCTAGAAATCAGACTGCTAACCTGCTACGCTCGGATCACGCC
>CXWJ01017415.1_pt1 | contig 11160 bp, 11 predicted proteins | sample 590841 | NCBI WGS metagenome assembly CXWJ01 (sample SAMEA3498367, study PRJEB10139) | wastewater metagenome | biome: wastewater treatment plant; material: activated sludge | place: Austria | collected 2015-01-21 | reverse complement strand
CTATTCCGCAGCTCCACCGCCTCCCCCGTCCAGTGCAGCCCCACCCCGGCCGCCTTCCCCAGCCGCAGCTTGTAGACCCCGGCGTCCGCCCCCACCCAGAACCCATCCCCGCCGGCCGCGTATCCCGTCGGCAGGCCGCGCCCGACCGCAATTGACGGCACCTGCGGATCAAACCGGATCACCTCGTCCGCCGCGGCGATGACGTACTCCCAGCGCAACCGCAGCCGCGCCGCGTTCCACTGGGCCTGCGTCGCCGCCCCATCCACCTGATCGAAATTAACCGTCACCGAGACGGTCGTATTCCCCGTCATCGTATAGACCAGCTTCTCGCTGGTCAGCGCCGTCACGTCGTCGGCCGCCACCACCTGGGCGAATAGGCGCACTGTGTCATTCGAGAACCCGCTGCCCACCAACGACGCCCGCACGCTCGCCCCATACACCGCCGCCCACGGCGACGGGTCGCTCAGCCCCAGCGTCGCGCTCCCGCTCGTGTTCAGCCCATTGGCGATCCAGTCAGCCGTGTTCGGCGCGCCCATCCCCTCGTCGACGGCCGCGAACAGCGCCCCGCCCGACGAGACCACGTTGACCGCGCTGTGGTCGGCATTGGGCAGCAGCGTGCTGAAATTCGAGACGTCCCGATACAGCCGTACCTCCGTCGCCGCCACCCGCAGCTGCGCTCCGTCGCCGGCATAGAACGACTGCCGCGCCCCGGTGATCTGCCCGCCCCTCACGTTCGACCACAAAATATTCTGGCTGGTCGTTTCCCCCATCCGGATGCCGAACTCGTGCACCCCCGTCACTCCCCTGAGCTGCCCCATCCGCAGCAAGTGGCTCCGATTCGCGTCCGTGTACGGGTTATCCCCTTGCCACGTGCTGATCCCCGCATACGGCGCGCCGGCCGGGTCGATGGCCGTCACCCACCACCACCCCGCGCCGCTCTTCCCAAAGCCCAGCGCCACGCTCCCCCCCGCCGCCTGCTGCTGGGCGGCGCTCGTCTGCTTGCAGGTGAACGTCCACGACTGCTGCCCCTCATCCGGCCCGTCGCTGTAGTTCGTCACCTGCCCCCAGACGTTGGCCACCAGCAGCCCGCCCCCCGCCCGGTTCATGATCCGCAGCAGCACCCAGTCCCGATTGTCGAACACCGGCAGGTTGGGCAATCCGGGGGCGTCCTCCACCACCAGCGTGCCCACGCCCCCCACCGACGGCACGGTGAAATCCTCGGCCAGCAGCGCCATGCCCGGCGTGATGTACTCGCTCCCCACCACCACGCGCGCCGTGTCGGCAATAAACGCCGCCACGTGCAGCTCGTCGGCATAAATCGACCGCGTGTCAAAATGACCGTTGTAGGTCAGCCCCCACCCCGTGCCCAGAAATCCCGACGCCCAGTGCGCCGTCTTCATCGTCGTCGACGGCTGCACCTCCGCCACGCCCCCCACCGGCGCGAAGTGCAGCTCCCCCGCCGGCGCCAGCGTCAGGTCGCTCGTCGCCGTCCGCAGCCAGCGCGAGCCGCCCGTCAGCGTCACGTCCCCGTCGACGTTCACCAGCCCCCCGGCCGGGTCCAGCGTCAGCGCCCCCGCTCCCGTGTCAACGAGCGGCGTCCGCACCTTGTCCGCCGTCAACCACCGCAGCGTGTGATCCCCATCACCCGTGCCCTTCATCAACTGCCCCGGCGAGGCCTTGCTGTCAGCGTAGGCCAGCACCGTGTGCGTGTGCTCCGTGCCGCTCACCCCGCTGGCCGTGTTGGCCCCCACCGCCTGCGGCACGAGCCGCGCCCCCGTCGTGTCCAGTGCGATCCCGCTGTTGGCTGGCCGCTTCAACCGCGCCCCCGTCGCCCCCACCTCCAGCCCGCCGCCCGGGTCCACCGCTACCCCCACGACGTCACCCTGGATCACCGTCCCGAACGATAACCCCGTGTTCACCGCGGCCACCCCCCCGCTCAGCGTGAGCCCCGCCCCGGCGAACGTGTCCGCCACCCGCACTGCCTGGCCGGCCACCGTAATCGATCCATCCGCCGCGGTGACAGGCGCGTGGTGCGCGCTGGGGTTCGCCGCGTGAGCACTGATGTCCACCCCGTCTACCGTCACCCCGTCGGCCACGGCCATGCTGCCCACCAGCGCCCGCGTGCCGTCGACCTTCAGGAACTCCGCGTGCTCGTGCGTCGCCGTTCCCCCGCTCACCACCCCGCCGCGCGTCGTCACCCCCTCCGCCGCCACCAGCCCCATCCGCCGGCCGGCCTGCTCCGTCGCCTTCAGCATCCGCCCCAGCTTCACCACCCCCGTCGGCTGGATGAGCGGCGCCGTGCTCAGCCGCAGCTCCGTCTCAATCACCCCCGTCCGCGACTCGTAACTCTCCTGCACTTCGAGGATGTAAAACGTGCCGTTGACGCTCGGGTGCACGCCGGTTATGTTGTTGAGCACGACCGATTGACCCGGGTACAGCGGCCGGTGACAATGCACCCGCACCCGCCAATACTCCCGCGTCCGGCTCTCCTTGATCGCGTTGACTGACTGCCACAGCATCGAATCGCTGGCCGACTGAATCTCCGCCAGCTTCGCCTTCTTACCCAGCGTCACCCCCCCAAACCGCACCACCCCCTCCAGCACCCCCTCGTCCTCCGTCACCCCCGGCCCATATTGCACGTAATCCGGCTGGTACAGGTCGCTGTTGATGCCGACCGTGAACCCCTCCGCCGCCGCCTCGGCCACCGCTTCCGCCGTGCAGTTGCTCAGGTCAATTCGACCATCACCGCTCACCGCGTAGACGCGATTGATCAGGTCCGACGACCGCTCCCGCGTCAGGCTGCGGATCACCCCCCGGTTGACGTTCTCCGTGTCCTCATCTACGTCGTCGCCATCAGCCCGCAGGTACAGCGTCATCCCCGACGAGTCCCACTCCTTGAACCAGTAGATGCGCTTCCGGGGCGTAAACCCCCCGCTCATCACCCCCAGCCGGAAGTTCTCCCCCTTCTCCTCCCCCAGCGTCGTCAGCACCTCCCAGATGCTTTCCCCATAAGGCGCGTGCGCCGACCCCGTCGCCGTCCCATGGCTCAGCCCCGTCCCGAAGATCAGCTGCCACCCCTCCGCCAGCGCCGGGGCCATGATCTGCTCCACGTCGTCCGCCGCCGGCGTGCTGTAATCCAGCGTCTGGACGATATTCTCCAGCCCTGCGCTGTCGGGCATCCCCGCCTCAAACTCGATCACGTTCGTGTCCAGGTGCACCACCGCGACCTTCGTGATGTGGTTAGGCCCATCGTCCCGCTCGATGCTCATCTCCTGCCCGATCTCAAACCCCTCCGTGTCGTTGACCGTCACCCGGCACTTGCGGAACTCCACGTCGTTCCCGCCGCTGGCAATCGCCGGAATCCGCGGCTGGAACTGGATGTGATTCTCGTCGACGCCTGGCGGGTCGATCTCCGTCACCTTGCCCACGAACCAGTCGCCGTTGTCCATCTGGATGCGGAGCTCGTCCCCGTTCTGCAGGCCATCCGTGCTCGTCAATAGCACCGAGTCGTTCCCCCCCGGAATCCCCTCGCCCGCCACCGTCGTCGTCCACGGCGCGTCGATCTCCCCCGTGACGTAGGTGCTATACGTCACCAGCTCCCCGATTGGCCACCACAGTTTGTACTTCGTCAGCAGGCTCTCCGGCCCCAGCCCCTTCACCTCCACCCGCTGCTTGCCGTCCTGCGCCAGCACCTCGTGCATCTCCTGCACCAGGAACTGCCCGAACTCCCGCAGCGGCGACCCCGTCGCCGCCTCATACACCTTGTCGTTGGCGCTCAGCCCCGCGATCCGCCCCTCCTGCACGAACTGCTCCCAATGGATCGTCTTCAGAAGCGTGAATTGCCCCCGGCTCGCCTGCCCCAATTTTTTGATGATCGTCGCCTTCTCGATGCCCCCCAGCATCGAGACCCCCCCATAGGAAACAAAATTGTGGGTCGGGTCGTCCCGCTCCACAAACCCCACCATCATCTCCCCATACCGCTGCACGTCCGTCAACTCATGCTCTCATCCCCCCATCCCTCTTTAGCTCACCACCAGCAGCCCCTTCAACCGCCACTCCGCCCTGATGACGAGCGTATTGAATGCCCCCACCCGGTAAGGCGCTTCCCACGTCCCTGTGATCTTCCGCAGCCGCGCGTAAACCGTCTGCGTCGCCTGGCTGCTGGCCCCCGGCACCTCCAGCGTCAGCGGCCCCACCCGCCCGTTGCACCGCACCAGGTTCTTGTACTGCGTGTGCGCGTTGGGGTTCGCCGCCTGAAACACGAACTCCTGCCACAGCACGGGCGGCCGTTCCGCGGCCGGCGCGTCCCCATCCATGTCGTGCCATGCCCCGGTGGCTAATGGAACCATCCGGTCGACCACCTCCGGCGCGTCTGCGCTCCCCCGCTCCACGTAGCACCCGTGCGCCGCCCCCACCTCAAACGTCGTCGCCGTTGAAACAAATTGTTTAACCTTCGCGTTGTAGCTCATTAGATAACTCCCAACGCCTGCAGCTCGCGGATGAGCTCCATCCCGAGCACCGTCAAATCCAGCGTCAATGTCTTCTGATCCGGGATTCCCTCGATCAGCGATTTCACCTCGCCCGACTTGGCCACCACGTCCTCGATGTTCATCGACATCACCGCCTCGTAGGCTTCCTGCGGCGACGTGAACCCCTCCACCATGCCCCGCGCCTCTTCCACCGCCGCGTTGATGGCCTCCGTCTCCAGTTCCACCTCAATCGGAATCGGCTCAAACTCGTTGGGCACCTGCTCCAGCTGCTCTTGGTACCCCTCCCTGAACCCCCTGTCCTCCATCTCCGGCATGTCCCGCGGCCCCAGGTCGATAGCGTAAGCCCCCCCCAGCACCTCAATCGCGTGCTCCACCGCGCCGGCGTAGTTCTCCCACGAAATCTTGCCGCTCTCTGCCGCTCCGGCCAGGCTGTCGATGATCGCCTGCTCCTGCGCCGCCGCCTCGATCTGCTGCCGCCGCTCCTCGGTGATGATCCCCTCCTGCACGGCGATGTCCCCCAGCACTCCCATCCCGGCCCCGTGGGCGTCGGCCGCGGCATAGAGCGCGGCCGCGTAATCCCACGTCGCCGGCCCCATCTCCTGAATCTGCGTGAAGTAATCTCCCCCCCGCGCCGTCGCCTCAGCCGTGTACTCCGCCCACGCCTGTGCCGCGGCCTGCGCCAGCCCCTCGGCCTCGGCCACCCGATCCGCCGCCGCCGCCCGCTCCTCCAGCATGGCGATGTATGCCTCCCCCTGCGCCCGCGCGTCGTCCAGGTTGTAATACCCCTGCATCTGCTCCTGCCTGTCTTGGAACGACAGCATCAGCGCGTCGGCCGCCTCCACCTCCTCCGTGAACGACTGGAACCCCATCACCCCTGTTTCCAATGCGGCGCGGGTGATCTTCGCCCACCCTGTCCACGTGACCCCGTTGGCCATCAACTCCCGATCCAGCGCCGCGATTACCTCCGCCGCCGCTCGCGGGTCGTCTGCCAGTTGCAACGCGTACCGATCCACGTCGATCCCCTGAGCCTGCGCCTCCTGGAGTTTCTCCACGGCGTCCACCACCAGATTCAGATTCGCCGCCGCCTCCACCAGGCCGTCGAACAGACCGATGTTGATCCCCAACTCCACCGCCTGCGTTTTCAGCGCGTCGGTGAAATCCGCCCAGGCGTTCGTGGCGATCTCCATCTGCCCTGCCGCTGTCTCACTCGCCCCCCCCACCAGGGCGATCCGCTCCCGGCCGGCGTCCAGGATGGCCAGCGTGTACGCCTGATCCATCTCATACCCCAGCTCGATAAAATGCTCGACCCGGCCCTCGACGTCCTCGATCCCCAACCCCAATTCCTTCAGCGCCCGAGACGACTTGGTATTGAGCGCGTTGGTCACCGCGTCCATGCTCCATTCCAGTTCGCCGGCCAGCCCCACAAATTCAACGATCTCCTCGTTGGTCAGTCCCAGGTTGCGGAGCATCAGCTCGCTCGCCGCCCCCATCATCTCGGCGTTCGTCATCATCCCGCCGGCGGCGTCCCCCATCTGCTCCACCAGCACGTCGGCCGTTGTCCCCGCCTGAATGGCCAGCGCCTCGAAGTCCTCCTCCAAATCCTGCAGCGCCGCCCCCTCCGCCAGTGCATCCCAAGCCCCCCGCGCCACGTTGCTGATCGTCTCAAACCCCTGCTGTGCCAGCCCCAGCCCGGCGCTCATCGTCACCACCGACGCCTGCACCTTGCTGAATCCCCCTTCCGCTTCCCCCAACCCATCCCCCGCCTGGCGCGCCGCGTCGTCGACCTCCCGCAGGTCGTCGGCCGCTTTCAGGATCGTCGACTCGCCGTCGTAATCGACTTCGAGGATGTACCGCACTCGCCGATCAGCCATTACCTGTTACCTGCCACTGTTCCCACCGCTCGACCCGCGTCAGCGGTTCCTCGTCCCCCTCATACCGATACCCCTTCACGATCCCCACAATCTCATTCGCCGCCCGGTTCTGCGCCTTCCCCTGCCACGCCACCCGATCCTCGGCGCTCGTGTAGGCCGACCAGGCGTTATAAACATTCCGCGCCAGCCGCAGCCGCCCCAGCAGCCCGGCCGGCCACTTCATCCACCCCGCCCCCCACGGATCCCCCCAATCCTTGATCTTCAAATACAGCGCCAACTCCGGCGGCGGGGGCGGCCTCTCTTCCTGGCCCGCGGCATCAACCCACTCCGCCACCGCCAGAATTAGTTTTTTGCTTCTTCGTCCGGGAACCGCGTCACCTCGGTAAACAGGAGCTCGCACTGCCGCCCATACCAGATCACCTCGCGCGGCTTCATCTGTCCCACCTCCACCCCGTCGAACAGATAAACAGTCCGCTCCCTCCCCGTTTCCATGTCGCTCCGCTTCTCCACTGCCGTCTTGGGCGACCGGATCCACCCCGCCACAATCGCCGCCTTCAGTTGCGCCGACCGCTGCTCCGCCATCCCCACCGGCCGCAGTTGAGCAAAGACCCGGTTCCACGCCTCCACGTCCTCCTGCACCAGCCCCTCTGCCGGCTCCAGCTCCCACCGCCGTCCGAATCGATCCAGACCCGCGCCTGCCTCGTTCACCTCGTCCATCATGCTCCTCTCAGTTTCTCCCCTCTCCCGGCCAAGGCCGGGAGAGGGGTCTTCACTCGTATCTCGTATCTCGCTACGTCGCCGCCCCCACCGTCAGCGTCCCGCTGGCCACGAACTCGGCCGTCACCGTGACCCAGCCCCCCGACGGCACGCCCACGTCGTAGCCGTTGCTAATGCCGTTGGCCGTCGAGAATTTCACCCCGTCCACGTCGTTGTGCTCGATGGCCCCAACCGCCCCCTGGGCGATGCCCGCCAGCGTCGTGTGCGGCGTCGTCGCCGGCAGATTGAACGTCACCGTCCACTTCGCCAAACCCGGAATCGTGATGGTGATCGGCAACGCCGCATCCGCCACCACCTTGCTCATGATCTGCCCCTTGTTGGTGAACTTCACGTCCTCCACTTTGGGCAGCGCATTGCCGCCAAACGAAAAACTCTGACCATGTCCACTGCCCATCGTCTATCTCTCCTCTCCTCCCATTCTCTGAATCGCGTCTTCTACTCCCCCTCGCTCCATAAGATTTCAATCTCCACGATCTGCCGGTACCACCCCGTCTGCGGCTCATAGTCGTCGCGCATCGCCCCCACGTCGATTCGCTCCACCCCGCTCCCTGAATACCCGCTCAACAGATCCACCAGCAGCCGCTTACCCACCTTGATGGCCGAGAAGCTGCCCGCCCAATAGCTCAGTTGAAACCGGCTCTCCCGCTCTCCCGAATCGCCGTCGGCCATAGCCCGGGCGTCGCTCCGCAGCTCCTGATACACAATCGCCGGCAGCGTCGGATTCTGCGGCAGCACCATCGGATACACCCGCGGCCCCACCAGCGCCGCCAGGTCCGCGTCCTCCGCCAAAATCGCCGTCAGCTCGCTCTCGATGTACTCGATCATAGACCCAACTCCTCCACCAGCTCGCCGATCTCCTCGGCGATGAACTGCTCCAGCCGCGGCGCCACGTCATCCACGGCCCGGCCAATCGGCCGACCCGCCGCGTTGTGCGGCCCCCCATCCTCGATCCACCGGAAATAGAACAGGTCCGAACCGATCTCGATCCCCACCACGTCCTTCCCCCCGGCGTCGCCATAATTCCCCAGGTCGCCGTACCACCCCCGATCCGCTCCTGGGTCGAAGTCCCCGCTCATCTCCGGATGCCCCCCCACGTGGATGCTCCGCCGCGCCCGGCCGGTCCGCTCCGGCGTGTAGCTCTTAGCCAGACGCACCGCCTCCTCGCCCCCCCGCAGCAGCCCGCGCTGCGCCGCCGCCGGCGACCGCCGCGCCAGCTCCTGCAAATCCGCGATCAGCTCGTCCGACCCAATCTGCCTCACACCGGCCATATGCCTTACTCCACCAACTCCCTGCACATCAACTCCTCCCCCCTCTGCCGCTCATCCGTCAGCACCGCCTCCACGTCGAACGTCCTGGCCGTGGCTCCCCGCCCCACCACCACCCGATCCGCTGTTCGCACGTCCCCCCGGTAGCGAATCCGAATCCGCGTCGTGATCTCCCCCTGCTCCCCTTGCCCCAGCGCCGCCAGGAATTCCCGCCCCTGCAGCGGCTCCACGCCGGCCGCTACGGCCGCGAATTCCTCCCAGGTTGCGATTTCCGCCCCGAACGTGTCCTGCGTGACCTGCCGCCGCTGTAGCGACGCCCTGTGCCTCAATTTTCCAGCTCTCATAGCTCGTGGTTGGTCATTCGCCGCTCGTAAATCAGAAAACGCGCAGCGGCCACAACAGCCGCTCTACCCCCATCGGGATCGGCGTCAGCGCCCCGGCCGGCATCGTTGCCTCCCGGTTTTCGTACAGGTGGCCGACGATTAGTAAAATCGCCTGCTTCACCCGCGCCGGCACGAGGGGGTAGCCGGCCGTATACCGCACCACCAGCCCGCTGGATTGCAGCGTCACCCCCGGCCACGCCTGCCCCACCCGCAGCCGCAGCCGCGCCGCGTTCGGGCCGGCATCCACCAGGTACGTCTCCGCCGCCAGCGTGCTCTGTGCTCCGGCTTCGTCGGTGTACTTCACCCAACTCACTGCGGTCACCGGTGGCCGCGGCAGCCACAGCTCGTCCACGGCCGGCCACCTGTCCAGCTGCAGCTCCAGCGTCTGCTCCGCCAGCGCCCGGCCGGTGAACGTCTCCGCGTCCTCGCGCGCCGCGGCGATGGCCGTCAGCAGCCACACGTCCTCATAGTTGTGGTCCAGCCGCAGATGCGCCTTCGCCTCCTCCACCGAGACCGGCTCCTGCGTCGGCGCGACCACCACCACCGGATCCCGCGTAGACATCATGACTCCGCTCCTCACTGACTAGCCACTGACCACTGGCCACTGGCCACTACCTCTTCCCCTTCTCGCGCGTCCCTGTCGCCTGCTCCGGCGCCGTCAACGTCTCCTCCTCCACCACGAACGCCCGCACGTGGCGAGTCCGCCCGGTCGCCTGGTCGATCTCCCCCTCGCTCAGCAGCCGCGCCGACCCCGCCTCGACCCACGCCTCAGCCGTCTCCGCTTCCACTTCCACCTTCGCCCCCACCGGGTACGAGAACTCCGGCCCTGCGGCCGCCGTCTGCATGATCACCCACACCTTCTTCTTGCTCATCTCACACCTCATCCGAAGGGACGCGCCGCCACCGACGCGCCCTCTTCACTCGTTGCTCGTAACTTGTCGCTACGCCTCAGCCGGGCTGGCCGCGGCCACAAGCGCTGCCGCTCCCGCCTGCGCCGCCGGCCCCATGCGGCCGTGGTACAGAATGGCGATCACGTCGCCGAACGCGATGTTGGCCGTCACGCTCACCCGATTCGCCCGCAGATACCGCTCCATCGGCCGGTAGACGTCGGCGATCAGAACCTTCCCGTTCAGGTCGTCATCCGCGCCGCTGGTGGCCTGCGCCGTCATCCCGGCCAGTGCCGCCATGCCTGTCCCGCTGTTGGCCGTGTTCTGCTCTACGATCAGCTTCGCCACTCCCGTGTTGACGCTGTCGATGATCGGGCACACGAACAGCACCCCATCGAACCCCTGTGTGTCCACGATGGCGCTGTCGTCATCCGTGTTCGCCGCGGCCGCCACCGCTCCCTTCAGCCACTTGATCTCAATCGACTTGCTCAATAGTTGCATCTCTCACCTCGGATCGCCGGCGTCTCGCCGGTCTCTGATCACTAACCACTGGCCACTGTCTTAGGCCAGCTTGATCCGCACAAACGCCTCCGGCTGCACCGGCATCCCATCGCTCTCCATCCGGCCGATGAACCCTACCTGGTTCGTCTCCGCGTACAGCTCGTCGAGCCGCTGGATCTCCATGTCCAGCGCGTCGGCGATCCAGTAGGCGGAAAAGTCGCCCAGCACCCCGACGTAGAGGCCGGTGGTGAACGTGTTGGGCACGAATTCGCTCAGGAACACCGGCAGCCCCAGCAGCGTGTCCGGCTCGCCCACGCGCACCGACTCCCGCCACACGTACTGACCATCCAGCCCCTTCACCTTCAGCAGCGCCGCCATCGCCGTCGAGTGCAGCAGCCACTTCGCCCGCGACCAGTACTGCGGCTTCAGGTGGAACTTCGCCCCGATCAGTCCGTCGAACGTGACGGCCGTCGTCGTGTTGTCGGTCGAGTAATCCCGTGCGGTCGTGATGCCCGACGTGTTGGCCTGGAAGATGCCCAACGGCTTGTTCACTCCGTCGCCGTTCAGATACGCGTTCTCCATCACCCGAGCGAACCGATAGGTCATCCGGTCGCGCACGATGCTCTCCACCTGCGGCGCCTTGCGAAGCAGCGTCTTCGAGACCTTGATCCGCTTGGCCAGCGGGTGCGGACGCAGCTCGCGCTTGCCGAACCGCATCGCCTGATCCTCGTCGCCCGTGCCCAGTTCGCTCGTCCAAATCGGATCGCTCATGTCCGCGTCCAGCGTCGGCACGCCCAGGCTGTCGGCCTGCGTCAGTTGGTACTTCGTCGCCCACTGCCGGATGTAGACCGCCGCGTCCAACCCCTTCACCAGCTCACCGATGAACACGTCGGGCACCAGGTAGCCGCCCAGGGTGTCTACGTCTGCCTGCAGCGCCCGCTCTTCCAGGACGCCGCGCGCGGCCTGGCCGCCACGCAGGTAGGCCT
>CXWJ01001855.1_pt1 | contig 11169 bp, 9 predicted proteins | sample 590841 | NCBI WGS metagenome assembly CXWJ01 (sample SAMEA3498367, study PRJEB10139) | wastewater metagenome | biome: wastewater treatment plant; material: activated sludge | place: Austria | collected 2015-01-21 | reverse complement strand
TGAGGAGATGAACTTCAACGCGTGGCCCGCGCTGAAGACAGTGCACTATGATGGGTGGTTGCTGAGGTGCACCGGCGGGGCGTCGCGACGGCCGAATTCTGTAAACTGCGTGACGGCGAGCACTATCCCCCTCGGCGAGAAGATAGAACTCGCGACGGCGCTGTATGCACGTTGGCGACAGCGCTTGGTATTTCGGCTAACCCCGCTCGCGGACGAAGGCCTCGATCAAGAGCTCGAGCGACGCGGCTTTGCGATCGAAGAACCGACATACGTGCAAGGCGCAGACATTGGTCCCTCTCCAATATCTGGGGACGTTCACGTCTTCGGTGCCGCCAATGATGCGTGGATCGATGCGGCTATAAGCATTCGCGAATTGGCCGGCGAGGACGCGGCTGTTTTCGCCTCGCAGCATCGGGCTGTCGCGATCGACAGCGCCTGGGCATTGATCAAAGTGGGTGAGCACCCTGTCGCAGTCGGCATCGCTGCGCTCGAACGCGGGTGGGCAGGGTTACACGGAATTCATGTCGCGAAGAGCGTGCGGCACCAGGGCTTTGCACGCAAATTGAGCCAGGATTTGCTTGGTTTTGCTTACGCACGTGGTGCGCGCCGCGCATGGCTGCAAGTCGCGCAAGCCAACACAGCCGCCTTACCGTTGTACCACAGTTTGGGATTCCGTACCGTTTACAGCTACCACCATCGGGTCGTTTCAATGTGAGGTGTCACCGGATTCACCGGTGAGGTACGTCTTTTGTGCAGCTGGCGCGATTAAGCATGGCATGCTTCGCAGTACGCCAGAAACAGTGGCCTTCGTGGGACTGTCGCAACCGAACGTGGCCGCTTCGCTCGGTCACAACAACAGGCATGTAGTCCTGCCAGGCGCGCGATGATTAGTAGGCATCCACGAGGCGTCAGTTTCCACAGTTGGTCGAGAGGGCAGTTAGTGACGCGTATGCGCGAAACAACCGAGACGGTGATCGCCGCTTACCGGCCGAAGCCGGGAAAGGATCGTGAGCTCAGGAAGCTCATTCACGAACATCGGCGCACCCTCGCCGACGCCCAGCTCGTCACGCAACGCAAGCCGATCATCCTTAGGGCCCGTTCCGACGGAACGCTTCTGGAGATTTTCGAGTGGGCGTCGGTCCGTGCCGCCGACCGCGCGCATCGGCATGCTCCAATCCGCGCCCTGTGGCGAAAACTCTCCGAGGTTGCCGACTTCGTTGCCCTGTCGGACATCAAAGAGGCGAGTAAAGCCTTCAGTCATTTCGAAGCGTTGGTGCCCGAGAACACCCGTGTTCGCACCCTGGCGGCTAAGCGACCGGCGGCGCGGCAGCCAAAGCGTTGATGTTGTTCATCAATTCGTGGTTACTGTCGGAAGAGCCACATTGACATTAGAGACAGGCTGATCAAGGTAGCGGCGAACGTGCGCTCAGGTTTGGGGCATATTGAGCGCGTCAACGCTTCGACGGGGATACGGCAGCCTACTCATGTTGCGCTTCATCGTACGCCGGCTGCTTGGAGCGATCCCAACGCTGCTCGTCATCATCGCGATGGCCTTCTTCATAATGCGCGTCGCACCTGGCGGACCGTTCGATCAGGAGCGTAGCCTTCCGCCCGAAATCGAGAGAAACATCCTTGCAGCGTATGACCTCGACAAGCCGCTGCACCGACAGTTCTTGGATATCGACACTACCGTCTGCAGTGCGCAGCTCGCGAGCTCGCCCGATCCGGCCGCACTCGCTGCTGCGAAGCTGACCTTGCGCGACGGCAAATATTACGATGAGAGCGACCGGCAGGTGCGCTGCCTGGGCGGGTATGTCGGGAAGCTTCTCGGCGGCGACCTCGGGCCGTCTTACAAGATCAAGGACTTTACCGTCGCCGAGTTGATCGCGGATGGGGCGCCCGTGAGCGCGGCCCTTGGCATCTCAGCCATCCTCCTCGCAGCAGCAATCGGCATGACACTGGGTACATTTGCAGCCCTTCGCCAGAATGGGCTCGGCGATTACTCGGTGATGACGCTCGCCATGATCGGCGTCACGATCCCGAGCTTCGTAATGGCGCCTATTTTGACGCTCGTCTTTGGCAACTATTTGGGTTGGTTTCCGGTCGGCGGGTGGAACGACGGCGCGCTGCGGAACATGGTGCTGCCGGTGATCAGTCTCTCGCTGCTGCAGGTCGCCGTGATAGCCCGATTGACGCGAGGCGGCATGATCGAGGTATTACGCTCCAACTATGTGCGCACGGCACGCGCAAAGGGATTGCCGGAGCGGCTTGTGATCACACGGCACGCTATGCGGGCTGCGCTCTTGCCGCTCGTCAGCTATCTTGGTCCGGCGACCGCCGGTATCGTCACCGGGTCGCTCGTTATCGAACAGATTTTTGGATTGCCGGGCATCGGCAAGTACTTCATCAACGGCGCACTTCAGCGCGACTACACGCTGGTGATGGGCGTGGTGATTCTCTACGCATCGCTGGTCATTGTGCTCAACCTGGTTGCGGACGTTCTCTACGGCCTGCTCGACCCGAAGGTGAGGTACGATTGATGGCGAGCGTCAGCGTTCCGGTCCAGCATGAAATCAAAGGACGCAGCCTCTGGCAGGATGCGCGCCGGCGGCTGTTCGCCAACAAAGCGGCCGTGACATCGATGTTCGTACTAGCGCTGATCGCGGGCCTTTCCATCATCATGCCGATGGTGTGGCCGCATCAGTTCGACGACACGTTCAACAGCGAGCGCGTATCGTGCCCGCCGCCGAACTATCTGGGCCTGAGCTGGTTGTTCGGCGACCAGGAGCAACTTTGCCCGCAAGCGGTCGGCAAGGGGCACATTTTCGGAACCGATGCGAACGGACGCGACCTCTTCGTCCGCGTGATGATGGGCGGGCGCGTGTCGCTGGCCATCGGGCTCGTGGCGACATTCGTGGCGCTCGTCATCGGCGTTCTCTACGGTGCAACAGCAGGCTTCCTGGGCGGACGTATCGACAATCTGATGATGCGCTTTGTCGACGTGCTTTATGCCCTGCCCTTCATCTTCTTCGTCATTATCCTGGTCGTGGTGTTCGGGCGGAACTTCATTTTGATGTTCGTCGCGATCGGGGCGGTCGAGTGGCTGACTATGGCGCGGATCGTTCGCGGACAGACGCTTTCGATCCGCCGCAAGGAGTTCATCGAGGCGGCCGAGGCCGCCGGTGTTTCGAACTGGCAGATCATCCGCCGGCACATTCTGCCGAATGTGGTCGGTCCGGTGATCGTCTATGTAACGTTGACGGTACCCGCCGTGATCCTCGTCGAGAGCTTCTTAAGCTTCCTTGGGCTTGGCGTGCAGGAGCCATTCACGTCTTGGGGCGTGCTGATTTCAGACGGCAAGGACCAAATGGAGTCCTACCCGTGGATGCTGATCTTCCCGGCGCTCTTCATGACGATCACCCTGTTCTGCTTCAACTTCATCGGCGACGGTCTGCGCGACGCGCTCGACCCCAAGGACCGCTAGGCAGCCGATGAGCGCACTTCTTTCCGTCAAAGATTTGAACGTGCGCTTCGCGACGCCGGAAGGCGCGGTCTCGGCCGTCAACGGCGTCAGCTTCGACATTCTGCCCGGTGAAAGCGTTGGGATCGTGGGCGAGTCCGGCTCGGGCAAAAGCCAGACCTTCATGGCGGTCATGGGCTTGCTGGCGGCGAACGGCAAGGCCACCGGCAGCGCCAAGTTCAAGGGCGAAGAACTTGTCGGCATGAAGCGCGAGAACCTCAACAAAATTCGCGGATCGAAGATGACGATGATCTTCCAAGATCCGATGACGTCGCTGACGCCGCATCTGAAGATCAGCCGGCAGTTGACCGAGGTTCTGGTGCTGCACAAGGGGATGCGCGAGCGTGATGCACGGGCACGGGCCTTGCAGATGCTGGATCGGGTCAAAATTCCGGACGCGAAGCGGCGACTCGACCAATATCCTCACGAATTTTCCGGCGGTATGCGCCAGCGCGTGATGATTGCGATGGCCCTCATTTGCGAACCTGAGCTTCTGATCGCGGACGAACCGTCGACCGCGCTTGACGTGACCGTGCAGGCGCAGATCTTGGAACTGTTGCAGGAGCTGCGCGCGCAGGAGAACATGTCGGTCATCATGATCACGCACGACCTCGGCGTCGTCGCGGGCCTCTGCGACCGCGTGATGGTGATGTATGCGGGCGAGTTCTGCGAAACGGGGGCGGTCGAGAATATCTTCCACGACCCGCAGCACCCGTATTCGCGTGGGCTTGTTGCCTCGATACCGCGGCTTGACCGGGCGGAAGAAGACCGCTTGATCGCGATCCCGGGGCAGCCGCCGAATCTGCAGCGTTTGCCGGCAGGATGCACCTTCCAGGAGCGCTGCACCTTTAAGTTCGATCGGTGCGTCGCGGAGCGGCCCAAGCTCGTCAGCTTCGACGCGGGGCGCGCGAAGGCGTGCCATTTGAAAGGCTTCGACACCGCGGGCAAGGTGATGAAATGAGCGCCGAACCGCTTCTCTCGATCAAAGACCTCAAGGTCCACTTCCCGACCGGCGGCTCACTGTTTCGCGGTCCTCGCCCGCTCAAGGCGGTCGATGGCGTGTCGTTCGACGTCTATCCGGGCGAGACGCTGGGCATCGTTGGCGAGTCGGGCTCCGGCAAGTCGACGATCGGGCGCGCTGTGCTGCAGCTCATCAAACCGACCGCGGGGCGGGTCGCGTGGTTGGGCAAGAACATCGCGGGTCATTCCCGATCGCAAATGAGACCCTACCGGCGTGAGATGCAGATCGTTTTTCAAGATCCGCTCGCGAGCCTGAACCCGCGCATGACGGTGGGCGACATCATTGCAGAGCCGCTGGACACGTTCGAGCCCGGGCTCGGTTCGGAAGCGCGCAAGAAACGCGTGCAAGAGATCATGAGCCAAGTCGGCCTGCTGCCACAGATGATCAATCGTTATCCGCACGAGTTTTCGGGCGGGCAGAACCAGCGCATCGGCATCGCGCGGGCGATGATCTTGAAGCCGAAGCTCATCATAGCGGACGAGCCGGTGTCGTCGCTCGACGTGTCGATCCGTGCGCAGATCATCAATTTGCTTGCCGACCTGCAGAAGAGCACCGGGGTCGCGCTGATGTTTATCAGCCACGACCTCGCGGTCGTGCGGCACGTAAGCCACCGGGTGCTCGTGCTCTATCTCGGCAGGATCATGGAGCTTGCGGACGCGTCCGACTTGCTGTCGAAACCTCGCCATCCCTATACGCAAGCGTTGGTTTCGGCGGCGCCTATTCCCGACCCTGCTGTGGAACGCGGCAAGAAGCGCATCCTGCTCGAAGGCGATTTGCCCTCGCCGCTCGATCCGCCTTCAGGTTGCGTATTTCGTACGCGTTGCCCGATCGCACAGGCGAAGTGCGCGAAGCAAGTGCCCGCGCTGGAGGCGCGCGACGGCGCCGTGAGTCACGTGGTCGCCTGCCACTTTCCGTCGTAACTTTCTATTTGATGCGGCGGACTTTCACGAGCCCGTTGCGTCCTTCGACTGTCAGCGAAAAGCTGCCCATCAACGCCTTCTCGATCGTGACTTTCATCGTGCCGCCTCTTCTAGGCGCATCCACTTCCGAGGTATCGCCGTCGAGCTGTCTCCAAACTTGGCCGTTGTCGAGGATGAAGATCGACTTGCCATATGCGTTCTTGGCAAACTCCGTTACCGTCGCAGAGATTTCGCTGATCTCCTTGGTTCCGGCCGCAGCCTCCGGCGCTTTGCCGAAGTCTTCCGGTTTGGTGATGGGCTTGCGACTGCTAAGGCCGAACCAGGCAAGCACCCCGCCTTCATCTTCGGCCTCTACGGCGGCTTGTTGCTGGGGCGACGCGGCCAGGACCAACTTCGCCGCCGCGGCAGCGTTGTCGTAGCACTGCAAGCGCTCCGCAGCGGCCGCAATCTCCGAGCATTTCGCTATCTCTGATAGGGTGCCACGGGCCGTCTCGGCCTGAGCAGGTAGCACCGTCAATGCAGCCACAGAAACAAGCCAAAAGATTCGCACATCACCCTCGCAATAAACTGACCGAGACGCCGCGTCGCAGGTGTCGCCACCCTCGCTCGGTACCCATTCCCCGCATTATTATAGCTATATGACTTCCACCGCCTAGCCCTAGTGGAATCTAGTGGGCTGGCGGAACCGCAGATTCGGGCCATCTATTGCAGTTCAGATACCGTTCACAGAGCCGCCGCCAGGGTCTTGAAGTTGCGGCCGGAACTTAAGGGAGACACAATGAGAATGAGCAGGTCACATCGTGCGCGAGGCCGCGCCCGCGCGGTGGAAAATGGGGTCCGGGACATCTGGACCTGGCTCAGCTTCTTGATCGTCTTCGCCGCCCTGGCATTTGCCACCGTTGCGCATGCAGAGAAGGAACTCATTCGCGGCAATGCCGGCGAGCCGAAGAGCCTTGACCCGCACCGCGCGACCGGCACTTGGGAAAACAATGTTATCGGCGACATGCTCATGGGCCTCTACACCGAGGCCGCCGATGCCGAACCGATTCTGGGCGCAGCCGATGACGCACAGACCTCTGCCGACGGCTTGCGCTGGACATTCCGCATTAGGCCGCACACCTGGTCGGACGGCAAGCCCGTGGTGGCAGGTGACTTCGTGTTCGCGATGCGGCGCATCCTCGATCCAAAGTTCGCGGCCGAGTATCGCGAAATTCTCTATCCGATCAAGAACGCGCTTAAGGTGAGCAACGGAACTGCGGCTGTCGATCAGCTCGGCGTCAGCGCACCAGACGAAAAGACGCTCATCATCGATCTGGAGAATCCTGCGCCTTATCTTCCGCAGTTGCTGACGCACTACACGACTTATCCGTTGCCGCAGCATGTCGTGGAGAAGCACCAAAGCGACTGGATCAAACCCGGCAAGATCGTGACGAACGGGCCCTTCATGCTTCTCGAGTGGCGACCGCACGATCACATTACGCTGGTCAAGAATCCGAAATTCTACGACGCTGCGAACGTGAAGCTGGACCGCGTCACGTTTCTTCCCATCGAGGACGATCTCACCGCGCTGCGGCGCTATCGTGCCGGCGAGCTTGACATTCAAGAGCGTTGGCCGCTGACCGAGCAGAAGTGGCTCAAGACGAACGTTCCCAACGAAGCCCGCAGCTTCATCTACTTGTCGGTCACCTACACGACCTTCAACATGACGAAGAAGCCGTTCAACGACATTCGCGTTCGCAAAGCTATTGCGCAAGCGATCGACCGCCAGCGCATCGGCAAAGAGGTCTTCTTCGATTCTTACGGCAAGGAAGCTTTTTCGTTCCTGCCTCCGGGACTCGCCGGAGTCGAGCACTCGGCCCAGGTGCCATACGCAAAACTTTCGATGGAAGAACGGGTCGAGGATTCGAAGAAATTACTCGCGGCGGCCGGTTACGGCCCGAGCAATCCGTTGAAGTTCACCTACAACTTCATCGGCTTCCCTGACGCGAAGCGCTCGGCAATTGCCATCCAAGAGATGATGCGCAAGATCGGCGTGACGATGGAGCTTTTGGCGGCCGAGCCGAAGGTCCACTACGACCTCTTGAAGACCAAGAGCTACGAAGCCGCCAATGCGGCATGGGTGTTCGACTACAGTGACGCGAAGAACATCCTTTACCTCTTCGAGAGCACAACAGACCAACAGAACTACCCGGGCTACAAGAACGTCGACTTCGATCAATTGATGAAGAGCGCGGACGCGGAGCCGGACAGCACCAAACGTGCGAAGCTCTTAGGCCAAGCGAATGCGCTGTTGATGCGCGACTTACCTGCGGCTCCGGTGTTCCACCAGTACCAGCGCACGTTGGTGAAGCCCTATGTGCTGGGCTTCGTCGAAAATCCGCGCACGATCTTCCGTTCGCGTTGGATGGATATTGGCGACAAACCGGGACCGGCAGGAACGGCTGCGGGAACGGATGGCGGCGCGCAGGCGTCACAAGGCGGCTTCTGGTCGTGGCTCGGCTCTTGGTTCAGCTGGGAAGCGTGGCAGAAGTGGTGGAACTCGTAGCCGCGTGTGGGAGGATAAAATGAAGAGACTTAGTTTGGGCTGGTTCATGCGGTTTGCGGGCATCGCTGCCGTCGCGCTGGCGCTGGCACTGCCGGCATCCGCCGAGAAAGTCCTACACCGCGGCAATGGGGCCGAACCCAAGGGGCTTGATCCGCATCAAGCATCGGGCGATCCCGAGAACCAAATTCTCGGCGATATGTACGTCGGCCTCTACACGGAAGACGCGGAGGGTCGTGCGATTCTCGGCGCAGCCGAGAAAGCCGAGACTTCGCCGGACGGCCTGACTTGGACGTTCACAATCCGCGATCACAAATGGTCGGACGGCAAGCCGGTGACGTCTGAGGATTTCGTGTTTGCATACAGGCGCATTCTCGATCCGAAGACGGCATCCGAGTATGCGAGCATTCTCTATCCGATCAAGAACGCGGAGAAGGTGAACAAAGGCACCCTCCCACTCAGCGACCTTGGCGTGAGCGCGCCGAACCCGAAGACTTTCGTCATACAGCTTGGCAGCCCTGCACCCTATATCCCGGAGATGATGACTCACTATTCGACGTTTCCGATCCCGAAGCATGTGGTTGAGAAGGCCGGTACCGATTGGACGAAGGCCGGCGTTATGGTTTCGAACGGCGCTTACATGCTCGCCGAGCGGCGGCCATTCGACCGGGTCAAGCTTGTGAAGAACCCTTACTTCTTCGACGCCGCGAACGTGAAGATCGACGAAGTGTCGTTTTATCCCTCAACCGACGAAGCGGCGGCGTTGAAGCGCTATCGCGCCGGCGAACTCGATACGATCGATCGGTGGCCGCTCGCGGAGAACAAGTGGCTCTTCGCGAATATCCCGAACGAGACGAAGAAGTATCCAGGCCTTCGCGTGCTCTACACCGTGTTCAACATGCGCACGCCGCCGTTGAACGACCGGCGTGTCCGCTTGGCGCTGGCTATGGCGATCGACCGCGCAACGATCCAAAAGGAAGTCTATTTCGGCGTGCACGGCCTGGTGGCGGAGAACGTGCTGCCGCCGGGGATGGCGAATGCCGATCTTTCGGCCAAGGTGCCATGGTCGGGCAAGTCGATGGATCAGCGCCGGAGCGAGGCTAAGGCGCTCTTGGCTGAAGCGGGCTTTGGCCCGGCCAAGCCGCTCAAGCTCACCTACAGCTTCATCAATCGACCCGATACGAAGCGCAATGCCATTGCGCAGCAGGCGATGTGGAAGGAAATCGGCGTCGAAATCGAGCTCGTGGCGAAGGACTTCGCCGTTCACTACGACAACATGAAGACCGCGAACTTCCAGATCGGCGAGGCTGGCTGGGTTTTCGACTACAACGACGCGCAGAGCGTGCTGTTCCTGTTCCAAAGCTCGACGGAGCAGCTGAACTACCCTGGCTACAAGAACCCGGCCTACGACCAGCTGATGTCAAAGGCCGAGCAAGAGAAGGAAGCGGTGGCGCGCGGCAAGCTGTTGGGCGAGGCAGCGGGCGTGCTCCTCAACGACGTCGCTGTTGCGCCGTCGTTTTTTCAGTTCATCCGACCGCTCGTAAAGCCGCACGTGCTGAACTGGCACGAGACCGCTCGCGGCGTGAACCGCACGCGTTGGCTCGACATCGGCGATGGCAGCGGCTCCGACGCCACGGCAAGCGGCGGCGAAGGAGGCGCGAACGCGTCCGAAGGCGGGTTCTGGTCCTGGCTCGGTTCCTGGTTCAGCTGGGAGGCCTGGCAGAAGTGGTGGAACTCATGAGGCAAAACAAAACGCTGGGACGAAACCGTCCCAGCGTTTTCTTGATTGCGGCAACTACCTTCAGTTAGCGGGAGCCGGTGTCACGCTTTGGATGAAGCAGATCTGACCGTTCTGGAAGACCAGCGCGTCGTCGCGATCGAAGCACTCCCGATTGCTGTAGACGCGCAATGTGTACGGATTGGCCGGCTGCTCCAGCGCACGGCACGAGCCTTGGAATGTGACAACGAAGTTGCCTTTGTCGAGCTTGGTGCGCGCAAGGTACGTCGTTTCAGTGATCTTCTTCAGACCCTCGAAGTCGCGCAGCTTGAGACAAGCTTGCTGTGCGGCCTCTGCTCGTTGATCCAAGGCGCCCAGCGCAGCAACGCCGCCGCCGGCCGCCAACAAGCCTACCAACAATATGGCCCTTTGCATGTGTTAGCCTCCTGTCGAAACGCAGTGATGTCTGATTCAGGGTACTGCAACCGGAACGCGGCTGAAACCAATACTCTCAAAAACGTGATCCCTCGGACAAGCCTCGTAGCCCCCTCATGAACGGCGGATGAACGATGAACCCGCAAGAAAAGTTCGCGACAGCACAGGACATGGAGGCGCGGGGCGACCTTGCCGGTGCCGAGGCGGGATACCGACAGTTGTTGGCCATCGTACCGGGGCAGCCTCTGATACTTGCCCGCCTTGCGCTGTTGCGAAAATCAGCGGGGGCGTTCAGTGAAGCGGAAAGCTTGCTCCGGAGGGCCGTTGCTGCGGCACCGCGAGAGGCCGCCCTCCACAACAACTTGGGCAACGTGTTGCGCAATCTCGGTCGCAGCGGCGAGGCCGAAGCGAGCTATCGGCGTGCATTGGGTCTCAACCCAATCTACGGCGAGGCCGTGTATAATTTGGGTGTCGTTCTTGAGGATGCACGGCGGGACGATGAGGCGCTGGCCGCCTATCGCCGCGCAATCGAGCTTGGGTACGCCGCACCATCGGTGCGGGCGCGGATCGCGGCGGCGCATCTCAATCGCGGAGAGGCGGAAGCTGCGCTGGCCGAGGCTGATGCTGCAATCGCCAGCGCACCTGAATCGTTCGACGCACACTACTATCGCGGGATCGCGCTCGCTCAGATGGAGCGGTTCGAGCACGCGGTCGCGCCCCTTCGCGAGGCGGCGCGGCTGCGGCCAACGAGCCTTGAGGCACTGCACGCGCTTGCGAACAATCTCAAAGCATCGAACCGGCACGATGAGGCGATGGACGTTTACTGGCGCATTGTGGATGCACACCCGCTGGACGTCGCCACGCACAACAGCTTGAACCAACAAGCATGGACGACGGGCCAACGAGACGCGTTCTTGACGTCGTTCGCACAGGTGCGCAACCGGTACGGGAAGAATGCGGATCTGATGATCGCCGAAGCGCAGATTCGCACGCAGTGCAACGATGACGCGGGTG
>CXWJ01004051.1_pt1 | contig 11173 bp, 13 predicted proteins | sample 590841 | NCBI WGS metagenome assembly CXWJ01 (sample SAMEA3498367, study PRJEB10139) | wastewater metagenome | biome: wastewater treatment plant; material: activated sludge | place: Austria | collected 2015-01-21 | reverse complement strand
TTCTTGGGGACCGCGCCCACCCACTCTTTTTTGCCGCACGGCCCCATTCTACGTGGGGCAACGACGGCGCGCGCTTGGGGATAAACCCTACAGCCACAATCCTTTCCGGTCCATAGCCACCGGCAAGGTCGACAACCATGACCGCGATCAATCCCCTCGCTTCAGGACTTATGAACCAAGACAATTGCTTGTACGTAGCCAGGCAGGCGTGATAGCCACCCGCCCGCACAAGCTGCGCAGTTTGCACAGCTTTTCCTCAAGGACAGACGATGACTGACACGCCCACCAACGGCAGCGCGCCGCCCGACCAAATGGATGCTGGCGCAGCCCCGGCTCAAATCCAGGTTCTTGCCCAATACGTTAAGGACTTGTCATTTGAGAACCCTGCGGCCCCAATGAGCCTACAGGGCCAAAAGCCCGCGCTTGAAGTGAGCGTCGACGTTCAGGCCCGCGGCCTAGGGATCGACCAGTACGAAGTCGCAATCAGCATTCGCGCCGACGCGAAGGCTGCAACCCAAACGATTTTCGTTTGCGAAGTTACATACGCCGGTGTCTTCATTTTGAAGAACATCACCCAGGAAAACATCCAGCCGATCCTCCTAATCGAGTGCCCACGCCAGCTGTTCCCGTTTGCACGTCGCGTCGTCGCCGACACAACACGCGACGGCGGCTTCCCACCGTTGATGCTCGATCCGATCGACTTCTTAACGCTCTACCGCGCACAACTCGCACAGCAAAAAGCGCAGCAACCGCAGGCCGCCGTTTAGTTCCGCCAAATCGCTCCGGCGCCGAGGCCCGCAACCGCGGCCTCGTGCCGGGCGAGTTCGTCCGCAGTAAGCAGGGAAGGCAGAGCATTCGGCCGCGGCGGAATGGGCAAGTAAGTAACCTTCGTCCCGTTCCCTTGCGCCGCATCGCCGGCAACCAACTCCAGTCCGGGCTGCCGCCCGCCCAATAGCTCAAGATAGACCTGCGCAAGCAGTTCAACGTCGAGCAACGCGCCGTGCCCCTTGGCCCTGCGTTCGTCGAGCGAAATGTCGAACCTCTTACACAGCGCATCGAGCGATGCAGGCGACCCCGGAAACTTCCGCCGTGCCATCAACATCGTGTCGATCGCCCGGTCGGGATCGAGCTTGGGCTTAGACGCGCGCACAAGTTCCGCGTTCAAGAACTTGAGGTCGAACTCCGCATTGTGAATCACAAGCGGGTCTTCGCCGATAAAGGCCAGGAACGCATCGACAGTGTCCGCAAACAACGGTTTGTCGACTAAGAACTCTGTCGTCAGACCCGTGATCCGTCGCGAGTCCTCCGGCACGTCGCGTTCGGGATTCAGATACGTGTGATAACGCGCGCCCGTCGGCGTTCGGTTCTTGAGCTCGATGCAGCCGATTTCGATGATCCGGTGCCCTTGCCCCGGCTCAAGTCCCGTCGTCTCCGTGTCCAGCACGATCTCGCGCATGTTGTTGATTCGCCGTCCAAATGCTGCCTGGACGATGCTTCAGCGCTTCGATGATCGCAACGACTTGGCGCTCCGCATGCTCAAGCCCTTTCGAGCTATCAACAACAAAGTCGGCGCGCCGGCGCTTTTCGGCGTCGCTGACTTGCTTGGCCAAAATCAACTCGAACTTCTCAGGCGTCATGCCCGGCCGCGCCAGCACGCGCTGACGCTGGAGTTCCAGGGGCGCCGAAACCACCACCACCACGTCGACGCGCTTCTCGCTGCCTGTCTCGAACAAGAGCGGCACGTCGATCACCGCCATCTTGGCACCCGACGCCGCGGCTGCCTCAAGGAACGTACGCTGCGCCAAACCGACCAGCGGATGCACAACGGCCTCGAGCTCTTTCATTGCCTCGGGCTTACCCAAAACGGCACGCCCCAGTAGGTCCCGGTCGACGCGCCCGGCAACGACCGCTTCCGGAAACAGCACTTGGATCGGCGCGACCGCAAGCCCGCCGATGTCGTAGAGCATGTGCACAGTTGCATCCGAGTCGCACACCGGCACGCCGTGCCGCGCGAACATCCTTGCCGTCTCGGTCTTGCCCATGCCGATCGACCCGGTAAGCCCGATGATCAGCATCAGCGCCGCCCCTCAAGAATAGATACCAAATGCGCGCGCAAGCCCGCAGTCACCTTGGGCTCGACACCAAACCATGCCGCGAATCCTGGCCGCGCCTGATGCAGCAGCATCCCAAGCCCATCGACGCCCTTAAGGCCCTGCGCACGCGCACGAGACAACAACGGCGTTTCAAGCGGCCGATAGACGATGTCTGCAACCACGCCCTGCCGCATTGGTGCCAAGTCGATCTCAAGTGGCGGCTGTCCCGTCATCCCGAGACTTGTGGTGTTAACGAGCAAGCTCGTCACACGAAGAAGTTCGGCAAGCGTCGCCCAATCATGCGCTGTCACGCGCGCGCCGAAATGAACTGCCAACGCTTGCGCCTTGACCGCCGAACGATTGACTAGATGAACGTGCTTCGCCCCGAGCGCAAACAATCCCGCGACAACGCCTCGCGCAGCACCGCCGGCGCCAAGCACCACCACATCCTGCGACGCAAGCGACCCGACACCGCCTTCGCGCAAAGACTCAGCGAACCCGAACACATCGGTGTTGCGCCCGAGCACCCGTCCACTTTCGAACACCACGGTGTTCACCGCGCCGGTCGCCTCAGCGGCCTCGTCGCGCACGTCCACAAGGCGGAACGCCGCCTCTTTGTGCGGCAGCGTCACGTTTAGCCCACAAAAACCCAGCTTCGGGAGAGCCTTAAACGCATCGCCAAACTCGTCCGGCCGAATGGCGAGCGGCACGTAGGCCGCATCCAACTTGTGCTCCGCGATCCAATACCCGTGCAATGCCGGCGATAGGCTGTGCCCGATCGGCCAACCCGCAACGCCTGCCAACTTCGCCGCGCCCGAAATCATGTCTTCAACATGCCATGCAACCGCAGGAAATCGAGTAACTCGATAAGCGGCAGTCCCAAGATCGTAGAGGTGTCGCCCTCAATGCGGGAAAAGAGCTGAACCCCGATCCCTTCAACATGATACGCACCGACGCTCCCCAGGATCTCCTCACCCGCATCCGCAAGATATGCCTCAAGAAACGCATCCGAAAAATCCCGCATGGTCAGGCGCGCTTCCGCAACAGTGCGCCAAATGATGGAACCCTCCCACGCAACCGACACCGCCGATGAAAGCACATGCATACCGCCCCTGAGCCGTAGCAGCTGCTCCCGCGCGATGGCCCTCGTGTCAGGCTTTTGAAACAACGAGGTCCCGAGGCTCAGCACCTGGTCCGCGCCGATCACAAAGGCTTGCGGATGCCGGTCGCTGACTTTCAGAGCCTTCATTTCCGCCAACAAACCCGCCACATCCCGGGCAGGCGCCTTCCCCGCCGTCAGGGATTCAATAACTGCCGCCTCATCGATTTGCGCGACATCGACTTCGAACGGCACACCAGCCGCCCGCAACAGCCGCTGCCGCGTCGCGCTACCGGATGCGAGAACAATCCCGCTCATTCGACGGGCTGACGCGCGCGCGAGTGGAGCGCGATCACAGCCGCCGCTGTTTCCTCGATCGAGCGACGCGTTACGTCGATAACCGGCCAGCCTTTATCCCCGAAGAGACGTCGGGCAAACGCAACTTCCGCCCGCACAGCGTCAAGATCGACATAGTCCGTCTCCGCCTCTTCATTCAGCGACAATAACCGGTTTCTGCGGATTTGAATCAGACGCTCCGGACTGGCCAGCAGACCGATGATCAACGGCCCCAAAATCGTGTGAATCTGCTCGGGCAGAGAAACGCCAAGCACGATCGGAACATTCGCAGCCTTGATCCCACGGTTCGCCAGATAGATGCACGTCGGTGTCTTTGAGGTCCGGCTCACACCGACGAGAACCACATCAGCGCGCTCTAGCGTCTCCGCGCTCTGCCCATCATCATGCGCCATCGTGAAATTCAGAGCATCGATTCGCTTAAAATACTTCGCATCAAGCTCATGCTGTGCACCCGGCCGGTGACTGACCTCTGCACCCAGATACGACCCCAACAAATCCATCACCGGGTCAATCACCGCAACCGAGGGCTGTCCGAGCTCTCGGCACTTCACCTCAAGAATTTCCCTAAGTTCCTGGTTCACCATAGTGTGCAACACCAACCCAGGGGCGCCCTCGATTTCAGCCACGGCGCGTTCGAGCTGTTTACGTGACCGCACCAACGGGTACACGTGCTCGATGGGATGACCCATATCGAACTGCGCGCACGCCGCCTTCGCCACAGCATTCAACGTCTCGCCGGTTGAATCCGATACGAGGTGAAGGTGGTAATAGATGCCTGCGTTTCGCTCTTTCTGCACGATGCGCCTTGAGGATTGGCCTGTGGGCTACCTGCCCGATAAGACCGGGGACAAAACGTGGATGCAAGCATCATCCGCGTCATCCCCTAACAGCCCCTGTCCAAAGCATGCAGATCTCCACGGCGAAGCATCAACCATGATCGCCTATCCCAAAGGTTGGAGAACACGTGGTCCCAACAGTTGATCCACACGTGCCCCCGATCGATCGAACACAAAAACACTTGCTCAAGGCACACCGTCCCCAAATGTGGATCATCGCAACGCCTGGGCATGACCCTGGGGACCGCGCGTACAGGGGCTATTTGTCCCAAGTGTCCACACGCCAATCATCTTCCTACATCAATTCTAATCTCTATAAATGAATTGATATTGGGTGTGTGTCTGAACGTGATCGATCGATCCGAGAAGCCAATCTTGAAAGCCCTGCAAGGTGTTGCCGTTCAGCCAACGCCTGTGTGGCTTATGCGCCAAGCCGGGCGCTACCTCCCCGAATACCGTGAGATCAGATCGAGAGCCTCCGACTTTCTCTCGCTGTGTTTTACACCTGCACTCGCAACCGAAGTCACTCTGCAGCCGATCAGGCGCTTCGACTTCGATGCCGCGATCCTGTTCTCCGACATCTTGGTGATCCCACATGCGCTCGGTCAACGCGTGTGGTTCGTGGAGGGTGAGGGGCCTCGTCTCGAACCATTGACGAGTATTGGAAGCCTAAAACTTACCCGCATCATTGATGCCCTAAGCCCGGTTCTGGAAACGGTCGCCACACTGCGCAGTCAACTTCCGCAAAGCACAACGCTAATCGGCTTCGCCGGAGCACCATGGACCGTCGCGACCTACATGACCGCCGGCCGCGGCGGCGAAGACGGCAACGCCGCACTTGGATTGGCCTATCGAGCACCAAGAGACTTCCAGGCGCTTATCGACACGCTCGTAGAGGCAACAGCCGAGTACCTGATCGCCCAAGTTCGAGCCGGCGCTGAGGTGCTCCAGATATTTGAAAGTTGGGCGGGCTCGATACCTGCGCAATCCATGGATGACTTCTCGGTGCAACCGATCAAGCGCATCATTGCGCGTGTGCGGCAAAGCAAACCAGACGTACCGGTGATTGTGTTCCCCCGCGGAGCTGGCGCTCACCTCGCGCGATACGCTGGCGAAACGCACGCAAACGCGATCTCGATCGACACCAACACACCGCTCACTGTCGCACGGCGAGCCGTCGGCACGAAGCTCGCGCTCCAAGGCAATCTCGATCCCGTGGCTCTCATCCAAGGCGGTGAAGCACTTCGCAACGCGGTGCGAACGATTCTGCACGAGACGAAAGACACGCCGCATATCTTCAACCTGGGCCATGGCATCCGTCCCGAAACACCCGTTGCGCACGTCGAGGAAATGCTGCGTCTCATCCGGAATCCCAGCGCATGAGAGTCGCTGTCGTCCTATTTAATCTCGGGGGTCCGTCGTCGCTCGAAGCGGTCCAGCCGTTCCTGTTCAACCTCTTCAATGACCCGGCCATCATCCAGATTCCCCAGCCGATGCGCTGGGCCTTGGCGAAGTGGATTTCAAGCCGCCGGGCACCAATAGCGCGCGAAATCTACGCCAAGATGGGCGGTTCCTCGCCGATCTTGGGTCAAACATACAATCAATCCTCGGCGCTCAAGTCGGCACTCGCCAACAACGACGGCATCCACTTCGAGACTTTTGTCGCGATGCGCTACACCGCGCCGCGCGCGTCCGATGTCGTGCTGCAAGTCCGCCGCTTCCGGCCGAACCGCATCGTTCTACTACCGCTCTATCCGCAGTTCTCGACCACGACATCGCGGTCGTCGCTGCGCGAATGGCACCGCCTCGCCCGCGAAGTCAAGGCGCCGGTCGCCACAGTCTGCTGCTATCCGCAGGACGACGGCTTCGTGTCGGCCCAAGCGGAATTGATCGCCGAGAGCATCAAGACGCTCGCCCCGAATGTCCGTTTCCGTCTTCTGTTCTCCGCGCACGGCCTGCCTGAACGCGTCGTCGTTGCGGGCGATCCCTACCAGGTCCACGTCGAACTGACCGCGAAAGCGCTCGTTGCCAAACTCGCCCGTCCGCAACTCGATTGGCGCGTCTCCTTTCAAAGCCGTGTCGGTTCGCTCAAATGGATCGAGCCCGCGACGGACGACGAGATCAAACGGGCAGGGACCGAAGGGCTTGCCCTGGTGATCGCGCCGATCGCCTTTGTCTCCGAGCATTCGGAAACGCTCGTCGAGTTGGATATCGAGTACGCGAAACTCGCCTCCGAAAGCGGCGTGATGAACTACGTCCGCGTACCCACGGTGGGAACCCACTCGCGCTTCATCGAGGGGCTCGCCCAGCTTGTTCGTGAAGCGGCAGGTCGCGAGGGGACGAAACCCGGCGGCGGGACTCGAGTTTGCCCGGCCAAATGTGGCCAGTGTGCGCTCGAAAGGAAGATCGCATGAGCGAACTGCTGCTGCCGTATTATCTCTGGCTGAAGGCGCTTCACATCATCGCGGTGATCGCTTGGATGGCGGGGATGCTCTATCTGCCCCGGCTCTTCGTCTATCACTGCGAAACGTCGCCGGGCACGGACGAGTACGAGCGTTTCAAGCTGATGGAGCGCAAACTCATGCGCATCATCATCAACCCCTCGATGGTAGCCGTGTGGACTCTGGGCTTGATCCTTGCCCAAGTCCAACACACATGGGGCGAGAGTTGGTTTCACGCGAAGCTTCTTCTGGTGATTGTCCTGTCCGCTCTGCACGGCATGCTGAGTCGTTGGCGGCGCGACTTCGAGCACGCCCGCAACAAGAAGACCCAGCGTTTCTACCGGATAATCAACGAGGTTCCGGCGATCTTGATGATAGGAATTGTCATCCTCGTCGTTGTAAAACCCTTCTGACCTGGAAAGCCTGGATTCTAGCCAAAAATTAACGCCGAGAGCCCCTTCTCACGGCCATCGGCCTGCGCTACAAATGAGCCCGATCTCCGAAAACGTCCGGAAACTGTCCGCCTCGGGGCCGTAGTGTCGCGTCACAACCGCGACGCAAACAAGGCTTATGACGGACCGGCGCCAAAGCGGGCACCGAAGTAGCTTCCGAACGAACATCGACCTCCCTTCCCGAAGGCATCGGTTTGGCTTTTGCCCCCAAGTCCGATTCCGTCCCCCCAAGCCGCCTGCCAAGTTTGACCAGAGAGTAAGATTGCGATGTCGCTTCAAGACGTTATGAAGCTCCAAGACCTAAAGACAAAATCCCCGGCCGCCCTTCTCGAACTCGCCGAAGAGTTGAAGATCGAGAACGCGTCCGCGATGCGCAAACAGGACATGATGTTTGCGATCCTGAAGGCGCTTGCCGAACAGGAAGTTGAGATCACGGGTTCGGGCGTCGTCGAGGTCCTGCCCGACGGTTTCGGGTTCCTGCGTGCGCCGGAATCGAACTACTTGCCGGGTCCCGACGACATCTATGTCAGTCCTACGCAGATCCGCCGCTTCGCGCTTCGCACCGGCGATACGGTCGAAGGTCCCATCCGGTCGCCGAAAGATGGCGAACGCTACTTTGCGCTGCTGAAGGTCAACACGATCAACTTCGAAGACCCGGAAAAGCAGAAGCACAAGGTCCATTTCGACAACTTGACGCCGCTCTATCCGGACGAGCGTCTCAAAATGGAAATTCAGGACCCAACGATCAAAGATCGTTCGGCCCGTGTGATCGACATCGTGGCGCCGTTGGGCAAGGGTCAACGCGCTCTGATCGTCGCACCACCGCGCACCGGCAAAACCGTGCTGCTCCAAAACATCGCAAAGTCGGTTGCCGCGAACCACCCGGAGTGCTTCTTGATTGTGCTCTTGATCGACGAGCGTCCGGAAGAAGTCACCGACATGCAGCGCACCGTGAAGGGCGAGGTCATAGCCTCGACCTTCGACGAGCCGGCCTCCCGCCACGTGCAAGTCGCGGAAATGGTCATCGAGAAGGCCAAGCGCCTCGTCGAACACAAGCGTGACGTGGTGATCCTCCTCGATTCGATCACGCGTCTGGGCCGCGCCTACAACACCGTCGTCCCCTCTTCGGGCAAGGTGTTGACCGGCGGTGTCGACGCGAACGCTCTGCAGCGTCCTAAGCGCTTCTTCGGCGCGGCGCGTAACATCGAAGAGGGCGGGTCGCTGACCATTATCTCGACCGCGCTGATCGACACCGGCAGCCGCATGGACGAAGTCATCTTCGAAGAGTTCAAGGGCACCGGCAACTCGGAAATCGTGCTCGACCGCAAGGTCGCCGACAAGCGCGTCTTCCCGTCGATGGACATCCTGAAATCCGGTACCCGCAAGGAAGAGCTCCTGGTTGAAAAGAGCGTGCTGCAGAAGATGTACGTCCTGCGCCGCATCCTGAACCCGATGGGCGCGACCGACTCGATCGAATTCCTGCTCGACAAACTCAAGAGCACAAAGACGAACGGCGAATTCTTCGACGCGATGAACACGTAACGAGGCCAGCAGGCTTGCCCAGAAGGGCTTCGAGACCCAAAACGTACAGACAGCCCAATCTATGGGCTGATCGATTTTGGCTCGAACCGCTGAGGGCAGAGCACCACGCCGCAGCTCTCTACGAGCCGCTCTCGGACCGCAGGCTCTACGAGTTCATCCCAGGCGACCCGCCGGCGTCGGTTCAGGTCGTGTGGGATCGTCTTGTTCGATTGGAAGAGCCGACGACGGGTCGGAGCCGGCGCGCTGCCGAGCTATGGCTCAACTGGGTCGTCAAGAGCAAAGACCGCGAATACGTTGGCCTGATGGAGGCGACGGTGCGAAAGAACGCATCGGTCCATTTGGCTTATTTCATATTCGTCCCGCACCAAGGGCGAGGCTACGGCGTTGAAGCTGCAAAGTTGGTCATCAACCACCTGGTTGAAGAATTCGATGTGAGCATTGCCCGGGCGCTTGTTGACACGCGCAATAACGCCTCCATCCGCCTGCTCGAGCGGTTGGGCTTTTCCCGCAAGCGACTCATCGAGCACGCCGATCACTTCAAAGGAGCGTGCAGCGACGAATATGAATACATACTTGAGCTGAAAGCTACGACATGAAGTTGACGACGACGACGATCAACGCTCGGACCAAGGGCCCGGGTCTCACGAACATCACCGCGGATGTCGCCCGCCCGCTAACAGCCTGCACGAGCGACGGCCAGCTGACGCTCTTTATCCGCCACACGTCGGCCTCCCTGACGATCCAGGAAAACGCCGACCCGGAGGTCTTGGCCGATCTTGAAACGTTCATGAAAAAGCTCGTCCCCTGGGACGAGCGCCTCTACCGTCACACGACCGAAGGGCCGGACGACATGCCGGCCCACATCCGCGCCGCTCTCACGGCCACTTCGCTCACGATACCCGTATTGGCGGGCAGGCTTTCGCTGGGCACCTGGCAAAGCGTGTACCTTTGGGAACACCGCGCAGGCCCACAAAACCGCGAGGTCGTGGTTCAACTTCTCTCGACGTGACGAAGCCCCTCGACCTCGGCTAACTTGCCGCCCGGGCTGAAGGGCACGTTCAACTGGGCTTCGCAATGCGCGCACGTCTGTTTTTTGCGTGGGTTCTTTCGATCCTCGCGGCAACTCTAACGGCCCACGCCGAGGGCATCTCTCAAGAGCGGCAAGCCTATCTCGAAGGCGTGTGGAGTGGCGTGCCCACCGAGGTAAGCGCCGACAAGCTCTGCTCGACGACCGCCCCGCCGGCGGAAGCGACGGCATTAGCGATCGAGTTTCAGCGCTCGGGCGGGGTCGCCTTCATCGACGACGGCACCGAAGCAGCCTCCCGCGGCCCGATCCTCTCGGCCAGCGAAGAAAACGGTGTTGTCTCGCTCAAGATCGGCGATCAAGCCTGGCGCTTCCGCCCGGATACGAAGGACGTCATGTACCGTGTCCGTTCGTCGGCCTCGCTCGGTGGCGACGTTGACACGATGGTCTTCAAGCGCTGCAAACCGGCGGCGGACCGAAGCGCGATCGCGCTCGACGACGCGGCACTCAAGTTCTTCGCGGCCGACCTACCCGGCGACGAGGCCTTCTTCATCGACGACCGCCATGCGGCCAAGACCGGCGACCGCTGCGCCGTCAAGGAAACGCAGTACCTGTTCTTCGTCCTGATCGGCCCGTCTGAGTTTCGCGTCAGCCGCTGGAACAGCTTCGCGATCGCCGACAAGCTGGCGGAAAAAAAATCCGTGAAATTGCCGCTCGACTCCGTCTCCGATTGGGCAATCGAAAGCGCGCGCACGGAGGGCAAGAAGGTCGTCGTTCGCATGCGCGAATACGACAACGAGAAAGCGGTGCCCGAGACGATCCATATCGAAGCAAAGGCGGACGGCATATCGGTCCCCGAATGGCGCCGCACCTACATCCGCTGCAAGGGCTTCCAATCCCGCAGCTAAGGGAGTGGCCGACATGCGCATCACTACAGCCGCAATCCTGACGCTGGCGCTCACCACGGCATGCGCGCAAAGCGAGCCGCAAGNNCGCGCAAGCGGGCAGGGCGGACTTCTCGATGTCGCGCTCGACCCCAACTTCAAGACGACTCGCACGATCTATCTCTCGTTCGCGGAAGCGGGCGGTGACGGTGCGTCGACGGCGCTCGCGCGCGCCACGCTCGGGGAAGGCCGCGTCGAGAACGCCACGGTGATCTTCCGCCAGCTGCCGAAGGTCTCGGGTGCCGGCCACTTTGGCGGCCGCATCGTCTTCTCTCCCGATGGCCGCCACCTGTTCCTGACGACCGGCGACCGCCAAAAACTGTCCCCCGCGCAAGACCTGCAAAGCCATCTCGGCAAGGTCGTCCGCCTGAACAAGGACGGCTCG
>CXWJ01003484.1_pt1 | contig 11174 bp, 9 predicted proteins | sample 590841 | NCBI WGS metagenome assembly CXWJ01 (sample SAMEA3498367, study PRJEB10139) | wastewater metagenome | biome: wastewater treatment plant; material: activated sludge | place: Austria | collected 2015-01-21 | reverse complement strand
TTCAGCGATAGTTCATCCCCGCGATACACCGTCACCCGGCAGCCGGCCGCCTCCAGCGCCGCCCGCGTCTGGTGGTTGTGATCCAGCATCAGGCAATCGCGCGGCCCCAGCGCCAGTACGTTGGTGCCCATTGTGGCGAACTCCTCATCGCTGACGTCGATCAGTTCCACGCCGCGCGCTTCCAGTAGCTGAAAGAACGGCACAGGCAGCAGCGGCCGATAGACCACCGCCAAATCATGATCGACCATGCTGATCAGCGACATCAGGTGCAGGCAGGCGTCCGGCCCCTCGAAATAGGGTAACTGCACCGGGATCAGATCGACCCCCGACCCGGCCAGCGCCTCGCCCAACTGGGCCAACCCGGCGGCATTGGTGCGAAAGCCCAGCCCCACACACAGCGTCCGCTCGTCCAGCCACATGAGATCGCCCCCCTCGGCCGTTGCCGCGCCGCTCAGCCGGTAGAGGATGGGCACGCCCAGCCGCCGCAGCGTCATCTCCAGCGCGTCCTCCTCGCCCACCCGCAGCGCCTTGCCCATGCGCAGGATAATCGCCCCGCGGTCGGTCAGCAGCGCCGGGTCGTGGACGAAGATGGCGTCGGCCCGGTCGCGCAGCGGCGCGTCGTGGTAGACCACTTCCACGCCGCGCCCCAGCAGCGTATTGACGAAGGCGTCGTGCTCCTGCTGGGCCAGCGGCAGATAGGGCTGGTCAGTGTAATGCCACAGCGCCGGGTCGGCCGCGCCGAAGGCCTCATCCGGCCGCCGCACCAGCACCGTCTGCACCGGCGCGATCATGGTTTGCCCGCCATAATGCTTCATAATAATTAAAAATAGGTGACGTGCCGCGACGACCGCAGCACCGCCGCCTGCCAATGGGTCAATTCCTCGCCCGGCCCCTGGGGCAGCATCAGGTTATTTGGCCACTTGCTATGCCACAGCCCGCAGGCGTGGGCCACCTCGTGGGCCAGCAGCCGCCGCGCCGTGCGCAACGACTTGGCTTCCACCGTCACGTAATCGGCCGCCGCGCCCAGCGAGCAGCCGTTGTGGGTGGTCATCGAACGCACCACGAAGACCGTCACCGGCTGGCCGTAGCCGGTCACCGTCCCGACCGGCGTGGAGGCCATCAGGCTGCGGAAGAACGCCCCCGCCTGCCCCAAATCATCGCGCCAGGCACCATCGGTACAACGCACGTCCAGCGCCGCCTTGGGGGCGGCGTGGGGCGCGGTCACCACCCGCCAACCGGCCGGCTCCACCGCCACCCCGGCCATGCGGGCCAGGATGCGCTGCGCCTCCTCATAAGCCGGGCGCACCTCGGCGTCACTAGCCAGCGGCAGCCCGCGCTCATCGCGCAGCACCACCACCCGCACCCGCAATCGCTTGCCGAAGCGCACCCCCACCAGCGTCAGCAAGAACTCCGGCAGCTTGAGCACCCGGTTGGCGACTTCCTTTAACAGATTGAATAGTTCCCACAGCAGACCCACCATACAATACGCACCTCTAGCCCCCAAGTATATCAGTTTCTCCCCGGTGCGACGCACTTCGGAAAGTGCGTCGCACCTCTCAAAGCTTTGTGGTATCAATGAATGATGGCCACTCCCGCCGCCGCGTCCGACGCCGACCCCTATGCCGACACCCGGCGGCGCATGGTCGCCGAGCAGCTTGAGGGCCGCGGCATCACCGACCCGGCCGTGCTACGCGCCATGCGCCTCGTGCCCCGCGAGCGCTTCGTCCTGGAACCGTATCGCCCCTACGCCTACGACGACAGCCCCCTGCCCATCCCCGCCAACCAGACCATCTCCCAGCCCTACATCGTGGCCTATATGATCGCCATGTTGCGCCTGTCGGCCGCCGACCGCGTGCTGGAGATCGGCGCGGGGTCAGGCTACGCCGCGGCGGTGATGAGCCGTATCGCCGCCGCCGTCTACAGCGTCGAGCGCCACGCCGGGCTGGTCGATTTCGCGTGCCAACACCTGGCCGAACTGGGCTACGATAACGTGCAAGTGCGCCATGGCGACGGCACGCTGGGCTGGCCCGACCATGCCCCCTACGACGCCATCATCGTCGCCGCCGGCGGCCCGTCGGTGCCCGAAACCCTGCGCGGCCAGCTGGCTCCCGGCGGCCGTCTCATCATGCCCATCGGCCGCGACCGCCGCCGGCAAACGCTCGTCCTCCTGACCCGCGACGACGACGGCCGCACCACGGAAGAGATGCTCGTCCCCGTGGCCTTCGTGCCGCTCATTGGCGATGAGGGCTGGTGAAAAAAATTACGAATTATGAATGAAGAGCGGCGGCATGGACGGCCGGCGGGGGTTAGAACTGCCAGACGCTTAAAATAAGGATGGCCGCGGCGGTCACGGCCAGATTATCCAGCCCCCAGATCGACACGGCCTCGATCAGCGTCGTCACGGCCATGATGACCAGCGACGGCAGCAGTGCCCCGGCCGGGCTAATGTCGGGCGTGCCGGGCATGAGCCACAGGGCCAGCCAGGTGAACACAAACCCGGCCACGAAGAATCCAGCCGACCCCTCCAGCGTGCGCGTACTGGTGTGGACGCGATAGAAGCGCTTGCCATAGGCCGCGCCGATCACCGGGGCCAGGCCGTCGCCCCAGGTCAGCGGCATCAGCGCCGCCACCAGCAGCGGCGGCTGATCCCAAAAGATCAACGCCGCCACGGCCGCCGCCAGCGGAAAATAGACCGTCCCCAGGTTGTTGCGGTGCTTGCTCTGCATCGACCCGATGAGGCCGTAGCGCCAATCGATCAGATTGATGATCATAAACACGACGCAGGCGAAGACGAACGGCCAGGGCGATGTGAACAGAAACGGCAAGGCCCAGCTCATCATGCCCACGCCGATGTGGATGACCTTGCGCGTAAAGCCGGAGCCGTATCCTCGCCAGCGCCGCAGCGCTTCGGCCGCGCCGATGATGATGAGGATGTAGCCAAAACAGATGATGATGCCGAGGGTGTTGCTCATGGGGATCAGTGGGTAGTGGGTAGTGGTCAATGGGCAGTGGGCCGCTATCGCTATGGCAATCGCTTTCGCAATCGTTCTTCAACGCTCAGCAGCCCACGCTCTTCATTCGGAATGCGTCATTCGTCATTCCGAATGCGTCATTTCTTTCACACGATGAGATGGTCATACAACATATCCAGACTCAAATCGGGCACAACCGTCTCCGTTGTCTGCAACGTCACCGCCGCCGCCGCCGCGCCCAGACGAATGGCCTCGATGGGCGACAAATCGTTCAGCAGCCCAAACAGGATGGCCGCCGTCACCGCGTCGCCCGTGCCCGTGCTATCGACAAAGCGGGTGTGCGACGGCGGGATGTAGCCCATCTCGTCGGCCGTGGCGTAATCCAGCCCAAAATCGGCCAGCGTCACCACCACAATATCGACCCCCTCGGCCAGCAGCCGCCGCGCCAGCGCCAGCCCGGCCACGGGGTCATAGCCGGGGAAATCGACGCCGCACAACACCGCCTCCTCCACCTGATTGGGCACGACCAGACGTAAATCGGCTAGATAGGGCCGTAGCTTATAGGCCAGCCGGGCCGAGGCCGGGTCGGCGCACAGCGGCACATCGTACTCCTTAGCCAGCCGCACCACCGTGCGCATGGCCACCTCGCTCAGACTGCCGTCGAACATCACCAGCGACGCGTCGCGGAACAGCGCCCGGTTGCGGTTCAGGAAATCGGGCGTGATCGCCTCCATCACCCGCACGTCATCGAGGGCCACCGACAGCAGTCCATCGGCCTCCAGCAACGCCATATAGGAGCCGGTCGTGCGGCCGGGTAACATCTGCACGTAATCCAGATTCACGCCCGCCTCGGCCGTCTGGATCAGCAGTTGGCGGCCGGTGGCGTCGTCGCCCACGGCCGAGATGAGGGCCACCTCGGCCCCCAGCCGGGCCAGGTTCTCGGCCACGTTGCGCGCCGTCCCGCCGCGCGTCGAGCGAATCTCGGCCGGGTTCGACGTCCCCGGCTCCAGCCCGGCCACCGGCTTGCCCTTCGTATCCAGCAGCGTCGCCCCGATTACCAGAACGTGCTCAGCCATGCGTGCCCCCGTAGTCAGTAATCAGTAGGTCAGTGTCCAGTTAGTCAGTGTTCAGTAGATCAGTAGGTCAGTATTCAGTAGTCAGTGGTTCGCTATCGTAATCGTAATCGCTATCGTTCTTCAGCGGTCAGCGGTCACCCGTCGGCGGTCTTCACTCGTCGCTCGTCGCTCGTCACTCGTCACTCCCCCAGTCCCAACCAAAACCCCTCCACCACCGCCAGCACAAACGCATCGCGCGCCGCCGGCGACCGGCCCGACTCATCGAGCACCAGGCGCGACCCGCCCGGCGCGTCCTCGTCGGCCAACCGCTGGCCCAGATAATAATAAGGCACGGCGCTGGTGTGGGAGATGGCCTGTATGGCGATGTCGCCCAGGCCGGCCCGCGCGCTGCCGATCACCACGTACTCGCGGGCGAGCGGCGGCCGGTCATCCACCTCGCGGTCGGCCAGCAGCCACGTCCCCGGCGCCACCGCCGCCAGGAACGACCCCCGCCGCTGGCCGATCTGGTACCAGCCAAAGCGGTCATCGGTGGTCACGTGGCCCGGCACCGGCCCGTGCCGGGCGTCGTCCTGGCTGCCGGGCAGTTGCGAGATGGGTTGCGGCACACGCCTGACCCACTCCGGGCGCTCGGCCGACGGCTCGGTCGGGGGCGAGGCAGACTGGACCGCCGGTGCCGAAGAGCGCTCCGGTGTCATGCTCTCCGCTGGGCGAACGCCGGCGTCGGCCGGTACGGTCAGATAACCGGCCTCCAGCAGTTCGGCCGGCACCTGATCCTTCGGCCACATAATCTCGCGCAAGGTCGCCTGGGCATTATGCAGCAGTTCCGTCATCTCCGCCCGCAGCCCGTCCAGTCGCCTGGTCTGGGAGCTACCGGCCGGCTTGGTCAGCAACCGTTCGGCCCGGCTATATTGCACCATAGCCGGCTCGTTGTGGAGGCCAAGGAACAGGGCCGCCCCATGGGCATAATGGGCCAGGCATATGGCCGCCGCGTCGCTCACCAGCGACCACGCCTGCTGCGACCGGGCGAAATGGTTGGCCGCCGCCCGGCAATCGTCCCAATAAAGATAAATCAGCCCGAGGTGAAATTCGCTCAACCCCACCAGACTGAAATTGGCCCGCGAGCGCACGATGCGCTGCGACTGCTCCATCGCCGCCAGGGCCGGGGCCTTAAAGCCCGTCAGCGGATAGCGGTAGAGGATGTCAGCCACAGTGATAATGTCCACCGGCGGCTCACCGGGAAACAGGATCGCCAACAGACGCTCCAGTACCTGATACGTCTCGCGTACCCGGCGTGGATCGCCGCCGGTCAGTTGCCGAGCCGGGTCCTGGGTGGAGGAAGCTGTGGGTGGCATGCTGTATTATTGGCTCTCGAACCGTTGCTTAGCCATTCGTGGATGGCCGGAAATTGGGCGATGACGGCGGGCGCAACTGCTCTTCCATGTCCGCCAAGCGTTCGTCGACCCGCTCGACTTCCGCCTGCAATTGAGCCACGGCCCCCTGGCCCAACGCCCTGTGGCCCGCGCCGCCGGCGCTCTGGATGCTGTCGGCCGAATAATTGAACATGCGTCGCAACGCCTCCATGAGCCGTAACGCCAAAATGTAACTGGATAGATTGGGGCCGACTTCCTGCCGCGTGTGGCGAATGCTATCCTCGATGGCCTGAATCATGGCGATCTCGGCGTCAATGCGCGCCACTTCCTCCTCCTCCATCAGGGGCGCCAGGCCTTTGGCCCGCGCCAGGACATCTTCCGCGTCCTGATTGTTCAACCACATCTTGGTCAGTTGCTCCCTCACCCTCGGTGGCGGGGTTAGGCTGCTGACACGCACCCGCAACGGCTTGATCTCCTTGGGCATCCCCGCCCAAGCCCCTTTCAACACTTCTTTCGTTAATAAGTCGTGGGCATCGGATGAGTCGGGGTTAGCCAGCAGGCTGTCAAGGGTGTTCTCGGCCACCCAACTCGCCAGCGCGCCGCGCACCTGGCCAATCGGCCCCTGCGTCCACGAACCCATCTTGCCATCGGCCCCCACCGTGCCCGCGTAAGCCAACTCCCGCACCGCCTCTTCACGATAGGGGTAAGGGCGCTCATGGCTGGCCGGCATGTTGCCGGGATCGACGCGGAAGGTCAGCCCCACGTCGGCCAACAACGGGATGCCCTCTTGCGTCAGTACTTTCACGTCCTTGGCGGTGCGATCCTGCGGCTGCAAATCGACGACCGCCTGCAAATATTCAAAGCGCCCCAGGTCGTGGATGCCCGGCCGCAACACCCGCAGGAAACGCGCGTTGCGCTCCGTCACGGCGGCATAGCCATTGGGCACGTGGACGCGCGCCGGCCCGCCGATGCGCACCAGGAGCGATTGCTCGCGATCTTCGGCCAGCTTCTCCGGCAGAGCGGTGTAGGGAATTTCGTATGGGCTGGCCCGATTACGGCGCTGGCGGCGCAGCACGTCGGCCGCCGTTTGCCGGTCGGGGCAATGATAGAGCACCTGCATCAGACTGATGGCTGCCTCCACAGCCAGCCGCCAGCCGATGATGATGGGGATGAAATGGCGCAACACGCGCGGGTGGAACAACTCCACCAACCACACCGCCACGGGATTGAAGGGCACGAGCACCGCCTGGCTGGGCGGCAACTCGGGCACAAAGAAGCGGGCCAATACCACGGCGGCATCGACCCGTTCCAGCCGGCTGACGAACAACCAGTAGGCAATGAAAATGAGAGCCAGGGCCAGCCACGGCCAGTTGACCGACGGCCACGGCAGGGCCGGTCGGGCGCGGGCAGCCGGGCGGTGGGGCGGCGGGGCGGCGCTCATCGGCTACTCCTCATCCCGCCCCAGCGCCTGGCGCAACTCGCCGGCCGCCTCGGCTGATAGCTGGATCAGATGCCCGCCCTTGTCCAGCCGTCGCACCGCCAGATTGGCCGACATGGCCTCGGCCATCTCCATCAGGCGCAACATCACGACTTCGTGCAGCTCGGTGCCGCCTTGCAGGCGCATCAGATCGATGCTGGTCAGCAATTTCTCGATGTTCTCGACCTGGGCCTGGACGCGAGCTTGTTGAAAGAGCTTCTGCGCTTCCAATTCACCGGCCATCTTCTCGCGCGACATCCGGTTGGCTAGGCCCACCTGCCACGTATCAATACGCTTATTTAACACGTCGTCGGGCAACTGGAACGCACCCACGCCGACGCCGGTGATCTCGATTCCCCGCGGCAATATCTGACGTGGCGCTTGATTACCCTGCCCCACTTCCGAGTGGGCATCGTCCACTTCCGGCTTTTGCAGTTCCAGCAAACCTTCCTTGACCTGGGCCTTGATCGTTTTCAGTGGATCGGACGCGCCGCTGAGCAGCAATTGATCCAACGTGAACTTGGCGATCTCCGTCACCAGCAACGATGCCGCCTGCGGGCAAACCTGCTCCGTCCAGCCGCGGCGGTTGTCTTCGTCCACGCTGCCGGCGTAATTCAACTCGAACAGCGCGTCGCGGTCATAGGGGTAGGGGATGGCGTCGCTTTCGATGGAGCGCGGCCGGCTGCCGGGCGTGGGCCGCCGCACCCGGAACGAGACCGAGACGCTCGTCTTCATCGGGATGCCGTCCTTGGTGATAGCATTGACGGGCATGCTGCGCGATTGCGGCCGCAGATCGAACACCTGGGCAATCGACTCGCCGGAATTCAGGAAGACCAGCCCCGGCCCGGCCGCCCGCCGGAAGCTATTGCCGCGGGTGATGGCCGCCGCCTCGTGGCTAAAGAAGAAGCCCGCGCCCAACAGCCTGAAACTGGGCGCCAGGTCGGATTGGGCTGCCTTTTGCTTCTTGCGGGCGGCGGCGGTGGTTGCCGGCGTTTCGCGCGGCCGGCCATAGAGCAGGTTGGCCGCGCCCATCGTATAGTTGCGCCACAGCAGGCGAAACCCCTCCGACCAGCCGGCGTTGCCCTGCACCGGCAGCAAGCGCCGCGATAGGTAGATCGTGCCCAGGACAAACGTGACCAACGTTGCCCCACCCCAGATAAACGCCCCGGCCGCCCCGTAGCCCACGCCATTGAAGTCGTGGAGCAGCGTGCCGATGACGCCCAGGAGGAAGATCGCCAGCAACAGGATGCTCAGACCAGGGATGAATTGCCGCTCTCGTTTTTCCATCTGCTTAGCGCCGATCCGCGCCGCAACTATATCATAGCCATACGGCCTGGTAAAGTTGCGCCACAACTGGGGAATAGAACGCGGATGACACGGATTTTCGCGGATCAACGCGGATTTATTCGGATTCTATTTCTTATCCGTGAAAATCCGCTTCAATCCGTGTTATCCGTGTTCTATTTATTATCCCCTGGCATATAATCACGATCTGATGCACGTCGCCCTGAACGCCTACTTCTGGAACCGGCCCCACACCGGCAGCGGCCAGTACACTCGCCAACTCACCGGCCACCTGCGCCGGCTGGTGTCCGATTTGGCGATCACCCTCATCTACCCGGCCACGCCCGACGAGCCGCAGCCGCTGGACGTGCCGCCCGGCGTGGGCACGATCTGCGTGCCCACCCGGCCCGGCCATCTGGGCAAGGTGCTGTTCGAGCAGCGCGGCTTTCCCGCCGCCTGCCGCCGCGTGGGGGCCACGCTGGCCCACGTACCCTATTGGGGGCCGCCCTTGCGCTCGCCCGCGCCGCTGGTCGTAACCATCCACGACCTGACCACCCTGTTGGAGCCGCACTACAACCGTGGCGCGCGCCCCCGGCTCTATAACGCGCTGGTGGGGGCCGCCGCCCGCGGGGCCAATCACGTCCTGACCGACTCTTTCTCCAGCAAACTCGACATCCTCGACCATCTGGACATTCCCGAAGAGCGGGTGACGGCCGTCTATCTGGGTGTCGGCCCGCAATTCTCGCCGCAGGAAGATAATAGCCTGCTGGCGATGGCCGTGGCCCAGAAGTACGACCTGCCCGAAACCTACGTCCTCTACCTGGGCGGCTACGAGCTGCACAAGAACGTGATGACCCTGCTCCACGCCTACACCTTCGTGGCCCAGGCATTGGGGAAGGATTACCCGCTGCTGCTGGCCGGCCGCAAGCCCGAGGCCGTCTCGGACAACTACCCCGACTACGACGGAATGATCGCCCGCGCCGGGCTGAGCGACCACGTGCGCTGGCTCGGCTACGTGGACGAGGCCGACAAGCCGCTGCTCTACCGTCGCGCCTCGGTCTTCGTCTTCCCCAGCCGCCGCGAGGGGTTCGGCCTGCCGCCACTGGAGGCGATGGCCTGTGGTACGCCGGTCGTGGTGGCCGATGGCGGCTCGCTGCCGGAGGTCGTCGGCTCGGCCGGCTTCGTCGTCGCGCCCGACGACGCCCGCGGCATGGCCGGGGCGATCATCTCCATCCTGGTCGAAGACGATCTGGCCGCCGACCTACGCCGCCAGGGGCCGGAACAGGCGGCCAAATTTAACTGGGAACATACGGCGTTGGAGACGTTGCGGGTGTATGATCGAATTACGAATCAGGAATGAAGAGCGCGGGGCGGTGAAGAACGATTGCGATAGCGATTGCGATAACGACCCACTGACCAGTGACCACTGACCACTATTATGACTAACTCACCCTTCCTCAACACCTACCACAACCTACCCGTGCTCGTCACCGGCCACACCGGCTTCAAAGGCTCGTGGCTGGTCACCTGGCTGCTCGAACTGGGGGCCAACGTGATTGGCTATAGCCTGCCCGACCCGCCGACGCGGCCGAGCAACTTCGTGGCCTCGGGTCTGGCCGAGCGCATCACCGACGTGCGCGGCGACATTCGCGACTACGACGCCCTGGCCGCCACCATCGCCGCCCACCAACCACGGATCATCTTCCATCTGGCCGCCCAACCCATCGTCTTGCGCTCGGTCGAGCTGCCCAAGCTGACCATCGACACCAACGCCGGCGGCACGGTCAACGTGCTGGAGGCCACGCGCCACGCCGCTAGCGTCCGCGCCCTGGTCAGCATCACCACCGATAAGGTCTACGAGAATCAGGAGTGGCTGTGGGGCTATCGCGAGAGCGACACGCTGGGCGGCCACGACCCCTACAGCGCCGGCAAGGCCATGGCCGAACTCGCCATCGCCGCCTATCGCCACACCTACTTCCCGCCCGCCGCCTACGGCCAAAGCCACCACGTCGCCGTCGCCACCACGCGCGCCGGCAACGTCATCGGCGGCGGCGATTTTGCCGACTATCGTCTCGTGCCCGACTGCATGAAGGCCCTCATGGACGGCCGGCCCATCGGCGTGCGCAACCCGCTCAGCGTGCGGCCGTGGCAGCACGTGCTGGAGCCGCTCAGCGGCTATCTGTGGCTGGGCGCGCGCCTGCTGCACGACGGCCCGGCCTATGGCGAGGCGTGGAACTTCGGCCCGTTGGAGCAGAAGGGCGTGCCCGCCGCGGCCCTGGCCGACAAGCTGGTGGAGCTATGGGGCAGCGGCTCGTGGGAACACACCCGGCCGGGCTACGCCGAGGTCGAAACCGGCCTGTTGCGCCTCAGTTGGGACAAGGCCGCCCACCGTCTCAACTGGCGGCCGGTCTACACCTGGGTCGAGGCGCTGACGGAGATCACCGACTGGTTCAAGGCCTATCAGGCGGGCGAGGACATGCACACCGTCACCCAGCGTCATATCCTGAACTACACGGCCCGTGCCAACCAATTGGGATTAGAGTGGGCGACGGCGGGATGATTGAATATGTTGCAGACCTGACAGGTGGACGACCGGCGGCCGGTCGGCCACCTGTCAGGTCTAATTGTCACCTACAAACCCTTCCGGCGCGGCCGGGCACTCCTCCGTGTGCAGATAGGCCAGGCATTCCTCCGGCCGCCACCAGCGGGTCAGGCGTTCGTGGGCAATGGCCACGGCGTCGGCCAGATGGACGGCCAAGACGCGCACGCTGCCCTCCACGTCGGTGGCGTAGAGCCAGCGCCCATCCCGGCTGACGGCCGTCGACCAGATCAGTGAATCGGACAAGAACAGCAGTTCCGCGCCGTCGGCCACACGCCGCAACCGCAGCGGCACCGAGCCGGTGGTGAAAAAGGATTGGCCGTCGGGCGTAAACGTCACCGAGCCGATGTCGTCGGACTCATCGAGCACCGCATAGAGGTTCGCCCCGGTCGCCAC
>CXWJ01001769.1_pt1 | contig 11180 bp, 10 predicted proteins | sample 590841 | NCBI WGS metagenome assembly CXWJ01 (sample SAMEA3498367, study PRJEB10139) | wastewater metagenome | biome: wastewater treatment plant; material: activated sludge | place: Austria | collected 2015-01-21 | reverse complement strand
AAAAAGTTGAATTAGTGGCAAGCAAAATATTGTCTTTGCTTTTTACATCAACTACAATATTGTAATTGCCCGATGGCAAATCTGTGATATTAAATTTTGCAAGAACAGGAATAACAGAAGTTGGTTGTTTCTTAATAAAGGAACTGTATTGAGAAATAATGTTTTTACTTTCTGAGTTCTCGATATAATATTTTATTAATACCATATCGCTATTTGATAAGTTAGTATTATATACTTCGGCATAAAAGTTAAGTGCAGATTTATCATCGGTATAGAAATTATCTACCTGCGGAATTAAATCATATCCACTTTTGGTAAGTGTTGAAGAACCTTCAGTTGCTTTAGCAAAACTTTCAATAAGTTCAATTTCCGATACTGATGTACGGGTTAAATCAAAATCAATGTTAACCTCTTGCTTTAATGAAAATGGTATTGCATCGGTATTTTTATCCTTTACCGTAAGTTCAAGAGTATATTTTCCTTTCGGAAGCAAAATTCGCTGTTGGTCCAAAAAATTAAATTTTACATCAGTAAGGTTGTCAACCTCAGGGCTAATAAGGTTATACTTATCATAACTTTTAATAGCATCGGCTTGTGAAAATTTAGCGCTGACTTCAATGGCACCCTGAAATTTTCCGCCCGGTAGTTGCTTAAATTCAACTGAGTTTCCAAAAACTGAAAGATACGTTTCAACATAAGGCCCCTTTTCAGGAGAATAGAATGTTTTGTGAGAGAATAGTGCTTTGAGATTTTTTGCTTGAAGTGCTACCGCCATTAAAATTAATAATGTGGTAGCTAAAAACTTTTTATTCATTGTAATAGGTTTTATAGTGTAAATATAAGACTAAACTTAAAAGAGTTTTGTTAATAGATAGTCAAAAAAATTTTTAGGAAATAATAATTATTCTAATTTCGCCCCCGGAGAAATGGCAGAGCGGTCGATTGCGGCAGTCTTGAAAACTGTTGAACTGAAAGGTTCCGGGGGTTCGAATCCCTCTTTCTCCGCAAAGTGTTAGATAAAATAAAAGGCTGATTTAAAAATCAGCCTTTTATTTTTTCTAAAAGTAATGATAACTTTTATACTTGTATTACTCATAATCATAAGCTTAAATAACATAATAAAAAAGCCGTCTATCTTTAAGAGAGACGGCTTTTTTATTAAAAATTATTCGTTGGTATTAGAAATAGAAGTGCATAATAATAGCACCGCCTAAATTATCGGTATCAATACCAAAAGAAGATGATTTACCGGATTTTGAGGTAGTTTCAAAAACTACATTATTAGGATCATTTGGTGTTGATGGGTCATCACCGTATTGTTTTGAAGTTATTTCGCCTTCGCCTTGAGAACTTACGCTTAAGCCCCAACCGAATTCACCACTGATAGAAATTTTAGGAGCGAAGAAATACTCTGCGCCAATAAAAGCACGCACACCTAATCCTAAGGTAGAACCTTGCTTGGTTTCAATATCAATAGGAGTGAATAATAAGGTATCAGGAGTTCCATTCTCAAAAGTTGATTTGCCACCACCAAACATAATCATGGCTTCAGCACCATAAATACCACGTAAACGACCTTTGCCTCTGTTCTTTTGAATACCGGCTCCAAGGGTAATATTTCTTGAAGATGTTTTGGTCACATCAGTTGCCTGATCATTAGGCTCAGTAGTCCAAGTTGCATCAATTAAATCCTCATCTTTAGAGCTATTAAAACCAATACGTGCCATTACTCTGTAAGTAGTTGTCTCGTCTTTTACCATACCACCAGTAATAATTAGCGGGTTTTTGGCAAAATCAAAACTTGGGGCACTGTTACCATACTGGCTAAAAAGATTACCGGCATAATCAAGAAATGGAGTTGCATCTACGCCAATTGTCCAGTCTTTTACTTCAGGTAAGATAGGTGTTCCGCGCTTAGAGTTCATGTCTTGCGCATTTGCAGAAACTACTGCTGTGGCTAAAGCCATTGAAAGAATAATTCTTCTCATTTTGTTTTGGGTTTTTGTGTTTATGGGGGTCAAATGTAGAACTGTATTGTTAATAACTAAGGGTTATTCACAAAAATTGTTAACAACTGCCTGATTTCAAGGAACTTTATTTTCAAGCATTGGCACAAATCTAAACTTATCAAAGTCAACAATCTGTATATCAGTATCATTTTGCTTATTTATAAGCTTCATCATTTGAACTTCCGAGCCCACCGGAACTATCATTTTTCCACCGGTTTTCAACTGTTTTAAAAGCTCCTGGGGCAAATACGGAGCGCCACACGTAACAATAATTTTATCGAAAGGTGCATGAGTTTTAATACCCATAAAACCGTCACCAAAAAAAAGTTTAGGATGCATATTAAGGTATGTAAGTACTTTTTGTGCCCGGCTGTTTAACACTTTGTGTCTTTCAATAGAAAAAACCCTGGCACCCATCTTACACAGTACTGCGGTTTGATAACCAGAACCGGTTCCAATCTCAAGTACCTTTTCTCCTTTTACAATTTCAAGCAATTGGGTTTGAAACGCAACTGTATATGGTTGCGAAATGGTTTGTCCAGCGTCTATAGGAAATGCTTTATCCTGATAAGCATATTCTTCAAATGCATTATCCATAAAAAAATGGCGCGGAATACTACTTATAGCTTCGAGCACATGTGCATCAGTTATTGATTTTTGTTTTAATTCTTCAACTAACTGTTTGCGTTTGCCCTGATGCTTAAAAGTATCGTTAAGTATGGTCACAATTTAAAAAAATGATTACTTGTTGAAGGCACAAAGTTATTAAGTGGGCTTTGTGTGATTCTTGATGCAATCAAAATTTTTAAACATGCTACAAAGATCTATTTTTGCCAGCCTTATAAAATTTAAACATGCTTAAAATAGGTGTAATTGGTGCAGGGCATTTGGGAAAAATTCACTTAAGACTTCTAAAAGAAATTGACAGTTTTGATTTGGTGGGTTTTTTTGACAATGATAGTGTGGTAAGAGAAACTGTGTGTGAGGAGTTTGGTGTTAAGGCGTATAATGATGCAGATGAATTAATTGATTTGTGCGATTCAGTAGATATAGTTGTACCAACACTTTTTCACCATGTATATGCACTTAAATGCTTGCGCAAATCGAAGCATATTTTTATAGAGAAACCGCTTGCTAATACATTAGATGAAGCAAAAGAGTTAATGAAAATGGTAACTGAAGCAAATGTAAAGGTACAGGTAGGGCATGTTGAGCGCTTTAACCCTGCATTTACATCTGCCTTGCCTTTTTTAAAAAACCCAATGTTTATAGAAACTCACAGACTTGCACAGTTTAACCCACGAGGAACAGATGTTCCGGTGGTATTGGATTTAATGGTGCATGATATAGACATTGTTTTGGCTGTGGTAAAATCGTCAATAAAAAAAATAAGCGCCAGTGGTGTGTCAATAGTAAGCGATACCCCTGATATTGCTAATGCCAGAATAGAGTTTGATAATGGTTGTGTGGCTAATTTAACCTCAAGTAGGTTATCAATGAAAAATATGCGCAAGAGCAGATTTTTTCAGAAGGATGCATATATATCTGTTGACTTTTTAAAGAAAAAAACAGAAGTAATAAGAATGAATAATGAAAATGTAAACGAAAACCCGTTTGCGATGGAAATTGATTTAGGAGACAAGGGGAAAAAGTTTATTGAGTTTGAAAAACCTGAAGTGTTTGAGACAAATGCCATTAAAGAAGAATTAAAAAGTTTTGCATCTGCAATAATTAATGATACAGAAACCCTTGTAAACATTGATGCAGGTTACGAAGCTTTAAATGTGGCACATCAGGTAGTAGCAAAAATGAAATAGGACAAAAAAGTATTGAGCCCAATATGTTTTACAGATTCATAAAAATATTTTTATTAGCTTTATTTATTGGACCGTTACTTATTTTTACTCCATCATGCAACCTTATTAACCCTGATGAGGAGGTGCCTTCTTACATTAAAATAGAGAGTATTTCATTATCTACAGAATACGCAATACAAGGAAGTAGTTCACATAAAATAGTAGATGCATGGCTTTACGTTGACAATAATCCTATTGGTGTTTATCAATTGCCATGTGTTGTTCCGGTACTTGAAAAAGGCCCTCACACTGTTAACATTATACCCGGAGTTTTGCTTAATGGCATTTCTGCCACTCATTTAAGTTATCCTTTCTATAAGAATATTGCCAGAACTGTTGAGTTAAAGCAGGGCGAAATTGTATTAATTGACACCTGCCATACTATTTACTACGAATCTGACACATTTCCCCTCATTGAAGATTTTGAAAATGGAATAACATATTTTAATGATACCACACTAGCAACTACCAATGTGGCAAATGAGGTATTTGAAGGAAGCAAATCCGGTAAAGTAAGAATAGCAAACGGGCAAACTAATTTTGAAATAAAATCACTACCCATAGAGCTTCCTAATGCTGGCGTGCCTGTGTATTTAGAAATGAATTATAAATGCGATATTGCCTTTACTGCCGGTTTAGAAATTGAAGATTTTTTCGGAAACAAAATTGAAAACTCAATTATTAGACTTAATGCTAAAAGTGAGTGGAATAAAATTTATATAGAACTAGCCCCAACTATAGGCTCAGTTTCTAATGCATATAAATACAGTTTAATTTTTGGCACCGAACGTACCGAAACACCAGAAGCTTACATCTATTTTGATAACATTAAAGTAGTTCACTTTAAATGAACCGGAAAAAGTTATCCTTACAGTACATTATTCTTGACTACCTGTCAGCCGCCCTGGCATGGGCTGCTTTTTTTGCATATCGTAAAGTTTGTGTTGAGCAAACAGATTTTAATTTTTACCAACCTATACAACCAGATCAAAAATTTTACTTCGGTATTTTGTTTATTCCTTTTGCGTGGGTTTTGTTTTATGCGTTTACAGGATATTACAACAACTCCTACCGCAAATCACGATTAAAAGATTTAGGACAAACAGCTTTAACATCTGTTATAGGGGTGCTGGTAATTTTCTTTATTCTTTTGCTTGATGATGCAATAACATCTTACAAAAGTTATTATCATACTTTTATAACACTTCTTGGCTTGCATTTTTCTTTCACTGTATTTTTCAGGCTGATGCTTACTACTATTGTTGGAAATAAAATTAAATCACGCAAAATTGGTTTTAATACTTTGCTTGTAGGCTCCAATCAAAAAGCGTTCAACATTTTTCAGGAGTTGCAATCACAAAAACCAAGTCAGGGAAATAAGTTTGTTGGGTTTGTACATGTTGATGAATCTAATGAGCATTTGCTTAACACCCACTTACCACATCTTGGCGGATTAAAAGATATACAAGAATTAATAAGACAACATAATGTTGAAGAAGCAATTATTGCAATTGAATCTAACGAGCACGAAAACATTGGAAGAATAATAAATGAATTGGAAGACTCTGGAGTTATTGCCAAAATTATTCCTGACATGTATGATATACTTTCGGGTTCTGTAAAAATGACTTCTATTTTTGGTGCGCCTTTAATTGAAATCAATCCTTACCTGATGCCTGCCTGGCAGCAATATATGAAACGGCTAATTGATATTTTTGCATCAATAGTTCTAATCATAATTTTATTGCCCGTTTACATAGTTGTTGCTATAATTGTTAAGCTAACATCAAAGGGTTCAATTATTTTTAAGCAAGAGAGAATTGGTTTGCATGGCAACCCGTTTTTTATTTTAAAATTCAGGTCAATGTATGAGGATGCAGAAAACGGTACACCAAAACTTTCGAGCAAGCATGATGAGCGAATTACTCCTTTCGGAAAATTTATGCGCAAAGTAAGACTTGATGAAACGCCCCAGTTTTTTAATGTTTTAATTGGCGATATGTCATTGGTTGGTCCGCGCCCCGAAAGGCAATATTTTATTGACCAGATAATGCAGCAATCTCCACACTACAGACATTTGCATAAAGTAAGACCCGGAATTACATCGTGGGGGCAGGTAAAATATGGCTATGCCGAAAATGTTGAACAAATGGTGCAAAGACTGAAATATGATATTATATATATCGAAAACATGTCGCTTGCATTGGATATAAAAATTTTATTTTACACAATTAAAATTATAGTACAGGGACGAGGGAAGTAAATCTGTTTTGTGTTTTGTGTTGCGCGTTTGCGGATAACACCAAACACAAGCAACGTATATGTCAAATTCTGAACAGAAAACTTCAAACACGAAACACAAAACACAAAACAGATTATGGCAATAAAAAACATAACAGTAATTGGTTCGGGAACTATGGGCAATGGAATTGCTCACGTATGTGCGCAGTATGGATTCAGCGTAAATCTTGTTGACATATCTCAGGATGCACTTGACAAAGCAATAAAAACAATTGATTCAAATTTAGAAAGACAGGTTAACAAAGGAGCAATTGATACAAATACAAAAGAGCAAACATTAGCGTCTATAAAAACATTTACGCAATTGAAAGATGCTGTTGCCAATTGCGATTTGGTAATTGAAGCAGCCAGCGAAAACGAAAACATAAAGCTGAATATTTTTAAAGAGTTAGATGCTGTTTGTACTCCAAATTGTATTCTATCAACCAATACCTCATCTATTAGTATTACAAAAATTGCATCGGTTACAAAGCGTGCTGATAAAGTCATAGGCATGCACTTTATGAACCCTGTGCCGGTAATGAAATTGGTGGAAGTAATAAGAGGCTATAAAACAAGTAATGAAGTAACTGACCTTGTTTTTGAAATGTCAAGAAAACTCAGCAAAATTCCTGTTGAAGTAAACGACTACCCTGGATTTATTGCCAACAGAATTTTAATGCCCATGATTAACGAAGCTATTTATTCTTTATACGAAGGCGTGGCGGGCGTTGAAGAAATTGATACGGTAATGAAATTAGGTATGGCACACCCGATGGGTCCATTGCAGTTAGCCGATTTTATTGGCTTAGATGTTTGCTTGGCAATACTTAGGGTTTTGCATGACGGATTTGGAAACCCCAAATATGCTCCATGTCCTCTATTGGTTAATATGGTTACAGCGGGCAGCCTTGGCAAAAAATCGGGTGCAGGTTTTTATGATTATACTACAGGTGGAAAAGAGTTGGTTGTATCAATTGACTTTAAGAAGAAATAATTTTCAGGATAGAGGTTTTAATCCCATTTCTTTTGCTTTTTCAACAACAAACTGAAGAGCCTCTTTGTAGTCGTTTTTTATTTTTCCATCTAAAATTGCTTCGCGCAATGCATCTTTAATGATACCAACTTCGCGCGATGGTTTTAAATTAAAAGTATGCATTATCATTTCTCCGGTTATGGGTGGCTGCCAGTTTCTTACTCTGTCCTTCTCCTCTACTTCAATTAATTTTTGTTTAACAAGCTCAAAGTTTTTTCTGTACTTCTCTTTCTTGAAATCATTTTTAGTTGTTACATCGGCATGGCAAAGCAACATCAAGCCATCAATGTCATCACCGGCTTCAAATAAAAGGCGCCTTACTGCACTATCAGTTACAACATCCTGAGCAAGAACAATTGGCCGCAAATGCAGCAACACTAATTTTTGCACCAGTTTCATTTTATCGTTAAGCGGTAATTTCAATTGCTTAAAAATTCCGGGAACCATCCTTGCTCCTTTATCCTCATGCCCGTGAAAAGTCCAGCCGCTTTCTGCATCAAATCTTTTTGTTGGAGGCTTTGCAATATCGTGCAAAATGGCAGCCCATCGCAGCCACAAATCATTGGTTGTTTTTGAAATATTATCCAACACTTCAAGTGTGTGATAAAAATTATCCTTGTGCCCCTTTCCGTTAACATATTCCACACCATGCAAAGCATTAAACTGCGGAAAAATAATTTGAAGCAAGCCCGAATCAAACAAAAGTTTAAACCCAACGGAAGGCACATCAGATAAAATAATTTTATTCAACTCATCCGTTATTCTCTCCTGCGAAACAATTTTTATACGCTCTGTATTTCGTTTGATGGCTTCAAAAGATTTTTTTTCAATTTGAAAATTAAGCTGAGATGCAAACCTGATTGCGCGCATCATTCTAAGTGGATCATCGCTGTAAGTTAAATCTGCATCATCAGGAGTTCTAATTATTTTATCATTCAAATCCTGAAGTCCGTTAAAGGGATCTATCAGTTCTCCAAAGTTTGTTTCGTTTAAACTAAATGCAAGGGCATTAATTGTAAAATCTCTCCTCAACTGGTCATCGGCTAAACTCCCTTCCGCAACCTGTGGCTTTCGCGAATTTTTGTTGTATGATTCTTTGCGTGCACCTACAAATTCAATTTCGTAATCATCGGTTTTTACCATTGCCGTTCCAAAATTTTTGAAAAACGCATAATGAGAACCAGGTATTTTACAAGCAAGAATTTTAGCAGCATTAATACCATCACCAATTACTACCACATCAATATCTTTTGACGGGCGTTTTAAAAAAAAATCGCGTACGTAGCCTCCTATAATGTAAGCCTCCTTACCCGAATCGTTGCACGATTCAGCAATGAGTTTAAAAATATTTTCGCTTAAAGGATGGGCTTGCATGGGTTACTCAAAAACTATTTGCGGATAATTTTAATTTCTCCGCTGCTGCTTAATTTAATAATGGATGATGGCTGTTTGTTTTGCTTTTCCTGTAGTCGCAAACTTACTATATAATCAGCTTTTGATTTTATCTCATCACTTATTTCAAAAAAATTAGCCGGAGATGGCTCACCGCTTATATTAGCTGATGTAGAAACCAACGGCTTATTCATGCGCCTGATTATATCTCTGCAAAATGTATCTTTAGTAATTCTGATAGCAATGCTTCCGTCATCACTTATAATTTTTTTTGAAACGTTTACCGCCCCATCATAAATAATAGTTAGGGGTTTTTCAGTAAGTTCAATTATATCGTAAGCCACTGCAGGAACATTCTTTACATACTTAACAAGTTTGCCTGCATCATCTAACAGCACAATCATACTTTTAGATTCATGGCGCTGTTTTATTGCGTATATTTTTTCAATTGCTGCATCATTTGTTGCATCACATCCCAATCCCCAAATAGTATCGGTTGGATAAAGAATAACTCCACTATTTTTTAAAACTTCTAAACACTTATTTACTTCTGGCTTAAAATCCTGCATGATTAAAATTAAAAGTGCAGAGTTATAAAAAATAGGCAAACAGTTAAGCCAACTCTTTATTGAAAGAAATAATTTCTTCCTGAACTTGTTCCATCAGCCAAAGCGGAGTTGAGGTTGCACCGGCAATGCCAACGGTTTCTATATTATTAAACCAGGCAGGTTCCAGTTCATCTGGCGATGAAATAAAATAACTTTTTTCGTTAACGGTTTTGCAAGTGTTATAAAGCGCTTTTCCGTTTGAACTTTTTTTACCGCTTACAAAAACTAACACATCATAATTAGCCGAAAACTTTTTAAGATGTGGCTCTCTGTTACTCACCTGCCTGCATAAAGTATCGTTGCTGTTAAAATCCCCCTCTTCAAGCGAGCCCTTTTGTTTTACAATTCGCTCCTGAATCATTTGCTCCATCTTTTCAAACCCAACGGTACTTTTTGTTGTTTGAGAAAAGAAATGTATTGGCTTTGAAAAATTTACTTGCGCCAAATCTTCTTCAGTCTTTACAACTATGGCTTTACCATTTGTTTGACCAACCAATCCATTAACTTCTGCATGACCTTGTTCACCGTAAATTACAATCTGCCCATCATCTTCAATATCATCAAAACTGTTCCTGACCCTGTTTTGCAGCTTTAAAACAACAGGGCAACTGGCATCAATCAGCTCAATATTATTATCAATAGCGAGCTGATAGGTTGAAGGCGGTTCGCCATGTGCCCGAATAAGAACCTTGCAGTTTTTAAGGTTTTTTAAATCATCGTGATTAATAATTTTTAATCCTTTAGCCTGCAAGCGCTCTACCTCCATATTGTTGTGTACAATATCGCCAAGGCAAAATAAATTTCCGGTTCTGTCCAATTCTTCTTCAGCCATTTGAATGGCGTAAACCACACCAAAACAAAATCCTGAACCCGGGTCAATTGTTACTTTCATTTTAAAAATTAATAGCCACAAAGATAAACGTTAATGGCTCATATTTGTTTTTAAGTGTATTCTTGCAGCCACAAAATATTAACATGGGCATTATTAAAAACATTATCAATTATTTTTATGTGCCCCGCATGAAACTTAATAAACATTTAAAGATGGGAATAGTATTAACTAATATACAAAATGTAAAATCTTTATCAAGCATTTTTGAAATTGAATACGAGCAAAAATACGGGATAAAGACAACACTTGAAGAATACAAAGGCAAAAAAATTTTAATAGTAAACACAGCCAGCGAATGTGGTTATACTCCGCAATATGCCCAACTTCAAAAAATGCATGAGCAAATGAATGATAAACTTCAGATAATAGCTTTTCCATCAAATGACTTTGGCGCACAGGAACCGGGCAGTGATAATGAAATAACAAACTTTTGTAAAACCAACTATGGAGTTACATTTCCGGTTTTAAAAAAAATAAAAGTAATGGGAGAAAACAAATCACCTCTTTATAACTGGCTTTGTAACAAAAACCTTAACGGCTGGAATGAACAAGCGCCAGAATGGAATTTTTGTAAATACTTGATAGATGAAGAGGGTAAATTAATGGCATTTTACTCCCAGCACATTGAGCCTTCGAGTGATGAAATTTTGAGAAAAGTATTACCTGCTTAAGTAATTTTGGTAATGACAAAAATTTATATTTGCCACTCTTTAAAATAGAACTTAAAAATCAAATTACATTCAAATGAAAAAACAATTACTTACAGCCTGTGTGGCTCTATGCAGTTTTGCTGCAAATGCGCAGTTTTGGACCAACCAAAACGTACCATTATTGTATGATGGGTACATTAATGACATGGAAGTAGTAAGCAGCAATGTTGCATGGGGCAACACTTGGAATGCTTTAGCTACTACTCCTTACACCCAAGATTTTGCAAAAACAATTGATGGAGGTTTGACATGGATTACCGGATCAATAGGTGCTCCTGCAGCCTTATCTATCAGCAACATTTGGCCTATTGACGCTGATACCTGTTATGTATCCATGTGGAGTTCTCCGGGTGGCGCTATTTATAAAACTACTGATGGTGGCGGAACATGGAATCAG
>CXWJ01005221.1_pt1 | contig 11181 bp, 12 predicted proteins | sample 590841 | NCBI WGS metagenome assembly CXWJ01 (sample SAMEA3498367, study PRJEB10139) | wastewater metagenome | biome: wastewater treatment plant; material: activated sludge | place: Austria | collected 2015-01-21 | reverse complement strand
CGCGCGGTGATGGGCGCGCTCACGCGCGACGGCGGCGCGGCGCGGTTCGTCGGCGGGTGCGTGCGTAACGCGCTGCTGGGCGTGCCGGTCGAGGATATCGACATTGCGACGCCGCTCACGCCGGACGAAGTATCGAAGCGGCTCAAGGCGGCCGGTATGCAAGCCGTTCCGACCGGCATCGAGCATGGCACGATTACGGCGGTGACGAACAAGACGCCGTTCGAGATCACGACACTCAGGCGCGACGTGTCGACCGACGGGCGGCGTGCGACCGTCGCGTTCAGTACGGACTGGGCGGAGGACGCGCGNNTCGACCTTGTCGGCGGCATTGCCGATTTGCAGGCGCGGCGCGTCAAGTTCATCGGCGATCCGGCTCAGCGGATCGCAGAAGACTATCTGCGGATATTGCGGCTGTTTCGCTTTCACGCTTGGTACGGGAAGGGCGAGATCGACGCGGCCGGGTTGACGGCGTGCGCTGCGGCAGGGTCGCAAATCAAGACGCTGTCGGGCGAGCGCATTCAGAAGGAAATGCTGAAGCTGATGGGGGCGGAGCATCCGATCCCGGTGCTGCGAGCGATGGCCGCGTCCGGGATATTGGGCGAAGTTTTGCGCGGCGAGCTGAAGTTCGGGCGATTCCAACGTTTGTGCGAAATCGATGCCGACAGTTTCTTCGCGGCGGATGGGTTGCTTCGCCTCGGTGCGTTGCTCGGCGATCAACCGCAAGCGAGCGAAGTGGCTGATCGCTGGCGTCTTTCGAACGCCGATCGCGACCGATTGTCCGATATGCTTGGCGAGCCCGCGAAGATCGTCTCCTATCTTTCGATCAGGGAGGTGCGGCGGGAGCTCTATCGTTACGGTGCGCCGCTGTTCAAGGATTGGGTGCGTCTACGCTGGGCGGAAGATCCCAAGATATCGAACACGCATCAATGGCGGGCACTGCTCGCGCTCGCGGACGGGTGGGTGAGGCCGGTGTTTCCGCTCAAAGGCCCGGACGCGATGGCCGCGGGCGTGCCGCACGGGCCGTTGATCGGCAAGGTGCTTGGCGAAGTCGAAGATTGGTGGGTCGACAGCGATTTCACCGACGACGCGTTTTCGCTCGCTGAGCGGCTGAAAGCGGTCGTGCAGGCAACGATTTGAGCGGACGCCAATCTGCGCATAGGGTTGCGTATTCTCCGCACATCTTGCGGAGATCAGGTAGAGGTCGATGCCCCAAATCACCGTGATCGAGAGCTTGTGCATTCCGGGTTCGACGGAACGCGTGAACGACGACGCCAGTGGCGCGACGTCGAACATCGCGTTCGTGCTCGACGGCGTGACGTCGTTGGGCGAGCCGTTGTTGCCGGGAACGTCCGATGCGGCTTGGGCGTCGCATACCGCACGCGATCTGTTCCTGGCGCACGGTCGCGAGCCGGTCTCGGATCTGCGCAAGCTGATCACGACGGTGGCCGAGGGGATTACAGCGCGGTTCGAGGCGGAGCGGTCGCGCGCGCCGCGGGAGCGGTATGAATTGCCGTGGACGACGATGTGCTTGATTGGCGCTGCGGCGGGTGCGCTCAATCTCGCCTATGTCGGCGACAGCCGAATTCTCGTCGAGACCGACGACGACGAGGTACACAATTTCGGGACCAATCCGTCGCGTAGCGCGTTCGAAACGCAGCTTGCGCAGAAGATGATCGCCGCGCGCGCCGGCAAGCCGCTCGGTCCTGCCACTGTGCTACCGGAGTTGCGGCGGGTGCGCGAGGTCGTGAATACACCGAAAGGGTATTGGCTGCTCGGCGCCGATCCCGCCGTCGGCGCGCACGCAACCGTGACGTCGCTGGCGCTATCGGGCCCTGCGACCGTGCTGCTCGTGACGGACGGGTTTTATGCGCTGGTCGAGGACTACAAGCGCTATGGCGATCGGGAGTTGATCGCGACGGCGCAGACGATTGGGCTTCAGACGCTCGCACGCGAGCTACGGCACATCGAGGACGGCGATCCCAACGGAGCGCGCTATCCGCGCATGAAGAAGAGCGACGACGCGACGGCGTTGCTTGTGCGCGTCGAGCCTTAGCGGCCTTTTAGTTTGCGCAACTGGCCTTTGACGGTACGGACGAACTTGCCGTCCTTCACGTTCGAAAACTCAAGGCGCATCTCTTTGCCCGCGACTCTGCGCCGGTAGGTTTGGAATTCGGGCTTGCCGTCTTCGTTGATCGTGAAGCTCGAGACCACGAGGCCGGTACCGTCGAGGCGCGCCCAATAGATAATGCCGCCGCTGTAGGGGTCGCTTTCGGCCTTCGCGCGCCAAGTGTTCGGCTTCGGTGCGGGGACGAACTCCACGGTCGTCGATTTCATGACTTCGAGCGGGGCTTTGGGGTTGCCCTTTTGGCGCTGCAGTGTCGACCAGCTTAGGAGAAAACCGCCCAAGTCGGACTTGTTTATCGAGACGGCGATGTCGCGGTTCGAGGTTGGAAAGTCCTCATCGGTTTCGCTGAGGGCCGTCGCGGTGCCTTGCCAGTCGCCCAAGTAGGTGTCGAGTGTCAGCGGCGGGACGGGGGCCTTGGCGGGCGCGGCCAACGTTGGTGTAGCAAGCAGCAGCGCTGTGACGAGAAAGCGAACGAACGACATGTGGCAGGACTCCAGAACCGATTCTCTTGCAGATTGTCATGGTCGGCGAAGGCGGACCATCCACCACTTTACACCGGACTACGCCGCAAGTCGTGGGTGGTCCGCTTTCGCCGACCATGACAATCGTTCTTGGGGCGTGCCTACGGCCAGCGCACTTCCGGCGGGAGCGACATCAGGATCGCTTCGACGTTGCCGCCGGTTTTGAGGCCGAATTGGGTGCCGCGGTCGTAGAGCAGGTTGAATTCGACATAGCGGCCGCGGCGCATCAATTGATGTTCGCGCTCTTCCTTTGTCCACGGGCCGTTCATGTGGCGGCGGACAATTCGCGGATAGACGCTCAAGAAGGCTTCACCCACGTCGCGCGTGAACGCGAAGTCGGCTTCCCAATCGTCGGTGTCGAGATAGTCGTAGAAGATACCGCCGACCCCGCGCGGCTCACCCCGGTGGGGGAGGAAAAAGTACTCATCACACCAGGCCTTGAAGTCCTTGTAGTAGGACGGATCGTGGCGCTCGCACGCCGTCCGCAGTGCGGCGTGGAAGTCGGCGGTGTCCTGATCATTCGGCACGATCGGCGTCAGATCGGCACCGCCGCCGAACCAGGCTTTCTTCGTCACGATATGGCGCGTGTTCATGTGGACCGCGGGCACGCGCGGGTTCTGCATGTGGGCGACAAGCGAAATGCCGCCGGCCCAAAAGGTCGGGTCGTCGCTTGCGCCGGGGATCGATTGCGCAAACTCCTTCGAGAACTTGCCGTAGACGGTCGAGATGTTAACGCCGACCTTCTCGAACACGCGGCCGTGCATCACCGACATCGTTCCGCCGCCGGCCTCGATTCCACCCTCGGCGTTGCGCTTCCAGGTCTTGCGCTCGAAGCGGCCGGGCTTGCGGTCGGACAGCGGGCCGGTGAGGTCGTCTTCGATGCGTTCGAATTCGGCGCAGATTCGGTTGCGAAGATCTTCGAACCAGCCGGCGGCGCGTGTTTTGCGCTCGACCATGATGTCGACGTTCATTGCAGGGTCTCCTTCAGGGCGCCGGTTTGGCGGAGGGCTTCACCCAAGATCATGGCGGCGGCGACGGCGACGTTGAGCGAGCGCAAACCGTTCGCCATCGGGATGCGGACGCGCTCTTCGGCGGCGGCCGCGACCTCATCGGTGACGCCCGCGCTTTCGCGACCGAATAGCAGGATATCGTCCACACGATAGGCGATGTCGGCGTAGGGTTTCGACGCCGTTGTCGTCGCAAGAATGAGGCGGCCGTTCTGTTGTTCGCGGAAAGCCGCCCAAGATGCGTGGCGCGTGACGGCCGCGCGCGGCAGGTAATCCAGCCCCGCGCGCTTCAAGCTCGCGTGGCCAAAGGGGAAACCGCAGGGTTCAATAATGTCGATCGCTACATTCATGCACGCGCCGAGCCGAATGATCGTGCCGGTGTTCGCAGCAATGTCCGGTTCAAACAGGGCAATACGCATTGATCGTGATCAACCGGGTTTCCGTAGCTGCAATCGACGGTCAAAGAATCATCCACCGTCGCCCGCACGTTTGAGCCATTTATGCGGCATCGTGACGCAAGACCATAGGGGGGCGACTCTCTATTTTGCGGCCGAATTCAAGGCCTTGTCTCAAGGTCCGGGGCGGAGTGTCACCGTGTCGGGTCTTCTTCTCACCACCACATCATTTTCGTGCCCAGAGGGGGCTCAAACCTTGGCGCATTCCATGGACAACGCCAACGTTACCCGGCGTGATTTCATTTATGTAGCCTCCGCAGGCGCGGCGGCTGTGGGGCTTGGCGCCTCGCTTTGGCCTTTCATCGATCAGATGAATCCGGCGGCCGATACTCTGGCGTTGAAGGAGGTCGAATTCGATCTCGCGCCGCTGGTGCCGGGACAAATCGTGACGATCGAGTGGCAGAAGAAGCCCGTCTTCATTCGGCGCCGGACGCCGGAAGAGGTGAAGGCCGCCGAAGACACATCGCTCGCGCAACTTCCGGACCCGCAGGCCGACAAGGACCGGGTGCAGAAGCCGGAGTGGCTGATCCTGGTGGCGACCTGTACCCATTTGGGTTGCGTGCCCTCCAAGGAAATGAAAGGCGAGTTCGGCGGCTGGCTGTGTCCGTGCCACGGGTCGCACTACGACACGTCGGGCCGTATCCGAAAGGGTCCCGCGCCGAAGAACCTCGCCGTGCCGCCCTACCAATTTCTGACCGACACCAAAGTGCTGATCGGCGCGGCTCCGAAGCCCGCGGCCGCGGCTGAACACCACGGCTGAGGGCGAACATGGCGCACGGCAATTCCAACTACAAACCGACGAACGCCTTCACGAAGTGGCTCGACTCGCGGCTGCCGATCATCCGGTTCCTCGACGACAGCGTGCTGACGTTCCCGACGCCGAAGAACCTCAACATGTGGTTCACGTTCGGCGGTATTCTGACGTTCATGCTGGCTGTGCAGATCGTCTCGGGCATCGTGCTCGCCATGCACTACGTGCCGCACGAGACGCAGGCCTTCGACAGCGTCGAGCGCATCATGCGCGACGTGAACTACGGCTGGCTGTTGCGCTATATGCACTCGAACGGCGCGTCGTTCTTCTTCATTGCCGTCTATCTGCACATTTTCCGCGGGCTCTATTACGGCTCTTACAAGGCGCCGCGCGAGGTGCTTTGGCTGCTCGGCATCGTGATCTATCTGCTCATGATGGCGACAGGCTTCCTCGGCTACACACTGCCCTGGGGCCAGATGTCGTTCTGGGGCGCGACGGTGATCACGAACTTCTTTTCGGCGATCCCGTTCGTTGGCGAGAGCATAACGCAATGGCTGTGGGGCTCCTTTGCGGTCGACAATTCGACGCTGCAGCGCTTCTTCTCGCTGCACTATCTACTACCGTTCGTGATCGCGGGCGTCGTGGTGCTGCACATTTGGGCGCTGCACGTGCCGGGCAACAACAATCCGCTCGGCATCGACGTGAAGGGACCGGCCGATACCGTGCCGTTCCACCCGTACTACACAACGAAGGATGCATTCTGGATCGCGCTGTTTCTGATCGCGTTCAGCTATTTCATCTTCTTCGCTCCGAACTTCTTGGGGCATGCCGACAACTATGTCCCGGCGAACCGCCTGGTGACGCCCGCGCACATCGTGCCGGAGTGGTACTACCTGCCGCTCTACGCGATTTTGCGGTCGGTGCCTGACAAGCTGATCGGCGTCATTTTGATGTTCGGTGCGATCTTCGTGTGGGCGCTGCTGCCGTGGCTCGATACATCGCGCGTCCGGTCGAACAAGTTCCGGCCGATCATGAAGCAGCTGTTCTGGATCCTGATGGTCGTGATCTTCCTGCTCGGCTATCTGGGTGCGCAGACGGCGGACGACAGCAACCTCGTCTTCTTCGGGGTTGAGGTGCCGATCGGCAAGCTGCTGCTGTCGCAGATCCTGACGATCTACTACTTCTTGCACTTCCTTGTGATTACGCCCGTCGTTGGCTTGATGGAGACGCCGCATCCGGTGCCTGAAAGCATTTCAAAGGCTGTGTTGGCGAAGAAGAGCGGCGGCGCTGTCCCCGCGGCGGCAGAGTGACGGGGACGGCCATGACAAAACTCAAACTTTTGACCGTACTGGCTCTGGCGCTCGGCCTGACCGGAACAGCGCTCGCGGCAGGCGGCGAAGGCGATGCGCACGCAGCGAAGGCACCAAAGCAGCTAAGCTGGACATGGGACGGCGCGTTCGGCCACTTCGACCGGCAGCAGTTGCAGCGCGGTTACCTCGTCTACAAAGAAGTCTGTGCGGCTTGCCATTCGATGAAGCTGGTTTCGTTCCGGAACCTGTCGCAGCCCGGTGGACCGGAGTTCAGCGAAGCGCAGATGAAGGCGATTGCGGCGAGCTACAAGATCAAAGCGCTCGACGAGAAGGGCGAGGAGATGGAGCGTGCGGGAATTCCGGCGGATCGTTTCCCGTCGCCGTTCCCGAACGAGTTGGCGGCGCGCGCGGCAAACAACAACGCGTATCCGGCGGACCTTTCCGTGATCACCAAAGCACGGCCTGACGGGTCGAACTACATCTACTCGCTGCTGTTGGGGTATTCCGACCCGCCGGCGAACTTTCAGCTGTTGCCAGGGTTGAACTACAACGAGTACTTCCCCGGTCACCAGATTGCGATGCCGGCGCCAATCACATCGGACGGGCAAGTGACCTACGCGCCCGATGCCGGCAATCCCGAGGCGACGAAGGAACAGATGGCGAAAGACGTCGTGGCGTTTCTCACGTGGGCGGCTGAGCCCAAGATGGAAGAGCGCAAGGACTTGGGCGTGAAGGTGATGATCTTCCTCGCGCTGTTGGCTGCACTGCTCTACGTGGCCTACCGCCGTCTCTGGAAGGACGTCGATCACTGACAGAGGCGCAGTCTTGAATTCACAAGGGCCGGCACCATATGTGCCGGCCCTTTGTTTTTGAGCTCGAGGCGGCTACAAGGCGGCCTTCGAGTTAGGAGGACTTGAGCGCGATGACCAACACCGTTCTGGGCGTGATTGGCGGCAGCGGGGTTTACGCGATCGACGGACTCGAGAACCCACGCTGGGAGCGCGTGCGCTCGCCGTGGGGCGAAGCTTCGGACGAGCTCTTGTTCGGGCGCCTTGCCGGTGTCGATATGGTGTTCCTGCCGCGGCACGGACGTGGGCACGTGCATACGCCGACCAGCATCAACTACCGGGCCAATATCGACGTGTTGAAGCGCGTCGGCGTGACGGACGTCATCTCGGTGTCGGCGTGCGGTTCGTTCAAACAGGAACTGCCGCCGGGCATGTTCGTGCTGGCGGATCAGTTCATCGACCGGACGTTCGCGCGCGAGAAGTCGTTCTTCGGCCCCGGGTTCGTTGCGCATGTGTCGCTGGCGCATCCGATTTGTCCGCGTCTGCAGGGTGCGCTGGCCGATGCGGCGCGCGAGGCGGGAATCGCGCACGTCGTGGGCGGCACTTATCTGGCCATGGAGGGGCCGCAGTTCTCGACGCTGGCGGAAAGCAACCTCTACCGCTCCTGGGGCTGCAGCGTGATCGGAATGACGGCGATGCCGGAAGCGAAGCTCGCGCGCGAGGCTGAGCTGCCGTACGCGATCGTGGCGATGGTCACCGACTACGACTGCTGGCACCCCGACCATGATCACGTGACGGTCGAGCAGGTCATCAAAGTGCTGAACGGCAATGCCGACAACGCACGGGCGCTGCTCAAGCGCGTGGCGCCTAAGCTTGGGCCGAAGCGCACGGCCTCGCCGCTCAACATCGAACACACGCTCGACACGGCGCTGATCACGGCGCCTGAGAAGCGAGATCCCGCGTTAATCGCCAAACTCGATGCGGTCGCCGGCCGCGTTCTCAAGAAGGCTTGAACTCCCATGGACTTCAAATCCGTTATCCGCACGATCCCCGACTACCCGAAGCCCGGGATCATGTTCCGCGACGTGACGACGTTGCTCGGCAACGCGCGGGCTTTCCGCACGACCGTCGATCAGCTGGTTCAGCCTTATGCGGGACTGCAAATCGACAAGGTGGCGGGGATCGAGGCGCGGGGCTTCATCATCGCGGGCGCGGTCGCACACCAGCTTTCGGTCGGCTTCGTGCCGGTCCGCAAGAAGGGCAAGCTGCCGTGGAAGACGATCGCGCAGACCTACGATCTCGAGTACGGCACGGACACAGTCGAGATCCACGAAGACGCGGTGCAGAAGGGCGAGAACGTGCTGCTCGTCGATGATCTGATCGCGACAGGCGGCACGGCCGAGGCCGCGATCAAGCTGATCGAGAAGGCGGGTGGCCACGTCGTGGGCTGCAGCTTCATCATTGACCTGCCGGAGCTCAAAGGCCGGCGGCGGCTTGAGAAGATGGGCAAGAGGGTGTTGAGCCTCGTGGAGTTCGAAGGGCATTGAAGATCCACGGGCGCCATTACCGGACGATTTGGGTCGCGTCCGACGGCTGGTCGATCGAGGTGATCGATCAGACGAAGCTGCCGTTTCAATTCGTGACCAAGCGGCTCGCGAGCGCCGACGAGGCGGCGGAGGCGATTAAGTCGATGGTGGTGCGCGGGGCGCCTCTGATTGGGGCGACCGGCGCGTACGGGCTGTGCATGGCGCTTAGGGTCGATGCGTCGGACGCCGCGCTTGAGCGCGCGTACGACATGCTGGTCAAGACGCGGCCGACGGCGATCAATCTGAAGTGGGCGCTGGACGAAATGATGGCGGCGGTACGCAATCAGCCTGCGGACCGTCGGGTGGCGGCGGCTTATGCCCGGGCGGCGAAACTTTGCGACGACGACGTTGCGACGAACGAGGCGATTGGGCGGCATGGGCTTGCGCTGATCGAAGCCATCGCCGTCAAGAAAAAGGGTGCAACCGTCAACGTGCTCACGCATTGCAATGCCGGGTGGCTGGCGTGCGTCGATTGGGGCACGGCGCTTGCCCCGATCTATTTGGCGCACGATAAGGGCATTTCGATCCACGTCTGGGTGGACGAGACGCGGCCGCGCAATCAGGGTGGATCGCTGACCGCCTACGAATTGGGCGCGCATGGGGTGAAGCACTCGATCGTCGCCGACAATGCGGGCGGTCACTACATGCAGCACGGCGACGTCGATATGTGCATCGTCGGCACCGACCGGACGACCGCGTCGGGCGATGTCGCGAACAAGATCGGTACCTACCTCAAAGCGCTCGCTGCGCACGACAATGGCGTGCCGTTCTACGTGGCGCTGCCTTCGTCCACGATCGACTGGACGATTTCCGATGGCGTGAGAGAGATCGAAATCGAGGAGCGCTCGGGGCGCGAGATTACGCATGTGCAGGGGCGCACGGCGGACGGCGAGGTTTTGACCGTCGAGCTCACCGCACCTGGCTCGCCGGCGCGGAACCCCGCATTTGACGTGACGCCGGCGCGGCTCGTCACAGGCCTCATCACCGAGCGCGGCGTTGCTCCGGCCACGCGCAACGGACTTCTGAAGCTCTTTCCGGAGCGCGCACGGTGAAGCGTAGCGCTGTACGGCGGCGGGTGGAGCGCGTGCTCACGAAGCGCGCGCCGTCGGTCAGTCCAACGTCGGGTTTGCGTTCGGAGATCGTGGCGCTTGGGCAGCGCATGTCGGCGAGCGGACTCTCGCCGGGCAAGAGCGGCAATCTCTCGGTGCGCGTCGATGGCGGCATGCTGATCACGCCAACCGGCATTCCCTACACCGAGATGCGTGCCGCGGACCTTGTCGAGGTGCGCAGCGATGGGCGCGTGTTGCCTGGACAGCGGGTGGCGTCGAGCGAGTGGCGCGTGCATCTCGCGATTTACAAGGCTCGTCCCGATGCGGGCGCGATCGTACACACACATTCTCTCAATGCGACGGCGCTCGCCTGCCTGCACCGCGGGATACCGGCATTTCACTACATGGTCGCGGAATTCGGCGGCGATCGCCTGGTGTGCGCGCCGTACGCGACATACGGAAGCGAGGATTTGGCGCGGTTCACGGTTAAGGCGCTGGGGCCCCGGCAGGCATGTCTGCTTGCCAATCACGGTGCGATCGCCCTCGGCGAAACCGCGCGGCAGGCCTATGATCGAGCTGCGGCGGTCGAGGCGCTGGCGGCGCAGTATGCGCGGGCGCGTTCTCTCGGCCGGCCGCGTATTCTGACGGCTCGGGAAATGGCGCGGGTGATCGAGAAGTTCAAGTCCTACGGCAAGCAGACCGAGGTAAAAGCGTGAGTGCGGTTTTGGTCACCGGCGCTGCGAAGCGGCTTGGCCGGGCGATCGCGCTTCGTTTGGCGCGCGACGGGTACGACGTTGCGATCCACTATCGGTCGAGCAGGGCGGAAGCGGAGGCGCTTGCGGCAGAGATCAATGGGCTCGGGCGGCGGACGGCCCTGGTCGACGGCGAACTTTCGAAGGAAGCGGAGGTCGCGGCGATCGTGCCGCGCGTGTCGGCTGCGTTGGGGCACCTGACCGCGCTCGTGAACAGCGCATCTGTGTTCGAGGATGATCGGGTTGAGACGGCCTCGCGCGAGAGTTGGGACAAACATATCGATACGAACTTGCGCGCGCCGCTGGTGCTGTCGCAGGCCTTCGCGAAACAACTGCCGTCGGGTGCGAAAGGCGGGATCGTCAACATTGTCGACCAACAGGTTTTGAATTTGACGCCGCAGTTCCTGTCATACACGGTGTCGAAGGCGGGGCTTTGGACGCTGACGCGTACGCTGGCACAGGCGTTGGCGCCTGCTATCCGCGTGAACGCGGTGGCGCCCGGTCCGTCGCTGAAGGCCGAGCGGCAGAGCCAAGAGAATTTCGACGCGCATGTGAAGGCGACGTTGTTGCAGCGGCCGTCGGAACCTGAGGACATTGCGGGTGCGGTCGCCTATCTGTTGGCGGCATCCGCCGTCACGGGGCAGATGATTCTCGTCGATAGCGGCCAACATCTTGCATGGTCGCGTGACAAGTTTTTCGAGTGAGGCGGTTATGAGCGATCGGCCGAAGATTCAACCGCTGCGCATCGCCGATGCGAAAATGCGCACCCGGCACGTGTTCGTGCGCGATCTCGAACTCAACGCGAATATCGGCGTGCACAAGCACGAGAAGGGGCAG
>CXWJ01054101.1_pt1 | contig 11183 bp, 8 predicted proteins | sample 590841 | NCBI WGS metagenome assembly CXWJ01 (sample SAMEA3498367, study PRJEB10139) | wastewater metagenome | biome: wastewater treatment plant; material: activated sludge | place: Austria | collected 2015-01-21 | reverse complement strand
GCACAAACGGTGGCCAAAACCTAACAAAAAATTCCGCGCGCACAGTTTGAGAGCGCGCCAAAATTTATCTCAGCAATGCCCGCGATTCTTCTTGAATCATCCACTGCGCAGAAGCCCCACCCCGACTTATGCGCAGACATATGCGCACGTTGACCGACTTGTACCCCTAACTGGCCGCAGCTCTCCAAATCCCCGCATCCGCAAGTAAGCAGCTCTCATAGCTGAAATGATGACGCCCAACTCCACGGCCGCCTGGCTGGGGAGTTGGGCTATTTGTATCTTCAGGCTAAGGTTTCTAGCCGCATATCGCGGACCTGAAATCCCGGTGGTAAACTAAAGCGGTCGGCTTGGCAGCGACTGCAACAGCTCAGTTCTTCTGGTCGCTGGGTGTGATTCTTTCTACAGGTCCAGGTACCAACATGAATGACGAACGAACCGTTTCGCAAGATCGCCCGGCAGTGGACATTTCGCTCCTGATCCTGCGGGTCATTGTCGGCATCATCTTTGCCGTGCACGGCGCACAGAAGCTGTTCGGCGCTTTTGGTGGCAAGGGGTTGGCGGCCACGGTCGAGATGATGGGGCCGCTTGGCTACCTCGTCACGATCGGCGAGTTTTTTGGTGGTTTAGGCCTGATTTTCGGCTTTCTGACGCGCTTCTCCGCTGCAGCGAACATCGTCATCATGCTCGGCGCCATAGCGATGGTTCACGGCAAAAATGGCTTCTTACTGAGCGACGGTGGCTTTGAGTACAATCTGGCCCTCATCGGTCTCCTCGCTCCCATTCTCATTGCCGGCCCAGGCAAGTTTTCCATCGGACGGTCCCTGCCACTGCCCAAATCCGCCGGCACGGACAGGCCCATTGCGATCTTTGAGTAAACGAATGCCGCCACCGCTGGCATGCTTCTTATCGAACAATTACGACCTTTTCGCCTCGTGATATCCTCGTGCTAGTCGAGTGACGTGGGTAATAACCTGGGCATCGCGAAGCCTCAGGAAACCGTTGGCAGCGACCAGGGCGCCCGATACGGCCGGCTCACCATGTTTGCCAGCTCGTCGTCGCCGACAATTTTTTCCTTTAACGGATCCCAATGCACCTGCTTCTGCGACCGAATGGCGATATTCCCTAGGTGGCAAACCGTCGCTGTGCGGTGGCCGATGGCGACATCGCAAATCGGCAGCTTTCGTGAATGAATGCAATCGAGCCAGTTGGCGTGATGGTCATTGCTGGCGTAGAGATGTATGTCGGAATCGGCGAGCGGCTCTTGCACGATGTTATCCGGCTTCGATTCCAGTTGCTTCCGGTCGACATGAATCGTGCCGTCTGAACCTTCGAAAGTGGTGCCTCCGCGTTGGTCCTGTCCGCAAATGATTTTGGTGCCGTCAGCGTATTCATAGACCACTTCAGACCACTCCGGCACTTCGAACAGGCCTTCTTTGTTGTAGCGGGCCTTACCTTGGGCGGAGATTGGTCCACTTTCGTCCATGCCCAAGCCCCATTGAGCGATATCCAGATGATGGGCGCCCCAGTTGGTCATCTGGCCGCCTGAGTAATCCCAGAAGAAACGAAAATTGTAGTGGACATGTCTGCGGTTGTACGGCTTTTGCGGCGCGGGACCGAGCCAAAAGTTGTAGTCAAGCTCGGCCGGCGGATCGCTGTTGGGGGTCGCATTCCCTTTGAAGTTCACTCCCGAAATGCCGACACGCACCGTGTGGACCTTCCCAATCCGGCCGGAACGGACCAGTTCGCAGGCGCGGCGGAACAACTCTTCGGAGCGCTGTTGGCTGCCTGTCTGCACGATGCGATTGTGAGATCTAGCAGCGGCGACCATCGCTTGTCCTTCCGCGATGGTCAGCGTCAGCGGCTTCTCGCAATACACGTCTTTGCCAGCCACACAGGCGTCAATAGTGGGCAAGGCATGCCAGTGGTCGGGGGTGGTAATGACCACCGCATCCACATCCTTATTCTCAAGCAACTGGCGATAGTCAACGTATCCTGGGCACTTACGCCCGGAGGCTTCTGCTACCAGTTGTTGAGCATCCTTAAGGCGCTGCGCGTCTACCTCGCAGAGGGCAACAATGTCAACGCGGTCCGATTTTTTCAATAATTGATTCAAATTGTCGCTACCGCGGTTGCCAAGACCAACGAAGCCGAGGCGGATCCGATCGCTCGGCGCTGCCGCACTAGGGCTGCCGAACGCGCGAGGCGAGATAATCGTGGGCAACGAAGCCGCGGCCGCCACACCCGCGACAGTCTTCAAGGACGTCCCAAGGAACTCTCGACGACTACTTTTCATGCGAACAGACCTCCGTTAACCGCAGTTTGCGCGAATGCCCTCGCGTACAATTGATATAAATCTATCGTACAATCCGATGTTTAGGCTGCAAAAGATAGCCGTGAAAAGCTACCTCCTTTTGGTCGGTGCTGGATTAAACTGACAGTCGGACAACTTTTCCTGAGGCAGTGTGAACAGCACCTAGCGGCCGCTTCAGTTCGGAGAGTCGCTGCCGAATTGTTTTTGATAGAGGGCTTTGAAGGGATTGATTTCCGGCCCAACGGCCTCTTCGTTCACCATACCCTGACGCGCTTCGCTCCACCAAGCATCGTAGGCTTGCCGCATGGCAGCCACCACGTCGGGATGCTGCTCGATAACATTCGTGATTTCGCCTGGGTCCGCTTCTAAATCATAGAGCTCTTGATTGTTAACAAATCGAAACCGGCCGTTTCTTACCGCACAATTAACATACTTCGCTTGCTCGATCTCGCCCTTTTTCCACCTTCCTAAATGGACGAAGAGGTAGCGATCCGGCCACGGAGCTTCCGGATTGGTGAGCAGCGGAATCAGATTACGGCCGTCGATCGCGGCCTGATTCGGAACGCTAGCGCCGGCAAGCGCCGCCAATGTGGGGAAGGTATCGATGTGCGCTGTCAACTGATTTGCATCTACTCCTTCAGCAAGATGACCAGGCCAGTGCCAAAAACTGGGTACGCGGGTGCCTCCTTGATACGTTGTTGCCTTGCTGCCGCGCATGCCCGCGCTGAAAAGTCCTGTGTGCGTCCCGCCGTTGTCTGTCATGAAAATGACGAGCGTGTCCCGATCCTTGCCGAGGTCTTTCAGAGTGGTCAACAGTTTCCCGACGTTGTCGTCGATGTTTGTGATCATGGAGTAGTAAGCAACCGATCCTTCATCGAGCTTCTTGCCGTTGATCGATTGACCTTCATATAGACGATCGTATTGCGGTCCGGGGCTGACCAGGGGACTATGAGGCGCGTTGGTGCAGATATAGGCAAAGAAGGGCTCGGAGCCATGACTTTGCTCTTCGATCCACCGCCGCGCTTGGGCAAAGAACAGGTCCGTGCAATACCCTTCCGTCTTCTCAAACTTGCCGTTGTGCAATAAAGCTGGATTGAAATACTTGTTGTTGGGTGCATCGCCGCAACTGCCGGGGTAGGNNGGTAGGTCTGGCCGATACCGCCCCCACCGTGGATGTACACCTCATCAAAGCCGCGCCGATCGGGTTGATATTCCGGTTCGTCCCCCAGATGCCATTTGCCGAAGATGCCTGTCACATATCCCGCGGATTTCAAGACCTGTGCGATTGTGACGGCTTGCAAGCTTAATCGCTCTCGCTCCAGGAGCGTATGCGTGACTCCAGACTTAAATTCGTGCCGGCCGGTCATCAGCGAGGCCCGGGTCGGAGCGCAGGTTGGACTTACCTGGAAATCGGTGAGTCGCACGCTCTGACTGTAGAGTCGATCGAGATTGGGGGTGTGGATCAACGGATTACCGTGGCAGGCCAAATCTCCATACCCTTGGTCATCGGTTATCACTAAGACAATGTTAGGGCGGGAGCCGGCCAGTTCGGCGGCTCTTGTAGGTTGAGCGATCAGGGCGACGAACAACAACGACAGCGAGGAATGAATAGCTTTCATGGGGCTGATTCGTGAGAGTGCTTCTTAATGACGGGGACGAGTCGTTACGGCCTCTAGTTGGGGCTACTAAACGTGGGCGAATAGAAAGCTTGCACTGGATCGTCAAACTCGGTGCCCATCTGCTGTAACTGTTCGCGCAAACGAGTCAGCACGGCCGCGCTATCGTTTTGGTCCACAAGATTCTGCATCTCGTCAGGGTCTTTGCTGAGATCGAAGAGTTGGCTATGCCGCTGATCACCGACAATGTATTCGATTAATTTCCATCGCCGGTCACGGACCATGCGTTGGCATTCCCGATACGCCGTAAATAGATATTCGCGGAGATCGGAGGTCTTCCCTGTAATGATTGGCATCAGGCTCTTCCCTTCCACAACGCCTGGCGTGGAGACGCCGGCCAGATCGCAAATCGTTGGAAACAGATCGTACAGATATACTAGCGCTGCGGACTCTCCGTGGGGAATGCCAGGGCCAGCGATAATTAGCGGCGACTTGAATTCCTCGTAGAGATTCTGCTTGCCCATCAGGCCATGGTAGCCACCCACGGCAAGGCCTTGGTCGCTGGAGAAGATGACAATCGTGTTTCCCGCGTAACCCTTCTCGCGCATCGCATCGAGCATCCTACCGACCTGATCATCTAGATCGGAGATGCTGGCGTAATAATCGGCCAGATGCCGCCGCATCGCTTCCGGCGTACGCGGGTGGGCGGCTAGCAGCTCATCTCGTACCTTTAACTCACCATTATCAAACGGATGCTCTGGCATGAAATTGCGCGGGAGCGTCAGCTTGTTCGGATCATACATTTTCACGAATCGATCGGGGGCGACGCGCGGGTCGTGAGGGACCGGCGGCGCGATGTAGGCAAAGAAAGGTTTGCGGCGATCGTGCGTCTCGAGAAACCGCACGAACTGATCGCCATGCTCCCGCATGTCGTCCGGCCCCCTCTTTTTCGTTTCGATGTTGACCGCGAATTCCGCGTTTCCGTAGCGGCACGAATTACTTTCTTTGCCGCAATGAAAGGTGACGTAGCCAGCTTCGTTCAGCACGCGCGGCAGGAGGACGACATCCGCCGGCGCTTTCACCCCCTTTACTTGCGGAAGTCGCCAGACACTTCGGCCCGTCATCAGCATCGTCCGGCTCGGCACACAGACGGCCGGTGTCATCGACCCCATGCAGTACGCATTGGTAAAGTGAAAGCCCGATTCCGCGAGTGCGTCCAGATTGGGTGTTAGAATCTCTTCGTTGCCGAAAGCATGAATTGTGTCCCAGCGCTGATCGTCGGCGAAAATGAAGAGAATATTGGGTGGCGAAGCGGGTTCAGCGGATAGTTGACGTGGCGCGGCAACATTGAAGAAAAAGGCAATGGCAGCGAGCAAAAAACAAATGAAGCCCATTGGGCTCCGTGTATGACCGGCTTGTCGCTGCATTTGGGTTTCAATGGTTTTAGAAGTGCGCTGGAACGGCGCTGGCGGACTATTACTCATGGCATATGTTCCTGGGCATATGTTCCTGGAAACCGGCGTGACTCACTTTTTCCGCGCACAAATACATGCGATGCCCAGAAGACAGAGGAGGACGCAAGGACTTGCTTGGAAGCGATGTAGCCTGAGCTTCAACCAATTCAAGGAGCCGTCAGCGAAACGCTCCGCGCATAGTACCACGGCGCTGAAAGTGCTTCAAGCATGGCCGTTCGCAAGAGAGGCCGATGGTCTCCACGGTTTTCGAGGAATTCTCCGGCTTCGTTGATTCGTTGTCATTCAAACGAACCAGATGTGGACGTGGCCGCGCTATGGTTGGTGCCGTGTTGGATTTGATCCACGTTTGCATTTCCTGAAGTGATAATTCAGAATGCGCTTGTAGTCCTATAAGTCGACTTTGCGAGCTGCCGTCGTTTCCTGGTCTAGTGTGCGAAGATACGTCGGACGATATAAATGAAGCGCCACGCCTTTCATCTCATTTTAAGCTTGCGGGCTCTACTTGCGGTCTCCATGACCGCATGGGGGGGCGAATTTCCCGACGCCTACAACAGCGAGCAAGGTACCACTGCCACGCCCCCCACGCCGCAGGAATCACTCCAACAACTTTCACTTCCGCCCGGTTTTCGAGCAACCATTTTTGCCGCTGAACCCAACCTACGGAATCCTATTGCCATGGCTTGGGACTCGCGGGGCCGGCTCTGGATCGCTGAGAACTATACCTATGCCGAGTCTCCAAAGCGGTTCGATCTGCATCTGCGCGACCGGATCCTAATTTTTGAAGATCGGGACGATGACGGACAGTTTGATTCGCGTAGCGTGTTTACGGAAGACGTGCAGCAACTCACTAGCGTCGAAGTGGGTTGCGGGGGAGTTTGGGCATTATGCCCGCCTCAATTACTTTTCTTTCCAGATAAGAACAGAGACGACGTGCCCGATGGTGCGCCTCAAGTAGTGCTGGACGGATTCCAAGTTCCGGCGGCCAACTATCACAACTTAGCTAATGGCCTTCATTGGGGCCCGGATGGTTGGTTATACGGACGCTGCGGAGCTTCGGCACCGGGTGAACTGGGCGCGCCGGGAACGCCCGACAGCGAGCGCAGGTCTATACGCGGCGGTATCTGGCGATATCATCCACAACGCAAATTCGTTGAAGTCCTTAACGCTGGTCCGATGAATCCCTGGGGCCACGATTGGAACGAGCACGGCGAACTATTTTTCGTGAACACCGTCAACGGTCACTTGTGGCATCTCATTCCGGGCGCACATTTTCGCATGCCTCACACGGTTGATCCCAATCCGCATGTCTACGAAATGCTGGATACGCACGCCGACCATTGGCATTTCAATGTCACCAAAGGTTGGACGAGCTCGCGAGAGGGAGCGGCTGATGAGTATGGCGGCGGCCATGCCCACATCGGGGCGATGGTCTACCTGGGTGACAACTGGCCGCAAGAGTACCGAGCGCGCCTGTATACCTTGAACATGTTCGGCCGCCGTGCCAATCAAGAGATTCTCGAACGATTCGGTTCCGGCTATGTGAGCAAGCATGGTGGCGATCATTTCTTTTTCAAGGATGGTTGGTTTCGCGGGCTCGAACTGGGCTCCGGTCCGGATGGGGGCGTGTTTGTGTTGGATTGGAACGACACTGGCGAATGTCACGAGAGCACAGGGGTATATCGCACCTCGGGCCGAATCTACAAGATTACCTATGGCGAACCCATTCCGCAGACGATCGACGATCTCTCCAAGCTCACCACTCATGAATTGGTGAAGCTCCATCTCCACGTCAACGAGTGGTTTGTGAGGCAGGCGAGACTTCAATTGGCAGACCGCGCCCGCTCCGGCCAGGAAATGGCGGGAGCGATCAAAGGATTGCGCGACATGTTTGCACAACAGGCAGACCCGGCGATGCAACTCCGGGCCTTATGGTCGCTATATGTCATCGGTGGTGCGGACGATGCTTTTCTCCGTGCTCAACTCCACCACCGCGACGAACACGTGCGAGTATGGGCCATTCGGTTGCTCACTGATTTCTGGCCACTCGACACGGTTATGTCCAGTCGTCCATCGGGCGCTGCGACGGAGGTCGACAAACATTACTTAGACGATTTCTGCAGTTTGGCTAAGTCTGATCCCTCCGGTCTGGTGTGCCTTGCGCTAACTACCGTGCTGCAGCGCCTCCCCGTTTCGGACCGCGCACAACTTGCTTCGCCTCTTCTTTCACGAGCCGAATTTTCAGGCGATCACAATTTGCCGCTGATGATTTGGTATGGCCTCATTCCTCTGGGCGACTCGGACCCACAGGCACTGGCAAGACTTGCCCAAGGTTGTCAGATTCCTCTCGCGCTCAAGTGCATTGCCCGCCGCCTGGGCGAAGAAGTCGAGCGCCGACCAGCGCCGCTGAATACTTTGTTAGCTACATCTTTGAGCAAAGAAGAGTCATTTCAGGCAGAAGTCTTGAGCGGCTTATCGGATGCCTGGCGCGGTTGGCGAAAAGTGGAAAAACCAGCCGATTGGGATGCGCTTCAAGCAAAGGTCGCCAGTACTACAAACGAAGATCTACACGATCGTGTACGTGACATCAGCGCACTGTTCGGCGACGGCCGCGCCTTGGACGAATTAAGAAGCGTGGCCTTCGACGGGACGAAGGAACTTGTGCAGCGCCAAGCGGCGTTGGCGGCTCTCATCGAATCTCGTCCCGCAGATCTACGGCAGATTTGTGAACGATTGTTGACCGTGCGATTTCTGAATTCGACGGCTGTCCGTGGATTGGCCCTTTTCGATGATGCTGATATTGGTAGCGCATTGGCCAAGAACTACCAGAAATTTCATCCCTTTGACCGTCCGGCAGTAATCGAATCGCTAACATCTCGCGCTATCTTTGCCGGGCCATTGTTGGAGGAAATGGCTGCAGGGAAGATTCCCCGCACGGCGATCACGCCCTTTCAAGCTCGGCAAATCCGCAGTTTTAATGAACCCGATCTAACGAAACAATTGGAAGAAACTTGGGGGCAGGTGCGCGAAAGTTCCGCGGAAAAGCAGCAGCTCATCGCCCAATGGAAGGCTAAGCTTTCCGCCGATGTAGTGGCCGAGGGCGACAAAAGCAACGGCCGCGCGGTGTTCAATGCCACGTGCGCGTCGTGCCATTCGTTGTATGGATATGGAGATCGCGCAGGCCTCGATTTAACTGGGGCCGGACGAAACAACCTTGATTATCTGTTGGGCAACATCATCGATCCGAGCGCAGTGGTCAACGCCGACTTCCGCATGCAGATCGTTCGGTTGGAGGACGGCCGCACGCTCAACGGCATCATCATCGCCAAATCCGAGCGAACGATCACATTGAAAACAGCCCGAGATACCATCGTTATCGATCGTAGCGAGATCGAAAACATGCAGGAGTCAAACCTCTCGCTGATGCCAGATGGAAGTTTTGCGTTGCTGACCGAATCGCAGGTTTGCGATCTGATCGCTTATCTCATGCACCCGAATCAGGTTCCACTGCCTGAGATGGCTAGATAGGCATACGGCAACGGAACGAACAATTGCCATGCTTACCGCAGGCAATTCCTTGAACGCCCGATAACTCATCCCGCGGTGATTGACGTAAAGTCGGCATAGAATCTCAATAATGCACCTGTGTTCCCTCTTCCTAGGAAGGTAGCATGGTCGGAATCACGCACGTCGGCAGCAAACTTTTAACTATAGAGTGGCAACGCCCTTAAATTGTGGTGCCTACTCCTGAGATAGTGGATCGAAGAGAGTTGAGATGACTTCTCCAACACAGCAAAGTCGTTCACCGATGCAAGATTTCGAACGGAGTACGGACGTTCGCGTAGTTGGCGCTGAGCTGTATTTACTGCCGGTTCGGATGCGCGTGCCGCTGAAGTTTGGAGCGGAGACGCTTAATTCAGTGACATGTGCGCGGGTGCGTATTGAGGTGTGCGATCGCGCCGGGCGAACCGCTTATGGATGGGGCAAAACACCTTTGAGCGTACAATGGGCGTGGCCTTCCAAATTAAGGTCGGCCGAGCGGCTCGACGCGATGGTTCGCTTTTGCCAGGTACTGGTCGCTGCTTGGGCCGAATTCGATTCGTGGGGGCATCCGTTAGAGGTGGGCTATAACTTCCTACAGGCCAGGTTGCCCGCCCTGCGGCTCCGCTTTAACGAGGACCGGGAAGCGGCTCAGCACATGCCTTTGTTGGCGTCGCTAGTTTGCCTAGCCTCATTCGATATCGCGCTGCACGATGCTTATGGTGTGTTGCACGGTGTAGATATCTACGGTACGTACAATCGCGATTGGATGAACCATGATTTATCTTGGTTCTTGGAACCCGCCGCCGACACGGACGTCGATTTTCGTGGCAAATATCCGCAAGACTTTATGGTGCCGTCCCCACCATCTCATCTAGCTGCCTGGCATCTGGTAGGGGGGCTCGACCCGCTGGATGAAAACGAAATTCATGGGCCGCAGATAAATGATAACGTGCCTGTCCTCCTTCGTGATTGGATTGAGCGCGACGGGCTCTTCTGTTTGAAGATCAAACTTCGTGGCAACGATGCCGCCTGGGATTACGAGCGAATCGTGCGCGTCGGTCAAATCGCGCTCCAACAGGGAGTACGCTCGTTGTCCGCCGATTTCAATTGCACGGTTATGGAACCGGCCTATGTCAATGAGATTCTTGACCGACTGGCCGCGGAACAGCCCGAAGTGTCTGCCTTGCTCATTTACATCGAACAGCCTTTCCCCTACGAGTTGGATGACTATCCGATCGATGTCCATAGCTTGGCGGCTCGCAAGCCGCTATTTATGGACGAAAGTGCCCACAATTGGCAGCAAGTTCGCTTCGGCCGAACGCTCGGCTGGACAGGCGTGGCTCTGAAGACTTGCAAGACACAGACCGGAGCAATCTTGTCGCTCTGTTGGGCGAAGGCCCATCATATGCAGATCATGGTTCAGGATCTCACGAACCCGATGTTGGCTCAGATACCTCATGTGTTGCTCGCGGCCCATGCCGGGACAATTCTGGGAGTTGAAACGAACGCGATGCAGTTTTATCCACAGGCCTCGAGCGCCGAGGCAACTTTTCACCCAGGCCTATATGTGCGCTCGAACGGGCAAGTTGACTTGTCAACTCTCGGTGGGCCTGGATTCGGCTACAACGGCGCGGAAGGGGCTCGTGAGTTGCCCTCGCCGGTTGCCAGCCAGCGAAGCTGAGCGCCCGACTCTTGCTCGGTTCAAGGTTTTTTCTTCGCGGCGGCCCGTGAAGGGGCAGATCTCACTTTGCCCGGCCATGGATAACTCATCTCCCCGACGCCGGGGTCGGTCGGGCCGGGTGGAAGTTCCTTCTGCCAGGCCAGAACTTTTTCGCTGAGTTGCGAGACGAACTCTGGGTGAATCTGAGCCACGTTGTTCAACTGCGTGAGGTCTTTCTTGATGTCGTAAAGCTCCACGCGACTGCGGTCTGGATTCATCAACAATTTCCAGTCGCCTTCTCGGATGGCAAGCATGGGGCTGTGATGAAACGGCTCGCCTAAAATGCGGAACCGCCACTCCCACATCAGCGGCGTCGATCGTGGGCGCGATTTGCCGAGTAAAATATCGCTCACATCTTCGCCATCGAGCTTGTGGGATTCCGGAATCTTGACGCCCGCCAGTTTACAAACGGTCGGCAGCCAATCCACGCCGGCCACGACCGATTCGTTGTCGATCTTTCCCGCGGGAACCCTGCCAGGCCAACGGACTATTCCGGGTACTCGGATGCCCCCCTCGTAAAG
>CXWJ01007570.1_pt1 | contig 11185 bp, 12 predicted proteins | sample 590841 | NCBI WGS metagenome assembly CXWJ01 (sample SAMEA3498367, study PRJEB10139) | wastewater metagenome | biome: wastewater treatment plant; material: activated sludge | place: Austria | collected 2015-01-21 | reverse complement strand
TGGCAGGCAACAAAAAAGGCCGGTCGATCTTCGTAAGGGTGAAGATCGACCGGCCTGGGCAAGTGGCGTGGGTTGGCTCTAGCTGGAGAAACCGGCCAGCAGGATAATCTGATCGGGGGTGGGCTGGTCGCTGCCACCGGCCGGTTCGAGCGAGACGCCGACAGCCTCGAACGCGCCGGGTAGGGCGCCGCTTACCCGATGGTGGGCCGCGCCGGCGTCGTCCACGGCGAACGTGCCGGCACTGACCGGCGCGCCATCGACGATCAGCCAGGCCTGATAGGTCTGGTCGGCCGTCAGCGGCGGCAGGTTGGCAACCGACAGCACCCCCTCGCCGCTGGCCGGATCGATGGTCAGCGCGCCGTGGGATTCGGGGTGCTCGCCGGTCAGGTCGCCCAGGGCCACGGTGATAGCGCCGGGGGTCAACAGGCCGGCCAGTTGGTCTTCGCGGGACGAGAGTTCGCGGCGCAAGGTCTGATTTTCGCCTTCCAGCGCGTCGAGTTGGGCCTCCAGGGTCTGGCTGCTTTCTTCCAGCGTGGCGAGTTGGCCTTGCAATTCATCGACCCGGCGGCTATAGCGCCCCACGACGACGGCCGAGAAGATGAGCACCAGCGCCGCCAGCCCGGCCAGCGCCGGGCCGAACACCTGCCACCACGACCGCCTGGGCGCGACCGGCGCGGGTTGGGCGCGGCGCGGGGCCGGGCGGGGGGCAGGGGCAGCCGGTCGCGGCGCGACGGCCTGCGGAGCGACGACCTGGCCCTCGGCCTCGATCCGGGCCAGCAGCCCGGCCTTCACCGCCGGCGACGGGGTGATGGGCGTCGTCGCCGCCGCGCTCAGGTCGGCCACGGCCGGCGACAATTGCGCCAGCCGGGCGCGGGCCTCGCGGTTGCCGGCCACGTAATCGTCCACCTCCCGCCGCTCCTCAGCGGTTAGAGCATCGAGGACGTAAAACGGAAATAGCTCCTCTTCGATACGCGTATTGCGTTCCATGACTCACATTCCACCCGAATCTCCCAGGATCGAGCGCAGTTTTTGCAATCCCAGCCGGGCGCGGGTGTGCACCGTGCCCAGCGGCAGGCCGGTCGTTTGGGCGATTTCCTGGCGCGTCAGCCCCTTGAAGTAGGCCAGTTCCAGCACCTGGAATTGCTCGTCGGACAGGCGAACCAGCGCGCCGCGCACCTGCTGGGCGGCGATGGCTTGCTCGGCCACGTCGGGCACGGCCGCGTCGGAGGCGGGCGCTTGCTCAAAGCGCCGCTCCTCGGACTCGTCGCGCGCCGCCTGGGGCCGCACGTTGCGCCGTCGCAACAGGTCCAATGCCTGCCGGCGGGCGATGCTGAACAGCCAGGCGCGGAACGGCCCCTTTTCGGGGTCGTAGGTAGCCGCCTGCGTCCAGACCCGCCAAAACGATTCCTGCAAGACTTCTTCTCCCTCGGCTCGATCCTGTATGATTCTAACGATGATGCCCAGCGCGATCGGCGCGTAGCGGTCATAGAGGCGCTCGAAAGCGGCCGAGTCACGCGCGGTGACGCGGGCCATCAATTCCTCATCGCTATCGTCGGTCGAAAAATCCATGTCGGGTTCCAGCGGTGCGACATGGCGCATTGTCAATCCATCCAAAGTCTGGGACAAAGTGCCTTAGCGGCGATTTCTGCCCACCAACCTCTATTGTACAATACGCAGCAGCGCACGGTTTGAATCTTAACCGATTTTGAGTAATCGTGGAATGTGATTGGGGTATAGAAACCGAGTTTTTTCTGGAAAACTCGGTTTCTTGCATTGTGAACCGTCCGCCCGAAAGAAACCGAGTTTTTTCTGGAAAACTCGGTTTCTTGCATTGTGAACTATCCGCCCGAAAGAAACCGAGTTTTCAGGAAAAAACTCGGTTTCTAGTCTGCCGCAAACGTGGTAAAGTAGGGGGACGTATCAATTCAGAGTACCCTCCATGCACCTCTATTTAATTCGCCACGGACAGAGTTATGTCAATCTAAAGGATTGGGACGGCGGCAACCAGGACACCGGCCTGACCGAACTGGGCCATCGCCAGGCGGCGGCGCTGGGCGCGTGGTTGCCCGGCGAGTTGCCGGCCGTCGATGTCCTCTACGCCAGCACCATGCAGCGCGCCCGCGAGACGGCGGCCTACGTGGCCCAGGCTTACGGCGTGGAGATTCGCGCCGACGACCGCCTGCGCGAGATCGGCAACAACCGCGCCGACCATTTGCCGTGGCCCAGCGACGATTTGCCGGAGTATAGCGACTATTGGGGCAGCGAGCGGCCGTTCGCCTCGGTCACGCCCGCCCGCGAGGGTGGGGAGAGCCTCATGCACTTCCGCACCCGCGTCGGCGCGTTCGTCGAGGATATGATCGAGAAGCACCGCGACGAGATCGTCGTGGCCGTCTGCCACGGCGGGGTGATCGAGCTGATCTTCGACCACATCTTCAACATCGGCCCCTTCCGGCGCTGCGAGGTGTGGTGCAAGAACACCGGCGTCACCCGCTACGAGTACGTCGAGCATCCCCGCCGCGAGACGTGGCGGCTCCACTACCACAGCCGGGCCGAGCATTTGCAGGGCATCCAGGCCGAGGCGGCCTCCATGACCTTGCAAGAGTGACGGCCGAAGAATTAAACACGGATGGGACACGGATTGAACGGATCGCACGGATAAGAGCGCAAGTTCAATCCGTATTATCCGTTTTATCCGTGTCCTATCCGTGTTTAATTCTTTTTCCGCACTACATTCAGGCCACGCGACCAACACTGGTCGCATTATTTTTGTGAAGTTTATGGCTAAACAAGAACAGGTTATGCCCACGGCCGGCGCGATGGAGCACGATTACAGCCGCAAATGGCTGGTCATGTCGGCCATCGCCATGGGCATCTTTTTGGCGACCATCGACGGCAGCATCGTCAACGTCGCCCTGCCCACGCTGAGCGCCGAACTCAATACCGATTTCGCCACCGTGCAATGGGTCGTGCTGGTCTATCTACTGACCCTGACCACGTTGCAGGCCGTCGTCGGCCGCCTGGCAGATATGTACGGCCGCAAGATACTCTACAACTCCGGCTTCATCGTCTTCACCGTCGGCTCGCTACTGTGCGGCCTGGCCCCCACCGTCGGCTGGCTCATCGCCGCGCGCATCGTGCAGGGGGCCGGCGGGGCGCTCATCCTGGCCCTGGGCATGGCCATCATCACCGACGCCTTCCCGCCCGGCGAGCGCGGCCGGGCGCTGGGCATCAGTGGCTCCATCGTCTCCATCGGCATCGTCACCGGCCCCACGCTGGGCGGACTGATCATCGAGAATCTGTCGTGGCACTGGATTTTCTTCGTCAACGTGCCCATCGGCATTTTGGGCACCTATCTGGCCTGGCGCAACATCCCCCAGACGCGGCCGCCGGGCGGGCAGGTGTTCGACTTCGGCGGCGCGGCCACATTGTGCGTGTTCCTGCTGGCTTTCCTGCTGGGCCTGACCACCGGCCAACGGCAGGGCTTCACCAGTCCCCAGGCGTTGGGCTTGTTCGTCGTGGCCGTCTTCTTCCTGGCAACGTTTATCGTCCTGCAGCGCCGCCACCCGCAGCCGATCATCCCGCCCAGCCTGTTCCGCATCGAGCTATTCCGGGTCAACATCATCACCGGCCTGCTGGTTTTTATCGCCATCGCCGTCATCGCCCTCATGCCGTTCTATCTGGAGTTGGGGCTGGGCTATAGCGTGCAGCAGGTGGGTTTGTTGGTGGCCGTCGTGCCCATCGGGCTGGGCATCACGTCGCCGATCTCCGGCCTGTTGTCGGATCGCTTCGGCAGCCGGCCGATCTCGGTCATGGGGTTGGTGGTGGTCGTGGCGTCGTTTCTGCTGCTGTCCACGCTGTCGGCCGAGACGACGGCCATCGGCTTCATGTTGCGCTACCTGCCGGTGGGCATCGGCGTGGGTCTGTTCCAGTCGCCCAACAACAGCGCCATCATGGGCAGCGTGCCCCGCGAGCGGCTGGGCGTGTCGTCGAGCCTGCTGGCGATCACCCGCAGCATGGGCCAGACGGTGGGGTTCGCCGTGTTGGGGGCCATCTGGGCTGCCGGGGTCATGCGCGCGGCGGGGGGCGAGGTCGCCGGCGGCGCGCAAGCAGCCCCGCCCGCGGCCATCGCCGCCGGGATGCAGAATGTGGCGTTGGTGTCGGCGGGGTTGGCGGCCGTGGCGTTGGTGATTGCGCTCTTCGCCTGGCGGCGCGAGCGTATGAGAAATTAACTGATGCTGATCCTGAATTCTCCAAACAGATTATAGACGAATATCCCCCGCCTCTCCAATCACCCGCGCCGGCCCGGCACTCTCCAGCATCGCCATCGGATCATGGTCGCGCAGCGGGCCGAAGTCCAGCCCGGTGATGGCCTCGATGCGCGTCACCGGCACCTGATACGTCCGGTACGCGCCATAGGCGAACTCCAGGTCTTCCAGCAAATTCTTCTGCGTCTGCAAGTAGGCCGTGGCCGAGAGTTCGCGGCCGGGCTTGACCATGACCACCACCTTCCAGAACTCGGCCGGCAACTGGTATTGGCCGCGGTAGGTCATGTCGTCGGCGCGAAAGACCGGCCCGGTGAAGACCGACACCTTGAGGTTGTGGTTGTCGGCGTTGTTGAGGATGTAATCTTCCAGCGCCAGCCATGTGCGACGGTTCAGGTGCTTGTGCTGCGGGGCGCAGTTGGTGAAATGAAACGTGTCCTCGTTGGCCGTGGCCGCCGGGCGACCCCACACCGGGTCATTGCGCCGCACCAGATGGCCCATGTCGAGGTCGTTGCGCTCGTAGAGGTCGGGGCCGGTCTGGTGCTCGCGGGCCAGGCGCGGGTCGAAGTACCACACGTCCCGGTCGCGCTTGATGGTCTTGGTCTTGCGGCCGTCGATGTTGACCGCCGTATAGTAGGCCAACCGGCGCGAGGCGCACAGGACGGCCGAAAAGTGGACGTATTCCAGCACGTGGCCGCGGCCGTCGAGGCGGGGGGCGGCGTCGGCCAGTTGGGTCTCGGACAGCGTGGGCAAGGCGACCGTCGGGCCGAGGAAGCCGGTTTCGTAGCCCGTGACGCGCTGGAAGAGTTCGAGGGCGCGCTCGGCGGTAGTTAATGGGGTCACGGTGCCGGATGCCGGCGTAGACGCCGGCGATCCGGCGATGAGTTCGTCGAGCAGCGCCCGTTGGGTGGCGGGCAGCGATCCGGCCGCGGCCCGCAGGTCGGCCATGATGCTGCTGACGCGCACGCCCTCGTTGGCGACGTAGGCCACGCGCTCCTCGCCCATCGGCGGCGTCCAGATCAGGCCATCGACCGCCAACACCCGCCCTTCCGCGTCGCGCCGCTTCACCCCGGCGTGGTGCAGGGCCACCACCTGCCACTGGTCATTGAACACCGGCGACCCGGACGCGCCCCGGTCGGTGTCGGTGGTGTAGTGGATGAAATCATCGAACAGATCGACCAGCTTGTTGTTGCGCAGGGCGATCTTCTTGGGCGCGCCGCCGGGGTGCTGGATGACGGCCACGTACTCATCGAGCAATATCTTGCCCTTGGTCTCGTTTAGGGGCAGGAAACCGTAGGCGGCCAGTGGCGCGCCGCCATCGACCGCCGCCGGCCGCACGGCCACCAGGGTGTAATCGAGGGCCTCGTTGGTATGGAAGAAGCGCTCCGGGTCAAGCCCGAACATGACCGGCGGGCGGGGGTTGAACTGCTCGTCGTCCTCGAAGTCGAGGTCGAGCAGGCTATGGCGGGCGCTGTCGGCCGTGGGCAAGACGTGGTTGTTGGTCAGCAGCAGCGCGGGCGAGACGACGAAGCCGGTGCCGAATTCGCGCACACGGCCGGCCCCGTCGCGCACCTGGAGGCGGCCGACAGCCCGCCCGGCGCGGCGGCCGATGTCGAGAAAGTTCACTTCCAGCAGGTCGCTCGTGCCGAGGATGCGCTCCAGCCCCAGCCCGTCGTTGGGGTGGATCATGTCGCGCCGGGTGTCGAGGCGGGCCATCTCGCTAAAATCGATGATGCCCTTGGCGGCGGCGTCCAGTCGGGCGGCGCGTTCGGGGGCGCGGCGGCGGTAGCGGGCTTCGGCATCCTGGTCGTGTTGGGTATTGTCCATAAAAGCTCCTTTGCCACAGCATAGTGCAGATGAGGGCCACGGGCAAGAATGTTCGTAGTCAGCAACTTTAGTTGCTGTAGTGAACCCCAAAACTTGGACAGGTAGGTAAGTCGGATATGATGTACACGCGGAGGGTTCACAATGGCCAAACGGCGGCAGTTCACAGCGGCATTCAAGGCGCAGGTTGTGCTGGAGTTGTTGAGTGGCAGCAAGAGCATAGCCGAGGCAGCACGCGAACACGGGGTGAAGCCGGAGATCATCTCGCGCTGGCGGCGGCAGTTCCTGGAGAACGCGGCCAGCGTGTTCGAGAAGTCCACGGCGGCGGGCGGCGAGGCCGAGGCCCGCATCGCGGAGCTGGAGCGAACGTTGGGCCGGAAGACGCTGGAGCTGGAGGCGGCAAAAAAAGCCTCCACGCTCTTCCAGTAGCGGAGCGACGACGGATGGCCGAGCAGTTGACTGAGACGTACCCCGTACGGCTGGTCTGCCGGGTGTTGGCCGTGGCGGCGAGCAGCTTCTACTACCGGCCGTCGCCGCGGGAGGACAGTGCGCTCGCGGCGGCCATCAGGACGTTGGCCGGGCAGTGGCCGACCTACGGCTACCGGCGCATGACGGCTGAACTCCAGCGCGCCGGCTGGACGGTCAACCACAAGCGGGTGGCGCGGCTGATGGCGGCCATGGGTCTGAAGGTGCGACGCCGACGCAGTGGGCCGCGCACGACCGACAGCAACCATGACCGGCCGCGTTTCCCGAACCTGGTGCGCGACCTGGCCGTGGTGCAACCCGACCAGGTGTGGGTGGCCGACATCACCTACATTCGCTTGCAGCGCGGCTTTGTCTACCTGGCCGTGGTCATGGACGTCTTCAGCCGCGCCATCCGTGGCTGGGCGCTCGAACGCGACCTTGACCGTGGCCTGACGATGGCGGCGCTGGCCCGTGCCCTGCGCGCCGGCCGGCCGGAGATTCACCACTCCGACCAGGGCGTGCAGTATGCGGCCTCTGAGTACGTGGCCTTGTTGCACACCGCCCAAGTCTCCGTTAGCATGGCCGATGTCGGCGCGGCCTGGCAGAATGGCTTTGCCGAGCGGCTCATGCGCACCATCAAGGAAGAGGAGGTCTACCTCAGCGAGTATATTGATTACCATGATGCGCTCAGCCAACTCGGTCGCTTCCTGGACGAGGTCTACATGTACAAGCGGATTCATTCGGCTCTGGGCTATCTGACACCCGCCGAATTTGAATCCCAATGGCTCAGCCAACATGTTGTGCATGAGTCTATACCCTTAAGTTGACCCTTTTTGTGTCCAACTTTTGGGGGTCAGTACATGCGTTCTTAAAGGCCGACGCAAAAATGTTCGTAGTCAGCAACTTTAGTTGCGTTCTTTGGCGGTGACGCTTGCCAAGAACGCAACTAAAGTTGCTGACTACGAACGCCACTAAAGTGGCTTACTACGAACTTACGCCTCTAGCTGCTATACTTCCCCCACTATGGTTGACCCAACACAGACCGATAAGGTGACAGGCGATTGGAGCGGGCGCATGGAAGACGGGCCGGTGCTATCGGCCGGCTGCAAGAACGTGGTGGCCGACGCGGTGACGGCCATCCTTCATGCCGTGGGCGAAGACCCGACGCGCGAGGGACTACAGAACACCCCGGCCCGCGTGGCCCGCGCCTACGATGAACTGCTGATCGGCTACAGCATCGACCCGATTGCCCTGCTGAACAATGCCCTGTTCGACGTGACCTATAGCGAAATGGTCATCGTGACCGACATCGACTTCTATAGCCTGTGCGAGCACCACATGCTGCCCTTTATCGGCAAGGCCCACGTGGCCTACATCCCCGACAAGAAGGTCGTCGGCCTGTCGAAGATCCCGCGTATTGTGGAGGTCTTCGCCCGGCGCTTGCAGATTCAGGAGCGCATGACGCGCCAGATCGCCGAACTGATCGACGAACTGCTCAACCCGCTGGGCGTGGCCGTGGTCATCGATGGGCTGCACATGTGCATGGCGATGCGCGGCGTGAGCAAGGCCAACGCGCGAATGCGGACCAGCGCCCTGCTCGGCTCGTTCGCCGACAAACCCAAGACGCGCTCGGAGTTTATGGACCATATTGGGCCGGTGACGAGGACATTACTGTAGTTCGACTAGAGGTGCACGATTTTCAAGCCCAAGTGCTCCTCGAAATGAGTGTAATCACGGTCCGAATGCAGGAGAGTATGATTGTGGGCGATGCAATAGGTGGCGATGAGGCAATCGATGGTACTGCGGATCGTCACGCCCTTGGAACGTAACCAACGGTAATTCTGCGCGCTTTGAATGGCCCTTCGTTCACCAGCCAGGGAGACGACCTGGAATTTTAACATTGCGTCGCGGGCTGTGTCATACTCCTTGTTATGCCTGAATCCCTGGAGAACCTCGGTTAGGATGAGGTCGCCGACCAAAAATGGTTGACTGCGCAATTCTCTCTTGAAGTAAAGCGCCTCCGGGCTTGGTCTGCCGTTGAAGAAGTCGATCCACACTGAGGAGTCAACCAGCGTAGTCAAATCGATCCTCTCTCATCATGTTCAAATCGCCTTCCCAATGGAGTTGGCCGTAAAGCTTGGCGATTTCGCCCTGCTCGTTGAGGCGGATCAGGGTGCGCAATGCCTCTTCCACCACGGCGCGCTTGGTCTTCAGACCCGTCAGTGCAATGGCTTTGGTCATTAATTCTTCATCGATCACGATATTGGTTCGCACAGCTTCACCTCACTTAATGATGTCTACACCCCATGTGTATAATATAGCAAAATTAGGTGTATAGATCAAGCCACAAGTTTATTCCCCCAGCGAACACAAGGAGCACTTACCTCCTTCATCACCGCCAAGGGCGTGAAGGCCAAGAAGGAGCGGCCGGACGGCCAGGACGGCCTGCCGCCGACGGGCAATTGACGACCGACGGCCGCTAACCGGACAGTTTTTACGGCCTGAAGCAGGGGACTAATCGCTCAGCGAATCCCAGTACGCCTCGGCGTCGCGCTCCATGATCGCCAGCCGCGAGTAGTAATCGCGAATCTCCTTCAGGTGGGCCAGCGCGATCTTGCCCGTGGTGATCTCGTCATCGCCGGTGACGTTGGTCTGTGGATCATGCGCGCCGTGCTCCAACTCGACGGCCAGGCCCAGACGAAACTCTTCCAGCGGGTACCTGGCCCAATCGACGCCGATCTGATCGCCGATGCGCCGTGCTTCCTCGGGTGTAAATTCGCGTTTGCCGGACATGATTGTTGCTCCCAGCCAGCGGATCACGAGCCGCTGGCCTGATCTCTAGTATAGCAGAATTGAGAGCGCACGGACCTACGCGCCGCCAATCTCCACGCCCGCCATCCGCTCCAACGCCTTGACGAGGGCGTGATTGCCCTCGCCGCCCAGCCCTTGCTGCTGGAGCGCGCGATAATATTGGAAGACGAGGGCCGTCGTGGGCAGGGGGATGCCCATCTCATCGGCCGCTTCCAGCACCAGCCGCAAATCCTTCTGCTGCAAATCGATGGTGAAGCCCGGCCGCCAGTCGCGGCGGATGACCTGCGGGCCGCGATTGTTGAGCATCCACGAGCCGGCCGCGCCGCCGCCCACGGCGGCCAGCGTCGTCTCCAGGTCCAGCCCGCCCGCCTGGGCGAAGAGCAGGGCCTCGGCCACGCCCTGCATGGTGACCACCACCAGTACCTGGTTGACCAGCTTGGCCAGTTGGCCCGCGCCGTGGCCGCCGACGTGGGTGATGGTGCGCCCCATCGCCGCCAGCACCGGCCTGGCCCGCTCCACCTGGGCCGCCTCGCCGCCGACCATGATGCTCAGTGTGCCCTTGGCCGCGCCCTCGCTGCCGCCGCTGACCGGCGCATCGAGCATGTAGACGCCCTTTTCCTTCAGACGCGCGGCGATGGCGCGGGTGGTGGCCGGGCTGATGGTGCTGCAATCGATGACCAGCGCCCCGGCGCGGACGCGCTCGAGAATGCCGCGCGGGCCGAGGATGATCTCTTCCACGTCGGGCGTGTCGCTGACGCAGATGATGATGATGTCGCGCCCGGCGGCCAAATCGGCCGGGCTGCCGGCCACGGCCGCGCCGGCCTGCGCCAGTGGCGTGATGCGCCCCGGCGTGCGGTTCCAGACCGTCACGTTGAACCCCGCCCGCAACAGATTGGCGGCCATCCCGCCGCCCATAATACCCAGGCCAATAAATCCGATCGATTCGTTCATGGTTGAATAGTAACCTCACAGGAATGAAGAAGAGATATTATCCGCAGATTTCGCAGATTTTGTAGAGTGAATAGTGGGCAGTGGGCAGTGGGCTGCCCACTGCCCACTGCCCACTATCCACTACCCACTGTATAATGCCCAAATGAACAGGCAACGTCTGGCGCTTCTTGTCGCCGCCTCGGCCGTGCTGGCGTTGGCCGGCTGGTGGGCCATGCCGCGCTTGCTGGCGGCCATGCCCGGCCGGGTGCGGCAATACGTGCCCGAGGCGGTGCTGGCCGAACTGACGACGCCGCTGCCGGCGGCCCTGCCCGCGCCCACCGGCCCGACCCCGGCGGCGCTGGCAACCGCCTTGGCCGCGCCTATTGCTTCGCCCGCTACGTCCACCCTGACACCGCCGCCGCCCACCGCCACGCACCCGGCCGACCAATCGCTTTCGACCACGGCCAGCGCCGCGCCGCTCGCCACGCCCATTCCCGCCCCGACCCAGCCGCCACCCTACGCCCGTGTCGGCGAGTTGCCCATTATCCCCCAGAAATTCAACAACTGCGGCCCGACCAACCTGACCATCGTCCTCAATCATTACGGCGTGGACGTGGATCAATTCGACGTGGCCGGGGTGGTGCGCCCGAATTACGAGGATCGCAACGTCTCGCCCGGCGAACTGGTGGCCTACGTCAACGACCACACGCCGTTGCGGGCCGCGGCCTACGCCGGGGGCGACCTCGACCTGCTGCGGCGGCTGCTCCGCGCCGGGCTGCCGGTCATCATCGAGAAGGGGCTGGAGCCGGACGCGGCCACGGGCTGGATGGGCCACTATCTGACCGTCTACGGCTACGACGACATCACCAGCCATTTTCTGGTGCGCGATACGT
>CXWJ01001295.1_pt1 | contig 11192 bp, 3 predicted proteins | sample 590841 | NCBI WGS metagenome assembly CXWJ01 (sample SAMEA3498367, study PRJEB10139) | wastewater metagenome | biome: wastewater treatment plant; material: activated sludge | place: Austria | collected 2015-01-21 | reverse complement strand
CGCGTCACCGTGGTCAGCCCGGGGCACACATTCAGCAAGGACGGTCCCAGGCGTTTTCGCATCGACCTGAGCGACCGCGCCGCGTGGGCCGAGCTGGGCGCGCTGCCGGCGCACGGCCTGGTGCTGATCGACCGCCCGGCGCTGACGGCGGGCGCGCGCTTCGAGGCGCTGCTGGCGCACCTGCAAAGCGCGCTCGGCCGGCGCACTGCTGCGCGCCTGCTGGTGGCCGGCGTGCGTTCGGCCGACAGCCATGCGGTCGCCGGGCTGCTGCGCTGCGCCGCCAAGGAACAGCCCAGCTTCGCTGCCGCGGTGTTGTGCCGCGAGCAGGCCTGGGCCGTGACCGACATCGACACGCTGCTCGAAGAGCTGGCCGGCGTGAGCGACGGCGTGTCGATGGTGTCGCGCGAGGCTGCGCAGCGCACGCGCCTGGGCCTGAGGCGCCTGGCGCCGCCGGCCGCGGCAGATCTGTCCGCCTCGGCCCGCGCGGGCGCCTGGGTGTTGACCGGTGCGGCCGGCGGCCTGGCGCCGCTGTTCGCGCAGACCTTGGTCGATCGGGGTGTGCGGCGCCTCGCGCTGATCGCGCGCGCCGCGTTGCCGGCCGCGCACCAGCGGCAGGTGCAGGCCTGGCGCGCTGCCGGCGTCGAGGTCGAATGCCTGCAAGCGGATGTCGCCGACCGCAGCCAGCTCAGCCGCGCCTGGCGCGCCGCGTGCGAACGCCTCGGTCCGGTGAGCGGAATCATCCACGCCGCCGGCACGACGCGCGACGCCTTGCTCGGCCAGAAGAGCCGGGAATCGGTGCCTGCCGTGCTGGCGCCCAAGCTCGCCGGCACCGAACTGCTCGACGAACTCAGCCGCGACTGCGCGAGCCTCCAGCACTTCGTGCTCTGCTCGTCGATCTCGGCCGAGCTCGGCAACATCGCGCAGGCCGACTACGCCTATGCCAACGCGTGGATGGACGGCTTCGTGGTCGAACGCAATGCGCTCGCCACGCAAGGCCTGCGCCACGGCCGCGCCCTGGCCATCGACTGGCCGCTGTGGCGCGACGGCGGCATGCAGATCGACGCTGCGACCGAGCGCGTGCTGTCGCGCCACAGCGGGCTCGTGCCGCTCGCGACCGAAGACGGCTGCGCCGCGCTGCTGGCCGCGCTGGCTTCGGGCGAAGAGCGCGTGCTCGTGGCCAGCGGCGACCTGGCGCGTTTCGAACACTGCCTGGGCGAGCACTTCGGGCATGCCGCGCCGGGCGGCCGGGCACCGCAGAGAGAGCCGGCGGTGGCACCTGCCGCGGCGCGCGATGCCGAGGACGACCCTATCGCCATCGTCGGCGTCGCCGGGCGCTACCCGCGCAGCGACGACCTGAGCGCGTTCTGGGCCCATCTGGTCGCCGGCGACGACTGCGTCGAAGAGATCCCGGCCGAGCGCTGGGACCTCGCGCGCCACTTCGACCCCGACCGCCGGCGCGTCGGCAAGAGCTACAGCAAGTGGGGCGGCTTCCTGCGCGACGTCGATCGTTTCGACGCCGAATACTTCGGCATCGCGCCGCGCGACGCCGCCTTGCTCGACCCGCAGGACCGCCTGTTCCTGCAGACCGCCTGGCATGCCTTCGAGGATGCAGGCTACACGCGCCGCAAGCTCGACGGCCGCGCCGTCGGGGTCTATGTCGGCGTCATGTGGAACCACTACCCGCTGCACACCGCGGCGGCCGTGGGCGAAGACGGTGCGCAGGTCGCGGGCGCCACGCCGTCGGCGATCGCCAACCGGGTGTCCTACATGTTCAACCTCAAGGGCCCGAGCCTGGCGCTGGACACGATGTGCTCGTCGTCGCTGACGGCGCTCGGCCTGGCCTGCGACGCGGTCGAGCGCGGCGAGATCGACATGGCGCTGGCGGGCGGCGTGAACCTGTCGCTGCACCCGGCCAAGTACCAGTTCCTGTGCCAGAACCAGATGCTGTCGCCGGACGGCCGCTGCCGCAGCTTCGCCGACGCCGCCAACGGCTACGTGTCGGGCGAGGGCGTCGGCGCGCTGGTGGTCAAGCGGTTGTCGCGCGCGCTCGCCGACGGTGACCGCGTCCACGCGCTGGTGCGCGCCACGGTGCTCAACCACGGCGGGCGCGCGGCCGGCTTCACCGTGCCGAGCCCGCAGGCGCAGGCCGACGTGATCCGCCGCGCCGTGCAACGCGCGGCGCTCGAGCCGGCGCACATCGGCTACCTCGAAGCGCACGGCACCGGTACCTCGCTGGGCGACCCGATCGAACTGAACGGCCTGCGCCAGGGGCTGGGGCTGACGCCCGGGCACCAGCTGGCCATCGGCTCGGTGAAATCGAACATCGGGCACCTGGAGGCGGCTGCCGGCATCGCCTCGATCACCAAGGTCCTGCTGCAGCTCAAGCACCGCTGGCTGGTGCCCACGCTGCACGCGGCGCAGGCGAATACCCAGGTCGATTGGGCCAACGCCGGCGTCGCGCTGCAGCGCCATGGCGCACCCTGGCCGGCAGGCGCGGGCGGCGCGCCGCGGGCCGCCGGCATCAGCGCCTTCGGTGCCGGCGGCAGCAATGCCCACGTGATCCTGCAGGAGTACCCGGCCGCGGAGAAAGCCGCTGCGGCAGACGCCGACAACGTGCTGCTGCTGTCGGCGAAGACGCCGGCTTCGCTGCAGGCGCTGATGGCGGCGTTCGCCGACTGCCTGGACGGCCACACCGATGCGCGCGACCCGGGTGCGGGCTGGCACGACGCGGCCCACACCAGCCGCGTCGGCCGCGAGCCGCAGGCATGCCGGGTGGTGGTCATCGCGGCCAGCGCCGCCGCTGCCGCGGCGCTCCTGCGTGCCCGCCTGGCCGACGCCGACTCCGCGGGCGCCAAGACCGGCACGGTGCTCGGCCACGCGGCCGACGGCGGCGCGCTGGCGTCGCTGGCGGCACGCTGGGCCGGCGGCGAGGCGATCGACTGGGCCACGGCCGCGGCCTTGCCCGCCGGTGCGCTGGTGTCCATGCCGCAGACGGTGTTCGTCGGCGAACGCCACTGGGTGCGCCCGGCTGCGGCCGTGCAGACCGGCAGCGCGCCGGTGCTGCATCCGCTGGTCGGATGCAATGTCTCGACGCTCTCCGGCCTCGCCTACGAGACCCGGCTGGCGGCGGATTCGCCCTGGCTGGCCGACCACGTGATCCAGGGCCGTCCGGTGTTGCCGGGCGTGGTCCAGATGGAGATGCTGCGCGCCGCAGCGCNNGGGATGCGCCCGCCGTCGGCGGTGCCGACGGGCTGCACCTGCGCGTGGCCCTGCATCCCGGGCCGCAGGCCCTGGAGGCGGAGATCTTCGTCGTCGATGCGGCGGGAACACCGCGGCGCGTCGCCCTGGGCCGCCTGAGCGCGCAAGCGCCCTGCGCACCTGCCGAAGAAGCGCCGCGGCCGGACGCCGGCGCCCGCGCCGCGGCGCGCGTGGTGCCGGCCGACGCGTTCTACGGCGAGTTCGCCGCCGACGGCTTCGCCTACGGACCCGCCCTGCGCGGTGCCGAGCGCCTGTTCGACAGCGAACACGGCGTGCACATCGACCTGCGCCGCGTCGACCGGCCGGCGGCCGGCCTGCTGCCGATCGATCTGCTCGACGCCGCGCTGCAAGCCAGCCGGCTGCGCCTGGCGGCGCGCGACAGCGTCTACCTGCCGCGTTCGATCGACGGTTTCAGCGTGCTCGACGCCGCCGCGATGCCTGTGCGCGCCGTGCTGACGCCGTTGACCGACACGGGTGCGACGGCCAGCTTCCGCGTCGAGTGGTTCGCCGCCGACGACCGCAGCGTGTGGCGCATCGACTGCCTGACCCTGGCCGCGGCCGAACGCGCCGCGCACGCGCCGCCGCGGGCCGAGCGCAACGAAGCGCCGGCTGCGCCCGACGAAGCCGTGTTCTACGAGCGCACCTGGGTGGCGGCCGAGCCGGCCCCGGCTGCGGCGCATGGCGGCCACGTGGTCGTCTTCGATCATCCGTCGGCCGCCCTGCTGCCGGCGCCGGGAGCGGCACAGCTGACGCGGGTCGTGCCCGGCGCTCGTTACGAGTGGCTCGACGACACCTGCGTCGCCATCGACCCCGAGTCGGCGCCGGACTATCGCCGCCTGGTGCAGGACCTGGCCGCACGCGGCGTGCCGCTCGATCGTTTCGTGCACGCCTGGAACCTGCGGCACTCGCCCGCCGAGCCGCTCGCGCGGCGCCTGGCGCGCACGGTCTGGTCGCTGATGCACCTGACCCAGGCGCTGCTGACGCAGCAGGTCGCGCAGTGCGACCTGGTCTTCGCGCACCTGCCGGGGGAACGTGATGCCGTGGCTGCCGCCTGCGCATCGTGGACGCGCGCGTTCAGCAAGGAAGTGCCGGCGATGCGCCTGCGCAGCGTCGCTTGCGAGGCCGACACGGCCTTCGAGCGCCTGGCCGCCGAGCTGGACGCCACGCCCTACCCGGCGCTGCGCCTGGGCGCCGACGGCAGCCGCCGGCGTGCGGCGACGCGGCGCCGCGAGCTCGCGCCGCGCGCCGCGGGCACGGCGACCGCGTCGCCCTGGGTCGAGCAGGGCGTGTACCTGATCACCGGCGGCCTGGGCGGCATCGGCCGCGCGCTCGCCGAGCACCTGGTGCGCCGCACCCGCGCGCGCCTCGTGCTCAGCGGCCGCAGCGCCACCTGCACTACCGAACAGCGGGCCTGGCTCGACGCCTTGCGGGCCGCCGGCAGCGAAGTGGTCTACTGGCCTTGCGACATCGCCGACGAAACCTCGCTCGGCCGGCTCGTCGCCCGCTTGCGGCGCCGCTTCGGGCAGCTCGACGGCGTGCTGCATGCTGCGGGCGTCAAGCACGACGCGTATGTGCTGCGCCAGCAGGCGGCGCAGGTGGCCGAGGTGCTCGCGCCCAAGGTGCAGGGCACGCTGCTGCTGGACCGGCTGACGCGGGCGCTCGCCCCGCGGACCTTCGTGCTGTTCTCGTCGGTGTCCGGGATGATGGGCAACCCGGGACAGAGCGACTATTCGTACGCCAACGAGTTCCTGAACGAGTTCGCGCGCACCCGCCAGGCCGAGGTCGGCCGCACGCTCGCCGTCGACTGGCCGCTGTGGCAGGACGTCGGCATGCAGCTGGCGCCTGCGCAGCAGGCGCGCCTGTACGAAGAGACGGGTTGGCGCGCGCTGCCCGCGGACAAGGCGATCGAGGCGCTCGAGCGCTGGCTCGGCGAGGACGCCGCGGTCATCATGCCCTTGTCGGGCCAGGCGCAGCGCATCGCGCGCTGGGTCGATGCCAACGACCTGCCGCTGCAGGCGGCGGCCGCGGCTACCCAGGGGGCGCCGGTCGCCGCGGCCGGCAGCGAGGCTGTCGACCCGGCGNNCCGCGCCCGACACGCCGCGGGCGCCGGCGCCGGACCCGCTGGCGCCGAGCGGGCCGGCGTCGGCAGACGACGAGCGCGCCATCGCCATCATCGGCATGAGCGGGCGCTTCCCGCATGCCGCCGACCTGGATCGGTTCTGGGACAACCTGACGGCGGGGCTGGACTGCGTCGACGAAGTGCCCGCCTCGCGCTGGGACGCACGCGCCCTGCAGGCGAGCGAGGCGCAGCCGAACGGCCTGCGCACGCGCTGGGGCGGCTTCATCGAAGGCCATGACCGCTTCGACGCCGACTTCTTCGGCATCTCGCGCCGCGACGCCGGGCTGACCGACCCGAACGACCGGCTGTTCCTCGAAGCGAGCTGGCATTGCGTCGAAGACGCAGGCTACACGCCGGCGCAGCTGGCGCGCGGCCGCACCGCCGTCGTCGCCGCGGCGATGTGGGGCCAGCACGAGCTGATGGGCCTGCAGGCGCACCTCGCCGGCAATGCGCTGGCCACGGGCGCGTCGCTGCGCGCCTCGATCGCCAACCGGGTGTCGTACCAGTTCAACTGGCGCGGCCCCAGCCTGAGCCTGGACACCATGTGTTCTTCGGGCGCGACGGCGATGAAGGTCGCGATCGATGCGCTGCGCCACGGCGACGCCGACACGGCCCTGGTGGGTGCGGTCAACCTGTCGGTGCACCCGTACAAGTACCAGGTCATCAGCGCCTTCGGCTTCGCCGCCAGCGACGGCCGCTGCCGCGCCTTCGGCGCCGGCGGCGACGGCTACGTCCCGGGGGAGGGCGTGGGCTGCGTGCTGCTCAAGCCGCTGCGCCAGGCGCTCGCCGACGGCGACCCGATCCGCGCGGTGATCCGCGGCATCGCCGTGAACCACGGCGGGCGCGGCAACGGCTACTCGGTGCCCAACCCACGCGCCCAGGCCGACGTGATCGACGCGGCGCTGGCCGATGCCGGTGTCGACCCCGCGACCATCAACTACGTCGAAGCGCACGGCACCGGCACGGCCCTGGGCGACCCGATCGAGGTCGCCGGGCTGAGCCGGGCCTACGCGCAGGCGGGCGACGCGCCGCCCTGCGCGATCGGTTCGCTGAAGAGCAACATCGGCCACCTCGAGGCTGCGGCCGCGATCGCCGCGCTGAGCAAGGTGGTGCTGCAGATGGAGCACCGCACGCTGGTGCCCTCGCTGCACGCCTCGCCGCCGAACCCGGCCATCGACTTCGCGGCGACGCGCCTGCACGTGCAACAGCGGGTCGAGGCCTGGTCGCCGGTGGCAGCCGGCGTGCCGTTGCGCGCCGGGCTGAGCTCGTTCGGCGCCGGCGGCAGCAATGCCCACCTGGTGATCGAGCAGGCCCCGGCGCGCGCGGCGTCGGCGCTGCGGTTGCCGCAGGCGCTGTTCGTCTGGTCGGCACGCGATGCCGCCGGGCTCGAGCGCCAGGCGCGGGCCTGGTCGGGGCATGCCGCCGCCTGGGCCGACGCCGGTGTCGCACCGGCACCGGCCGACGCGGCCTACACCCTGCAGGTGGCGCGTGTGGCCTGGCCGAAGCGCCTGGCGGTGCTGGCCTCGGACTACGCGCAGTTGGCCGAGCGCCTCGCGGCGTGGCTGAGCGGCGCGCCGCAGGCGGGCGTCNNACGCCGCCGTGCGCTGGGTGCACGGTGCCGAAGTCGATTGGCCGGCCCTGTACGGCGCGGTCGGTGCGCGACGCATTTCGGTCCCCGGCACCGTGTTCGCGCAGCAGGTGCACGGCCTGCCCGGCGTGCAAGGGCCGGTCGCTTTCGGCGCGGCCGCGCGCCCGGCCGCCCCTGTGCAGCCGCCCGCCGCCGCCGCGTCCGCCGCGAGTGCGCCGATCGTCGCCGCGCCCCCGGCCGGCGCCGATGCCGAGCGCGTGCCCGAACGCCTCATCGCCACCCTCGAGGGGCTGATGGCGGCCGCGACGGGTGAACTGCAAGGCGACGAACGCTTCGACCAGCTCGGGCTGGACTCGATGATGGCCGGCCACGCGGTGGCCGCGCTGAACGCCGAGTTCGGCCTCGCACTGCAGCCCACGGTGTTCTACAACCACCCGTCGGTCGATGCCCTGACGGCGCACGTGCAGCGCCTGCTGCGCGAGACGCCGGCGCGCGCCGTGCCGGCCGCGGCTGCCCCCGCTGCGGCAGCCGTGGCCGACGATGCGGTCGCGGTCGTCGGCATGTCGGGCCGCTTTGCCGGTGCGCCCGATCTGGACCGCTTTTGGCGCAACCTGGCCGGCGGCGTCGACAGCGTCGCCGAGATCGACCCTGCGCGTTGGGACGTGCAGGCCGTGTACGACCCGCGCCCGCAGCAGCCCGGGCGCAGCAACAGCCAGTGGATGGGCGCGCTCGAGGACGTGGACCAGTTCGACGCGCCGTTCTTCGGCCTCACGTCGAACGAGGCCGTGGGCATGGACCCGCAGCAGCGCATCGCGCTGGAGCAGAGCTGGCTGGCGATGGAGCACGCCGGCTACAGCCCGCAAGGCCTGGCGGCGAAACGTTGCGGTGTGTTCTTCGGCGCGATGACCGGCGACTACATGGAACTGCTGCGCGCCGGCGGCCAGGGCGAAAACGCCGACGCCATGCTGGGCAACCACTCGGCCGTGCTGTCCGGACGCATCGCCTACCTGCTCGACCTGCGCGGCCCGGCGCTGACGCTGGACACGGCGTGTTCGTCGTCGCTGCTGGCGGTGCATCTGGCGCGCCGCAGCCTGCTCGCCGGCGAGTGCGACATGGCGATGGCCGGCGGCGTGTTCGTCACCAACACGCCGCTCGTGCAGGTCATGTCGAGCGCCGCCAACATGCTCTCGCCCGACGGCCGCTGCAAGACCTTCGACAACAAGGCCGACGGCATCGTCGTCGGCGAAGGCTGCGGCGTGGTGGTTCTCAAGCGCCTGCGCGACGCGCTCGCCGACGGCGACACGATCCACGGCGTCATCCGCGCGAGCGGCAGCAACCAGGACGGCCGCACCCACGGCCTGACGGCGCCGAACGGCAACTCGCAGGCCGAACTCGAGGAAGCGGTCTATCGCGGCGCCGGAATCAGCGCCCGCAGCATCGACTACGTCGAAGCGCACGGCACCGGCACCAAGCTCGGCGACCCGGTCGAAGTCGAGGGCCTGACCCAGGCCTTCCGCAAGTTCACCGACGAGCGCGGCTTCTGCGCGCTCGGCTCGGTCAAGCCGAACATCGGCCACTGTTATGCCGCGGCCGGCATCGCCAGCCTGCTGAAGACGCTGCTGGCGCTGGCGCACCGGCAACTGCCGCCGTCGATCCACTGCGACGAGGAGAACGAGCACATCCGCTTCGCCGAGACGCCGTTCGTGGTGAATCGCACGCTGCGCGACTGGGTGCCGCAAGCGGGCGCGCCGCGCCGCGCCGCGGTGAGCGCCTTCGGCTACTCGGGCACGAACGTGCACCTGGTGGTCGACGAGGCGCCGGTGCGCTCCGCGCCGCCGGCGCACGAACCGCCCGAGGCCGCGCGATGGCTGCTGCTGTCGGCGCGCGACCGCGCCGGCCTGCGCCAGGCGGCGGCGGCGCTGCACGCGGCGCTGCCGGCGGTCACCGGCAGCGACGGCGCATGGCGCCTGGCCGACGTCGCCTACACCTTGCAGACCGGGCGCCGGGCGCACGACGTGCGCGTGGCGATCCACGCCGCGCAGCCCGAGCAGGCCCTGGCCGCGCTGCGGGCCTGCGCCGACGGCGCAGAGGCCGGCACCGGCTGGCGCAGCGGCGAGGTCCTGCGCCGGCGCGACCGGCCCGATGCCCGGCGAATCGCCGAGGCGCCTGACATCGCCGCACGCGTCGAGCTGTGGCTGCTGGGTGCCGAAGTCGACTGGGCTGCGTCGTACGCCGCGGCGGACATGCAGCGCGTGCCGCTGCCCGGCGTTGCGTTTGCGCGCAAACGCCACTGGCCCAAGCCGGCCGCGGCGCCGCCCGCAGCGACTGCGAGTGCCGATCGCGAGCCGCCGGCGCGCGCGACCGAGCGGCGGCCGGCCGCGGCACCGAGCCTGCCCCGGGCGCTGAGCCTGGAAAGCGCGCGCCAGAGCTTCCACCGCAACACCGGCGGCGAACGAATCCACGCCGCACCGACCCCTTCTTCCTGGAGATGAGCCATGAACAACCGTCAACGCGTGATCGACACCATCGCCGAGGTCACCGGCCTGCCCGAGCGCGAGCTCGCACCCGATGCCCTGCTCGAGGCCGAACTCGGGCTGGACTCGATCAAGACCGTCGGCCTGTGGAACAACCTCTTCGACCTGCTGCCGGCCGAACATGTGGAGGCCTTCGCGCAGGCCAACCCGCCGCAGGACCTGGCGCGCTTCCAGACGCTGGGCGAACTCGTGCAGTTCTTCGCGGCCGCGCTCGACCGCCTCGCCGCCCCCGCCGACGCCGCGCCGCCGGCGGCGCCATGCGCCGCCGAGGTCGCCGCGCCGGCGCAGGCCGGCGAGCTGCCGCTCGTCCCGGCCCAGCAGCTGTTCCTCGTGACGCATCAGCTGATCGAATCGACGGGGCTGTGCACCTCGGTGCGCATCAAGGGCCCGCTGAAACTCGAACGCGTGCGCCAGGCCTGGCAGGCGCTGGTGGACCGGCATCTCAACCTGCGCACGGTCTTCCAGGCGCCGGCGGACGCTCGCAGCTTCTCGCAGTTCGCCTACACGCTGCTGGCCGAGCCCCGGGTTCCCGAGGTGGCCTGCCTGGACCTGAGCGCGATGCCGCCGCAAGACCGCGAGCGCGCGGTCGACGACGAGTTCGAGCGCCTGCTGAACCGGACCTGGGACCTCGCCGCGTGGCCGCTGCACAGCATTTCGGCGGCGCGTTTGTCGCCGACCGAGCACGTCGTCTATCTGGCCAACGAACACATCGTCTCCGACGGCCTGAGCAACCAGTTGCTGATGCGCGAGTTCCTGGCGCTGTATCACGCGGCCGAAGGCGGCGCGGCGCTGCCGGCGCCGATGTCGCCGCAGCGCTACCGCGAGTCGGTCGATCGGGTGCGTGCCCACGCCGAGCCGCGTGAAGCGCAGGCCTACGAACGCCACGCCCGGACGAGCGGCCGCGAGACCTTCTACTGGAACCCGGGCGGCAAGCCGCGCGCCTACCTCGCGCCGTCGTTCCGCAACCGCAAGCTGGCGCTCAGCGAGGCCGACACGCAGGCGCTGCAGAGCCTGGCGGCGCAGTGGAATGTCTCGCTCTACGCGCTGCTGCTGGGCAGCTTCGTCGACGCCGCGTCGGCCATCCAGGGGGGCGAGGGCGGCTTGCCGGTCCAGCTGCCCACCAGCGGCAACCTCTACCCGGGGGTGGACTTCGACGGCGTGGCCGGCTGTTTCGCCCAGGTGCTGTCGCTGCGCTTCGACGCCGGCGAGCGCCTGGACGCGACGCGCGCCAGGGACTTCCATGCACGCATCGAAGGCGCGCTGCTCGACGGCCTGGACCGCGAGGCCACCCGCCGCCTGGCCGGCTCGATGGGGCGCGACTTCGTCCTGAAGCAGGGGCGCATCCCGGAGTACCTGCTGGGCCAGATCCGCCGCTCGGCGGTCAAGTCCAACCTGTACTTCCCGTTCACCGGCCAGACCCGCATCGCGCAGCACTACGGCGAGCTCGAGGTCGCCGACTACCGCGCCGGCACGAGCAACGTCGCCGGTACCTTCGACCTGCTGCAGGAGATTCACGCCGGCCGCCTGCACCTGTTCCTCAACTGGGACGAGCTGGCGCACGACGAAGCCACTGCCGTTGCGCTGCTGGACGGCTATGCGCGCCGCCTGCAAGCCCTGGCGGCGCGCGCCGCCGAGGCGCTGCCGGCGGCGCTGCCGGCGCGTGCCGATCCGGTCGACGCACAGGCGCTGCACG
>CXWJ01005973.1_pt1 | contig 11194 bp, 9 predicted proteins | sample 590841 | NCBI WGS metagenome assembly CXWJ01 (sample SAMEA3498367, study PRJEB10139) | wastewater metagenome | biome: wastewater treatment plant; material: activated sludge | place: Austria | collected 2015-01-21 | reverse complement strand
GTGTCAAAATACAAATTGCTCATCATATCTACTGAGTGCTGACCAACAAAAAAGGTTTGGTATGCAATGTGACTGTAATTGAAAAGAAAATTAGGTTGGTCAAGAATAATATGTCCGAGCCAGGTTGTTGAGTTAAGACTATCTGATGGCAAGCCTAAATCAAAAAAACTATCAACGCATGCAATATTTATTACCTGATCCGATATTTTATGTGCTTTATAGTGTGCAAAAGTTAAATCCTGACTTCCGCCTATTATTATTGGAATAATTTTTAGTTCAATTAATGTGGCAATAATTTCGGATAATGCTGTGTAGCTATCGGTAACACNNGACTAAGATAATCGGGGTAATGCATTTACGAAATTAAAAATGGTTAATTGAATAATTGATAGTGCTACTTTTTCGATTTCCTTTTTACTGATTTTTTTCCAGCTGTTTTCTTTTTTGCTCCAGTTGTTTTTTTCTTAATTGTCTTTTCTTTTTTTGTCTTTACAGATTTGATTTTTGTTTCAATTTTTGATTCTAAACCGCCAAGCATATTTATGCACTGTTCAAGTGTAAGTTCTTTTGGGTCAACACCTTTTGGCACTCGGGCGTTTTTCTTTCCCATTCCTACGTATGGCCCCCATCTACCGTTTAGTACCTTAATATCTTTATTATTCTCAAACTCTTTAATGATTTTTTCGCGTTCAACTTTGCGTTTATCCTCAATAAGTTGTATTGCACGGTCAAGTTCAATTTCTAGCGGTTCATCGGTTTTTTTAAGAGAGAAAAAACCATCTTTAAATTTAATGTAAGGACCAAATCTGCCTTTATTTACAGTAACAGTGTCGTCTTCATAGGTGCCTAAAGTGCGTGGCAGGCGAGGTGAATCTAAAATTTCAATTACACGGTCTAATTCTATTGTATAGGGGTCTTCCTGCCGAGGCAATGAAATAAATTCGTCACCAAACTTTATGTATGGCCCAAATCGTCCAATGCTTATTAGAATTTCTTTATCCTGATGCTGACCTAAATTTCTAGGTAACTTAAATAAATCAAGTGCTTCGTGTAATGTAATTGTTTCAAGTCGTTGTCCTTTGCGAAGGCTAGCATAACGCGGAGTATCATCTTCTTTTTCGGCAACAATCTCTGCCATTGGGCCAAACCGTCCCAATCTTACTATTACCTTTCTTCCGGTTTTAGGGTCTACTCCCATTTCACGTTCTCCAGTTGCCCGGTCGCTTGTTTGCACTGTCGTTTCTACATTTTTGTGAAAAGGCTTATAAAAATCAGCAATCATTTTATGCCACTCTAATTTGCCATCAGCAATTTCATCAAACTCTTTTTCTATCTCAGCAGTAAAGTTGTAGTCTAAAATATCGCTAAAATATTCAACCAAAAAATCGTTTACAACTGCGCCTGTATCAGTGGGTGATAGTTTTCCTTTTTCGGCACCGGTAATTTCGGTTAATGTTTTTTCGATTATATTATCTTCTTTTAATAGCAATTGTGCATACCTGCGCTCACGACCTTGCTTTTCTTCCTTAACTACATACCCTCTTTTTTGAACAGTTGAAATCGTAGGTGCATAGGTAGATGGTCTTCCAATCCCAAGTTCTTCTAATTTTTTTACAAGGCTTGCCTCAGTGAAACGCGATGGTGGGTGAGTAAAGCGTTGTGTTGCGGTAATATTATCGTATTTTAAATTCTGTCCAACAGTTAGAGGAGGCAACAAGGTGTCATCATTTTCTTCATTCTCATCATCGCTGCCTTCCATATATACTTTTAAAAATCCATCAAATAAAATCACTTCTCCTGTTGCAATAAATTTTTCATCGGTTTTATTGGTGGCAATGGTAACAATGGTTTTTTCCAAACGCGCTTCGGCCATTTGTGATGCAATAGTGCGCTTCCAGATTAAATCATACAATCGCTGCTGATTTATTTCTCCGTCAACAACAGTTCGATTTAAATAGGTTGGGCGAATGGCTTCGTGTGCTTCTTGTGCCGATGCCGATTTTGTTTTGTATTGTCTGAACTGATAGTACTGTTCACCATAGTTATTTGTAATTTCTTTATGAGCCTGGTTCAATGCCTGTTCGCTAAGGTTTACTGAGTCGGTACGCATATATGTTATTTTACCTGCTTCATAAAGTTTTTGTGCAAGTAACATGGTTTGCGCAACGCTAAATCCTAGCTTGCGCGATGCCTCCTGTTGCAAAGTGGACGTGGTAAACGGTGCAGCGGGGCTGCGCTTGCCTGGTTTTTTTTCTAAATCGGCAATAGTAAAATTGGCGCCATTGCATTTTTCTAAAAAAGATTGTGCTTCTTCTTTAGTTTCAAATTTTTTATTGAGCTCCGCTTTTAGCAATGTTGTATTTCCGTTTTTATCTACAACAATAAATTGTGCCACAACACGGTAAAAAGTTTTTATTTGAAAAGACTCTATTTCGCGCTCGCGCTCTACAATTAAGCGTACTGCTACCGATTGTACACGTCCGGCCGAAAGTGATGGCTTTACTTTTTTCCAAAGTATGGGTGATAGTTCAAATCCAACAAGACGATCTAAAATTCTGCGTGCCTGCTGTGCATCTACTAAATGTTTATCAATTTTTCGTGGCGATGCAATGGCTTCTAAAATGGCTTCCTTTGTTATTTCGTGAAATACAATGCGCTTTGTTTCACTTGCTTTTAGTCCAAGAGCTTCGCTAAGGTGCCAGGATATTGCCTCCCCCTCACGGTCTTCGTCCGTTGCTAACCAAACAGTGTTTGATTTTTTTGAAAGCGCACGCAACTCTGCAATTACCTTCTCTTTATCGCTGCTTATTTCATAAATGGGTTCGAAATTATTTTCGATATCAACACCATTTTTTGTTTTTGATAAATCGCGAACGTGTCCGTAACTGCTTTTAACAATGTAGTCTTTTCCTAAAAATCCTTCTATTGTTTTTGCCTTTGCTGGAGACTCAACAATAACTAAGTTTTGCGGCATCCTCTGTTTTTTTGTGGGCGCAAATTAAGTCAATTAAATTTTAAACTTGCAAATTTGGTTTCTGAACAGGGATGTTTTGTGAATGAATNNATTTCCACAGTGAATACACAATTTATTTTTCCAAACAATAATTACTTCTCCATTTGAAAAATGTTATGTTATCTTTTCCCATCTAAATGTTTTTTATGAAAGAAATTTTTCCTGTAATTCATCTGTGGGTATCATGCAACTGTCCGTTTTGCCAAACCAACGGTAACGATTTTTTGCAATAATATTATAAACCGCATCGCGAATAAATTTTGGGATGATGATAAAAGCATAAATTAATTTCCATCCACTGTTTAACTCTTTGAAAATTTTCAGAGCAGCAGTTGACCTGGTAAAAAGTTTTTCGTTTTGAAAAAGAATGATGCTTTTTAGTTCAGCAGTATTTAAATTGTTTTTTTGAAGGAGTTGCTGTGTAAAATCAGATTGCAAAGAAACAAACTTGAAAACATTTTTTTTATCATGCTTAATTACAAACCGAACAAAGCCATTGCACAAATTACAAACACCGTCAAATAAAATTATGGTGGGTTCCATTAAAGTAAGCTCAAAATCTTTTTCTCTACCTCTTCATTCTCCCAATTGGTTTTAATGCCCGGCATGTGCATTATCTCATCCATAATTGCATCCTGTTTTTTTCCACGCTGCTGTGCCTCGTTGTACGGAATGTGGCTAAACGTTACCATGGTGTAAAGCGGAATCCATTTATCAGGATGTTTGGTAGCAAACCATCCTTCTATTTTTTTGCGCAATAAAAAATCGGGGTGTCCAACCAAATCACGCATTTCAATAAAATTTGCAACAGCTAATTCGCCAATGGCATCGGCTGCAGGCTTGCGTGCCGCCTCATAAGCCGGAATTACTTTTTGCCAATCATCTTTGTACTCATCCAGCAATTGATTTAAAACAGTACAATCTTCAAAACCGCAGTTCATGCCCTGCCCGTAAAACGGAACAATGGCATGGGCAGCATCACCAATCAAGACCAATTTATTTTCAAAACTCCATGGAGTACATTTTACAGTAACCAATGAACCTGTAGGATTAGTAAAAAAATCATTTTCCAAATCATGCAACAATGGAACTGCATCCGGAAAAATTTCATTGAAGAATTTTTTTACTTCTTCTTTGCTGTGCAACGATTCAAAGGAAGGTTTTCCTTTTAAAGGAAAGAAAAGAGTAACCGTAAATGTTCCATCTAAATTTGGTAATGCTATAAGCATGTAACCACCACGTGGCCATATATGCAAAGAATTTTTTTCTAGCTGATGAGTTTCATCAGCATTTGCAACAAACATCAGTTCTTTGTATCCATGTTCAAGATAAGTTTGCGAATAGTTGAATTTATCGGTTGACAATTGAAGCTGCAAACGTGTTGCTGCAAACGCACCATCGGCACCAAAAATTAAATCAGCATTGGCAGAACTTCTTTCATGTGTTTCAGAATTTTCGAAATGCATTTCATTTTTTGCTAATGAAATATCGCTGCAGCGTTCATTGAAAATAATTTTTACACCGGTTTGTTCTGCCAAATCAAGAAGTGTACAGTTTAATATACCGCGTGACACGGCATATATTGCCTGTCCGTTTTTCCCATAAGGTTGTGTTGTAATTTTTCCATCAACGCTATGCATGGTGCGGTGTGTCATGGGTATTCCAATTTTGCGAATGGCATCGTCAATACCAACTCCTTGTAAGCCTTTCCAGCCCCGGTCGCTTAGTGCAAGATTTATACTGCGCCCGGCTGGAATTTTTACTTTGCGCATATCAGGTCTGCGTTCGTACATGGTTACTTTGTATCCACGCTTTGATAAGTAGATAGAAAGCAATGAGCCCACTAAACCTGCTCCGAGAATTGAAATGTTTTTCATTTTATTATTTTAAAATGGAACCCAGATTTTTATCATGATAAAGATTAAATAAGACTTTAAAAATCATAAACAATCATAAAAATATGCGTTCTAATTATTTTTTATAGCGGTGTTAAATACTTCTCCAAACTTAAACACATCTTCAAAAGAATTATATAACGGTACTGCCGCCATACGTAAAACTTCGGGTTCGCGCCAGTCGGCAACAATACCATTTGCTGTTAAATAAGCATGAATTTGTTTTCCGTTTTTTTTACAGAGCATAGAGATTTGGCAGCCGTGTTCGCTTTCTTCTTTGGGTGTGATGATAAAAATATTTTGTTGCGCATTATTTTTTGTAATAGCATCATCAATTACAAAACGCATAAACGCATGCATCTGTTTTGATTTTGTAGTTAAGCGATTAATTCCTGCCTCATCAAAAATTTGCAACGATGCCCGCAGCGATGCCATTGGTAAAACAGGGGCATTGCTCAACTGCCATGCATCGGCACTTTTAACCGGAACAAATTCTGTTGGCATAGTAAATCGGGTTGCAGGGTCGTTGCCCCACCAGCCTGCAAAACGAATTAGCTCACAATTGTTACAATGACGCTCGTGCACAAATGCACCGGCCACACCGCCCGGTCCGGCATTTAAATATTTGTATGAACACCACACACCGAAGTCCACATTCCAGTTGTGCAATTGTAATTCAACGTTTCCGGTTGCATGGGCTAAGTCAAATCCTGCAATGGCACCAATACTGTGTGCTACTTTTGTAATTTTTTCAATTTCGAATAATTGCCCGGTGTAATAATTTACACCGCCCATCATTATCAGCGCTAGCGAGTCTTTATTTTTTTCAATCACTGCAAGTGCATCTTCGGTTCGAATGGTAAATTCTCCATCACGAGGCTTTAATTCAATAATGGAATCAGAAGGATTATATCCATGAAATTTAACCTGCGTTTGTAATGCATATTGGTCGCTTGGGAAAGCAGAAGTTTCGCAAATAATTTTGTAGCGCTGTTTTGTTGGACGATAAAAACTAACCATCATCAAATGTAAATTGGTGGTGAGAGAATTCATCACAACAGTTTCTTTTGGTAATGCACCCACTAAACGCGCCATAGGTTCACGCACAAATTCGTGATACGGAAACCAAGGATTTTTAGCATCAAAATGTCCTTCGACACCAAACGCAGCCCAGTCGTCCAATTCTTGCTGCACTAACTCTTTAGTTGTTTTGGGTTGCAGCCCAAGGGAATTTCCGCAGAAATAAATTACGTCTTTACCGTTGTGTTGAGGGAAATAAAAACGGGAACGAAAAGATTTTAATTCGTCAGATGAATCTAGTTGTTGAGCAAATGAAAGGGAATTTTGGAACTGCATAAAAAAGATTTTAAGAAAAGAACAAAGAAAAAAGGATACTGCCTTTCTTCCTTTTCAATTCTCTGCAAATTTACAATTCAGAATTTATTTTAGGCGGTTAAAAAACCGCAATCCAATTTAGGATGTAAACTTATACACTATCCATGTATAAGACAAAGCAAGAAAAAGCGAAAGTAGTACAATCCGCAGTGCTTTAATTCTGTCTTTCCGGTTACAGTGCTTGTCGTTAACACAATCAAGATTGCCAAGGTGTTTAAAGTTATGAAGCTTAAAAATTCCAAACATGATGCAAAAGCCCGTGCGTATTTCAATAAATAAAAGAACAGTAAAAAAAATAAATGCAAACACAAGAAAACAAATTGTGATGTAATGGAAAAAGTGAATAAGCATTGTAAAACCCACTGTGCCTGCTAAAGCAAACAGAAGAAGCTTTTGTCTAACTGCAATTTCGCGCTCGCCAATATTGCATAAGCCGGCTGTGTATTTTTGTTTTGTCATATACTAGGTTAGTGAGTATAAAAAGCTAACAAGGTAAATAAACTTTTGTTTGCTGATAATTTTTTTAACAGCGCAATTTTACAAACAAAGGCTTTTTTATTTTCACGGCAAAATTAAAATTATGACAAAAAGAAAATTGTCCCTAATAGTAGGGTGTTGTTTGTTGTTTGATTTTTGTTTTTCGCAGCAAGCCGATTCAATAGTGATTCGGAATATTTACAATACTGCTTTGTCAGAAGGCAAAGCATATGGCTGGCTCGATACACTTTGTCACACCATAGGGCCAAGACTTAGTGGGTCGCCTCAGGCAGAAAACGCTGTAAAGTGGTGCGAGAAAGTAATGGTTAATGCAGGCAGCGATAATGTTTTTTTGCAGGAAGTAATGGTTCCGCATTGGGTGCGAGGCGAAAAAGAAACGGCTGAAATAATTTCATCTTTCCCAAAAAAACAAATGCTTAATGTGTGCGCACTTGNNCACTTGGAGGCAGCATAGCAACCAACGGTGCGCTTACCGCACAGGTAGTAGAAGTAAAAAGTTTTGACGAACTAAAAAATTTAGGCGCTGAAAAAATAAAAGGCAAGTTTGTTTTTTACAACAGGCGGATGGACGTAACCAAAATAAATACGTTTGAAGCCTATGGCGGTGCTGTAGATCAAAGATGGGCCGGTGCAATGCGTGCGGCTCCATATGGAGCGGTGGGTGTAATTGTTCGATCAATGACTCCTGAAATTGATGATGCTCCGCATACAGGAAGCATGGGATATAACGATACCATTCCAAAAATTCCGGCTTGTGCCATTTCAACAAAAGCTGCTGAATTGCTTCACAAAATGCTTTTGGTTGAACCAGACTTAAAAGTAAAGTTGGATATGAAGTGTATGACATTGAAGGATACACCTTCGCATAATGTTATTGCTGAGATAAAGGGGAGTGAATTTCCTGATAAATATATTGTAGTGGGCGGACACCTGGATTCATGGGATTTAGCCGAGGGAGCACATGATGATGGGGCAGGTATTGTGCAATCCATTGAGTTGATACATATATACAAGCAACTTGGCATTGTGCCACGTCATACCATACGTATTGTTGCATTTATGAATGAGGAAAATGGCGGGCGTGGCGGAAAAAAATATGCTGTCGAGGCAAAAGCTAATGGCGAAAAACACATTGCTGCGATTGAAAGTGATGCCGGAGGATTTACACCGCGTGGTTTTTTTATGGAGGGTGACTCGGTGCAAAAAGAAAAAGTGCGTAGTTGGAAAAAGTTGTTTGAACCATATAATTTACATAGCTGGAATCATGAAGGTGGTGGTGCAGATATTGAACATTTAAAAGATCAAGGGCCCTTGTTGCTGGGATTATCACCTGATTCGCAACGCTATTTTGACATTCATCATACCCCTACCGATGTGTTTGAAAACATAAACAGGAGAGAACTTGAATTAGGTGCTGCTGCAATGGCTGCACTGGTTTATTTGATTGATAAATACGGCTTATAAAATAAATTATTTAATGCCCATACTGCAAAGCGATATTAAAAGTAGAAGTACCGGAGTGTTGGGTGATGGTGTTGAAAAATTGTTTTTACAAAATGCAAAGTTGCAGTACGATAACCGTCATAAAAAAACAGCAGATTACTTTAGTGATCTTGAGCTTGCCAAACGCCGCGCAACGTTAACACGATGGAAAGCCATTGAGAACCTGGATAAATTTTTAATTGAATTTGAAGCTAACTGCATTAAAGCGGGAATAAAAGTTTTGTGGGCATTAAATGCCGAGCAGGCTCACGAAGAACTTGCAGCCGTTGTTAACAGGCACGAAATAAAAAATGTTTTTGCATCAAAAGGTTTTTTAACGGATGAAATAATGTTGGATGATTTTGCTGCAAATAATAATTTGCCGCTACCAATAAACTTGGCTAAAGGCAATACTGCAAACGTAAAAAGTTTTTTGCGTAGTAACATCTCGGATTCTTCAAACCAATTTCCCCCCCAAAATTTAGACAGCCATGAAAATTTGGTATTAATTCAGCAGGCTAATTTTATTGTGGCCGACACTGGATCGGTTGTAATAAGTGATTATGAATCCAATGCTGATGAAAATTTCTGCGCACCTAAAGTTTCTGTAGTCCTTTGTGGAATTGATCAGTTGTTGCCCTCCATAAATGATTTGGAATTGTTCCTTGCTCTTCAAGGTGTGTATGCATCTGAAAATGGAATGCAGTCGGTTAATAAAATTATTTCAGCGCCAACCGGCAATGGAAGCAGTACAGGCGAAGTGTATGTTTTATTGGTTGATAACGGACGCAGTAATTTATTGGAGTCCGAATTGCACCGCCAGTCATTGTATTGTATTCAATGCGGAGCGTGCCAGGCATCTTGCCCGGTTATGCAAAGCGTAGGCTCGGCAAATTGTGACAATGTGTATAGTGGCCCCATCGGTTTTGCAGGATTGCCTTATTGGAAAGGACAAAAAGAATTTTCGCACCTGGCCTACGCATCACCGTTGTGTGGAAAATGCAATGATGTTTGTCCCGTAAAAATTGATTTTAAAAAAAGTATGCTAGCGCTTAGGCACGAAACGGTGAAGCGAAAACAAAATACGCAACAGGAAAAACTTTTTTATTACATCTGGAAAAAAACAATGCTAAAGCGCGAACTCATAGGTTGGAGAAAAATAAACACCTACAAATATGCAGTAGACACGGTATTTTTAAAATCAAAAAGCGGATTGCGCAGCCTGCCGGCATCAGCATCAAAATCTTTTAACCAGCAGTGGCGAGATCGAAATGGTTTGAAGTAGTATGTCTTTTTAAAGGTAGCTTAATTTGAAGTTTAAGATATCATGATATGAATATTAAGTATAAGGTAAACCAGTTTGTTTCTGTACAAGAAATTATTGACGTATATAATTCTTCAGGAATAAACAGACCAACGGATGATAAAGCACGTATAGAAAAAATGTTTAGTGAATCTAATTTTGTGGTTTCGGCATGGCATGAGTTTACACTTGTGGGCATTAGGAGAGCGCTTACAGATTATAATTATTGCTGCTATTTAAGCGATTTAGCCGTACGAAAAGAATACCAGCAAAAAGGAATTGGTAAACGCATGATTGAAATTACCAAAGAACAACTTGGAGATCAGGTAATGCTTTTATTACTGGCAGCCCCTGCCGCTGTTCATTATTATCCAAAAATTGGAATGGAAAAAGTTGAGAATGGTTTTACAATTAAACGACTCTTTTAATAACACATTCAATCAAAAAATCAGTAGTTGGAGTTATGCTTTTAACATCCTCAACATTTTTCTTAAATCTGTTTTATCATTTAATACCTGCACAGATTTATCTATCGAAATACGCTCCTGTTTCATGTCATCACGATGACGAATAGTTACAGTGTTATCTTCCAGCGATTGGTGGTCAACCGTTATGCAAAACGGAGTTCCAATTGCATCCTGCCTGCGGTAACGTTTGCCGATCGAATCTTTTTCATCATACTGGCAATGGTGTTCAAATTTTAAAGCGTCCATTACTTCACGCGCTTTTTCGGGAAGGCCATCTTTTTTTACCAATGGCAGCACGGCACATTTTATGGGAGCAAGTGGGGCAGGAATTTTTAATACAACACGGTCGCTACCGTCTTCTAACTTTTCTTCGGTGTAGGCTGCGCTTAGCAGAGCCAGAAACATTCTGTCTAAACCAATAGAAGTTTCTACTACAAAAGGCACATAGCTCTGGTTTTCTTCAGTATCAAAATACTGCAGTTTTTTTCCCGAAAACTTCTCATGACTTTTTAAATCAAAATCGGTACGGGAATGGATTCCTTCCAGTTCTTTAAATCCAAACGGAAATTCAAATTCAATATCGCAGGCCGCGTTGGCATAATGTGCTAATTTTAAATGATCGTGAAATCGATATTTAGTTTCAGCAGTTCCTAATGACTTATGCCATTGCATTCGCTCTTCTTTCCAATGCGCATACCATTGCATTTCGGTGCCGGGTTTTACAAAAAACTGCATTTCCATTTGTTCAAATTCGCGCATGCGAAAAATAAACTGGCGCGCTACGATTTCATTTCTAAAAGCTTTGCCGGTTTGCGCAATCCCAAATGGAATTTTCATACGGCCGGTTTTTTGTACGTTTAAGAAGTTTACAAAAATGCCCTGTGCAGTTTCGGGCCGCAAATAAATGGTATTGCTCTCATCGCTTACCGAACCAAGTTGTGTGGCAAACATCAAATTAAATTGCCGTACATCGGTCCAGTTGCGCGAACCGCTTATAGGACACACAATTTCTAAATCAATAATAAGTTGTTTGATGCCCGGTAAATCATTTTGTTCGAGCGCATTTTTCATTCGTGTGTTTATGTCATCAATCTTTTTTTGATTTTCTACCACACGAGGGTTGGTACTGCGAAACATGGTT
>CXWJ01003108.1_pt1 | contig 11196 bp, 12 predicted proteins | sample 590841 | NCBI WGS metagenome assembly CXWJ01 (sample SAMEA3498367, study PRJEB10139) | wastewater metagenome | biome: wastewater treatment plant; material: activated sludge | place: Austria | collected 2015-01-21 | reverse complement strand
ATTTCGCGGGCGAGGGCAAGCATCAACCCGAAGGTCAATTCGGCAACGGCAATCGAAGTGGACATCGGCGCGTTGACCACAGTGACGTTGCGCTTTTTTGCCGCGTCGAGGTCGATATTGTCCACGCCGACGCCGGCGCGGCCGATCGCTTTGAGACGGGTACCCGCTTCCAAAACAGAGGCAGTCACCTTCGTCCGACCGCGAACGATGAGGCCATCGTAATCGGGAATCGCTTTGAGGAGTTCATCCGCCGAAATATCGCGGCGATCATCCACATCCGCGTGTGAACGCAAAATATCCAAACCGCTTTGGTCGAGTCCGTCAGTAACGAGGATTTTATATTGTGTCATGCTCGAATTTTATCACGAGGGGAAGCGCGTTTTATCCATCAATCTTCACAAATCGGCGCGTAAAATCCTTCGCGGCGATTTGTGAAGATTCAAAGTTACTCACTCACCTTACGCGCTCTTCCGTACCGCGCACCTGTCCTGGCGGACGGCGCCAGGGAAGTTCACCTTGCGACCCAGGCTGAGGAAAACGGGCGAATGGCAAGATTTTGCACTTTTCTAAATTAATCGAGCAATAAACCTAACCACTGAGACACGGAGACACAGAGAAAACCAATTAAAAACTCCGTGACTCAGTGTCTCCGTGGTTCAGAGCGAAGCGGAAGGATTGCTCGGTTTAATTGTTAATCTACAATATCTTGCCGTACTTCGTAAGGCGAGCTATTCATACCGCAACGCTTCGACAGGCTCGAGGTTTGCCGCGCGGTTGGCGGGGTAGATGCCGAAGAATAACCCGACCGCCGCCGAAAAGATCGTGGCAAGCGCCACCGCATCGCTCGTGACGACCGGGATGAAGTCTGTGCCGTTTGCCGCGGCGATCTGCCCCACTGCGTAGGCGATCACCCAGCCAAGGATGATGCCGATGATCCCGCCGATGAGACTTAACAAGGAAGACTCGGTAAGGAATTGAATCAAGATATCGCGCCTGCGCGCGCCAAGCGCTTTACGCAAACCGATCTCCCGCGTGCGTTCTGTGACCGAAACGAGCATGATATTCATGATGCCAATGCCGCCCACGAGCAGGGAGATTCCCGCAATGCCGCCCAGAAAGATGGTGAGCACGCCGGTAATCGTGGCGAACGTTTGCAGAAAATCCTGCTGGGTAAACACGGTGAAGTCGTCACTGCCGATCGGCGTACGATGCCGCTGGCGCAAAATATTTGCGATCTCCTCAGACGCTTGAGGAACAGTATCTCCACTTGTGGCTTGCACGAAGATCACATCCACTTCATCGCGCGTGTTGCGTTTGAGCAGACGCGCCTGCGCGGTGGTAAACGGCAGATAGGCGCTGTTATCCTCACTGCCAAACGCGCCGCCGCCTTTCGCCACCAACACGCCGATAATGCGGAAGGGTTGTCCCTCAATGCGGATCGTTTCGCCTACAATGCCGTCATGACGACCCATGATCGCATCGGCGGCTTCGGGTCCGAGCACCACAACAGACATGCGCCCCAGCAAATGCTCCTGGTTGATGAACTCGCCTTCTGAAAGTTCCAGACTACGAACGGCAAAATATTCCGGGGTGACACCGGTGATAGTGGTTGACGCGTTTTCACCAGCAAAGGTAATTATCCCATTGCCTTGAATCGCCGGCGCAACGACCGCCACAGACGGCGCGGCGAACGGGTCGGCAAGCGCTTCGGCATCGGCGAGAGTCAATGGACGGTCGTTCCGCGCGCTGCTTCGATCTGGCGCCTCTTGCTGGCTTTCGGGACTGCCGCGAAATACGAANNACCGCGGCGACGCCGATCACAATTCCCAACACGGTCAGACCGGACCTCAGCTTGTTGCCACTGATGGATTCGAGCGCCTCAAGGAAGGCTTGCGCAATGCTCATTCGCCGCCATCCAGCAACCCGTCGCGCAAGCGGATAACGCGCTGGGTTTGTTCGGCGATCGTTGGGTCGTGAGTAATGATGATTAACGTGGTTCCGCTCTCTTTGTTCAGATCGAGTAGCAATTTCATAATTTCCTTGCCGACCTTCGAATCGAGATTGCCCGTCGGCTCATCCGCCATGATGATGGCAGGGTCGTTGACGATGGCGCGCGCAATCGCCACGCGTTGCTGCTGTCCGCCGGAGAGTTCGGCGGGGCGATGCGTCATCCGATTCTCCAGTCCGACGGCTTTCAACGCTTCGACTGCCCGCGCGCGCCTGCCCTTCGCATTCCCGGCATATTTGGAATTACTGGAATATCGCAGAGGGAGTTCCACGTTGGTGATGGCAGTTTGCCGCGACAGCAAATTGAAACTTTGAAAGACAAAGCCCACTTTGCGATTACGAATATCCGCCAGTTGATCGTCGTTCAAATTGGCGACCGTTTCGCCATCCAATACATATTCGCCGGCGCTGGGACGGTCTAAACAGCCGAGCGTATTCATCAGCGTGGATTTGCCCGAGCCCGAGGGACCCATGATCGCCACCACTTCGCCGCGTTGAATATTGAACGATACGCCGCGCAAGGCTTCCACTTCCACCTCGCCCATCTGGTAGACCTTGCGAAGGTCGTGGGTTTGAATCACCCAATCCATGCTAGCCTCCAAACGGACCGGCTATTTCGGCAGGCGGGTTGAGGATGATTAAATCCCCTTCTGAGACATCACCGCCAGCCAGAACACTCATCGTGTCGGAGGAAGAGCCGAGGCTGACCTCGGTTTTCTGCGGAACGCCATTCACCATCAAATACACATAGCGTTGTCCATCCAGCAAACGCACAGCGCGGTTCGGGACCAGAATCACATTGTCGATCTCTTCTACTGTGATATTCACCGCCGCAGTCATGCCAGGCTTGACGTCCGCATCGGCATCGGTCAATTCGATGGTGACTTTGAAGTTCACCACGCCGTTGACATTTGTGCCGGCTTTGGCGACTTCAACCACTTCGCCGTGATAATCCTTGTCAAGGATGGCATCGAAAGACAGCGTCGCAGGTTGACCAACCTCCACGCTGTTGATATCCACCTCAGAAACTTCGACATCCACGAACAGGCTGGTCAGATCGTCGAGGCGGAANNTTCAATTCTTTGCGCCAGTTGGCGGCTTTGTCGTACACTGCCTGCGCATCGCGCAGGTTGATCGTCGCCTGGGCAAGCGCGGTATCGGAATTGGTCAGATCGTCCAACGACTGTTGCGCGCTGGCAAGGTCTGCCTCGGCAAGGATAACGCTTTGCGGCAGGGATGTTTTCTCGAGGTAGGCAAGCACAAAATTTGCGGGGACGTTATCGCCCACTTTCGCATTCACCACATCCACTGTGCCGGCCGCCTGCCAGATCAGGGTCGCCGATTGTTTCGCGCGGACGGTTCCCGTCGCGCCGATGGTGGCAACCAGGTTCCCCCGTTCGATCGAGGCGGTTTGGAACTGACTGGCGGTATCTGGCTGGGAATTGCGCAAATAGAAAGACCCGCCCACTCCCAAGATCAAGATCAGCAGCACGATCCACAACCATTTTCGTTTCTTGAAAAAATCACGCATGAGGTTCCTCCAACAGATTTCTAAAGCCGGGAAAATTCTACCCGACAAATATGAATTGCCAATGAATTCCTTAGCGAGGTATACGCAAATATGATGACGGGGTTTCTCGTATGCTCACAAAACAGTTATACAGAAGTAGTCGTAGAGGAGTAGAGAAGGTTAAATGGCAAGCAAAGACAACCCGCCCACTCCGCTCCAATACATCCGTGCTGATATAATTTTCTCGTGTTTTATCGAATTGCTCGCATACTCGACTTCCTCGCCATCCTGCTCCTCGTCATCTTTGCGGTAGCAGGCGACGCGCCGCGTTTCACCGGTCAAACCGACCGCGTGCGCCTCTACACGCGCGAAATCGAGTTCGATTATCCGAATTGGGTGTGGAATGCCACATGGATAAAGATCGAACAAAACGCCATCGGCTTACCCTATCTCTTCGACCGTGGCGTGAACAAACAGATCGTTTTCGAATATCTGCGCGCAACGCAACAATTGATGGAAACTGAGTATTACCTCGAACTCGTCATCTCCGACCCCGCCGTCACCGACAAAGAAACTGCCAGCGCGCAACTCCGCGCCAACAGAGATCTCCTGCTCAAACGGCAGGAGTTACTGGCTCCGCTCGCCGAGGCAACCCTGCAAGGTCAAATCTCCGAAGCGTTGGCTGAACTCAACCTTACCGCAGGCGGTCAACCAATCCCGCCTGTCCTCTATCACACCTCCCCTACGCCTCTCGCCCTCGTCGTCTCGCGCCGCAATGTGATCGAACAGATCGCGAACATTTCAATCCTCCCGACCCTCACCCTCGACGATCAGATCAAACTCGAAAACAGCGTGGCAGATTCGCTGGATGTCTCTACGCTCACAGTCCCCATTGGCGGCGTGGGCGTATACCCCACCATGGTCACCGAAACCACCGACTTGCGTTGGCTACTCGAAACCATCGCGCACGAATGGGCGCACAACTATCTCAACATCCGCCCGCTGGGAATCAATTACAGCGCGACTCCCGAACTGCGCACGATGAACGAAACGACCGCGTCCATTGCGGGAAATGAAGTGGGGACGTTTCTCATCGAAAACTATTATCCCGAACTACTCGCTTCGAATCCCCATTTCGGCTTGGTCGCCTTTCCCCAAACATCCCCCACCCTCGGCGACCAGGACGACGCGCCGCCCTTCGACTTCCGCGCTGAAATGCGCGAAACGCGCATCGCCACCGATGAACTGCTCGCCCAGGGGAAAATCGAAGACGCAGAAGCCTACATGGAGGCGCGTCGTCAAGTCTTCTGGCAAAACGGATATTTGCTCCGCAAACTGAATCAAGCGTATTTTGCATTCCACGGCGCGTACGCGGATGTGCCCGGCGGCGCGGCAGGGGAAGATCCAGTTGGTCCCGCTGTCCGCGCCCTGCGCGAACAAAGCGACTCACTGGCAGACTTCATTAACACCATCGGGCAAATGACGTCCTTCCAAGAACTGCAACTGGCGATTCAAAATTAACTTCATGCTAAAAAAAACTTCATCACTATTGCTTCTCTGCTTGTGGGCAACCGCCTGCTCGCCTGCCTCCGTTACCCCTACGATCAACCTCACGCCGCCGCCCGATCTTGTCATTCCGACCCAGCCATCCTGCACCACGGTCAACATCGAACCCACGCCGGGACTAGAGACTCCATCCTTGTTCCCGCCGGAGAATGCAACTGATCGTTCGCTGGGAGCCAGCGAAGCGGCTGTTTCTTTCATTGCCTACATTGACTATCAAGATTCGCGCAGTAAATTTTTCGTCGCTGTGGCAAATCAATTGCTCGAAGAATTCCCGAAAGATGCGCGGTTCACCTTCCGCCCATTCCCGCTTGTAGATGTAAACGATAAATCCGCGCTCGCCATGCAAGCCATCGAAGCCGCAAACAGACAGGGAAAATTCTGGGATATGCACAACCTGCTGTTCGCGCAACACGAGAATTGGGCAAACCTGTCGGCGGCGGATTTCGAACAATGGGTCACCGCCCAAGCCTCCACGTTGGAAATGAACGTCGAGCAGTTCAAATCCGATCTCAAAAGCGAGGAGACCGTGGCGCAAGTTCAACGCTATGCCGACGATGGAAAATCCATCGGCATCCCCGGCACACCGCTCATCCTCATCAACGGGCAAATCTACGGCGGACCGCGCGATCACGGCAGTCTCAGAGACATTATCGCGTTGATTCTCATGGGCAAGCGCCAGTTCACCTCCTGCCCCCCGCTGACGGTTCAACCCGACCGTCAATACATCGCCACCCTGCGCACCGAAAAAGGCGACATCACGCTCGAGCTCTTTGCGGATAAAGCGCCGATCACAGTCAATTCCTTCATCTTTCTCGCACGCAATGGATGGTACGACGGCGCCACTTTTCACCGCGTCATCCCCGACCTGTTCGCGCTGACCGGCGACCCGAGCGGCACCGGTGATGGGAACCCCGGCTATTACATCGTCAATGAGTTCGACCCATCCCTGCAATTCAATCGCCCCGGTTTAGTGGCTATGACCAACGCGGGTCCGGACGCCAGCGACGGTCAATTCTTCATCACTTACGCGCCAGCCGCCCAATACAATGGAAAGTACACGATCTTTGGTCAGGTGCTGACAGGCATGGACGTTCTGCTCTCGCTCAACCCGCGCGACGCGCAGCCGGGAAGCGATACCCCGCCGGGGGATACGTTATTGACCGTGGAAATTGAAGAAAAATAAGGTGTAAAACTTTAAACCACAAGAAGTTATTTCGTGTTATCGAACTCACTAGGGATGAATTGAAATGCCTTTCAGCCCGGCAATGTACCAACGTTTACCAAGTAGAACGAGTGTTAATTCAATAGTTCTTGGGCCATCGTCAAGAATTACAGTTGCGACATCATCAATAACATTTACCGAAAGAAATCTAAGCGGCAAATCTCTGACAGAATCTTGTGCGCGAGCAGGCGCGCTACGACCGTATGAATCGACAAGGGACTTTTTTTCTTCGGCCGTTAAACCTCGGTTTTCTGCTTTGGCTTTATGGTAAAGTTCCTCTGCATGAAAGGTTGCATCTCGCCACCACGAAAAATAGGCGAGTTTATAATCAAGCATTCCAGCAGATTCCAGATTTGGGTTTTCTGTCATTTCTCTAACAGCATCTAGGGTGCCAGAGTCTACGGGAAATCTTGGGTCATTAGCAAACACATCAGGGAATTTCTTTAGATCAAATGTATAGGCCGCCTCCGCTTCGATAGCATAAGCATTTTCCACTACCTTCATTATTTCTTTTACTTCTGAGGTATCAGGGATCGCGTAAGTTGATGAGGGTTGTTTAGAAATTAGCGAAGCATCTGAAAACCCAATTACGCTCAAGAAAATCAGCAACGCGCTGGACAGGATAAAAAAGCGTTTTTTCATTTTGGTCCTTTTCTGACATCAATCAATCACATGAATATACCATCTAGGAACGTCCTCAATGTTGTAATCCCAAGCAACATGCCAACGATCAGTACAGTGTTGATTAACAAGAAGGGTGTACTCACTCGAAGGGATGGCGCTGTTATTTCCGCAACCATCAGTGTAATCAGATTGATTCACACTTGTGTTGCCATATCCAACAACAACTCTTCCATGATCAGGCTTCCCGTCTGGAAAAGGTGCGTTGGTGTCATTATTTCTTAGATCCAGTAAGATAAAATCACCCTCTTGAAGCGCGGTAACCGTCGACATTGTGTCAAATTCATTAGGATATAAGGATATATAAACATTAAACCAATTAGCCGCGCTCCAAGTTGTCGAATAACTCACAAAATACTGAGAGGGATCTCTATACCACCACTCATAATAGCTGTTTTCATCAAAATTCCCAGTACGAAGAGGATATCCTCCATTGTGTAGAACTTGTGAAATATAATTTGTGCAGTCGTTACAATTACAACCAGTCTCATTCGACAAAGGATAAGTTGTATTTCTCGGCTCATGTGCCCATGTGTTTGCATAGCTAACAGCAGCAACACGATTGTATATATATCCGTTAACCGGCGTTGATGTCGTTGCTGGTGTAGGAGTAAACGTCGCGGTTGGTGTAGAGGTAGGAGTTTGGGTTGGCGTATTTGTCGGTGTTGCAACATTGGGGTAGGTTGCGATGGTCAAGTGCCACTTATCGGTCCTTACAAGTTTTTCGGGAGCGGTTGTAGTTCTCGAAAAGACAACTGTAAAATCATTGTACGGAATGGGTTGCCCGGGCACCGTCCAAGCGCCTGATGGATAATCCATGGATGCCAAATCAGAAACGCCGGAATAATAAATATCGATCTTTCGGTTGGGCATCACCTCGTTCGCGATCGGATACATATTCCACCAGATCGGCACGCCTGAATAATACACCCCGGTATTAAATTTGATCTTATAGGTGAAATTCGATCCCATATTGGTTCGATTATCCCCATAGGTGTATGTGATGTCAAAATCCCAACGGTAGGGGTCGGTATGCGTTGTCACAACAGACGCAGAGCAGGTAATGTACGGACCAGACGTACAGCCAGATGTCGTACTTGCCAGGGTTAACCCAGTCAACGGTGTCGGAGTAAAGGTTGGGGTGGCAGTATTAGTAGGTGTGGAAGTGAGTGTCGGCGAAGAAGCAGCGGTTGGAGTTAGAGTCGGAGGATCTTGAACTAGAAAAGCAGGCGAAATCGTTCCTGTATTAGACGAAAATAGCAGTATGAACACCGTCCACAGACTTGTTGTTTTAAAAATAGCGATCATTTGTTTCATCAGACCCTCCAAAACTTAAATAATCCGAAAGCGCATTTATCATTCCCCGTGAGTGATTTCAGTTTACCCCCCCCCCGATTGATTTTGTCAACCTTATTTCGAGTAGACTTGTCAACAACCCATTCATGGTAAGATTCCTCCATGCACTCATATTCATCCACCGCGCGTGACGGCGACCTCGTTCAACTGGTTGGGTTGCGGCATAAACATTTCATCTTCAACCTGCAGGCAGGCGCAAAATTCGAAACTCATCGCGGCGTTCTACAACACGACGACTTGATCGGCAAGGCATGGGGCACGCAGGTGTTCAGCCACCTCGGCTCGCCGTTCTTCCTCCTCCAGCCCTCGCTCGGCGACCTGCTCACCAACTTGCCGCGTTCCACACAGATCATGTACCCGAAGGATATCGGCTTCATCCTCGTTACGATGGGAGTCGGTCCCGGTCAAACCGTGATGGAGGCTGGCTCCGGTTCCGGTTCGATGACCACCGCCCTCGCCTACGCGGTCGGCGCGGAGGGGCGCGTCATCTCGTATGAAGTCCGCCCGGATATGCAAAACCTCGCTAAAAAGAATCTCACCCGCTTTGGGCTTGACGCTCGCGTGGATTTCAAACTGCGCGACATCGGTGAAGGATTCGACGAAACCGATGTCGATTCCTTTTTTCTGGATGTGCCCAACCCGTACGATTACATCGGCCAGGTCCGCGCCGCGCTCAAACCCGGCGGATTCCTGTGTTGCTTGATTCCCACCTTTAATCAGGTAGAGAAAACCTTGCAGTCGCTACGCCAGACGAATTTCGCATTTCTTGAAGTGTGCGAGATGTTGTTGAGATATTACAAACCCGAACCGACACGCCTACGCCCAACAGATCGCATGGTGGCGCATACCGGCTTTCTGCTCTTTGGTAGAAAGATCGAACCCGGCGAAGATCCGCGCGGGCGGGAACTCAACGATGAAATCGAAAAAGGAGATAATTAGCCAATGCGCCGCATCTTTCGCCGCCAAGCACGAAAGGGATTCGCCGGGCATATCCCGCCAATTTTGCAGGAAGCCAACTTTGCCTTTGACAAGGGCGAGTATGGTCGCGCCGGGGAACTCTTTGAACAGATCGCCCAAACCGCCGATGCTCGCGGCGGACCTCGCGCGCCGCTTTTCCACCTGCAAGCCGGTCGCGCGCGCATATACGCCGGACAAACAGCATTGGGCATCCCTTCTATTAAACGCGGTTTGTCCCTGCTGGCTGAACGAGGACAGTTTCAACGCTTGATTCAGGCGCGATACCGCGCGCTCACTGAATTGAAGGAGCGCGGTTTGAACGAGGAAGCCGCCGCCATCGACGCATGGNNCCCTCCTGCCCACTCATTGCCCGCAATGCGGCGCGGCGCTTCGACCTGATGAAGTCGAATGGCTGGACGCAGTCACCGCCGAGTGCGGGTATTGCGGAAGCCCGGTGAGGGATGAGGATTCGTAGGACAAATTTAAAATTTGTCCTACAGCCCACGCAATGAACCTCACCGAAGAATTTATTTCCCAGCGACTGCGCGAGGCGATCCAATCCGCAGGTCCATCCTCCGACGGCTACGCAGAACTTGAACTCACCGAGGAAACGCGATTGAAATGCGCGGCAGTGCTGGTGCCACTCGCGAGGCAAGATGGCGAATGGCATCTACTCTTCACCCGCCGCACAGACCATGTCGAATCACACAAGGGACAGGTCTCCTTCCCTGGCGGCGCGTGCGACGAGGGCGAATCAACACCGGAACAAACTGCCCTGCGCGAGGCTGAGGAAGAAATTGGGATACGCCTCAGCGATGTAAGAATTTTGGGGCGGCTCGCCAACCTCATCACGATTTCCTATTTTCGAGTCACGCCGGTGGTGGGCGTGGTGAAATGGCCCAATGTGTTCCGCGTGGGAGAGCATGAAGTAGCGCGAGTCTTCACGATCCCGCTGGGGTGGCTGGCGAACGCGTCCAACCGGTGGCAATTTGAAATGGGGGAAAAGAAGCGTTCCGTCATCGCGTATCATCCTTACGATGGCGAGTTACTCTGGGGCGCGACGGCGCGTATGACTGTCGATTTTTTGAGGGTGTTGGGGTATTAAAAGTTACAGGGGCGAGTCTGAAACTCGCCCCTGCGTTGGCAGAAAAGATTCTTACTTCTTCTCGTCGGAGGCTTCGTCTTCCTTTTTGCCGCGCTCCACAGAGAGTTCGGGNNCGCACACGAATGCCGTCGCCGATTTTGGCAAGGCTGGAAATATCGACCTCGATGCGTTCGGGCAGGTCGGCTGGCAAACATTCCACGTGAAGTTGTTCAAGGTTATGAACCATGACCGCGCCGTGATCCTTCACCGCGCCTGAAACGCCTCCAAAATGGATCGAAACCGCTGTGCGAAGTTTTTCGCTCATCGAAACCGCGAGGAAATCCACATGCAGTAAACGATTTTTAATGAAATCGCGCTGTTTCTCGCGCACGAGCGTCAGGTGCTCTGTCCCTTCCACGTCGATCGTCACCAGGCTGGACGAGGTTGTTCTCGNNAAAGCGACCGAGTCGCTACTACATTTAATTTCGCCGGATCAAAAACCGACCCAACAGCAACATTAACCCGCCAAACAAACCGCCGATCAGCCCGGCAATCACCACGCCGCGCGTATCGAGGGTGGCGATGACGTTTCCATTCACGTTTCGCGCCAGCAGGAGGACCGTGCGAACATCCTGCGCATGGACTTCCTGCGCCGCCAGATAGCCCACCGCGCTGTGATGGATATCCGCGCTTCCCGCGCCGATTACGGCTGTATACCCGCTGACCGACACGTTCTCCGCCTGGACGATCCCCGCCGCCGAATTCTCCAAATGCGCCTCGGTTGTGTTCACCATCCCCAACGCAGACTGCCGC